>JAEEGJ010002331.1_pt1 | contig 105780 bp, 81 predicted proteins | sample 8958761 | NCBI WGS metagenome assembly JAEEGJ01 (sample SAMN16246546, study PRJNA631951) | gut metagenome | biome: gut microbiome; feature: rumen; material: RS-attached | host: Bos | place: Iran: Karaj | collected 2018-10 | reverse complement strand
AAGACTCCCGAAATTAATGGAAGCTCAATGGCCGACATCGCTTTCATTGCGTTGATATTCTTCCTGATGGTTACGACTATGGACCAGGAGAAGGGTCTCCCACGTCGTCTTCCCCCCATGCCCGATGAGAACATGAAGCTGGAGAACGAGAAGGTCAACCGTCGTAATATCGTCGTGGTTAAGATCAACGTCAACGACCGCGTGTTTGCCGGGGATGAACCCATAGATGTCAGTCAACTTAAAGATAAGATCGTTGAATTCCTCACCAACCCCACTGACAATCCCAACCTTCCGGAGAAGGTTGTCAAGGATATCGAGGGATTCGGTCCCTACCCCGTATCCAAGGGTGTGATCTCCCTGCAGAACGACCGCGGTACTACATACAGCCAATACATCGCAGTTCAGAACGAACTTGTAAAGGCCATCAACATCATCCGCGACGACTTCTCAAGAGCCCACTACGGCAAGGCATACGCCGAGCTGGACGACACCAAGCAGAAAATCGTGCGCAAATGTATCCCGCAGCAGATTTCCGAGGCAGAACCCAAGGATACCAAACTACAGCAATAGGAGGTTTACAGTATGGCTACATTCAAGAAAAGCGGTAAAAAGACAATGCCCGCCATCTCGACCGGCTCACTGCCTGACATCGTGTTCATGATTCTGCTGTTCTTCATGGTGACCACCACCATGCGCCAGACAGAACACATGGTTATGGTAAATCTGCCTGCCGCCAGCGAAATCTCCAAACTGGAGCGCAAGGACCTGTCGTCTTACATCTATGTCGGCACTCCTCTGAAGAAGTACCAGGGCAAGTACGGTACCGACAGCCGCATCCAGCTCAACGATTCTTTCCGCACAGTAGACGAAATCCGTGATTTCGTGGCTGCGGAACGCGAGAACCTCAGCGAGCAGGACCGTCCGTTCATGACCGTCAACATCAAGGCTGACAAGGATACCCGCATGGGTATAATAACCGACATCAAACAGGAGCTTCGCCGCTGCAACGCGCTCAAGATTCTCTACGGCGCAAATGCAGTTGAATAGGCTTCTATTCGATAACTTAGAAGAAATGGGTGGCAGATTATTGTTGCCCATTTCTTTTTAAAAAATTCAAAATGAAACGCATCGTAACATATATTCTCCTGACCCTGACGCTGATATGTGCCACAGGGTGCAAACAGAAGGCTAAATATGTATTCCTCTTTATAGGTGACGGAATGGGCTTTGGTGCCGTGTCCGTAACCGAGGCATATCTGGCGCAGGGCGAAGCCGGTTCGGCCCAGGGGATGGGTCAGCTGGCCTTTTCTGATTTCCCCGTGATGGGCGCCGCTTCCACTTACTCCGCCAATGCCCAGGTAACCGACTCCGCTGCAAGCGGTAGCGCCCTCTCCACCGGCGAGAAGGTGGACAACGACAGCATCTGCATCGGCCCCGACGGAGACACGCTTGTCGGTATCGCCTATAAGATTCACGACGCCGGATACAAGGTGGGCATCACCGCCACCGTGTGCATAGACCACGCCACTCCCGCCGCCTTCTACGGGCGCAGCCTGCATCGCGGCTACTATTATGAGATTGGCAGCCGCCTGGCCGATTCCGGTTTCGAGTACTTTGCCGGCGGCGATTTCAACCGTCCGGACGAGAATGAACCCAGCTGCTATGCCAAGGCAGAGGCAGCCGGCTATGCGATTGCATACGGTCGTGACGATTTCGAGGCAAAGAAAGATTCCGACAAGATTGTCTTCTTCCAGAAGAGGGACACCACCCATGCCATGACACAGCTCCCTACCCGGCTGGAGCGCATTGCACGGAACAACCCCGATGACATCTCCCTCAAGGAGATGGTGGCACGGGGCATCGAACATCTGGACGGCGGCAAGGGCTTCTTTATGATGGCGGAGGGCTCCATGATAGATTTCGCGGCCCACAGCAACGACGTGCCCGGCCTCATTTTCGAAACCATAGACATGAGCGACGCCATTGAGGTTGCAAAAGAGTTCTATGGCAAGCACCCAAAAAACACCCTCATTGTGGTGACAGCCGACCACGAGACCGGCGGCCCCTCATGCAACAAGCATTGCGACCTTGCCAAGGTCAAGGAGATGTGCACCCCTGTTGGAGAGAGCACGGTGGACAACTATATGGACGGCCACATAAGTCGTGAAGAACTGTCCAAGGCAGCCCACATAGGCTGGACTACCGGCAGCCACACTGGCGACCGTGTACCGGTATATGCAATAGGCTGCGGCAGCGAAAAGTTTGCCGGAGAGATAGACAATACCGATATTCCCCGCAAAATATGCGAGGCTATGGGTATTGAATTCTAAAATTTGTTAAGTTTGCAGTATGAAAAAGATTCTGCTATTATTCGTTATTCTTGTATCCGCATTTGCGGTAATCTCTTGCAAACGGGATCCCCGTCCCGGAGAAGTTCACGGAACCGCAACTTACCGTGACCGTCCCATTGCCGATGTTGTAGTCACAATCACTTCAGAGAGTAATTCTTATTCGTTCTCTACGCTGACCGACGGATATTATTACTTCAGGAATATCCCGGCGGGCGACTATACCGCATCCCTCAAATACAACGACAAGGATGTGGCCTTTGACATAGAGAATTATGAGAAGGCGGAGCATCCGCATTTGATAACCATTGCAGACAATGGATTCCACGTCCGCAACTTCATTATTCCGGAAGATGAGGATCTTGGATTGGACACGCCGGTCGTCCCCAAGGAAGACGATTACACCCTCCCCAAGGCAGAACTTCCGATACTCGCCTGGTACAGTATCCCCGCCGACAAGGCCACAGAAGAGAAATATCAGGAACTGAAGGAGTGCGGATTCAACATCAGTTTCTCCCATACAAGCACTCTGGCAGAGGCTCAGCAGGCTCTGGAACTTGGCAACAAGACAGGGATAAAGATTATGTTAACCTGCTCGGAGCTAAACACCAATACTGCAGAGACCGTCAATCAGGTAAAGGATTCCCCTGCACTGTACGGCTATTTCCTGCGTGACGAACCCACCAATGCAGATCTCCCGGCTTTGGCTCAGTGGGCCGACCGCGTCCGTGCAGCCGACAGCAATCACCCCATCTACTTCAACCTCTTCCCCAATTATGTAGACGAGGCTACCCTGGGCGGTGACTATGAAGAGCACGTCAAAGAGGCCATCAAGACTGTCAAGCCCAACCAGGTATCATTTGACTTCTACCCTATCCGCGAGAATGCCGACGGTGTCTACATTGTTCCTACCTGGTGGCAAAACCTGGAGATTATCAAGAAATACAGCGATGAAGCAGGGCTGCCTTTCTGGGCTTTCGCACTCTCCACTCCCCACAGCCCCTATCCCGAACCCGAACTTGCTCATCTGCGTCTGCAGATGTACACCAACCTGGCATACGGTGCAACGTGCCTGCAATACTTCACATACTGGTGTCCTACACCCGGCACATGGGACTTCCACAATGCACCCATAGCCCTTGATGGCACCAAAACCAGTACGTGGACCCTGGTCAAGCAGATGAACACGGAGCTCCAGGCCCGTGCGGGCGTATTCGTGGGAATGAAGGTTACCGGTGTATATCAGACCGGCTCTACTGAAAGCCAGCCTGTTGGTACATATCCCCTGACTGGCGACCATGACCCTCTGGCAAGGCTCAACATCAAGACAGAAGGAGCGGGAGCTGTAACGTCATTCTTTGAAAATGGCAACTGGAAATACCTTATGATTGTAAACCGCAGTTGCATTGCCCCCTTTGACTATTATATCGAATTCAAGAAGGACGTACAGCTGATAGAGCGCGACGGATCCATAATAGATATGGGCAACACCAACGACAGCACCCTCGAAGCCGGTGACTGCGTTATCTTCCGCTGGAAAAAATAACCCGCCATACACACAGTAAAAAGAGCGCCCGAAAAAACGGACGCTCTTTTTTGTTATAGCCTCAACTTGTCGAATGTCAGCCGGCCGAACGACCGCAGGTATCGCCAGACTATGCTGCCGTAGTAGATGCCGATATCGTTGCCGTCGTCGCTGAACGATGACACCTCTACATCGGGCGCCATCTTGCGGAAGTCGCGCTTGGCCTTCCATACCGCCTTGAAATAGCTCCACCGACCGGTAAACAGATAGGCCAGAGAAGCGCAGAAGTCCATGAAACGGCGCCTGCGCATGACCTTGCGGCGCTCGTGAGTCGGCAGGTTCTTCTGCAGCATCAGCATGCTGTTGCGGTAATTCAGGTATAATTTGCGCGGACTGGCAGCATCCAGGCTGCCGCCACCCACGTGATATACCACAGCCTCCGGCACGGACCACACCTGATGTCCGGCAAGCTTGGCGCGCCAGCAGAAATCTATCTCCTCCATGTGGCAGAAGAAAGATTCATCCAGGCCGCCCAGATAATGATACAGATCGCTGCGCACCATAAGGCAGGCGCCGCTGGCCCAGAAGCACTGCTCGGGTTCGTCATACTGGCCATGGTCCTTCTCTATATTTGAGAGGATGCGGCCTCGGCAGAACGGATAGCCGAAACGGTCGATATAACCGCCCGCCGCACCGGCATATTCAAAATAATCCCGCCGGGTCAGGGAGCGGATCTTTGGCTGGCATATTCCGACGTCGGGATTGTCTTCCATAAAGGCAGTGAGGGTCTCCAGCCAGTGAGGCGAGACCTCCACGTCGGAGTTTAGAAGCACGTAATAGTCGGCTTCTATCATCTTGAGGGCCCTGTTGTAGCCGCCGGCAAAGCCGTAATTCTCTTCCAGGGCTATCACCTCAACCTGCGGACAGTTGGCCTGAAGCCATTGCAAGGAGTCGTCGGTGGAGGCGTTGTCGGCCACCACCACGAAACAGTTTTCTTTGGGAATGTTGTCAAGCAAAACCGGAACGAACCGCTCCAAAAGGGCGCGGCCGTTCCAGTTGAGTATGACTATGGCAATGTCCATAGATTAACTGTCGGCAGTAGCCGCCTCCAGTTTCTTCATCATAATGAACATAAAGATGGCAGATACCACGCAGACGCCAAGGAATACTGCCCACACTACCCACAGGGGAAGGTTGCCCCAGAGGTGGCCGCCCACTTGCACCAGGAAGTTACCCAGCGCGGTGGCCACGAACCACATACCCATCATCATACCTTTGTACTTGGGAGGAGCGACCTTGGAGACGAAGGAGATACCCATCGGGCTCAGGAGAAGCTCGCCGAAGGTGAGCACCAGATAAACGGTGATGAGCCAATAGGGCGATACCAGTGTCTCCGGCATACCGGCGGCGCGGGCTGCGGCCTGTGTTTCGGGAGTATTCAGGCCGATAGATGCGAAGACCATCAGGCCGAATGCGATGGCGGCCACAAGCATACCGTAGGCAATCTTGCGCGGTGCAGAAGGTTCTTTGCCCTTCTTTGCAAGGGCGCCGAAAATTGCCAGAGACACTGGCGTCAGGGCAACCACGTAGAAGGGATTGAAGTGCTGGAAGATGGGGGCGCTGATCTCGATGGAACCGCTCAGGCGGCTGTACTGCCAAACGAGATATGCGCAGGCCACTACCACTACACCTACACCAATCAGTTTGCCACGGCCGGTAGCCTCTTTGTCAAAGATAGAGAACAGGGCGTACACGATGGCGATTACTGCCACCAGGTTCCATACGTTGAACGGCATGGAGGCGATGCCCTCTGCACTGCGCTGGGTGAATTCATCGGCAAAGTATGTGAGGGTAAGGCCGTTCTGGTGGAAACTCATCCAGAAGAAGATAACGACTGCGAACACCAGGAACAGTGCGACCATGCGCTTTTTGGTCTGCTCCGGGGTGAGGGTGTCCACTACCTGTGCCTTCTCCCCTTTTGCGTGGCCGCCCTCTACGTGACGGAACCAGCTGCGGAATGCGTAATAAATGATGATGGAAACTATCAGCGATAAGCAGGCCACGGCAAACGAGAAGTGATATGCGGCGTTGCCGTCAAAACCAAGTGTCATTGCCCACTCGCGGATCTTGATGGCGGCGGTAGGAGCAAACAGGGCGCCTACGTTGATGGCCATATAAAACAGCGAGAAGCCGGAATCGCGCTTGGAAGCGTACTGCGGGTCGTTGTACAGGTCACCCACCATAACCTGGAGGTTGCCTTTGAACAATCCCGTACCGAAGCCTATCAGCAGCAGGGCTGCCAGCATTCCGACAAGGGCCACGGTGCCGCTTCCAAGAGGTACGGAGAGCAGCAGATAGCCGAGGAACATCACGATTATACCGGTAGTAACCATCTTCCCGAAACCGAACTTGTCGGCAAGGATGCCTCCAACGAGGGGGAAGAAGTACACGAACATTAAAAACGAACTGTATATGAGGCCGGCAGTACTTGCCGACAGGCCGAAGTTGGCCCTCAGGAACAGGGCGAACACGGCAATCATCGTGTAGTAGCCAAAGCGCTCGCCTGTATTGGCCAGCGCAAGGGCAAACAAACCTTTCGGTTGATTTTTAAACATAGTATTTTAAGATTATCTGTTATTTCTTGGGTGCGTTCTCCAGAACCTTGACCACAAAGTCCCAGAACTTGCCTACGGAAGCCACGTTGACGCGCTCGTCGGGAGAATGGGGCGAGCACAGGGTCGGGCCGATGGAAACCATGTCGAGGCCTTTGTATGTAGCACCGATGATGCCGCACTCCAGTCCGGCGTGGATTGCCATAACCAGCGGCTCCTTGCCGTACATATCCTTGTAAACCTTCTTCATTGTGGCCAGGATGGGCGAGCGCATGTCGGGAGCCCAGCCGGAATAGCCGCCGGAGAACTCTACCTTGGCACCTGCGAGCTCCATCACTGCGCGCATCGACTCGGCCAGATCGTTCTTTGCCGAATCCACACTGCTGCGCAACAGGCATTCTATGTTGATTTCGTGGCCGTTGGAACGGACAATCGCCAGGTTGGTGGAGGTCTCTACCAGACCGGGAACGTCGGCGCTCATGCGAACTACATTGTTGGGGCAAGCCAGAACGGCCTTGACCATTCTCAAGGCCACTGAGCCCTTCATCACGCGCTCTGCCGGGCAGGTTTTTACAAACATATCCACGGCGGGATCTATGCTGCCAATCTCTGCCTTGACAGCCTCGAAAGTTTCTGCCACCAGCTTCTTGAGAGCCGATGCCTTTGCAGCGGGTACTGCCAAAACCGCTTCAGCCTCACGCGGAATGGCGTTGCGCAGGTTGCCGCCGGCGATGCTGGCCAGACGGCCCTCCATATCGCGCAGGATGGGCAGCAGGGTGCGGGCCATGGTCTTGTTGGCGTTGCCGCGACCCTCATTGATCTCCATGCCGGAGTGGCCACCGCGCATACCTTTGACGGTGATGCGGAAGAACTTGTAGCCTTCCGGCGCCGCCTCGGTGCGGTAGGGGAAACTGAACTTGGCGTCCAGTCCGCCGGCGCAGCCGACATATATCTCACCTTCAGTCTCTGAGTCGAGATTCAGCAGTATCTGGCCTTTCAGTTTGCCCTTTTCAAGGCCGAAGGCGCCGGTCATGCCGGTCTCTTCGTCTATTGTGAACAGAGCCTCTATGGGGCCGTGCTTGAGATCCTTGGCCTCCAGAATTGCCATTGCGGTGGCCACGCCCATGCCGTCGTCGGCGCCCAGGGTGGTGCCGCGGGCCTTGACCCACTTCTGACCGTCAATCTCATATTCATAAGCCTCCACGGGATCCTTCTCCCAATCGTGGGGAGTGTCGGCATTGTTCTGCGGCACCATATCCAGGTGGCCCTGCAGGATGATGCCCTTGCGGTCTTCCATCCCCGGGGTTGCGGGTTTGCGGATTATTATGTTACCCAGTTTGTCGCGATAGGTCTCAAGACCCAGATTGCGACCAAACTTCTCTGCGAATTCCACCGCTTTGAGTTCTTTCTTGCTGGGGCGGGGAATCTGAGTGAGCGCATAGAAGTTTTTCCAGACGCGCTCCGGTTTCAAATTAGCTATGCTCATATCGTATGGTTATTTAATCGGGAAAGTCAGTGTCTGGCCCAGTTGATAGATGGGGATGCGGGTCTGGAGCAGCATGTTGCCGCCATCCAGGACGCGGGCGGTGGCGGTGCGGGGGATGCGGTAGAAGATGCCGTCTCCGCGGCTGTCGGAAGTCGCCACCAGTTCGTCAAGTTCCAGGTCCAGTACTATCGGACGGCCGGAGAGGTCGCTGGGCGGCAACAGTCCTTCCGTGTCGGAAAGGCGGAATGCCACATATTTCTGCTCCTTGCGGTCGGCTTGCGGAACGACGTCAAAATTCATGGTCTGAATCGATTCGACGGTGGTACCGTAGAACAGGCTCATGTACTCATTTTCCATGCGGAGAAGCTCCTTGATGGCCGATTCCATGGCCTCGCCGCTGTAGGTGGCGTCGGTGTCACCCGTCACGATGGCCATACGCATGCTGCGCAGCTTGAAGATGGTGGCGGCGGTTTCGGCCGCCTTCTTCTCTGCCGATTTCTCTACCACCTGGCTTTGCGATACGGCCACCTGCTCATATCCGTTGGCGGTTTTCACGCTCTTGTAGAGGGTTGTGGTGGCGGTGGAAAGATTGTCCTGCGCATCCTTTCCGGCAAAGCGGTCATTGCCAGCCAGAGAGGGGAAGCGCCACATCTCTTCCTTGCCGGTGTAGCTGTCGGAGGCCACTACCAGGCCCTGCGAGCAGAGGGTAAGGAAGTCGGCCGCCTTGCCCTTGAGGTTCACGGCATAACGGACAGCCGGATCGGCTTCGAGATAGGGCACCAGCTTTATCGATTTCAGATAATAGTTGACTTCGTTTGCCGTCTTGGCCTCGCTGCCCATATATTTTTTGGCGTAGGATGCGTAAGGGCCGGCGATGAAATCTTCCCGGACGGCATCCACACAGAAGGTTATGGAGGTCACCGGCAGGGAATATACCACGCTGCCGGAGGGGGCGCTGCCACCCGCCTTGAGAATCTGTGCCGGGGCACTCTGGGCGGCCAGGATCAGCACGGCCGCAAGCATAATCTTGATAGTAGTCTTCATATAGTGAATATTTATTTCTTTTCTTCCTTGCAATTGTAGGGCCACAGGTTTTTCCAGCGGCGATGGCTCCACAGCCAGTTTTCCTTGCGGGCGGAAAGGTCCTTTTCCAGCAGAGCGGCGTAGGTGTCAGTCACATACCCCGCCAAAGTCTGCGAAGCATCAGGACAAATTTGCGAAATTTTAACGACATATTTACCTCTTCTTTCCCGGTCCAGATAAATATATAGCACCGGCATGTGCAGTTTGCGAGAGATGGACTCGCCGCCGGTGAACCATTCCGTCTCCAGGCCGAAGAAGGTATTTGTCTGAGATACACCGCCGTAGGGATATTGGTCGGCGATGAAGAAATAGGCCCGCGGCTCGCTGCGACGCTCCAGCATCATCCTCAGAATCTTGTGCGAAGGCACCAGGCTGTCCCTGGTTTTGAGACGATGGTGACGGAGCACCTTGAAAAGTTGTTCCGACAGCGGACTATGCAGCGTCTGGTAGGCCACCGTCATATCCTCCGGACCGAAGGCTGGATTCTGCATGTAGGCGGTAAGGTCGCTGGCTATCTCCCAGTTGCCGGTATGCGAAAGCAGCACCACCAGCGGCGCATGACTGCGCCAGGCATCGTTGAGTATCTTTTCACCCTCCGGATCGACGCTGTAGAAACCCTTGTTGCGAATATGGCGTCCACTGCGGGTCATCGCCCAGATTGTCTCTACAATGATTTCGCCAAGATGGCGGTAATAGCTGCTGGCAATCTGGCGGCGGGCGGCATTATCGAGGTTGGGAAAAGCGCCTTTGAGATTGGTCTCTATCACCTCGCGGCGGTACTTGAAAACGTCGCGCAGCAGCCAGGTGATGATCCGCCCGAAAAGGTAGTGCACCCGCAGCGGCAGCAGCGAGCACAGATACAGCGGAGCGGCTATCAGCCAGGCGAGCGCCCTGTACATATCAGTCTTTAAGAAACGGAGCGGCGGCGTCCTTTTTGGAAAGGATTATCTCATCCGGCTCCAGCATCCAGTCGATGCCGAAGGAGGGATCGTTCCATCGGTACGAGCCCTCAGTTTGTGGAGCGTAATAATTGTCGCACTTGTATTGGAACACTGTGTCATCTTCCAGAACGGCATAGCCGTGAGCGAATCCGCGCGGAATGTAGAGCATGCGGTGTGAATTCGAATCCAGAAGCACTGAAATGTACTGCCCGTAGGTCGGAGACCCTTCCCGTATATCAACCGCCACGTCTTGTACTGCGCCGCGAACCACCCGGACCAGTTTGGCCTGGGCTGCGTCGCCCTTCTGGAAATGAAGCCCGCGAAGCACGCCCCGCCGTTGTGACCACGACTCGTTGTCCTGTACGAAATGGATTTCGGCCACATTGGCCTTGAAGTCATCTTCCCGGAAACTCTCAAAGAAGTAGCCCCTCTCATCTCCGAACACCCTGGGTTCGATAATCACGGGGCCCTCTATATCTGTTTTGATGTAGTTCATAGATTACAAATTTAATAAATGATTACCTTTACGCAACAATCGTACATTTTTCCTTGAATGAAACGGCAACTGCCGATTCCATTGATGCCGAAAGCGGATTCACAATTGTCTGTGACATAACCCTGGCCGATTTTGACACCGATGCCGAGATTATGGGAATCCCCGGCGTGCTGTCGGTATGCCTGCGTCAGCACAATCCGCATGACATTGCAAAGCAGAACTATCCCGCCGGGCCTATGCCTGACGGCCGCGTTCCGGTGCTGGAGGCCGCTTTGACGCTGTATCCGCCGGAGGGGGCGCGCGACATGACGGTTGGTGTGCCGCTGGGGCTCCTACCCGAACCGTGGGGCAAGCACAGGATGGTGCTGCAGTTTACTGGAGTTGCCTGGGAAATGTATATCGACTCCCGGCTTGTGGACCGCGATTACGCCTTCGGCTATCCAAGGCCCGGGGCCGGTGCCGCACTGCCGTCCTGCCAGGTGTACAGCGGGCTCACGGGTTTACCGGCGGCGTCTATATAAAGCATTCCGTGCATCTGCCCGGAAAAGCCTATCGAAGCCACGTCCGGCCACATCAATTCGTCCAGCAACTGCCTGACTACCTGCAATATGCGGCTCGCTTCCTGCCGGAAAGCCCAGGCGGGGATGTCTTTATCTTGCCAGCCGCCGATAGCGGCGTCATTCGCCTTTGTCACAGAGCGCACCTGCCCCGCCGACTCGTCATACACCACCCCGCAGATGCTGCTCGTCCCGATATCTATTCCGATGTGTTTCATAGTTAATTACAAATTTAATGATTATCTTTGATTTATGAGTAAAATCAAAACCGTGGCGGTGTATCTGGGGTCCAGGACGGGGGCCGGGAAGAAGTATGTGGAGAATGCATACCGGCTTGGGCAGCTGCTGGCGGAAAACGGCATCGGGATAATCTACGGTGGGGCGTCGGTGGGTACGATGAAGGCGCTGGCAGACGGCGCCGCGGCTGCCGGCGGATACATCACGGGCGTCTTTCCTGAAGGATTCAAGGGCAAGAAGGACAATGCCGAGGCCGGCATCGACGTGGGTCCCGGAGGCGTAAATCTCACCCAAACCATCATCGTAAAGGACATTGCGGAACGTATCGCCACCATGGAGCGCCTCGCCAGCGCCATGATATTCCTGCCCGGCAGCTTCGGCACCATGACCGAGGCCTTCAGCTGGATGGAGGAGTGGCAATTGGGCTACCACGACAAACCGGCATTCATCCTGAACACCGACGGCTACTACGACGGCCTCCTTGCCCAATTCGACAAAATGATAAATGAGGGTTTCATGGACAGTTGCGACATGAACCACCTCAACGTCTTCGCCACCCCGGAAGAACTTGCAGCCTCACTGTAGTTTTTCGTAAAAATTCTTATATTTGTTAAAAACATTATGTTCGCACATATTACTAATTCATTTTTATAACCAACCTTTTATTTTCCAACTTTTTTATGAAAAGAATCGCACTACTAATCCTTTCGTTAGGATTAGCCTTGACGGCGATGGCGCAAAATCCTACCCTCAGGGGTGTGGTACGCGACTCGGCCGGCGAGCCGATTGTGGGTGCGTTTGTGGTTGAACAGGGAACACAGAACGGCACTATGACCGACGCCGACGGCGCATTCGCCATTACGACGATAGAAGGTGCCACCGTGGAGATTTCCTGCATCGGCTACGAAACCCGGACAATCGTCAACAACGGAGCGCAGGATGTCTCGGTCAGCCTGGCCGACGACACCCAGATGCTTGAAGAGACCGTGGTCATAGGCTACGGCGTGCAGAAGAAATCGGTTGTGACGGCAGCCATTGCAAAAGTCACCGCCGATGAACTTGGCACCACCGCCCCGCTTCGTATGGATAATGCCCTCAAGGGCCTGGCAGCAGGTGTCAACGTCACTACGAACTCCGGCCAGCCAGGCACCGGCAGCCGCATCCGCGTACGCGGTACCGGTACCATCAACAACTCCGACCCGCTCTACATCGTTGACGGCATGCCCCTGGAAGGAGGCATCGACTACATCAATCCCAACGACATCGAGAGCATTGAAGTGCTCAAGGATGCCGCATCCGGAGCAGTTTACGGTGCCCGTGCAGCCAACGGTGTCATTCTGGTGACCACCAAGAAAGGTCGCAGCGGCGACGCCAAGGTCAACTACAACTTTACCTACGGTATTTCCAATCCCTGGCGGATGCGCAGTGTGCTCAGTGCCAGCGAATATGCTGTAATGATTAACGAAGGCTTCGTGAATGCCGGAATGGCACCCATCTACGCCGATCCTTACCAGTACGGCGAGGGTACAAACTGGCAGAAAGAGGTCTTCAACCGCAACGCACCCCAGCAGAGCCACGAGCTGAGCGTGAGCGGCGCTACGGAGAAAGTCAATTACTACCTCTCCCTGGGTTACAACAATCAGGAGGGTATCGTGGGAGGCAACTGGGACCGTTCCAACTTCAGCCGCCTCTCTCTGCGATCCAACACCAGCTACATACTGATGGACCGCAGCAAGGAGCGTGACTTCTTGAACAACTTTACACTGACCAGCAACCTGGGATACTCCCACATCAAGTCCAAGGGCATCGCAGAGAACACCCAGTGGAATTCCTCCCTGGGCTCCGCTCTGGCGCTGAGCCCCATCCTGGGCGTATACGCAACCGACCCGGAGGCACAGGCAGCCACCTACTCCTCCGGCACCATGCTCTACAGCCCCGAAGGTAAGATGTATATGATTCCCGGCGGACAGTACAACGATATGGTGAACCCCGTCGCATCGCTCTCCCTCCCCGGAGGCCAGGGCTTCGGCCACAAATTCATGGGCAACTTCGCCGGCGAACTGCAGATCTGGGATAATCTCCGCTTCCGCAGCAGCCTGGGCCTTGACCTTAGCGTCTACGGCAGCGACGGCTGGGCACGTCCCTACTATCTGAGTTCCTCCGTCAATCTGGACCATTCCGACGCCAGCATGTACCGCGGCAGCAGCCTGGTATGGCAAGTAGAGAATGTGCTGACATACGACAAGACCATCGGCCTGCACAGCTTCAATGTCCTGTTGGGACAGAGTGCCAAGGCCTCGAGCGGCAGCGAGATGGGCGGCAGCAAATGGGACCTGAAGGACTATGGCAAGCCTTATATCAACTATGCGGACGGCCTGGCAGCCGACGGCAAGCAGACCGTTTACGGCGGCCCTTACACCAGCGCCCGACTGGCATCCTACTTCTTCCGCGCAAGTTACAATTACGACGAGCGCTACATGGCACAGTTCACTATCCGCCGCGACGGTTCTTCCCGCTTCGGAGAGAACAACAAGTGGGCGACCTTCCCTTCGTTCTCACTCGGCTGGAACATTCATAAGGAACCCTGGGCAAACCTTCCCGAATGGCTCTCGATGGCCAAGGCCCGCGTGTCCTGGGGTATGAACGGTAACGAGAACATCGGCGACTTCAAGTACACCGTGCTCACCGCCGGCAATCAGAACTACCTGTTCGGCAGGGAGAACACCGTACAAATCGGCTCCAAGTCCAGCGGCCTGGCCAACCCGGGTCTCAAGTGGGAGACTTCCACACAGACCGACGCCGGCCTCGACCTGGGCTTCTTCAACAATCAGCTCACATTCACCGTTGACTGGTACCGGAAGATTACCACCGGCATGCTGATGGAGATGGTGGTTCCCTCTTATGTGGGCGAGACCAAGCCCTGGGGCAACGTCGGTATCATGAGCAACTCCGGCGTGGAGATGGAACTCGGCTACAAGCACAGCTGGGGCGACTTCGATTTCCGCGCAAACGGCAACCTGACCTATTTGAAGAACAAACTCATTGAATACGGCAACGAAAGCGGATTCGCCAACCTGGACAGCTACCAGGGCACCGGCACCATCACCCGCGCCCAGAACGGAATGCCTTTCCCCTACTTCTACGGCTACAAGACCGACGGCATATTCCAGAACTGGGAAGAAATCAACGCCTATGTAAACAGCAAGGGTGAAATGCTTCAGCCCGACGCCGTTCCCGGTGACGTAAGGTTCGTAAACACCAACGGCGACGACATCCTCAACGACGAGGATATGACCTGCATAGGCAAGGGCACTCCTGACTGGGTATGGGGTGTGAACCTCAACATGGCCTACAAGGGATTCGACCTTTCGATGCTCTGGCAGGGCACCATCGGCAACGATATCTTCGATGCCACCCGCCGTATCGACGTTAGCCGCACCAACCTGCCCAGCTACATGCTGGACCGCTGGACCGGCGAAGGCACATCCGACCGCATTCCCCGCTTCGTGGTGGGTGACGGCCGCAACTGGCTCTCCAGCGACATCTATATCTACGACGGCACCTATGCCCGCCTGAAAAACATCCAGTTGGGCTACACGCTGCCGGAGAAACTCACCCACAAGGCCTTCATATCGACCCTGCGTCTGTTTGTATCGGCAGAGAACCTCCTGACATTCACGAGCTACCACGGATATGACCCCGAAATCGCCGCCGGCGACGGAAGTACCTCCATCGGCATCGACTACGGCCAGTATCCGCAGGCACGTACATTCTCTTTCGGTGTTAATCTTTCATTCTAAAGGAGGACGGTATCATGAAACACAATAAGCTTTATATAATCGCGATTGCCTTTGCAGCAATGTTTGCACAGGCTTGTACAAGCGACTTCCTTACCGTGGAGAATCCAACCGCACAGCCAATCGAGGAATATTTCACCACCAAGGCCCATCTTGACGAAGCCGTTGGCGCAGCCTACAAGATGCTGGCGATGAACGACTGGAACGGCAGTGAATATGGCGTTGCCGGCGGTGCATACTCCCCCGTATTCTATTGCAGCGACTGCATGGCCGACCAGATAGGTGCCGGCGGTGCCGACAAGGCCGACGCGGGCGTCTACTTCTATATGATGAACTACGAGGCCACCGCCGACCAGGTGATGATGGGCCTCTGGTCCGTCTGCTATATGGGTATCAAACGGTGCAACGACGTCCTAAAATACATTGGCTGGACCACCGACATTTCTGCCGACGAGGCCAAGTATTACGAAGCCGAGGCCCGCGTCCTCCGCGCCATGTACTACAACTGGATCTGGAAGTTCTGGGGCAACATCCCCTACTATGAAGAGAACCTTGCCGGCGACTTCTCCTGCCCTCAGCTGAAGGCCGACGAGGTCTACAACAAGGTCATCACCGACCTCCAGGGGGCGATTGACCTGAACGCACTCCCCATGAGGGAGAGTGAAGACCGTCTGGGTCACGTAACCCTGTCCACCGCCTACATGCTCTATGCAGAGATGGCGATGTATCAGAACGACGACGCCCGCATGCAGACCGCGCTGGGCTATATGAAGGCCATCATAGGCGACAGCAGCTTTGACCTGATGTCCAATTTTGCCGACATCTGGAACGAGAACGGCGAATGGAGCAAGGAGAGCATTTTTGAAATCAACTATGCATCCATCCACAGGGCTTGGAACGGCGGCATCTGGAACGAAGGCGGCACAATCTACCCCTGCTTCATCGGCCCCCACAGCTATAGCGGCGACGACGGACGCGGCAGCTTCGAAGGTTACGGATTCGGCCCCGTCTACACGGAGACTCTGGAACTCTTTGAGGACAACGATACCCGCCGCGACGCCACCGTATGGAACGCCGCCGCACACGGCACCTACGAAGCCCGCTACCAGGACACCGGCCTCTTCCTGGAAAAATATTCTCCCCGCGAGAGCAATTTCTCCAGCAAAATAGGCGGCGACAACCAGCTCAACTTCAACAACAACCTGCGCGTATACCGCTTTGCAGAGACATTGCTTAACGCAGCCGAACTGGGACTTAAATATGGCGACGCCAACGCTGCCGACTACCTGAACCGCGTCCACAGCCGTGCTATTCCGGGCGAGACGGTGAGTCTCACTCTGGACAACATCAAGCACGAGCGCGAACTCGAGTTCGTGGGCGAAGGCCGCCGCTACTGGGACCTTATCCGCTGGGGCGACGCCGCCAACGTGCTCAAGCCTCGCGGCGAAAGGACCAATGCCTGGACTCCCAGCAAGAAGTATCTTCCCATTCCGAGAAAAGAGATGGCTGCAGCCGAAGGCACCGCCAACCCTCTGACCCAGAACGAATATTAATGCACTGATTATGAAAAGATTAGTTTATATATTACTGGCCGCAGTCCTGGCAGTTACCGCCTGCGCTCCCAAGGAAGATTACAATCATCCCTACGAGTCCGGCATCCCCAGCGCGGCAGGCCTGATGCCCATCATCTCGGTAGACAACGAGACCAACCAGGTGAACTTTGCACTTCCCGGCGACGCCGCAGAAGGGATGATTCCGGTATGGAACTTCCAGGACAAGAGCGGCGAATGGACTCTCTGGCAGGCGCAGCAGGGCTTCAACAAGATATATCCGACAGCCGGAGAATATGAGGTCCGCATGTACGTGCTCAACGCCAACGGCATCTCGCCCGACTACGTCACCGGCAGGTTCACCATTGTAAATACGCTGGTAGACTTTAGCCGTTATTACACCCTGTTCGCCCGCGGTCCCTGGCACATCGATGGCGACACCGCCGCTCACATGGGCTGCGGTGAATCCGTGGACAACCCCATCGGCTGGTGGAGTGCCGCTGCCGGCGAGAAAGCCTCATTTGGCGTATACGACAACCGCCTGACCTTCTCTTCCGACGGCCAGTACACCTTTGATCCCGGCACCGCCGGCACCGTATATGTCAACATCGGCGTGACCCTTTCTCCCTATGTGGATGCCAAAGGCGACGCCACCGCCGACTATTGCGCACCGGCAACCCTGAAGACATCGGAATTCTCCTTCAAGGTAGAGGGAGAGGACGTTTATCTGGTTCTGGAACCGGGCACATACTTCCCCTACATTCCCAACGATGACTTTGTAAAGGACACCCGCCTGCTTGTAAAGGAACTCTCAGGCAAGCAGATCGTACTGGTGGCCTACACCGCTACCAGCAACGGCGGCGGTCCCATCGCATGGCAGTTTATCCTTACCAACACCACCGGCGGCGGTGGCGGCAGCAGCAGCGATCCGCTCTACGGCGAAGGCAGCAAGTCGTGGGTGATGGCAAAGGATTTGGCCCAGCATATGGGTTGCGGTGAAAGCGAAAGCAATCCCACCGGCTGGTGGAGCGCATCACCCAACGAAAAGGACGGCATGGGTGTGTACGACAACGTGCTCACCTTCTCCAAGGACGGCACATACGTATTCGACCCGGGCGAGGACGGCCTCATCTATGTCAACTGGGGCTGCTCTACCGTAGACGGACAGAGCCACAGCGAACCCGACTTCACCTATGCATGGGAAAAGCAGACGGGCACATACAGCTACGACGGCATCGATCTGGTTCTGCCGGAGCACTTCACCGTGGGCTATATCCCCAACGACGACTGCTACGCCAACCCCACCTTCAAGGTCAAGGAAGTCTCCGAAGACAAACTGGTGCTTGTGAGCGTAACCTCAAGCATCTCCTGGCAGTTCATATTCGTACCTGCCGACGGACAGGGAGGCGGGACTCCTTCGGGCCCCAGCGGTCCCCTGAGCATCCCCTACGATTCCGACCTCAACCTCTGGAAACCGGCCGACGAAGCACATACTGTCAGCCAGTACTACGCTCCGGACTGGTCACAGATTGACTCTCCCGAACTGACTCAGGATGGCAACAAATACAGCTTTACCGCACCCAAGGCGACCAACCTACAGTGGCAGAACCAGTTGCACCTGATTCCCGACGCAGCCATCGCCCTCAGTGCAGAAAAGTTCTACGACTTCCAGTGCAAGGTTGAAACCAGCAAGGATATCAATGGCGTCACCTTCAAACTCACCGACACCACCGATGACGGCAACTTCCTGTTCACCGAGCGGCGCAACATAACCGCCTACGAGGAGTTTACATTCACATTGACGAACCTTGCGGGCATCACCGCCCCCAAGGTTAAGATGGTATTCGATTTTGGAGGATGCCCCGACAACACCACAATCACCGTCAAGGACATTATCCTGCGCGAACACAAATAGTATGAAACTGAAACTTTTAATACCGGCAATCCTTGTCGTCGCGGCCTGCGGCTGCGGCGGCAAGGTGACTCCGGACCCTATTGACGCAGGAAGCGTGAGCACCAACCCCACCTCGCTGACAATCGGTCCCGAGGGGGGCGAACTTACCGTTGCCGTCACCGCCTCCGACGCATGGCAGGCCTATGTGGGCGGCGAAGAGATCGACTGGGTCCGCGTGGATCCCGCATACTGTGCAGAGAAGACCGGCAATCTCACCGTAAAAGTAGACAAGATTATCTCCAACAAGAACCGCACCTGCGAGGTGGTGGTCAAATGCGGAAGCACCCGCCACAAAATACCCCTGACGCAGACCGGCAGCACCGACATCGACATTCCGGAAGGATACACCCTGGTGTGGAACGACGAGTTTGACAAGGGCGACAAACCTTCCAGCGAATGGTGGTACGAAACCGGCGACGGCGGCTGGGGCAATGGCGAACTGCAGACCTATGTAAGCCAGAACCAGGGCGGAACCGACCTCGCCTACCTTTCCGACGGCACCCTCAAGATCAAGGCGCAGAAGATTGGCGGCAAGGTCTACTCCATCCGTATGAATACCAAGAAGGCGTGGACCTACGGCTGGTTCGAAGCCCGCATCAAGCTGACCGACGTGCCCGGATCATGGCCCGCTTTCTGGATGATGCCACAGAACTTCAAAGCCTGGCCCGACGACGGCGAGGTGGACATCATGGAATACGCCATATCCACACAGGGCAAGGACAGATCCTCTTCCAGCATCCACTGCAAGGCCTACAACCACACGGCAGGTACGGGCAAGACACACGTGCAGCCCGTTGCCAACGCTGCCGGAGAGTTCCACGTGTATGCCTGCGAATGGACCAAGGACGGGTTCAAGTTCTATATAGACGGCAAGCAGCATCACTCCTTTGCAAACGACGGCAAGAACGACTACAAGACCTGGCCGTTCTCCAATCCGTTCTACCTGAAGCTGAACCTCGCATGGGGTGGCAGTATGGGCGGAACGACAAACGAAGAGATGCTTCCTGCCATATTTGAAATCGATTACGTGAGGGTATTCCAGAAGTAGCCTTTCGTGAAACTTCTGACACGGATACTGGCCGTGACGGTCCTTCTGTTTGCGGCGGCCGCCTGCCACAAGGATGAAATCATCCCGGTAGGCGAGCCGGCGCAGCTGAGGAGCATCATTCCCGCCTCCGTCTCCCTGGAGATCGAGGGCGGCGAAAAGGCCGATCTGTACATCACCGTCAAGGACAACGGCTTCGATTTGCTCGCCCGGCCGGTGGCACTGCTGCGCACCGACGGCAAATCTTCTTCCAACGTATCGCTGGCGGGCATCAGCCGTGACAACGCCATCTCCGGACGCTATCTGGTAAAACTGGCCGACCAGAGCGCCGACATCACGTACGAAGAGAAACTGCAGCTGGCCGTCTCGCTGGAGGGCGGTTCCACGGTGCTTTCGTCGCCGTTTACCGTCACAAAAAACATCGACCCCACGGCACCGGACTACATGAAGACCGGACTGCCGGTGGTTTATGTCAATACCGACGGAGGGAAAGCCATCACCTCCAAAACCACTTTCATTACTGCCAATATGAGCATCCGCGGCGCCGGCGGCCATGAAGGATTGACTCCGGTGTCCTGCAACATCCGCGGCCGCGGCAACACCACCTGGACCTGGCCCAAGAAGCCATATCTGTTGAAACTGGACGAGCAGCGGGCGATCTTCGGCATGCCAAAGCACAAGCGATGGGTGCTGCTGGCCAACTTCATGGACCGGACGCTGATGCGCAATATGGTGTCGATGCACGTCGCCCAGATGACCCGGCTGGACTGGACGCCGCACTGCGTACCGGTGGAACTGGTGCTCAACGGTGTGCATCAGGGAACCTACCTGCTGATAGAGCAGGTGCGTGTGGACAACGACCGCGTCAATATAATCGAGATGACGCCGGAAGACAACAGCGGCGATGCCCTCACCGGCGGCTGGCTGCTGGAGCTGGACTTCCACTACGACAACACTTTCCAGTGGAAGGAGCGGAATATCCCCTTCGCTGTAAAGGATCCAGACCCCGACCAACTCACCGACGCCCAGAAGAACTACATCAAGAACTATATCAAAGAGGTGTCCAACACAATCTACGGCAGCAACTATGCCGACCCGGTCAACGGCTATGCCAAATATCTGGACGTGGACTCTTTTGTAGATTACTGGATTGTGTTCGAGGTAATGTGCAACCACGAACTGGGCAACCCCGGCAGCGTCTTCCTGCACAAAGACCGCGGCGGGAGACTGACTGCCGGCCCGTGCTGGGACTTTGACTGGGGGGTACTCTCTTTCAAGACCACTCCGGGCGACAGGCGGCTCATCAACGGCCACGCTATCTGGTACGACCGACTGTTTCAGGACCCTGCCTTCAAAGAGAAGGTCAAGACGCGCTTTTACGAACTGCTTCCCCGGCTGCAGATGATTCCCGGCTATATGGAGGATTGCGAGATTCTACTGGAAAAGTCAGCGGCACTGAACTTTGAGATGTGGAACCCCGCCGAAGACCGTAGCCAGAACGGCGGCCAGATTATCAACGGCGACGAAGAACTCCCTTTCCACGAGGCCGTGGAACATCTCAAGAGCAATTTCAACACCCATCTGGAAATTATCAAAAAGAACCTTTAGGCCCTTCTGAGCGCCAGCACGCCCCGGGCGGTCCAGACTATAACCGCGGATAATATCCACCGGGAAAACAGGATTACCCACCAGACGCCGCCGGCGAGCGTGAACAGTATCAAATCTTCCAGATTGCTGTGGGAAACGCCCACGTGCAGGTTTATCAAATCTATATCGCGCTGAGATAGTTTGCCGCTCTCGGCTTCCTTCATCATTGCCGCACCGCCATAGGCCAGGCCAATTATATTTGCCACCACCCAGAAGAAGGCGGTGGAAGTCGGCAGACCGAATACCTTCATCAACGGCGCCAGGAAGCGGGACATCGGCTCCACAGCGCCCGAATCGGCAATTATCTGCTGCAGGATATTCAGAGTGAAGATGATGCAGGTCATCTTGAGCGCCAACTTAAGCATGCTCACCAGCCATGCGAGGAACTGCGTCCAGAACGGATCGGTGCAGACGGTTGCCTCTTCCACTGCGGCGGCGGTGCCCCAGGCGGGCAGCACCAGGTTCAGCAGCAGGCCCATAATTATCGAAGAAACGGTGCGCACCACTATCATCAGTATGGCGCTGGTGCCGGTCTTTTTCTGTACCGTCACTTCTATAGGCATATTGTGGGCGCAAAGGACCATCACCGCCAGAATTGTCATCTGACGCACATCCAGACCCATTGTGACGCCCGCCGCGATGGCGCTGTAGCAGTTCACAAAGTAGCCCGACACCCACGCCAGCGACGCGGCGCCCGGCAGTCCGAAGTGTTTGAAAAGCGGCTCCAGATATACCGACAGCCACTGCAGCACCCCGAAATACTTGAGCAGGAAGATGGCGAACGACACCCCTGCGGTGACCTCGATCATCCACACGCATATCTTGGCGGCGCCGGGCAGGGCGGCCTTAACAGAATCCTTAAGGTTGAATTTCATCTATTTGTGCCTTATAGCCAACTCCTCTTCCAGATCCTTGATGGAAAAGCCCATCTGCTCGCAGAGCACAAGAAGGTGATACACCAGGTCGCCCGCCTCGTAGAGGAAGCGCTCCTTGTTGCCGTCAATGGCCTCGATTACCGTCTCCACAGCCTCCTCGCCCACTTTCTGGGCAATCTTGTTGACGCCCTTGGTGAATAGGTGGGTAGTGTAGCTACCCTCCGGCATATCGCGGTGACGCTGCTGGATGCAGGCCTGCAGAGTGCCCAGGAACCCCTCGTTCTCGCGGGTGTCAAAGCACGCCGTGGTGCCGCGGTGGCAAGTCGGGCCGTCGGGATGAGCCTTGATGAGGACGGTGTCTGCGTCGCAGTCGGCAAACATATCCACTACGTGAAGATAGTTGCCGCTGGTTTCTCCCTTGGTCCACAGGCACTGCCTGGTGCGGCTGAAAAAGGTCACAAGGCCAGTTTCAATGGTTTTGTTGAATGACTCTTCATTCATATATCCCAGCATCAGCACCTTGAGGGTGTCGGCGTCCTGGATTATTGCCGGCAGCAAGCCGTCTGCGCAATTCTCTAACTTGAAATCACTGAATTTCATAATCTTACAGGTATATTTTGTTTTCTTAATTCTTGTTTAAGAGTGGGGATGGGTATCTCGCCGCTATGGAAGATAGATGCGGCCAGGGCGGCGTCGGCACGGCCTACGGTCAGCACATCGGCTATATGCTGTATGCATCCCGCCCCGCCAGAGGCGATAATCGGGATGGAAAGTTCCTCGGCCAAAGCGGCGTAGGTATCGCACGGATAGCCGTCGCGGGTGCCGTCGTGGTCCATCGAAGTAAAGAGCAACTCCCCCGCCCCGCGGTCGGCCGCCTCGCGGGCCCAGCCAAAGAGCTCCATGTCGGTGGCGTTTCGCCCGCCATGGGTGGTACACATCCAGCGGCCGTCAACCACCCGGGCATCTATGGCAATCACAACGAACTGGCTGCCGTACTTGCCGGCAATGGCGTCTATCAGGCCCGGATTCTTGATGGCGGAAGTGTTGACGCTGATCTTATCGGCTCCGGCGTCCAGCAGGCGCGCCGCATCGTCCAGAGTGGATATTCCGCCGCCCACGGTGAATGGTATGTTTATCTTCTCCGCCACCCTGCTGACCAAATCGCAAAAGGTCTTGCGGCCCTCCGCGGAGGCGCTGATGTCCAGATAGACCAGCTCGTCAGCCCCCTCAGCGGCATAGCGGGCGCCCAGTTCCACGGCATCACCCATATCGCGGAGCCCCACAAAGTGGATTCCCTTTACGGTGCGGCCGTCCTTGACGTCCAGGCAGGGTATTATGCGTTTTGCAACCATCGTGCTATCTCTTTGAGTGTGATTCGTTTTTCGTAAATCGCCTTGCCGACAATTACCTTGCGCAGGCCTTCGCTATTCAGGCGTTCGATATCGGCCATGGAACTGATGCCGCCGGAGACTGTGAAGTCTATCGTCGGATAGCGGCTTTGCAGGTCCTTGTACAGCTCGAATGACGGCCCCTGCAGCATCCCGTCCTTGGAGATGTCGGTGCAGATTATCTGGGTGATACCGGCAAAGCGCTCTATGATATCGTCTATGGTCATATCCACCGCCTCTTTCCAGCCGTTTACGGCCACTTTGCCGTCCTTGAGATCGGCTCCAAGAATCATCTTCTCCGGGCCGTAGCTTGCCAGCCAGAGGTCGAAGAGTTCCGGCTCGCGGGCTGCGACGCTGCCGGCAATGGCGTATGTCGCGCCGTAGTCAAAGACCGCCTGAAGGGCGTCAGTGCTCTTGATGCCACCGCCGAACTCTATTTCCAGGCCGGTGCGGGTGGCAATCTGCTCCAGGGTTGCGAGATTCTGCGGACCGGCCGCCTTTGCTCCGTCAAGATCCACCAGGTGCAAACGCTTCACTCCGGCATCTTCGTAGGCCTTTGCCATATCCAGCGGCTGGGCGTCATACACTTTCCTGCGGTCGTAATCGCCCTCCGAAAGGCGCACGCAGCGGCCTTCAATGATATCTATAGCTGGAATTATCTGAATCATAGCGCGAGGAAATTCTTAAGGATTTGTTCGCCGGCGGTGCCGCTCTTTTCCGGATGGAACTGGCATGCGAAGAAGTTGTTTTTGTTGAGGGCGGCGCTGAAGTCGATGCCGTGATTGCTGACGGCGATGGTGTTGGCGCAAACTTCGGGGTAGTACGAGTGGACAAAGTAAACGTACTCGCCCTGTTTCAGGCCTGCGAATAGCGGCGAGGAGAAGCCCGTAGCGTCAGCGGAAGGCTCCAATAGACTGTTCCAGCCCATGTGAGGGACCTTCTCGGATGGAGTCTCTTTGAAACGACGCACTTCTGCAGGGAAGATTCCCATGCAGCGGGTATCGCCCTCTTCGCTGCCGGCGCACATCAGCTGTGCCCCTACGCAGATGCCCAGCACCGGCTGTGTCAGCGTCGGGATAAAGTCGGCCAGGCCGGCATCGCGCAGATTCTGCATGGCGGTGGATGCCTCTCCCACGCCCGGCAGGATTACGTGCGACGCTGCCCGGAGCTGCCCGCGGTCCGCCGTCAGAACATAATCTGACGCCCCGACGCGACGCAGCGCATTGAGTACCGACCGGATGTTCCCGGCATCATAATCGACAATCGCTATCATACACAAGTTTCGCAATTTACTGTTTTTGCTCTTTTGTACGTTAGGAAACTTGCGAAACGTCTTCCTACCGCACATTCTTTTTATAACGCTACCCCATCTCCAAACCCCTTCCCCAGTGGAAGGGACTTACCATCGCACTTCGTGCTCAAGTGCGATCATAGCAGGCCTTTGCTGGTGGGGATTTCGTAGTCGAAGGGGTTGCAGGCTACAGCCTGACGCAATGCGCGGGCAAATGCCTTGAAAACCGCCTCCGCCAGGTGATGATTGTTCTCGCCGCGGGCGCGGACGTGCAGGTTGCACTGCAGCGCCTCGCACAGCGACTTATAGAAGTGGCGGAACATCTCGGTGGGTGTGTCGCCAACGTATTCGCGGGTGAAGGGTACCTCCCAGCCGAAATCGATTCGGCCGCCGAGATCCATCAAAACCATAGCCTCGCATTCGTCCATCGGCAGGGCAAAGCCGTAACGGCCAATGCCGCGCTTGTTACCCAGTGCCTGCTTCAAAGCCTCTCCCAGGGCGATGGCGACATCTTCCATGGTGTGGTGCTCGTCCACCTTCAAATCTCCTTTAGCCTCTATCTGAAGGCCAATGCCTGAGTGGTGGGCAATCTGGTCCAGCATGTGATCGAAGAAGTTCAGGCCGGTGGAGATGCTGCTCTGAAGGCCGCCGTCCAGATCTACCGTAACGGTAATCTGAGTTTCCTTGGTGTTGCGGCTGATGGTTGCACGGCGCTCGCCCTTGCGCAGGAACTCAGCGATGTCGGCCCAGGTATTGTTTTCGCCCAGCAGGATGCCCTTGCAGCCGAGGTTGGCGGCCAGTTGCGCGTCCGTTTCGCGGTCGCCGATCACATAGCTGGCGGCCATATCATACTCGCCAGAAAGGTACTTGCCGAACATCCCTATTCCGGGCTTGCGGGTCGGCAGGTTGTCGGCGGGAAAGCTTCGGTCGATAAGTATGTCGCTGAACTCAACCCCTTCGCCACGCAGCGTGCGCAGCATCAGCTCCTGCGGCCCAATAAAGTCCTCGTAGGGGAACGACGGGGTGCCGAGTCCGTCCTGATTGCTGGCCAGAACCAGCTCGTAGTCCAGGCCGGCGATGCTTTTCAGCGCCGAAATCGCTCCGGGAATGAATTCAAACTTCTCGAAGCTGTCTACCTGCTCGCTGGGCATCGGCTCCACTATTATGGTGCCGTCGCGGTCTATGAACAATGCTTTCTTAAGACTCATATTCTTCTATGGCTTTTAGCAGTTTTTCGTTTTCATCCGGGGTGCCGACGGTTATTCGCAGGCAGCCTTCGCACAACGCTACGGTGCTGCGGTCGCGGACAATCAACCCGGCTGTCAGCAATGCGTTGTACAGTCCGCGCGGCTCGGAGACCTTGACCAGCAGGAAGTTGGCATCGGAAGGATAGACCTTCTGAACGCACTTGTAGGCGGGCAGCAGGCTGGCCAGCCGGTCGCGCTCGGCAATAATCTCCGCCACCTGCGGAGCTATGTCGCCCTGCAACTTTTCCAGGGCCAGCGCCAGGGTATCGGTGCCGATATTGTAGGGATATTTCACCTGCCGGAAGAGCGAGATGATATATGGATTGGACATCGCCAGGCCGATTCTCAGCCCCGCCAGACCCCACGCTTTAGAGAGGGTCTGCAGCACGATGACGTTTTCGTATTTATCAATCAGCGACAGCGCGCCTCTCTTGCCGGAAAAGTCGATGTAGGCCTCGTCCACCACCAGAATGCCGTCGAATTCAGCCGCCAAACGCTCTATATCGGTGGCTGCGAAGGCGTTGCCGGTCGGGTTGTTGGGCGAGCAGACGAACATCAGGCGGGTGTTGGAATCCACCGCCGCCAGCAGTTTCTCCACCGGCAGGGCAAAGGTCTCGGGCTCCAGCAACACCATCCTTCGCTCCACATTGTTGATGTCGGCGCAGACGCCGTACATTCCGTAGCTGGGGGCAATTATCACGGCATTGTCGCGGCCAGGCTCACAGAACACTCGGTAGCAGAGGTCGATGGCCTCGTCGCTGCCGTTGCCCAGGAACAATTTCTCCGGTACAACCCCCTTGAGTGCAGCAACCCGTGCCCGCACCGCCTCCTTCTGAGAAGTGGACGGATAGCGGTTCACGCTGTTGTCATAAGGATTCTCGTTGGCGTCCATCAGAATGCCAAGCGAACCCTTGTACTCGTCGCGGGCGGTGGAATATGGCGTCAGGGCGGCGATGTTCGGGCGGACCAGTCGTTTTATATCTTTCATTTCTCAAGCCTGTACTTGACGGCGGCGGCGTGAGCGTCCAGCCCCTCCGCCTGTGCCATCGTGGTTATTGTATCTCCAAGTGACTCAAGTCCTTTGCGGGTGAGTTCCTGATAGGTTATCGAGTGCATGAAGCTGTCCAGACCGATGCCGCTCCATGCGCGCGCCAGCCCCATGGTGGGCAGCGTGTGATTGGTGCCGGAGGCGTAGTCACCGGCGCTTTCGGGGGAATAGTTGCCTATGAAAACGCTGCCGGCGGCGGTAATCTGCTCCGCCACCTTCCACGGCTCCCGCATCGAGATTATCAGGTGCTCGGAGGCATAGGCGTTGGCGAACGCTATTTGGGCGTGCTGTGTTTCAGTACGTTTGCCTCCACAGCCCGTAAACACCACGATGCGGCTGTTTTCCAAAGCCTTGGCGGCGATTTCGCTGCGGGGAAGCAGCGCCAGCTGGCGTGCCACCTCAGCGGCCACGTCAGTAGCGAACTTCTCGCTCTGGCACACCAGAATCGCCTGGCTGTCGGGGCCGTGCTCTGCCTGCGAAAGCAGATCGGAAGCCACGAACCGCACCTCTGCGCTGTCATCTGCCAGAACCATCACCTCGGAGGGTCCGGCGGGCATATCTATGGCGACGCCCATCGCGGTCACCATCTGCTTGGCCTTGGTCACGTAACGGTTGCCGGGGCCGAATATCTTGCTCACAGGAGCGATGGTCTCGGTGCCGAACGCCATTGCGGCGATAGCCTGGGCCCCGCCCAGTGAATAGATGGTGTCGATTCCGCAGAAAGATGCCGCGTAGAGCACTGCCGGGGCTATTTTGCCGTCACGGCCGGCGGGGGTACAGAGCACAATCTCGCGGCAGCCTGCAATTTGCGCCGGGATGGCCAGCATCAGCAGTGTGGAGAACAGCGGGGCGCTGCCGCCGGGGATGTACAGCCCCACTCGCTCTATCGGCAGGCTGCGGCGCACACAACGAACGCCGGGAATGGTCTCTACCTCAACCGTAGCGGGCTTCTGTGCAGAGTGAAAGGCGCGGATATTGGCCGCAGCCCGGGCGATGGCCTCCTTTACGGCATCGCTTACCTCAGCCTCCGCAGAAGCTATCTCTGACGCAGACACGGCGAAAGACTTAACATCCCGCCCTTCCACCTCGCGGGTAATATCGGCCAGCGCGGCGTCGCCACCTGCGCGCACCCGCTCCACGATGGCGCGCACGCGGCCCTCAATCACGCTGTCGTCACTTTCGGCGCGCTTGCAAAGCCTCTTCCAAAGCTCTCTGCCGGGATTTACAATAATCTCCATCAGTCTATGACTTTATCCAGGTGCAGTACCAGAATGCCCTCGGCGCCAAGCGCTTTGAGCTTCTCAATCTTGTCCCAAAGCTCACGCTCTTCCACTACGCTGTGCAGAGAACACCAACCTTCTGCAGCCAACGGCATTACTGTAGGAGAACGCATCGCAGGCAGTATCTTCACAGCTTCAGGAAGCTTGTCATTGGGGATGTTCATCAGAATATACTTCTTGCCACCGCTCTCCATCACAGCGTCCAGACGGAACAGGATCTTGTCCAGAATGGCCTGTTTCTCGGGCTCCAACCCCTTGCGGGCAACCAGCACAGCCTCGCTTGTGAGCACCGTCTCAACCTCTTTCAAGCCGTTGGAAACCAGCGTACCTCCGGAAGAGACGATATCGAAAATGGCATCGGCAAGGCCGGCGGCGGGAGAAATCTCCACGGAACCCATTATCTTCTGGATCTTGGCGTTGACTCCGTTTGCTTTGAGCCAGCCCTGAAGAACGTTGGGATAGGATGTTGCGATGCGTTTCCCCTCGAAGAACTTGGGGCCGGTGTACTCCTGGTCCTTGGGTATGGCCAGCGACAGGCGGCATGCGCCAAAGCCCATCTTGCGCACTACTTTCACATCGGCGCCTGTCTCGGCGACCTCGTTATAGCCGACAATGCCCAGGTCGGCACTGCCCTGCTCCACTACGCCGGGGATATCGTCGTCGCGAAGGTAGAGCACCTCCAACGGAAAATCGACCGCCCGCGCCAGGAATTTGCGTTTAACCTCGTCTATCTTGATGCCTGCCTCGCGCATCAGCGCCAGCGAATCTTCGCTTAGTCTTCCTTTAGATTGAATTGCAATTCGTATCATATCGTTCAATTTTACCTTTTAAAAAAAAGACTTGCACGGTAAATGTCCGGGCAAGTCCTATTTTGCTTACAAATTTGCACACACTCACCTAGACCTCTTGCATTAAGAGATGATGGTGATAGGTATGTACAAACGAAAAACTCATTTTAAAACGCTTTGTGCCCACAAAGGTATAAACGTTTTTCACAATTACAAATCGTAAGCGACAATTTTTACCGGACCCAGCAGACCTGAAGGCTGCAGCGGGCTGTCGGCCGTCCACGGATTCACCGTCATCCAAACCTTGCGCTCCTTCTCCGGCAGGCGCATATCGCCAATGATGCGGTTCTGCCAGTTGTTGACCACCTCAACCTCCACGGTATTGATGCCGCGCTTGAGGCCGTTGGTGATATTCACGCGGTAGGGCGCGGTCCAGGCACCGCCCATCTCCCTGCCGTTGACCTTTACCTTGGCCATCACCATCACCAGGCCCAGGTCTATGTAGATGTCACCGTCGGGCAGGCGGTCCAGGGTGAACTGGTTGCGGTAGTTGGCTGCGCCGGAATAGTACTTGATATCATTGTTGGCGGATGTGGCCCAGTCAAACAGGTTGTCGGCATTGATCTTACCCTCGGGACCGCGGCGGGATGCATCAAAGGAAATTGTCCAGCCCTCTGAGAGTTCCGCCAGAGTAGTTTCTGAAGGATAATTCTTCTTGTAATGGCGGCCCTCCGGCTTCTGGTCGTTAAAGACTATGAAAGAGCTCTCCAGAGCATTTAGGCGCATGGGAACCGTGATATTGCGGCCGTTGTCGTGATATTCCGGCAGGGCGCGGATCTCGCCGGTAAGGGGATTCCAAAGCTGAGGGGCGCGGCCGGTTATACGGAATATCGCATTGAATTCCACGGAAGCGTCCGCCTGGTTGGACACGAAATAAATGTCGCCCTTCTCCAGCGAACGGTGGATGAATTTAATCTGTGCGCCGGAATCGTCTACCAGGAAATCGGGGGTAATCCCCTTCTCTTCGAGGACTTTCTCTACAGGGACGCCGTCGGCGAACACCTTGCCGTAGCCGTATGCAGCAGCGAGGCGGTCGGTGGTACCCCAAAGGTCATTGGAGAGCTGTTTGACGGTGGCATCGGCATCGGGATAGCCGGCCAGACTGGGAGAAGTGAGCGGCGCGGGGCCCAGCACGTAGAGGCCGTCGGATACCAGCTGCTTGATCCTGGCCAGCAGTTCGGGGCGCATCGTGGTCTGACGGGGCAGCACCAGAACGGCATAGCTCATACCGTCGGGCAGCGTCAGGCGACCGTCCTTCATAGTGGCGTCGCGCATCAGCACTTCTGCGTTGATATAGTCAAACGAATAGCCCTGCAGCAGCGCCGGGTCGGTGACACCCGTCATCTTGGGAGTATCCTCGCCAATGAAATATGCCGCATCGGCCACGTAGAGGCCCTGCTGAAGCATCAGGTTGCAGCGCTTCAGGTAGCGGCCAAACACGTCCATGTGGCTGAACCAGATGTTCTTGCGGTTGAATTCGTTGCCGAACCAGGCATCCACGCCGGGGTTCTTGTCCTCATAGGGCTGCTGGATATATAGGTGCAGCAGGGTGCTGTTGATGCCCTCAGTGAAGAAGCGGTCCAGACGCTGCTTCATTATGCGGGGATAGCGGCTGAACACCGGGCCGCCGCTGGTACAGCTCTCCGCCCACACCTTGCGTTTGCCATAGATGTGCGCGCAGGACGATGCGGCGCGGTTCTCGATGTCGCCCAGGGTACCTTCGCTCCAGAATTCGCCCGCCACCTCGTCGGTCTGGCCGCCGTACATCAGGAACTCGCTGGGAAATCCCCAGTGTCCGTAGCATTCCAGCCAGGTACTCAGGCCGTTGCGATGGCTTATCTCGCGCAGTCCGCCGACATAGTCATAGGCCACGCGGTCGGCAATCAGGCGGCGCAGATCCCACAGGAAGCGGTCGCTGACATCGCGGCTGCCAACCACATCACCACTGAGTGCGGGAAGATACGGAGTCGGGTCGTAGCCGTATTTTTCCTGGAAATTGTCGGCCATATCGTCGGTCCAGTCCAGGCCGCCCGTCTCGTAGCTGTCCTCTACCACGACCTTGAATGTGCGGCGGTCGTCGGCGGGGATGCGGCGCAGGATCTCGCCGATGAAATTGTCGAAATGATAGCGGATGTGCTCCTCGCTGAGTTTGTCAATTTCCAGGCCGGTCCCTTCGGGCGATGCGGGAGCGTTGGTCTGGCCGGTGGTGCGCATCGCCAGGCGCTTGATAGTCCAGCGGCCGGCCGGAGCCTCCCAGGTCAGGACATCGCCATCCATCTTGTCGGTCAGGTCGATGACCTTGGCGGGATCGATGCAGGCCGCGGGGTCGGTTGCCGGCTGCGCGGGCCACATATAGGCGTCCCACATCGGCAGCGGTGTCTGGAACATCTTGCCCAGCGTCTTCTCTGCATAGCGCTCTACCATCGCCTTGGTGGTAATTTCGGCCTTCAGGGTGCCAGCGCCCCTTTCGTCCAACACAAGTCTGAAATCTTTTGCCGTGGATTCTGGAATGGCAATAACTACCGGCGCATAAGGCATATAGCCCACATTCACGTTGGCGTTGCTGCGGTCTATGTCAAACTCCTGGACCTTCTGCCACGAATCGCCGATTTTGGCCAGCAGCGTGCCGCGGGTGATGATGCTTGTGCCGGCGGAGGGGGTCAGGATAAGGGAGCGGTATGTCTCGCCCGATTCGCCTTCCAGCAGGGTTTCTGACCTTTCGCCGATATGCTTTACGATTGTGGTACCGCTGGTCTTGACCTCGTCGGCCGGATATGCTATCACCTTGACATCGGCCATGGCGTCCGGAGCGACCTTGTCAAGGGTTATCTTCATTTCACTGCCGTCGGCCTCTATGGTCTTGTCGACACTGGCCAGGTAGCGCATGCTCTGCTCCGGCCTTACCCACGGGCCGCCCGACTGGCTCCAGCCGGGGCAGTTGAAGATACCTATCTCGATGCCTAGGTCGGATGCGGTCTTGAGCGCGGTGTGCATCACCTCCCACCATTCGGGGGTGAAAATCTTGATGTCGCCCCAGGGCAGGTCGGCAGTGACATTGCCTATGAAAGCACGGTTGATGCCCACCGACTTCATCGCCTTGAGGTCCTTTACCACACCTTCGCAGCTGATATTGTCGTTGACCCAGTACCAGTACACCGCCAGCTTCTGCTTGTCGGGGCTGTGGAACCCCTTCTCAATGACCTTGAAAGATTCATTGGGACCAAAGGCGGAGGGGTCGTAATATTCTTTTGTTGATGTGTTGTGAGAACAGCCCGTGGCAGTATGCGCCAAGGCCAATGCACCAAGAGCAAGCGCCACCGTTACGGCGAACGCAATTAAGGATTGTTTCATTAAAAATTAAACGTGTGTGTGATGTTATGCAAATTTATGCAATAACAACAACCCCTAATTGTGTTTTAGAATTAGGATATCAACAAGTTATCAAATGTTTTGGGGCCTTATTTCAGGTATTGGAGCAGCTCCTGCGGGGTGTCGATGAGGGCTTTGGCACCGGCAGCTTCGAGGTCGGCGCGGCGGCGGAAGCCCCAGGTGCAGAGGACGTAGTCCAGGTTGGCGCGCTCGGCGGATTGTATATCCACCTCACAATCACCGACATAGAGGATTTCGGAACGATCTATGTTGGGCAGGCTGTTAGCTATGGCATCATCGATAATTCCGGGAGCGGGCTTCAGCGGGCCGCCGGGCTTCTGGCCTTCTACGGCCGCCCATTTTATTTGGGGATAGAAGTGAGGGACCAGAAACTTGGCGCCATCGTCGAACTTGTTGGAAGCGACCGCAAGAGTAAAACCTTTGGCCTGCAGCTCCGCCAACAGTTCCGGCATCCCCTCGTAAGGGTGCGTCTCGCGGGCCAGATTGGCGCGGTAGAACTTCAGATAGACGTCCCTGGCTGCATCTACAAACGCCTCATCGGCCGCTTTCTCCGCGGGAAGGGCGCGCTTTATCAGCATCCGGCTGCCGTCGCCGACAAACTTTTCGTAATCCTTTAGTTCCCAGGTGGGGAGGCCGTAGTAGTCCAGCATTTCGTTGCATGCGCTGCCGATGCCGCCGATGGTGTTGAGCACGGTGCCGTCGAGGTCGAATATGATGAGTTTCTTCATAGGGACGCGGTTGTTTGAGCGCGACAAAAATAGTAATTTTACGCCGATGAATCCCAAAACTCTCATTTCGCTTGCCGGCGGTGTTATTTCCAATCCGCTGCGGCGGCTTCCCGCGCCTGCGTCGTTCGAACTTCGCGATGGAGAATGCATCGCCATTGTCGGCCCCAACGGATGCGGCAAGAGCACCCTGCTGGAGATGATCCGGGGCGGATTTTACCTGCGAGAAGGGACTTTGCGGCTGGATTTGCGCGACGAGAGTTACCGGGCCATCCGCACCGTGGAATTCGACAATGCCTACTCCACCACCGAGACGCAGTACTACTACCAGCAGCGCTGGCAGGCCTTCGAGCGCGAAGCCTCGCCGCTGGCGGGGGAACTGCTGGGGGCCGAAGAAAGCGAGTGGCGGGAGCAACTGTTCGACCTGCTGAACATCCGGCCGCTACTCTCCAAGGGAATCATCACGCTTTCCAGCGGCGAGTTGCGGCGGTTCTCCATTGCGAGGGGTCTGTTGCAACGGCCGCAGGTACTGATTCTGGAGAGCCCGTACATCGGTCTGGATCCTCCTACACGGCAGCTGCTCAGCGACTTGCTGCTACAGGTACGCACGCGGCTGGGCGTGAGCGTCATAATGACCCTCCCCGCTCCCGACCAGATTCCCGCGGTGGTTACGCACGTCTACTTCATGGAAAACGGTGTCGTTTCCGAGAAGATGTCCGCAGCTAGTGTCTTCGACGCCAGGCAGAGCATTCGCCCAAAAGAGTATCTTCCGTCACTTCCGAAATTGCACGACACGCCGCTTTTCGACAAGGTGGTGGAGATGCGGCATGTGAACATCAGCTACGGCCCACGGCAGATATTCCGCGACCTCAACTGGACGGTGCGCAGCGGCGAAAAATGGAACGTGACCGGACCCAACGGCAGCGGCAAGAGCACCCTGCTGAGCCTGGTGAATGCCGACAACCCCCGCGCCTACTCGTTGGACATCACCCTGTTCGACCGCAAGCGCGGCACCGGCGAGAGCATCTGGGACATCAAACGGCACATCGGCTATCTCTCCAGCGAGATGCACAGCGGCTTCATCACCTCCGACACCGTACTGGAGATTGTCCGCAGCGGCCTGGAAGACGGCTATCGCGGCGTGCTGCCACAGCATCCCCCTCGCGTGATGGCCGCCGTCCCCAACCGTCATTGCCGGCTTGACCGGCAAGAAGACGCCCTGCTGATGCGGTGGCTGGAACTGTTCGGGGCGGAGCACCTTGCACAGCGCAGCTACAACACCCTCTCCAGCGGCGAACAGCGCTATGTGCTGCTGATACGGTCGTTCGTAAAAGACCCCGACCTGCTGATCCTGGACGAACCTTTCCAGGGACTCGATCCGGAAAAGCGCCACCGCGCCGGCACCGTAATCGAATCGTTCTGCAAGCGGCCCAACAAGACGCTGATTTTCGTGACGCACTACATAGAAGAAATCCCCGGCATCGTAACCCATACCCTTCAGTTGTAACTTTTCAAAACCAGACGAAACATTTCGTGCGGTCTACAGTTGACCATTTCGAAACTGCTTTCTAAATTTGTACAAAATAAAACTCACCAGATAATGAATAAAAGAGTACTCGTGACAGGCGGATGCGGCTACATCGGATCGCACACCTGCGTAGAACTGGCCGAAGCCGGCTATGAACCGATTATCGTAGACAATTTGTCAAACTCCGAGAAGATTGCGCTCGAGGGCGTAGAGAAAATCCTTGGCCGCAAAATCGAATTCATACAGGCCGACTGCTGCGACAAAACGGCGATGGAAGAAATCTTCAAAAAATACGATTTCAGTTCGATAATACATTTTGCCGCCTTCAAAGCCGTGGGAGAAAGCGTCAGCATGCCGCTGGAGTACTATCGCAACAATCTGGGTTCACTTATCAATATGCTTTCGCTGATGCGTAAGCACAACGTACCCAACATCGTATTCAGCTCTTCTGCAACGGTATATGGCCAGGCCGACGTATTACCGGTTACCGAGCGCACACCCCGCAAGGAGGCCACATCTCCCTATGGCAGCACAAAACAAATGTGCGAGGATATCCTGCACAGCTGCTCGATAGCCTATCCCTGGATCAACGTGATAGCGCTGCGCTACTTCAACCCCATAGGCGCCCACCCTTCTGCACTGATCGGAGAACTGCCTCGCGGCGTGCCCAACAACCTGATTCCGTTCGTAACACAGACCGCAGCGGGCATCCGCGAGTGCCTGAGCATTTTCGGCAACGACTACAACACCCCCGACGGCACCTGCATCCGCGATTACATTGATGTAACCGACCTGGCAAAGGCGCACGTATGCGCCGTGAACCGCATGATAGAGGGCAAGAGCAAGGCCAACTACGAGGTGTTCAACGTGGGCACCGGCCGCGGCGTTTCTACGCTGGAAGTAGTCCAGACTTTCGAGAAGGTCAATAACCTGAAACTCAACTGGAAGTATGCTGACCGCCGCGAAGGCGATATTGAGGCGGTGTGGGCAGACACCACTTACGCCAATGAGGAGCTCGGCTGGAAGGCCGTCCGTCCGCTGGACGAGACGCTCCGGAGCGCCTGGAAGTGGCAGCAGTACATCACTAAGAAATAGTAGCGAAAAAACCGAGGGTCTTTCCCTCGGTTTTTTTTAGTATCTAAAGTACTTCTCTGCTAAAGCCCTGTAGGACTCCCGGTCCTTGTTCCAGTAATCCAGAAGGTCCTCTACGCGATAGCGCTTCGCAAAGAGGCGGCGGACTTGCGGGCCGCCCGTGATTTTGTCCAGCATAGCGAACTTGGAATCGTCTAAGAGCGAGAGTTTGTGACCAGGGTACATCGCTGTAATTTCCTGCAACACATAGAATTGCAACAGCGCGGTGGGTGCGCGGTGATAGTCGGTAAAGTAGAACTGCACCCCCTTTACCAGTTTGCCGGCTGCGCCGCCGTAGAAAGGCTTGTAATATATAGGACGGAAGCGGACGCCCTCCAGACCGATGCCGTTGAGGCGTGATGCCAGCTCTTCCGGATTATCAATCCACTCGGCGCCGAAAGTCTCGAACGGCAGCGTATAACCCACGCCGATATTGACATAATTACCCATATCGCCGGCGATGCCGGAACAGGGATAGGCCATGGCCGACGATGCCTGAGGAATGTGCGGTGACGGCATCACCCACGGCAGGCCGGTATCCTGAAACAGCATATCGCGCTTCCAGCCATCCATTTCGATAACGGTGAGGTTGCACTTGACAAACTTGTCGGTCCCCTTCTGGCCGCGGTTCATCCCCTCCTCGTTTATCATTGTAGCCAGCTCGCCCACGGTAAGGCCGTAGACATACGGGATGCGGTACATTCCCACAAAGGAGAAGTAGCCGTCATTCACCAGCGGGCCGTCCATTTGGATGCCGCCCAGCGGGTTGGGGCGGTCCAGCACCATAACCTCGATGCCCGCCTCTCCGCAAGCGCTCATCACCAGGCCGAGAGTGCTGATAAAGGTATAGGAGCGGCAGCCGTTGTCCTGGATGTCGTAGACCATCACGTCGATACCCTCCAGCATCTCCGGAGTGGGCTTGCGGGTGGCTCCGTATAGCGAATACACAGGCAAGCCGGTGGCGGGGTCGCGCGGCTCGCTGGTAACCTTGTCGCCAGCATGCTCGCTACCGCGTACGCCGTGTTCCGGACCGTAGAGGGCCACCAGTTCAACGCCGGGGGCATTAGCCAGTATATCAATGGTGCTGACCAGATTGCGGTCCACGCCGCTGGGGTTCGTCACCAAGCCCACGCGCTTGCCCTGCAGCGGAGCAAACCCACTTTCCACCAGCACTTCCAGTCCAGTTTTGACTATATACTGGGGCTCTGCCCCAAACCCTGTCGCTCCGGGCTGGCTATTCTGATTACCACCCCGCACGCCCTTCGCTATCGCCTGATGGCGATTGCTATTCTCAACAGGAGCCTCCTCATCGAAATAGTTCTGCGGGGCATTTCCTCGGGCGCCGCAACTGGCCAGAAGCATCAGCGCGCATATGATTATTATTCGTTTCATCACGTTTATAAGCGTTTAAAAACGGTTACTCCTCCCCCTTCTTGGTACCGAAGTCGGCGGGGATATATTTCCTCACCAGAAGTGCAGCGATTATGCCAGGGATGGTGCACAGGCAAGCCCACACGAAGAACATAGTGTAGCCGATGTGGTCGGAAATCCAGCCCGCTATCATTCCGGGGAACATCATTCCGGCCGCCATGAAAGCGGTGCCGATGGCGTAGTGCGCCGTCATATGCTCGCCCTGCGCAATGTAAATCAGGTACATCGTGTATGCGGTAAAGCCGAATCCGTAGCCGAACTGCTCCAGCGCCACGCATGCAGATACCAGCGGCACGCTGCTCACCTTGAGGGCCGCCATGAGCACATACAGCAGGTCGGGGACGTTGATAGCCAGCGCCATGGGGATAATCCACCGTTTGAAACCGCCGCGCGAAATTACAATTCCGCTCAGGATGCCGCCCAGCAGCAGCGCAATCACGCCCAGGGTGCCGTAGATGCCGCCCACCGCCGCTGTCGAGAGCGACAGGCCGCCGGCTTCAGGCGTGTCCAGCATAAACGGCTGCGCTATCTTCACCAGCTGGCTCTCTCCCAACCGGTAAGTCAGAAGGAAGAGGAGCATCAGACCCAGATGCGGCTTTTTAAAGAAGGTGGCGAACGTCAAGCCGAATTGCTTCCAGATGGTACGGGCGTTGATGTCTTTGCGGGGCGAATCGCTGACAGGCTTGGGGAGGATGAACCGATGCCAGATGGTGATAGCCAGGAAGATGCCCGCCAACAGATAGAACGCCAGCGACCACGAGAGGGCGATGCGGTTGTCAGAGGCGGCGGAGGCAAAAATCTTCCCCTCCTCTATCCAACCGGCAAACATCACCAGCAGGCCCTGTCCGAATATCATTGCCACGCGGTAGAAGATGTTGCGGATGCCCACGAAGAAACTTTGCTGCTGCTCTTCCAGGCCGTGCATGTAGAAGCCGTCGGCGGCGATGTCATGGGTGGCGGAGGCAAAGGCCAGCAGCCAGAAAAAGGCCAGCGAAACCTGCACGAAGTGGCTGGTCGGGATAAAGAACGCCACCCCGGCAAAAGCCGCCGCGATAAGCGTCTGCATGGCGTTTATCCACCAGCGCTTGGTCTTGATGAGGTCAATGAAAGGGCTCCAGAGCGGCTTGATGACCCACGGCAGGTAGAGCCAGCTGGTGTAGAGGGCTATCTGGGTGTTGGTCAGCCCCATCTTCTTGTACATAATCACGGCGACGGTCATCACCGCCACGTACGGCAGTCCTTCCGCAAAATAAAGGGTCGGGATCCACGCCCACGGATTGCGTTTCTTTTGTATGGCGTTCATCTAATATATGTTTTTCAGTTGTGAATTCGGATAATAGTGCTGGAGGATGGTGCGGTAGTCGTAGCCGCGGGCACCCATGGCGGCGGCGCCAATCTGGCACAAGCCAACGCCGTGACCCCAGCCGGCACCGCGGAGGATGAAGGATGCGGGGAGATGCCCGGTCGAGCCGGGCATGACGGCGGGGGCGCCGGGCATGACGGTGGTGTCGCCGGGCATGACGGCGGGGGCGGCTTCGTCATTGCCGGCTTGACCGGCAATCTCCACGACGAAGGCGGAGCTATACAGGTGGCTGCGGGAGAGGGTCTTGCGGATTTCGAGCTCCTTGCCGATGATTTTGGTCTTCTTGCTGCCGACAATCTTCAGGCGGCAGATGCGGCCGGAGACGCCCCTCTCCAGCGGAATCAAGTCCAGGATTACGCCGTAATCCTCTCCTGTGCGCTCCAGAATTATGTCGTGCAGCTCCTGCTGCGTGTATTCCACCTTCCATCGGTAGAAGTCTTTGGTTTCGCTGTCGTAGTCTTTAAGAACCTGTCCCAGGAGCCTCTGACTGCGGGTGTTGCAAAAAGCGCGCGGACTGGAGAGTATCCAGCGGCGGGCCGCCTGCTCGCTGCGCAGGTCGGGATGCTCTAAAGCGCTCTCTGCACCACTCGCCACAAACAAACCATCGGGTTTGCGCTCGCCATCGGGGAACTCCGAGGCGTAGTCCCGCGCATATTTCAGGTATGGAACCTCTTTGTCTTCCCAGCAGTATTTGAACTCTTCCAGCGCCCCGCCGCAGCACTTGGAAAAGCGGGCGTCGCACACATGACCATCATACCAAAGCACCTGTCCCCAGGTCGCCTCTATCACGCGCGCGGTCTTGCGAATCATCGCCGGGTCGACGGTGGGGAGATGCCCGGTCAAGCCGGGCATGACGGGGAGGGCTTCGTCATTGCCGGCTTGACCGGCAATCCCGGCCATCGGAATTCCCTGATACCGCTGGCAATGGTCGTCGGCGCAGAAATCGTAGTAAAGATGGTCTTCGCGGTCCTGCCAGCGGATCAGCTCGTCAGGCGTGTCACACACCACGGAAGAATAACCCTCGCGGACCTCATCGCGCTTGTCCAACTGCGCCAACAGCCACGAACGGGAAATCACGGCGTGCGCCTTGAGGAACTCAAAACCGGCCGTCGGCGACATCTCGGAGGCGATGACGCATTGCAGGTAATCTTCTATGCCGATGACGTTTATGGCGATTACACGACCCTCGCGGGCTATCAGACGGAGGCTGCCGCGGAAACTCTGGTCCTGACGACGCTGCCAGTGGAATCCCTTGCCGATTTCGACGCCCTTGAGGGTGAAATAGGGATGCCCGGTCGAGCCGGGCATGACGCGTGCAGTCGAGCCGGGCATGACGCGTGCGGCTTCGTCATTGCCGGCTTGACCGGCAATCTCGCCTGGCGTAAACACCCACTCCTCGCGGACTTCGCCGTCTATGGCAACGCCGCTACCGGCTACCGTCGCCACGCGAACCACCCCGTCGCCAAGCGCAAACTCAATGCGCCCGCCCTCTGCAATGCCAACATTTATCGTTTGTTGGCGGCTATGCGTGCCTCGAGCTCCCACGTGCGTATGCGGTCTTTATAGGTGTTGTATCGATTGGCGGTGTCCACGTCCAGCGACGCGTCGGAATTGCCCTCCCAGCGGCGGCAGAAGTACATAACGTCGTATATGCGGCCTATCCGGTATTCGCGGCTGATGCGCAGCGCCACGGCGTAGTCCTCGCCGTATTTGGTGGTCGGGAAGGTCATCTCGCGCACCAGCGGCGTAAAGAAGCCACGCGGCGCTCCGAGGCCGTTGATACGCAGCGCGTTGTTGCGGCCGTTTTCGGGCGTCCACTCGCGATGCTCAATAGGCGCCATATCGGCCGGTTTAAGAGCGATATCGGTGATTTGGTACGACCCTATCACCATGGCGCATTTCTGCGCATAGAAGGCATCTACAAACTTCTGGACGGTATCGGGGCCGCTGTACACGTCGTCGGAGTCCAGCTGCAGCGCAAACTTGCCGCATTTAGGATGATGCAGCGCGGCGTTCCAGTTTCCGCCAATGGCGTGGTAGGTCTTGTCCTGGGCTATGTAGACCAGCTTGTCGGGGTTCTCCGCCGCCAGCTGCTGAATAATTTCCGCGGCGCCGTCGGTGGAATTGTCGTCCACCACAATCACGTTGTATTTGAAGCTCGTCTGCTGATCCAGCGCGCTGCGGACGGCGTCGGCAATTGTGCGTGCACGGTTGCGGCACGGAATCACCACCGATGCCTCGTATTCGAACTGTTCGCAGTTCAGATCGACCTCCTTGAAGACAGGCTTCAGATAGCCGCCGATAGCCTTCAGGTGGGCGGTGCAGGCCTGCTCCATCTCTATCTGGATCTCTCGGTTGCGCGGGTTGACATAGTCAAAGAGCTTCTCGCCGAATTTGCGCGAATCAAGCTCTATATCGTAATACAGGAATTCATTTACGTGGACCACCGGCCCCTGCCGCGAAACCCGCAGCCGCAAGTCATACAAGCCCGCAAAGCGGTAGTCTACGTCCATCTCGGCCACCGCCTGCTTCAGCACTGAGGTCCGGAACACCATCACGCTGCCGAAGTCAAAGTCGTCGCGCAACGAACCGGCCTGATAGTCAATCACGGGCGAGGGTGTCTCAACGCCGTCCACCAGCTTGAAATGGTCGCTGTAGATAAGGGCGGCGCCGGTATCGCCAGCAATCTGGAGCAGCCGGTGCAGGGCGTAATGCACCCAGCGCAGCCGCGTGGGCTTGGTATAGACCATCGTATAAGCGCCGGTGGCGGTGGCGGCCATATAGCGTACAGCCTCGCTGCTGCGCACGTCGGCTCGGTAATACACCGCATCTACAAGGGGATTATCGTGCAGGTGAAGCGCCGTAGCCGCATCGTCCGTCGCAATAAAACTGGAAATTCTGTCCATAAGCAATCCTCACGTTTATCTGTGTGAAGATACGAAAAGTTTGAGAAAAACCGCGGGGCTATAAAACAAAAAGGGGTTGTCCTTTTCGGACAACCCCTTGATGATATGAACTTATCTGTTAACGAGGTCCATTAGGATCTTCCTCTACTACTTCGGCATGACCCTGGGTAACCGTCAAAGTTGCGGTCTTAGTACTCATGTCAGCAAACCTTGCCGTTACAGTAACGGTAGCCGTGCGATCTTCGTCTCCTTCGTTAGCATCTGCAGAAACAATGACACTACCGATGGAAGCGTGCAGCCATTCTGCAGAAGAAGAAACCGTGTAGCTAACTGCATTGGTGAATACGTCGACCTCACAAGAGTTACCTCTTGCAGAGAGATAAACATCGTCCAAAGCCAGTAAGACATAGTTCGCCACTGTGCCGCTCTCATTAGGCAGCTGGACAACCTTGATAACCTTCTCCTGAGTAGAATTATCATCGAATTCGGCAGTTACTGTGACATAAGTAACAAGAACTTCGCCTGAAGTATTCTCGTTAATCGCCATCCTGATATCCTTGATACCATCACCTTCAACCATCGATACAGCAACCCTGTTGCTGTTGGATGACCTCGGGAATGAGTACTCTGCATTGTCGTACATCGGAATCAATTCGACAGATGCCATGTGAGGAACTACTACGGTGCTTACGTATACATCAAGAACGTTCTCGGTAGGAGACTGGGTAATTACAATCTCGTCTGTGAGAGTGGTACCGTCCTCTTTGATAGCAGTAACCTTAACTGCACCACTGCGGGATTGACCGGTAGGGTTAGCAGCAACTACGATATACTGCTCTATGATTGTACCTTCTACGTCCCAACCGTTTAAAGATATCCAGTCTGCTGCAGGTTCGAAGAAGACCTTCCGCTCGTCATCCGGGTATATGCCGGTGCTCAGGTATGCAGCCAGAGTGTATTCATCTCTTACGCTGCTAACAGCCATATTCTTGGGACTCAGAATAGAGAATACGGTAGATGCTGCGGGCTGGAACACTGTGATGACCTTGGTCAGCTGGGAGTTCTTCACAGTCACATAGGCTGTGCGGTCCTTGCCGGTGGTGTTCTTGGCTGCCCTGATGGTGAACTGGTCGTTTCTGAAGTCAGAACGGATTGTAATCCAAGATGCAGAGGCAACAGCAGACCTGATGCGGTCTTCAGCAACAAATGTCATCACGAAATCTTCGCCTTCGGAAGCAACGGTGACATAGTCGGTCATAGCATCGAGCACGAACTCGGTGGAAGCCTGGTTAACCTGAATGTTCTCTGTGTAAACAGTACCGTCCTGGCCAACAGCAGTAACCTTGACAATCGCGCTGCGGGCTTTGCCTGTGTTGTTGGCAGAAATCTTCAAGATGTGGCTGAGAATAGTCTCATCTGTGATTTCAGGCAGACGGTGTTCTGCCATCTCCATCCAATCCTCTGCAGGCTGGAAGGTGATCTTGGGAGCATCCGGTTCACCTGCACCTGTGCTCAGGTAAGCAGTAAGTGTGTACTCCTGCCTTTCATTTGTCAGGTTGATGACATTGGGGCTGATAAGGCTGAATACAGTCTTGGCTGCGGGCTGGAAGACAGTGAGCATCTTGCTCTGGCTGCCGTTGGAGACGGTGATGTACGCTGTGCGGTCACGACCGGTCTCGTTGGGTGCGGCAACGATGTGCAGAGTCTGTGGATTGGTTGCAGGATCAACAAACTGGGTACCATTGAGCCAGTCTGCGGTAGAAGTAGCGGTGAGCAGTTCGTCTGTCTCGAAAGTCAGATCAAGTTCTTCGCCCTCCGGCTGAACTACGATGTAGTCCAACAGCGCCTCGAGAGCGCCGCCGTCGTTAGCTGCCTGGGTAACGGTCACGGTCTTTTGTACTACTGTACCGTTGTAGTCGAAGAAGCTGACGGTGATAACGCCTGTACGAACTTCGCCGGTGTTGTTGACTTCTGCAGTAACGCTGCCGATAACGATATTACCGTCTTCAGAATCGGTGTCTTCTGCGATAGAACCAGCATTGGGATCATCAATGACCTCACCTGAAGCAGGGCCGACTGAATTTACGGTGAGCCAGCTGCTGTTGGAAATCATCTGTACCTTGTCTGCATTGATGGAAGCATAAGCAACAACCTCGAGAGGTGAATTTGCATCGACATTCTTAGGGAGATAGACGTTATCACCGGAGAGGATTGCGAAGTGGGTCTGCTCTGCTGCCTGGAAGACTTTGATCATCTTGGCGATGGTCTCACCCTTATTGGTAACTGTGTAGACTGTTACGCTTGCAAGACGGTCGCGGCCGGTGTCGTTGGGGTTGGCAACGATGGTGACTTTGGCCATATTGCTGTTGGGGTTGACGTCGTCTGCCTCAGCAGGGATGAGAACTTCTGCAACTGTAGACTCTTCTTTGAGCCAGTTCTCGGAGATGTTCACACCCAGCTGTTCTACGTTGGTGATTGCAGGGAGTACAACGGAGTCACCGGCAGGTGAAACTGTGATGTAGTCTGCAAGGACTTCCAGAATATTGTATGTGCCGGCCTGGGTTACAGTGAAGCTGTCGGTGATAGGTTCGCCCTGAACCTTGTCGACAGTGACGGTAACGGTAGCGGTACGAGGCTGGCCGGTTACGTTCTCGTCAATTATGAAGTAGAGGTGGTTGAACTCAGAATCGTAGTACTGGATCCAAGGCTCGCTGCATTCAACAACTACACCCTTGATGTTTCCTGCGAGCAGGCAAGGAACGTCGAACAAATCGTCATCGTCGTCGCCAAGGAAGCCTTCTTTGGCAACGAGGTATGCGTCCTGAGGAACGTCCACGTAGGTATCGAATGTGAGCTGTACAACCTTGACCGTCCTGATAACGCGGTTCTCGTTCTCGGCGCCGGTGTAGACGATAATGGTGGCCTCACGCTGTGCGCCTGTGTCATTATCACCTGCCCTCCAGCTAATTACATCATCACCTGAGCCACTGAGTGCATTCACGTCGTCACCGATAATAAAGATGTCCGGATCTCTGGGAGCCCAAGGCCTGGGTTCCAGACCGCCGCCACCCATGCCCGTCATGGTTTCGAGCCATGTGCAATCGGTAGCGACTTCCCATGAACCGGTGCTGACGATGGTCATATCGAACGTTGCATTATTTGCAGGGAGAACGATAGTCTCGGGAGAAACTATAAGTGTCGCATTCAGAGGATTCTGATGGATAGTAATCACGTGAGCAAGTTTCTCACCCTTGTCTGTAATAGTGGTGAGAGTTACGTATGCTACGCGAGCCTCTGCGCTCTCGTTTCGGTCAACAGTTACTGTCAGCTCATGAGGATGAGAATTCTGGTCGATTCTACGTGAAGCGTGGCACCAACCCTCTATCTGTGCGCTTACGGAAGTGCTGACTCTGGTATTGCCGTAGAACGGGAATATAATGACTTCTCCGTTAGGAGATGCCTCATATTCATCTACATAAACATCCAGGATGTTGATGGTAGGAGCCTGGGTTACAATGAAGGTGTCGCTGATAGGCTCGCCGGTAACCAGGTCGAGGGTTACGGTAACAACTGCGGTACGAGGCTCTGCAGTGGTGTTTTCTTCAATTGCGAATCCAAGATGCTCGTCGTTGCTGAGTCTGTTGCTGTACCTGATCCAAGGTTCGCTGCAGTTAACCTGCATATCCTTGAAGTCGCCTGCTGCAAAGTAGCCGACAGTAAGATCCTGCCGCTCTTTAGTGATTGCGTAAGCTTCTTCAGGTACATAAATATAGGTGCTGCGGGTAAGCTGGGTAACCTTAACTACCTGCTCTTCGCGCTCGCCGTTCTCGGGACCGGTAGCAACAACGATTTCTGCTACACGCTCCATACCGGTGTCGTTGACACCTGCCTCCCAGAAGATCTCATAGTCGCCGAAGCCACCCAGATCGTCATTTGTATCCAGCCAAGTGCAGGAAGTGGTGGTGTACCAAGTACCGGTGGAGTTGATGGTCATATTGAAGTGACCTTCGTGTGCAGGGAGGACAACCTCCTTGGGAGTAACACTGAGGGCTGCATAGAGAGCTGCCTGGCGAACGGTGATCACCTTGGTGATCTTCTCGCCTGCGTCATTTACGGTAGCGATGGTTACAAATGCAACGCGTGCTTCGCCCGTGCGGTTGGGATCAACTTCGATCATGATGATCTTCTGAGGATCCGTGTAGCTGCAGCAAAGCTCGGGATCACCCTCGAAGCTGTCTTCGTCTACAGTAACTTCTGCATGGCACCACTCCTCGCTGGAAGAGATGGATACAGGTGTGTTGGCATAGTAAGGAAGAGCAAATTCGTCGCCACGTGCCATAGCATCGATAACGTCTACGAATACGTCAAGGATGTTGATGGTAGGAGACTGGGTAACGGTTGCGGTGATGCTGATAGGATCGCCGAATACAGGAGTGCAGGTAATGGTAACGGTACCTGTGCGGACTTCTGCGGTGTCGTTCTCCTTGATGAACAATGTAGCCTCGCCGTCCTTAACGCTCTTGACGGTCATCCAGTCTGCACTTACAGAAGCGGACATCTCCTTCTCGTTGCCGGAAGTAGTGTAAGCTATTACATGTGGCTGTGCCTCTTTGCTAAGGGCATAAGCACGTGTAGGAACATCAAAGTAGAACTGCTCGGGACGCTGGGTAACGACTACGGTAGCACTTTCGCGCTGGCTGTTCTCGATACCGGTCTGAACGGTGATGGTAGCAACGCGAACCTGGCCGGTTTCGTTCTTGGCTGCGGTTACGGTGAGCATGAAGTCACCTGTACCCTCTGCCTTGTCGATGGTGAGCCAGTCGCTGTCGCTGCTGGCAGTCCAGCTGTTGTTTGTAACGATGCTTGCTACGAAGCTCTGCTCAAGAGCATAGATGTCTTTCTCTGCAGGAGAAACAACCAATTCGGAGTAAGCAGCTGCCTGACGGATGATGGTGGTCCTGGAGAGGATCTCACCGGATTCGGAATCGGTGGAAACGGTAACGACTGCTACGCGGGGAGCTGCAGTTGCATTCTCGGCAACAGTGATAACAATCTCCTGTCCCTCATTCCTGGCTTCGCACCAGGTCTCGCTGCTGCGTACTGATACGGGAGTGTTGCTGTAGATGGGGATGCGGAAGGTCTCGCCAACCCATTCAACTGCGTACTCGTCTGCGAGTACATCCAGCAGGTTGATGGTGGGAGCCTGTGCTACGCGTACCTGACGGATGATGGGATCGCCTGCCTGGCCGTGGGTGATGAAGGAGATGACGCCTTCGCGTGCGATAGCGGTCTTGTTCTCATCTACATTGACGGTAGCTACGCCGTCAGCCACGGTGCCAACGGTCATCCACTTGGAGCTGGAAGAAGCGGTAACGGTTACGTTGCTGCCCTCGAGTACGTAAGGGATATCGATGGTCTGCTCTTCGAGGCTCAGAGGATAGTCGGTAACGGGAACTTCCAGATAGAAGTCAACTGCAGCCTGACGTACGACAATCTGGCGTACAATACGATTCTCGTTCTCTGCGCCGGTTGCGAAAGTAACGATGGCGATACGCTCCTTGCCAGTGTCATTGGCAGTAGCGGATGCGGTGATGATAGCGTCACCCTCGCCCTCTGTCTCACTCAGGGTGAGCCAGTCGCTGTCTACACTTGCAGCCCAGTTGCCGACGGTGATGACATTGAGTTCAAACTCGTCTGCAGCTGCAGTAAGAGTCTTGCTCTCGGGAGATACAACAAGGGCTGCATTGCTTGCGGACTGGGTCACCTTGATCTGGTGAACCTCGGTCTTGCCGTCAGCCTCGGTGAGGACGCTGATGATGGCAACGCGGTCTGCGCCGGTGTTGTTCTCTTCTACAGTAATCTTGAACGAACCGTTGCCGGTGCCGCTGGCAGGATCAACCTTGCACCAGTCAGCAGATGAAGCAACTTCCCATTCGCCGTTGCAAGCGATGCTCATAAGATAGTCGCCTGCATACTTGGTGAAGGATACATCGTCTGTTGCGAGATTAAGAATAGTTCCCTCTGACTGCTGACGAACCAGGATAGTAACCTTGATATCCTCGTTGTCCTTGGCGGTGAGAACAATCTTACCCGTACGTTCGTTGGGTGTAGTATTAGCTGCCACAAAGAACTCGAAAGTACCCTTGTGATTGCCAAAACCGTTGTCGAGGGTAATCCAAGCATCCTTACTGGTTGCTTCCCAATAAAGGTTGGATTCAACCACAACGGTGCCTTTATCCGCCTGAGGGCCGACAAGCACGACTTCGTGGTCGACGGTCAGGAACGGAACTTCCGCCTCGTAGCAACCTGTGGTGAGGAATGCTGCGAGTACAAAGCAAAGAACCGAAAGGTTTCTCAAAAGTTTTTTCATAGATATTATTGATTAGTTGTTGTTTTGGCTTTTTCTGGCAATGGCAAGTGCCCTGTTGCGATACTCGCTCTCCGGAAGGAGAATGAGGATGGACTCGGCTTCTGCGTATTTACCGGCACCTATCTTGGAGAGGGCGGTGTTGTAGTCTGCATAGCCGTTGAGCAGGCGGTCTGCCTTGTCATATTCTTCGTTCATCAGGCAGAGCAGGCCAAGGTTGTAATCGGCCTCGGGGATCTTGCCTTCGATATTCTCGTAAATAGCCTTGGCCATTTCGTAGTTACCGTTCATGAAGTATACGAGAGCGCGGTTAGCGTTAACGTACTGGTTTGCATCCTTGAACGGGATCTTGTCGGCTACTTCGGCTGCCTTTGCCCAATCCTCTGCATCTGCTGCAGCGAGCATCTCGGCGTTGAGGTCGAATACCTCTTCGTTGGGCTTCTCCACCAGGGTGTGAACGGTGGTGCAGTCGTCAAGGTCGCATACATAGTTGTACACCAGGCCGCGGCCGTCGGTAAGTACGGGGCAGAGGTCGATGTGTGCGCTGCGGCACTTGGGGAAGTAGTTGTTGAAAATGGTCTTGTACTCAGAAGGATACTTGGAGCGGATCTGGCGCTCGAGAGCGTCGGAATCGTCACGTCCGTTCTCTATCATGTTGATGATTTCTGCAGCGTGAGGCAGGGAAGATGCAGCGAGGCACTCGCAAACCACATCCCAGTTCTCTACGTTGTTGATGAAATTGCAGTTGTCGTAAGGAATACCGATGCTGTCGAAGTATGCTTGGACTGCAGTTTTACGTTTCTCACCCAGCTTGACGTTATAGTCGTACGGAGCCTCCGGAGAGTCGCTGATGACAACATCCATGGTATAGGAAGGTACATTGCTGTTGAACACGATGTTCTTGTAGTTCTGAACGAAATCGTTCTCGTAGAACTCGGGCTCGATAACTGCACTGTTGACCTTGAAAGGGATGTGGGTGGTAAGGCAGAGGTTCTCGTCGGGGCAGCGCTTGGTCATGTAGAACAAGTGCATGATGGGGGCGAGTTCCGCCATATCGGAGAGGCTGTAGATGCCACAGTAAACCGGAACGGTCTCCAGAAGGAGGTCGTTGGTGTATGCGTTGCCGATAACGTCTACCATCAGACAGCCGCCGTCCATCCAGTCTTCAAAGTTGCTGTGGAGAGTATAAGTGAATTCAGTGTCGCCGTTCTTGTTGTAGCGGATGCGCTTGCAGATGCCGTCGGCTTTGAGCGGCTCATACTTGGTCATACGCTGGTTGAAGACGTCGTGGTTGCGGCTCTCAATCACTGCAGGGGTAAGGGCGATGCTTGTGTCACCCTGTGCGCTGCGGATGTAGGGACGGAACTGAACGCCTGTGTGGCGGCTGAGATATTCCGCAGGAAGAGTGTAGGTTATGTCCATATCCACGGTGCCGTGGTCGTTGGATACGCCTACCTGGTTGAGAGTAACCTCTGCGGGACGATAAGTAGTGAGTTTCTGAAGATTAATACAAGCATCGCAAAAGATTATTGCGAAGATCAATGTCAATACAATTTGGAACTTTTTCATAATCTCGCGCTTGTTTAGAAGAGGAAGTAAGTGAATTTGAGACCAATGCGGGTCAGACCGATGTTCTGGCGGTTGAGGCCGTCACCAATCATGATGCCGTTGCGAACCAGCTTGGCGCCTTCATTCATAAAGACACGGTACTCGTCGTTGATCTGGGAGGCGCCGTAAGGCTCGTCCTTGGGGTCGTAGCAAATGACCTTGGAGTCATTGAGATAAGTGTAGCCGAGACCTACGAAACCTTCCAGATTCCAGCTCTTGCTGAGCATCCAGGAGTATCCGTAAGTGAGGCCCGCACCGTAGAGATTACCCCTGTAAGCATAGTCCTTTAGACCAAAATCGTGGTATTCGGCATAATGGCCTTCGATACCGATGTAATGGCCTGCAAACCTGTACCGGGGATAAATTCTCAGCTCTGGCTGGACAGCCCAGAAGTTGGCCTTCTTTTCTCCGAAGGTGAAGGGGTTGACGCCCGCATCAACTGTCAGAGCAAGATGCCTGCTCAGCCCGATGTCCAGACCGAGATTCGGAGTTGCCGCAGCCCATCCGAGGACGTTGGTGCCGACACCCAACCATTGTGCGTTGGACGTCAGCGGAGCCAGCATCAAGAGAGCGGAGAGAAAAACGGTAAGTTTGAGCTTTTTCATTTTTCTAATACTCGTTTAGATTGTTAGTAATTAAGTAAGTTATTGATTATATGATATTTACAAATCATTGACATATATACGCGCACGCATATATCGTTCAAAGGTAACAATTTTTCAGAAACTAACAAATAATTAACAGCTCCCAGATGCGGGTTTTACTCGAAATAGAGGGGCGCGAACCAGGTGCTCCACTGCCCCCACTGGCCAGTGGCCACATATGCGTAGGACACGTATTGCGGCTGGCTGAGCTTGATGTGGCCCTCCCCGTCTCCGCTGACGCCCATATTGTGCATTCCGGGCTGGAATGAGCCTGTCATGTCGCCTATGTAGCTGAAGCGAAGGCCGTCTTCAGAAACCCAGACGGCGATTTTTGAAGAAGAAGTCATACGGTTGTATGTGTGGAAAGCATAGAACAGGCCGTAATCTTCCACATACTTGACATCAGCACTGTCGCTGCTGTAGAGGGCACGCTTGTCCATAGCCACTCCCCTGTCGGTCAGGTTTGCGGGCCAGTTTTCGGAAAGCGGCGCCGTCATGACCTTGGTCACTGTGACAGAATTTTCCGTCAGGGTATAGTAAAGATAAACCGTATTGTCTTTGACCACTATGCTGGGTTCGCCTATGCCCCAGTCGCCTGTAGCACCGGTGAATTCTATGACTTTGGCTGGATCGCCGCCCCAGCCGCTGCCGTTCCACTTGTACCAGGGACCCGCCGGCGTGCGGCTGCGCGCCAGATAACAACTGTTGAAAGTGCCGCCGTACTTGCCCGGTGCGCTGGTGTAGCCAAGATAATACCAGCCGCCGAAGTGGGCCGCGCCGGGGTCGCATACGCTCCATTCATCCTCACTGCCCTCGGTCCCGAACAGGACGTCGCGCTCCTTGGCCCATGAACCGCCTCCGTCGGAGCTGTGGAAATAAGCAAAGCGGTCAACGCTGAAAAAGTTGGTGGTGGTGCGGCCGCGGGGCCTCATCTCAAAGTTGAAACTGTCGGTCGGAACGCCGTCTACATAGGATACGGCGTCGATTATGCTGCTGGTTCCCGCACCCGGAAATGAAGAGACGCTGACTCCGGAGGTGGCTTCGGTTGCGGTCCAGAGATATTCGCCGGCATCCACCCAGGCCTCGTCGCTGCGGAATGTCCGGTAGTAGTTGCCGCCGGTGGCGATGTTAGCGAATGTCCTGGTCGCTATCGGGGTCGTGGCGAGGGTGGCGGCATAACTGCCCGCCCATTTATAAAGGCTGATGACGATATTGTCCGCTTCTGAGCCGGTGCCGTACATCCGGACCTGAATCGCCCTGAATTTGTTCTGGATATTGAAATACTGGGCGAAAGTGTGCCCGGAAGCCGCTTTTTTACTGCGGGATCCGGTCTCCTGATATGCATACAGGCCGTAATACAGGAAATTGCCGCCCTCTTTCGAAGTCCAGACATCCAGCGAGCCGTCGTCGTTGACGATTATCGACGGACCGTAGCGGTAATGGGAATCGGAGCCGGGATAGGTATAGAGGTTTGCGCCGCCGTCGGTGCGGGGTATGACTATTTCCTTGCCGCTCTGCGTAATTGCGAGTGTCTTGGCAGGGATTCCTTCTCCGTCAAAAACGACGGTTGCGGTGCGCTCGTCGTAAGTGCTGTTTTCCGAAGCTGCGAACTGGAACGTCCGGGTACCGGTCATCGGTGTTCCGGAAACCGTGAGCCATTCGCCGTCCTCCACAGTCACGGAATAAGGTACGTTTGATGTGACTTCAACCGAGCCGCTGCCGCCATCCTGGGAAAAGAGGAGGTAGTGGTCAGAAACGCTCAGCGAGCGGAGCTGGCCTGACTGAAAAATATCGACCGTTTTGGTGTCTGCATTTTCGCCTGAAAATGTAATGACTGCCGTGCGTTCTTCAACAGAATCGTTCTCAAAAACCGATATCGAAAGTATGATTTCGGATTCGTTGGCTTCTTCTGTTATTGTAATCCAATCTACCGATTTGTTATATGTAAAGGGAACATTTGCCGTAACTACCAGGTTTTTTGAGGACCCTGCCGCCAGGAATTCCAACCTCTCTTCTGACACGTTGATGTAGCCCTCGACAACCGGTCCCTGGTTGGTGGACTCGTCTATCGTGAGCCGCATTTCCACCTCGACCTGGTTGCCTTTTTCATCTGAAAGAACGACTGTTACCTTGTCCTGTGCAATGGGTGTAGGAGCCGTTATCTCTATGGTTCCGGTGGTGGGCGTCGCCGCTGTAACGGTGGCTTCCCAACCGGTGCCGCAAAGCACCTCTATGGTGGCATTTTCTGTACCTTCTATTTTGTAAGTAACGGTTATGCCCTCCCCTGCCCCGATACTCCTTTCATCGCCCTCAAGAATAAGACTTAAGGCCTTATACTTCTTAATTGTAATATCAGCGCCGCCAGAGAGAGTAATAACCACCCGGGTATCATCTTCTAATATGCTTGTTATCAGAAATTTATCAACGTTTACAACGGGTTGTAAACTATTACCAACGTCCACCGAAACCTTTAAAACCCCGTCGACGACAGAGAACTGTGGAAGCGGATTTTCGGGGGCGATTTCCACCTTTTTCCCTTCGCTGTCGGTGAGCCATTCGCCACCGGACATCCAGTAGTATTTTCCGTTTTCTTCTCCGACCTGGATGTCGGATTTACCGTTGTTGAAGATGATTTCTCCCGCATCTTTCAAGACCGCCTTGAAGCCGGTGAGGACGCCGTCCTCTGAAATTTGTTCAAAGTCTAAAAGTTCGTCGTTCCGCTGCGCAACCCATACCAGGTTTGCAAGCATTCCGGCGTCATTTGCAAGAGCCTTGCCCTTTTCACGAAGGCTGTCCAGACGCTGTGAATCATCTATTTCCGTTCCGTTTTCCTTACACGATACGGCAGATAAAACAGCCACCACAACGCAGCACAAAAGGTATATCAGGCTCTTTTTCATACGAGCAAAGCGGCGCAAATATAACACTATTTGCTCTCTCGTCAAGTCCTGTGGCAATATTAAGACTTTTCTTGCTACATTTGCCCCGATGAGAGGCGACATCCATACCCTTCTTACTGAGCGCATTCTGCTGCTGGACGGCGGCCTGGGCACCCAGATACAGGCGCTGGGGCTGCGGGAGGCAGATTTCCGCGGGCGCGAGTTCCTGTCGTGGAAGTGCCCGCTGGCGGGGTGCATGGACCTGCTTTGCCTCACAACCCCGCGCAAGATTGCCGGCATCCACCGCGCCTATTTCGAGGCGGGCGCCGATATCGTTTCTACCAATTCCTTCAACGCAAATGCCATCTCCTTAAAGGAGTACGGGCTGGAGGGATATGCCCGCCGGATTGCCCGCGCCGCCGCTACAATTGCGCGCGAGGTAGCCGACGAAATGTCCGTGGACGGACGCCCGCGGTTCGTTGCCGGCAGCATGGGACCGACCTCCAAGACGGCCTCCATCGCCGCCAGCGTAGAGGACAGCGCGGCGCGGGATGTAACGTTTGCAGAGCTCGCTGAGGCCTATTACGATCAGGCTTCCGGGTTGGCAGAAGGCGGCGCGGATTTGTTCCTGCTGGAGACAGTTTTCGACACCCTGAATGCCAAGGCGGCCATTTTTGCCATAGAACGGCTGAGGCGCGAGACGGGGTGTGATATTCCCCTGATGATATCGGTAACGGTGTCGCAGAAGGCGGGCCGGACACTTTCCGGACAGACAATAGAGGCCTTCTGGACATCCATACGGCACGCGCGGCCGCTGAGCGTGGGCATCAACTGCTCTTTCGGCGCCCGCGAGATGCTGCCCCATCTGGAGAGGCTCGCAACGGTTGCCGACTGCTATATCAGCGTCCATCCCAATGCCGGTCTGCCCAACGTTTCGGGCGGCTACGACGAGACGCCGGAGAGTTTTGCCGCCGCCATGAGGCCTTATGCCGAGCGCGGACTGGTGAACATAATAGGCGGCTGCTGCGGCACTACCCCGTCGTTTATCAGCGCCCTGGCACCACTGCGGGAGGCTTATGCGCCACGGGGGCTGCCCTCCTGCATTCGCGAGACAGTCGTGTGCGGACTTGAGCAGCTGCGGATAGTGCCGGAGGCCAATTTTATCAATATAGGCGAGCGGTGCAACGTGGCCGGCAGCGCCAAATTCGCGCGAATGATCCGCGAAGGCGACTTTGCCGGGGCGATTGCCGTGGCGCGGGCGCAGGTGGCGGCGGGCGCACAGGTGGTCGACATCTGCATGGACGACGGCCTGATAGACGGTCCGTCTGCGATGCGCACTTTTGTCAATATGATTTCCGGCGAGGTCGACATCGCCCGGGTGCCGCTGATGATAGATTCGTCGTCGCTGGAGACTCTGATTGCCGGCCTGGAATGCTGTCAGGGCAAGGCCATCGTCAATTCAATTTCTTTGAAAGAGGGGCCGGAGGAGTTCCTGAGGCGGGCGGCGCTGATCCATTCTTACGGCGCGGCGGCGGTGGTGATGCTCTTTGACGAAGAGGGTCAGGCGACGAGTTTCTCACGCAAGACTGCGGTGGCTGCTCGTGCGTACGAGTTGCTGGTTTCGTCCGGTTTCCCGGCAGAAGATATCATTTTCGACCCCAATATCCTGGCGGTGGCGACGGGAATTCCGGAGCACGACCGCTACGCGCTGGATTTCATAGAAGCGGTGCGGTGGATCAAGGCGAATCTGCCTTACGCCAAGGTTTCGGGCGGAGTTTCCAATCTGTCGTTCGCTTTCCGAGGCAACAATGCGGTGCGCGAGGCGATGCACTCAGCGTTCCTGTACCATGCCCGGCAAGCGGGGATGGATATGGGCATCGTCAATCCGCAGATGCTGAGGGGTTACGACGATATCCCGTCCGAGTTGCTGGAGCGGGTGGAGGACGTGCTGCTGTGCCGTCGTCCCGACGCCTCCGAACGGCTGGCGGAGTATGCCGCATATTTGAAGGCTGCCGAGATGCCCGGTCAAGCCGGGCATGACGGAATCCAAGCCGGACATGACGGAACCCAGGCCGGGCATGACGGAATCCAAGCCGGACATGACGGAACCCAGGCCGGGCATGACGGAATCCAAGCCGGACATGACGGATCCCCCGATCGTCATTGCCGACCTGATCGGCAATCCCCAGACGCCTGGCGCTCCACTTCAGTGGGCGAACGCATATCCTACGCCATGCTGCACGGCATCGGCGATTTCATAGAAGAAGACTGCCTGGAGGCACTGCGCTTGTCCGGCTCCCCGATGGATGTCATCGGCAAGATGATGATGCCGGCCATGGAGCGCGTCGGCGTTCTGTTCGGAGACGGCAAGATGTTCCTGCCGCAGGTGGTCAAGGCCGCCGGCGTCATGAAACGCGGTGTTGCGGCCCTGCAGCCCTACATTTCCCGTGGAGCACAATCAAATGATTCACAGGTGGATACGCAAACTACTAGCCCCCCCGGAGGGTACCAGCACATTCAGCAACCCACTAATTCCCAAAGCATTACCCTCCACGGTGCGCCGCGCGTGGTTATCGCCACCGTAAAGGGCGACATCCACGACATCGGCAAAAACATCGTCTCGGTGGTGATGGCGGTAGGCGGCTGCGAGATTATCGACCTGGGCGTGATGGTAGAGCCGGCCGAGATAGTGGCAGCCGTGCGCGAGCGTGGCGCCGACTTCGTCTGCCTGAGCGGCCTCATCACCCCGTCTCTGGAGCAGATGATTGTGGTGTGCCGCGAACTGCGCCGCGCCGGCATCAGCATTCCCGTGATTGTGGGCGGCGCCACCACCAGCCCGATGCACACCGCCGTGAAGATGGCCCCCGAATACGACGGCCTGGTGATCCACTCTACCGACGCCAGCCGCAACATGCAGATAATCAATAGCCTGACGAGCCCCAGAGCCCGCGTGTTCCAGGCCGAAGTGCTTGCTGAGCAGAAGCGGCTGCGCGAACTCTACCTTTCGGCCCAGGACCGCCGCCCGCTGGAGGACTACTCCACTCGCCTCGCCGCAGCCGTCGCCGACAGGGGAGCATGCGCCGAGGTTATAAGCCGTGGCACTCAAACCATTGATACACAGCCAATAACTCACTCTCCCTTGCGTAAAAATACGCAAGGGAAATGTGTTAACATACTGATAGACAAGGAGGTTGCTGCCACGGGCAAGATGAGCGTATTCCATCATTACGACATCGCGACGGTGGAGAAGCATTTCGACTGGGAGATGTTCTATGTGGAATGGGGCGTGAAGAACGATGCCGACAAGCAGCAGCTGCGCCGCGATGCCGAGGCGATGCTCGAGCGGATCAAAGGCGAGAACATCCTTGATTTGCAGGGCGTTGTCGGACACTTCCCGGTGCATGTAGACGGTGATGATATTATCGTGAACCGCCCGGAGATTCCCGGTCAAGCTGGGAACGACGGAGCCGGAGCCGGGAACGACGGAGCCGGAGCCGGGAACGACGACGATGCCTCCCGTCATTGCCGGCCTGACCGGCAATCTGACACAGAAGTGCGCCTGGCGATGCTCCGCAACCAGACCGCGGGCGAGGAGAACCTCTCCGTGGCCGATTTCGCCGCAGAGGCCGGCGAGGTGACTCTGTTCGCAATCACCGCCGGCGCAGGTCTGAAGCGTTTCATAGAACTCCTGCGCGAAACCGGCGACGAGTACGGCGCATTCATGGCCAAGGTCATCGCAGACCGGCTGGCAGAGGCGCTGGCAGAAGAGGTCGTCCCGGCAAAAGAGGGCGAACGCCACGCTTTCGGCTACCCCTCCTGCCCCGACCATTCGCTCAAAAAGGAGGCATTCAAGCTGCTGCACGTAGAGGATAATTGCGATATGCACCTCACCGACAGTTATATGATAGACCCCGCCGAATCCATCTGTGGAATGGTGATTCCCGGCGCGAAGTACTTTGCCGTGGGCCATATCGGAGCCGACCAGACAGAGGATTACGCCCGCCGTCGCGGCACCTCGCCGGAAGTCATTAAGACACTAATTCCAAGGAACATACAATGAAAGTCCCGCAAATCATAGCAGAGGCCATGGCCGCCGGAAAGACCCGGTTCGCGTTCGAGATTCTGCCGCCGCTCAAGGGTGACGGCATCGAGCCCATCTTCAGCAGCATAGACGAGCTTCTGGAGTTTGATCCGGCCTATATCAACATCACCTGCCACCGTGAGACGCTCAAGCAGAGCGTTCGCAGCGACGGCAGCGCCGAGATCCATCTGGAACGCCGCCGTCCCGGCACCGTGGGCATCGCAGCCGCTATAGAGCGCAAGTATGGAATCCCCGCCGTGCCGCATCTGATTTGCGCCGGCGAATCCAAGTATACCATTGAAGACCAGCTGATTGATATGGACTTTCTGGGCCTGGAAAACTTGCTGGTGCTGCGCGGCGACAAGCTCCCCGGAGAGGTCGCTTTCCGCCCCAGTCCCGACGGGTACAGCCACGCCGTTGACCTTGTCCGCCAGGTGATTGCGATGAATCACGGCCATTTGGCTGGCGGTGATCCCGAAAAGCCCGCCGTCCACAAAACATCCTTCGCCGTGGGCGTCGCCGGTTATCCGGAAACCCACGCCGAAGCCATCAGCCCGGAAGATGATATCCTTCGCCTCAAGGCCAAGGTCGATGCCGGCGCCGAATACATCATCACCCAGCTGTTTTACGACAACGGCCGATTCTTCAGCTTCGTAGAAAAATGCCGCAAAGCCGGTATCACCGTGCCGGTCATCCCCGGAATCAAACCGCTCACCACAGTGCGCCAGTTGACCCTGCTGCCCGCCACTTTCGGCTGCAGCATCCCAAAAGAGCTGTCAGAAGAGGTTCTGGCCAATAAAAATGATGCTGAAAAGGTCCGCGCCGCCGGCCTTGAATGGTGCACCGCGCAGTGCCGCGAACTAATCGCCGCCGGGGTCCCCGTGCTCCACTTCTTCCCCAACGGCCGCCCCGCCGACATAATGCCTGTAACAAGGGAACTGTTCTAGAAAAGCCTGCGGACGCAGTCCCACAGCACGATGCCGACCGACACCGACACGTTGAGCGAGTGTTTGGTCCCCTGCTGGGGTATCTCCAGGGCTATGTCGCACAGGTCCATGACCTCCTGCGCCACGCCGTTCACTTCATTGCCGAAGACGAAGGCATACCGGCGGCCTTCCTCCGGTACGAAGTCCTGCAGCATGGTGGAATTCTCCGTCTGCTCCACGCCGACCAGCGTCCAACCCTCTGCCCGGAGCCGCCTCGCCACCTCTACGGTGGAGTCGCAATGCTCCCAGTCTACGCTGAACTCGGCTCCAAGCGCGGTTTTGTGAATCTCGGGCGACGGCGGAACGGCGCAGATTCCGCACAAAAAAATCTTGGAGATGCGGAAGGCATCGCAGGTGCGGAAGGCGCTGCCGACATTGTGGCCGCTGCGGACATTGTCCAGAACCACCGCCACCGGCGTCTTTGCAGAATTTTTATATTCTTCTACGCCGATTCTGCCCAATTCCTCGTTGTATAATTTGCGAAACATTGTTAATTTTGAGGCTCCTTTTAATACTGCAACAAATATACAAATATCAAATGAAACAGGACCTTCAGATATCAAGTCTCATCAAGAAAGAATTCGAGCGCCAAAGCGAGGGTATCGAGCTCATCGCCAGCGAAAACTTCGTCTCCAACCAGGTGCTGGAGGCGCTGGGCAGCGTGCTCACCAACAAATACGCCGAGGGCTACCCGGCAGCGCGCTACTACGGCGGCTGCGAGGTTGTGGACCAGGTGGAGCAGCTGGCAATCGACCGCCTCTGCAAGCTTTTTGACGCCGAATTCGCCAACGTGCAGCCTCACTCCGGTGCACAGGCCAACATGGCAGTCATGATGACCTGCATCAAACCGGGCGACACCTTCATGGGACTGGATCTGGCACACGGCGGTCACCTCACCCACGGTTCTCCCGTGAACGTGTCGGGCATGCTCTACAATGCAGTGAGCTATCACCTGAACGAGGAGACCGGCCTTGTAGATTATGACGAGATGGAGCGCGTGGCCCGCGAAGCCAGGCCCAAGCTGATAATCGGAGGTGCCAGCGCCTACTCCCGCGAATGGGACTGGGAGCGCATGCGTGCCCTGGCCGATGAGATCGGCGCCATCCTCTGGGTCGACATGGCCCACCCCGCCGGCCTGATTGCCGCCCGTCTGCTGAAAAATCCTGTGAAATATGCCCACATCGTGACCACCACCACCCACAAGACCCTCCGCGGTCCGCGCGGCGGCGCCATCCTCATCGGCAAGGATTTCGAAAATCCGTGGGGCGTGAAGACGCCGAAGGGCGTGGTCAAGACCATGGGCCAGATGATCAATTCCAGCGTCTTCCCGGGCGTACAGGGCGGCCCGCTGGAGCATTGCATCGCCGCAAAGGCCGTTTCGTTCTACGAGGCGCTGCAGCCCGAATTCATTGATTATCAGAAGCAAGTGGCGTCCAACGCCAAGACCATGGCCGGCGAATTCGCCGCCCGCGGCTATAAGATCGTTTCCGGCGGCACCGACAACCACCTGATGCTCATCGACCTTCGCAGCAAGTTCCCCGAGCTTACCGGCAAGCAGGCAGAGAAGGCGCTGGTGGCAGCCGCCATTACCGTCAACAAGAACATGGTGCCGTTTGACAGCCGCAGTCCGTTCCAGACCTCCGGCATCCGCGTCGGAACTCCGGCCATCACCTCCCGCGGCCTTGCAGAGAAGGATATGCTCTGGATCGTGGACCTCATCGATCAGGTTCTTTCCAAGCCGGAAGACGAATCTGTAATCGCCAGCGTCCGCCACAAAGTGACTCAGGCCATGACCGGTCTGCCGCTAAATAAATGGTAGAAATTAGTTGCATATAAGTAAATTATATTTATCTTTGCGCTCCTTTTAACAACTTTAACTAAATTTTTTGCAAAATGTCAGAGTATTTATCAGCAGACAAAAAGCAAGAGATTTTCGCAAAATACGGGAAGTCTAATGTTGACACCGGCTCTGCAGAGAGTCAAGTTGCTTTGTTTTCCTACCGTATCGCACACCTTACCGAGCATCTGAAACAGAACAAGAAGGACCACAACACTCAGCGTGCACTTCTTCGCCTGGTAGGTAAGAGACGTCAGACCCTTGACTACCTCAAGGAAGTCGACATCGAGAGGTACAGAAATATTATCAAGGAGCTCGGCCTCCGTCGATAATATCAGCGATACAAAGGATTTAACGGGCTGCTGCGGGCATAACCAAGGCAGCCCCTTTTTTAGGCAGAACTATTAATAAAATATGAACGTAATTAACAAGCAGATCCTGCTGAGCGATGGCAGGACAATCGAAATCGAAACCGGCCGACTGGCGAAACAGGCCGACGGCAGCGCTGTTGTGAAGATGGGTGGCACCATGTTGCTCGCCACCGTTACCGCTGCGAAAGAAGTGAAGGAAGGCACCGACTTCATGCCCCTCACAGTAGATTACAAAGAGAAGTATTATTCAGCAGGCCGTTTTCCCGGCGGATTCATGAAACGTGAAGGCAAGTCTTCTGACTACGAGATTCTCATCTCCCGTCTGATTGACCGCCCCATCCGCCCGCTCTGGCCCGATGACTTCCATCTGGAAGTGTTTGTAAATGTATGGCTGATCTCCGCTGAGGCTGACATCCAGCCCGACGCACTGGCCGGTCTGGCAGCATCCTGCGCGCTGGCAACCAGCAACCTGCCCTTCGGCGGCCCTATCTCCGAGGTCCGCGTGGCACGCATCGACGGCGAGTTCAAGATCAACCCCAATTTCAGCGAGATGGAACGCAGCGACCTCGAACTTATGGTAGCTGCAACCGAAGAGAATATCATGATGGTAGAGGGCGAAATGAAAGAGGTCAGCGAGCACGATATGCTCGAGGCCATCAAGTTTGCCCACGAAGAGATCAAGCGTCACTGCCAGGTACAGAAAGAACTCATGAAGGAGCTCGGCACCTTCGAGGCCAAGCGCGACTATCCTCACGACGTTGAGGACGAAGACCTGCGCAAAGCAGTTCACGAGGCTTGCTACAACAAGTGCCTGGAGCTGGCAAAGAGCGCAAAGCCCAAGCACGAGCGTGAGGACGGCTTCAACGCCATCCGCGACGAATTCCTGGCTACTATCCCCGAGGAAGAGCTGGAAGAGAAGGAGCCCCTGGTAAACCGTTACTTCGGTCACGAGCAGAAAGAGGCTATGCGCAATATGATTCTGGACGAAGGTCTCCGTCTGGACGGCCGCAAGACCAACGAGGTGCGCCCCATCTGGTGTGCTGTGGATTATCTCCCCTGCGCCCACGGTTCAGCTATCTTCACCCGCGGCGAGACCCAGTCCCTGGCTACCGTTACCCTCGGTACCAAGCAGGATATGAAGGAGATGGACGAGGTGCTGATCCAGGACGACCAGCAGTTCGTACTTCACTACAACTTCCCTCCGTTTGCAACCGGTGAGGCCAAGAGCCAGCGCGGCGTAGGCCGTCGCGAGATCGGTCACGGCAACCTGGCGATGCGCGCCCTCAAGCCCGTCATCCCCATGATGCCCGAGAATCCCTACGCAGTACGCGTGGTTTCCGATATCCTCGAGTCCAACGGTAGCTCGTCCATGGCATCTGTCTGCGGCGGCTGCCTGGCACTCATGGATGCCGGTGTACAGATCACCAAACCGGTAGCCGGCGTTGCAATGGGCCTTATCACAGACGAGAAGGATCCTAACAACCGCTACGCTATCCTTACCGATATCCTGGGCGACGAAGATCACCTGGGCGATATGGACTTCAAGGTAACCGGTACCGCAGACGGTATCACCGCCACCCAGATGGACATCAAGGTCGACGGCCTCAGCTACGATGTGCTGGAGAAGGCACTCGAGCAGGCACGCCAGGGCCGCATGCACATCATGGGCGAGATGCTCAAGACAATAGACAAGCCCCGCGAGGATTACAAACCGTTCGTTCCCCGCATCAAGAGCTTCGAGGTTGACAAGGAATTCATCGGCGCCATCATCGGCAAGGGCGGCGAGACAATCCAGAAGATCCAGGCCGAAACCGGTGCTGTCATCAATATCGACGAGATTGACGGCAAGGGCGTTGTGGATATCGCAACCAACGACGCAGAGGCCATGCAGAAGGCATACGACTGGATCATGGGTATCTGTGCAGTTCCCGAGGTCGGCCAGGTTTACCACGGCAAAGTCACTTCCATCCTGGAGTTCGGCGCTTTCGTGGAGATCCTCCCCGGCAAGGAAGGCCTGCTGCACATCAGCGAGCTCGACTGGGGCAAGACCGAGAAGGTAGAGGATGTAGTCAACGTAGGTGACGAGCTGGATGTCAAGCTCATCGAGCTCGACGCCAAGAGCGGCAAGCTCCGCCTTAGCCGCCGCGCTCTCATGGAAAAGCCCGAAGGCTACGTAGAGCCCGTCCGCAGGCCGCGTCCCACCGGTGACCGCAACAACGGCCGTCGTGACGACCGTCGTGGTGGCGAACGCCGCGACAACCGTGGTGGCGAACGCCGCAGCAACGACCGTGGCGAGCGTCGTGAACATCGCGACAACCGTCCCCGCGAGAACAAGCCCACTGAGGAATAAACACACAACATAGACAATAAAAAACGCAGCCCGAATGGACTGCGTTTTTTATTACCATGACCTCTATTATACCATCCCGGAAAAGCCCATGAAGGCGAGGGCCATGATGCCGGCGGTGATAAGGGCGATGGGGATGCCGCGGAAGGGTTTGGGCACTTCGCTGAGCTGGAGTTGCTCGCGGATGGCGGCAAACAGCGTGATGGCGAGACCAAAGCCGATGGCGGATGCCACTGCGAATACGACCGATTCGCCCAGGTTGAGCATCCTGGCCTCACCGCCAAAGCTGAACTGCTTCTGCACCACCATCAGGGCTACGCCAAGCACGGCGCAGTTGGTGGTGATAAGCGGCAGGAAGATACCCAGCGACTGATACAGCGCGGGGCTGATCTTCTTGAGGATGATTTCTACCATCTGCACCAGGCCGGCGATGACCAGGATGAAGGTCACCGTCTGCATATAGACCATATTCAGCGGCACCAGCACGTAGGTCTGGAGCAGCCAGGTAACGCAGGTTGCCAGCGCCATCACAAAGGTCACTGCCAGAGACATGCCCACGGCGGTATTGACCTGCTTGCTGACGCCCAGGAAGGGGCAGATGCCCAGGAACTGGGAGAGGACGATATTATTGACGAATATCGCGGAGACAAGTATCAGAAGTATTACCATAGCCTAAATCCTCCCCTCTGTTAACTTGTTGAACAATGCCATTAGCAGACCCAGTACCAGGAATGCGCCCGGAGCCAGGATGAATACCAGGATGCCGTCGCCGTTCCATAGGTGCATGCCGAACAGTGTGCCGCTTCCCAGCAACTCGCGGATGAGACCGATTACAGTAAGCGACAGGGTGAATCCCAGGCCGATGCCCAGACCGTCACATGCCGAATCCAGCACGGTGTTCTTGTTGGCGAACGCCTCTGCGCGGCCCAGCACTATGCAGTTGACCACGATCAGCGGAATGAACAGGCCCAGCGTCTCATATAGCGACGGCAGGTAGGCCTGCATCAGCAGTTGGATGATGGTCACGAAGGCCGAAATGATGACGATATACGACGGTATGCGGACCTTGTCTGGAATAAACCGCGCCGTGGCCGAAATCACTATATTGGAAAGCGTAAGCACCACCAGCGTGGCCAGACCCATACCCATACCGTTCAGCGCCGATGTGGTGGTACCCAGCGTGGGGCACATACCCAGCACCAGCACAAAGGTCGGGTTGTCCTTGATTATACCTTTCTTAATCAGATCAATTGGCTTCATCGGTACCTCCTTCGCCGTCCTGCGGCGTTGCTGCGCTCACTGCATCGGTTTCGTCTCCCTTAGCAGCGAGATAAACGTTATATGCCTGCTGCACCGCTGCGGTAAATGCCCGCGAGGTGATGGTGGATGCGGTGATGGCATCCACGTCGCCGCCGTCCTTGGTAACCGACAGGCGGTATTCGGCGGGGTTGCGGTGTGCGAACTGTGTGCGGAAATGACTCTCCTCTTCTGTGATCTTGGCGCCGAGGCCGGGAGTTTCGCTGTGCGATATGACTGCGGTAGAGCAGATCTCGCCATCGGCGGTAAAGCCCACCATCATGTTGATGGGGCCGCCGAATCCGGCAGAAACGGCCTCTACGGCATAGCCGACTGTGCTGTCGCCCATCATAGCCTTGTGTACGTTGAACTCACGGCCGTCGAGCAGCACCACCGTATCCACCGGTTCCCCGGCGAAAGCGGGCAGCACCTGTGCGATGGCGCGGGAGGTTTTCTCTGCATTGACCTTTGCAATCCGCTTCTCCGTGAGGGCGTTGACCACCGCCAGCAGCAATCCGCACACCAGTGCGATGGCTCCCAGGGAAAGAAGCATATTCTTGAGTGTTGATTCCAGTTTTGCCATACTCCTGCCCTCCTATGCCGCAAACCTGCGGGGTTTGCAATATTTATTGATCAGAGGCGTGGCCATATTGCCAATCAGTATCGCGAAAGAAACGCCCTCGGGATATGCGCCAAAGTAACGGATCAGCACCGTCAACAGGCCAATCAGCACGCCGTAGATAATCATACCCAGCGGCGCCATGGGCGATGTGACGTAGTCGGTGGCCATGAAGATGGCACCCAGCAGCAGACCGCCGGTGAACAGGTTGAAGACCGGGCCGGTGAACTGTGCCGGATTGGCCAGCGAGAAGATGGTGGTCAGAACCACCACCGTACCCAGGATTGCCAGCGGAATATGCGGCCTGATGACCTTGCGCACCAGCAGGTACACAAAGCCGATAATCAGTGCCAGGGCAGAAATCTCTCCTGCCGAGCCGCCGGCGCGGGCAAAGAAGACTTTCCAGCCGGTCAAGCCGTTGTCGGCAATTATCTGGTTTGCCGGGATGCCCTGGTGCAGACCTTCGTTGATGGCGGCCAGCGGAGTGGCGCCGCTGAAGGCGTCAACATTCAGCCAGCCTTGAGGCGCTGCCCAGGTGGTCATTATTGCGGGGAAGGATACCAGCAGGAACACGCGGCCGAAGATGGCGGGGTTGAAGATATTCTGGCCCAGACCGCCGAAGCACATCTTGGCGATGGCGATTGCGGCGATGGAGCCCAGGAACGCAACCCACCAGGGAGCGGCCGGCGGCAGGTTGAGCGCCAGCAGCACGCCCGTAAGGCATGTGGCTGACATGCTCGGAATCTCCTTGCCCATCAGGTATTTTTCTATTGCGAACTCACATACGATGCAGGTTGCCACGCACACCATGAGCAGCATCAGAAAGTTCCATCCGTAGAACAGCAGCGACACCAGGGTGACGGGGGCGAGCGCTATGAGCACGTCGTTCATCAGAACCTTCGTGGTGGTCGGGTTCTGGAAGTGCGGGGAAAGTGAAACTGTAAGCTTTGACATATCAGATCCTCCTATTTTTTAGCTCTCGCACGTATTATCTTCATGACGTCGGCCTTGCTGGTGCGCACGATGTCCAGCAGCGGGATATGTGCCGGGCAGGTGCTCTGGCAGCAGCCGCACTCTATGCAGTCATAAATCCTGGCTTCCTCCAAACCATCGGTGTCACCCGCACGGCCCAGACGGTTCAGCAGCCATGGTTCCAGACCCATAGGGCACGCCTGGGAGCACTTTGCACAGCGGATGCAGGCGGTCTCGGGGGTACGCGAAGTCTGCGCCGATGTGAGCAGCAGCAGACAGGATGACCCTTTCTGCGTGGTCGCCTCCAGGTTGACCACCGACTTGCCCATCATCGGGCCGCCGGAAACCACTTTCACGGCATCCTCCGGCAGGCCGCCGACCTTCTCCAGAATGTACGATAGCGGGGTGCCGATGCGTACCAGGAAGTTGCGCGGCTGCGGCAGGCATTCGCCGGTAACGGTCATCACACGTTCGAACAGCGGGCGCTTTTTCTGCACTGCCTGATATACGGCGTAGGATGTAGCGACATTCTGTACCACGCAGCCGGTGTCGATAGGCAGACCGCCGCTGGGAACACGACGGCCGGTGATGGCGTCTATGAGCTGTTTTTCACCGCCTTGCGGATATTTCTTCTTCATCTTGACCACCTCGATACCAACGTAGCGCAGAGAAGCGTCGCAGAGAGCGTCATAAGCTTCGGGCTTGTTCTCCTCCACCGCAATCACTATCATCTCCACGCCAAGCACGCGGGCCATTATGCGGGCGCCGAGCACTATCTCGTGCGGATGCTCGCGCATAAGGCGATCGTCGGCCGTGACGTACGGCTCGCATTCGGCACCGTTGATAATCAGGTATTCCGCCTTCTTGTCCTTGGGAGGAGCCAGTTTGATATGGGTAGGGAAAGTAGCGCCGCCCATACCCACGATGCCGGCATTCTTAATCTTTTCCAGCAGTTCGTCGGGCGAGCCTTTTATCTCGCGCTCTATGCGGTCGCTGGTGTAGATGCCCTCTTCGAATTCATCGCCCTCGACATCTATGCAGACATGCATCACCATGTTGCCGACGATGTCGGCGCGGGGCTCGACCGCCGTAACGGTGCCGCTGACAGAAGAGTGGACAAAGCCCGACACGAAACCGGCGGGAGTGCCGATCACCTGCCCGACCTTGACCTTTGCGCCAACCTCAACGCAGGGAACGGCGGGTGCGCCCAGATGCTGTGCCATTGAAATGGCCACCTTGGAGGGGATGGGGAGCCGCTCTATGGCAGCATCCCTGGCAATCTTGTGGTCGTCCCAGTGGACGCCACCTATTTTAAATGTCTTGTATCTCATTGCTATACTCCTCCACTAAACAAATCCAGATCTATAACATCGTCCCTGTCGTCGGCCGGTTTAGGTGCCTTGGGCTTGGGAGTACGGGTACGCTTGGGCTTGGGGGCCACTTCGGCGGGTTTTTCGCCGGGGAACTCTATCTCCATCGCGGCCGTCTCTTGTGCAGGTTCCTCTGCCTTGGGGGCAGTCTTGCGGGGAGCGCGCTTGCGTGGCGCAGGCTTGGGTGCCTCCTCTGCCGCAGCGGGAGCGGGTTCTGCCTTAACCTTGGCGGGTTCCTCAGCAACCTTCACTGGTTCTGCCTTAACCTCAACTTTGGCGGGCTCTGCCTTTACCGGTTCCGGCTTCACCTCAACCTTCACGGGCTCCGGAGCGGGCTTTTCGGGCGCCGGAACGGCCTGAACCAGAGGTTCCGGCTTTGCCACTTCGGCGGGTTTAACTGCCTCGGCGGGTTTGGACACCGTCTTGAAACGGGCTGCCGAACGCATTGCGGGCTTGGGCTCGTCTGCGGGCTGTACGGGTTCGGGTTTAACCGGCTTGGCGGCCGGTTTTGCAGCGGGTTTGGGTGCCGGCTTCACTTCCTGGGCAGGTGTTTCAGGCGCAGCCGCCGCCTTCTTCACGGGGAAGTTGAGTTTGTGGATGGCTCCGGTGGGGCATTCGTCCACGCACTTGGTGCAGAGCTTGCACTTTGCAGGGTCGATATAGGCCAGGTTGTTCTCTACCACTATGGCATCGTGAGGACAGGCCTTCTGGCACTTGGCACAGCCGATGCAGGCAGCCTTGCACGCCTTGCGCGCCACGGCGCCCTTGTCGGTGTTGCTGCAACGAATCACCACCTTGAGGCCGCGGGGTCCCTTAGGACGGATTTCGATGATGCCCTTGGGACAGGCTTTGCTGCAGGCGCCGCAGCCGGTGCACTTGCTCTCGTCCACCACCGGAAGACCCGTAGCCGGGTCCATCTTGATGGCGTCGAACTTGCAGACGCGGGTGCAGTCGCCGCATCCCAGGCAACCGAAACGGCAGCCGGTGTCACCGCTGTAAAGCGACGCCTTGACCTTGCAGGAGGGATAACCCTCGTAGTTGCTGGTCTTAGGGCGCACCTCGCAGGAGCCGTTGCACTTTACAACCGCCACCTTGGGAGCCTGTGCCACCGCCGTCTTGCCTAGCAGGGCGGCAATCTTGTTCATGGTTTCGCTCCCGCCCACGGGGCACTGGACATCGCCCAAATCTTCCAGCGACACCAGTTTAGTGGCAAAATCGCGACAGCCTGCACTTCCGCAGCCGCCGCAGTTTGCCCCCGGGAGCAACGCCTCCACATCGTCTATGCGGGCGTCCTCTTCTACTTTAAACTTCTTGGCTACGAGAAAAAGGATTGCCGCTACCAGCAACCCTATCGCAGTCAGAGTGATTACAGTAATAAGTATCGGGTTCACACTGTTCAGGTTATTGTTCTATAGAAAAGACAAACTCTTTGTCCAATTTATCCCTAAAGATAGCAAAAAATATATAATAAACGGCAACTGCCGCCAAAGAAAACAATCCGACGTACAGTTGCTCTATCTTGAGTGCGGAGAAAATCAGTATCGCGGCCAGCAAAATCGCCAGCGGCAGGCCGTAGGCCAATATCACCGCCTTCATGCCCATGGTTGCAGAAAGCACCAGTTTTACGGTGTCTCCAACCTGATAGCCGGCGGTGGCGGTTGCTATGGTCTGCGGAATATCAATAATGCGGACCTGCTCTTGCTCAGCTCCGCATACACCCTTCGCGTGGCAGGTGGCACACGCCGATTTATTAACTATCTCTACTCCGATGGAGGCATTGTCTATCGACACTATCTTGCCTTCGTGAACTATCTTCTTGGGCTGTTTGCTCATATTATTTGATGGTTACTATATCCCGTTTGGTGCCGCGGGAATCCACCAGCCGGCCCACCACGCTGCCGACGGCGATGGCGGCGGAGAAGCTAACTATCGTGCGGCTTTCGTCGGGAGTTATCCATAAGTAGATGGGGGTCAGGTTGCCGTCCTCCTTGGTGGAGATAGCCACGCTGGACTCCTTGTCGCGACGCTCGTTTCCCTTGCGGGTGCGGAAATAGAGGGCGTATTTGTCTGCCACCACCGTTCCCAGGTCGGGGACTTTCTTGTTTTCCGTCTTTACGTAGGACACGCTCAGGTCGTTGACGTTGCAGTCCAGCGCTGTGACCAGATGGAGGGTCTTTCCCGCTTTGACTGCATCAAGATCGGAGGCCCGGACGGCATACAGGGCAGAAATCACGTCGTATATGATATCCTTGGACGTGAAGGTCGTGTCCCTGTGGGGACGGGTGCTCTTGTCCACCACGGCACGGAGATTTTTACCGGAATCATCCCAGGTGTAGTTGTTCTTTGCCCAATAATCACCCTCTGTCTGCTCACGGTAGAAATGCAGCGGCACGAGGCCGTCGCGGCTGAAGCGGCTGTCGTAGTAATATTTAACCTTGACGATGCTGGCGGCCAGGTTGCTGGTGGCGCCTTTGGTCACGATCCTGAAGCAGGGAGTGCCCTGGTAGTTCTCTTCCTTGATATTGAACTCAAGTTTGGCGATGTCGGCGTTGATCACGCCCCACTTGTAGTGGAGTTTATAGGAAAGGTTCTCGCCTCCCTGGAACGGAAGCTCCTGTGCCGATGCCCCTATTGATGTCAGCGCTGCAAAAAAGAGCGCGATGATAAGTGTCAATCTAGAATGTCTCATTGTCAAAACCTATGTTTGCAGATGACATATTCAAATTTGACTCCACAGTTTCATATTTTACATCAGATTCTGCAGAAAACATCGAATTTGCATCTACAAATTTGGCCTCTTCCTTAATGAAACGCATCTCCACGTCCTTGGTTTCGCCGTTACGGTGCTTGGCTATAATCAGCTCTGTATAACCGGGATACATGTCCGGACCCTCCACTCCGAGGAACTCGGGACGGTGGATGAACATAACGATATCGGCATCCTGCTCAATCGCACCCGATTCGCGAAGGTCGCTGAGCTGCGGACGCTTGTTTCCGCCTCGGTCTTCGACCTTACGGCTGAGCTGCGAGAGGGCGATGATGGGGACGTTTAGTTCCTTGGCGATGGCCTTGAGCGAACGGGATATGGAGGATACCTCCTGCTCGCGCATGCCGCGCAATTCGGGCGGGCCGGTCATCAGCTGCAGGTAGTCGATTATGATGAGCTTGACATTATGCGTATGCACCAGGCGGCGGGCCTTGGCGCGGAATTCATAGATGGAGAGGGCCGATGTGTCGTCTATCCACAGCGGGGAACGCGACAGACGGGCGATACGCTCGTTGAGGATGTTCCAGTCCTCGGGGTCCCTGAACTTCTTGGCGCCCCATATCTTGCTGCTCTCCAGGCCGGTTTCACCCACAAGCACACGCTTGATGAGCTGTGTTTCGCTCATCTCCAGAGAGAACATCGCCACGGGGATGTTGTGGTCCACGGCCATGTTGCGGGCCATGGTGAGCACGAATGCCGTCTTACCGACAGAAGGACGGGCCGCCAGGATAATGAGGTCGGACTTCTGCCAGCCGTAAGTCACGGCGTCGATGCCGCGGTAGCCGCTGGGCACGCCCGAGAGGCCGTCGGTGCGGTTCTGTCCCTCTTCTATCTCGGAGATGGCACGGGTAAGCACCGCCCCCACGGGTGCGGTGTCCTTGCGCATGTTGTTGTCGGTGAGCTCAAAAATATCCTGGGCCGCCGTCTGTAACAGGTCATCTACGGGAAGGGCATCCTCATAGGCGTTCTTCTGGATGTTGTGCGAGATAGAGATCAGCTCGCGCTGGATGAATTTCTGCAACAGGATCTTGCAGTGATAGTCTGTGTTTGATGCCGCGCTGATGCGCATGCTTATCTCACTCAGATAGGCTGCACCGCCAACCTCTTCCAGGGTGCCGCGACGGGAAAGTTCGTCTGCAACGGTGAGGATATCCACCTTGTCGTTGCGCGAAGCAATTTCCCTGATGGCTTCAAAAATCTTGCGATTGGCCTCCTTGTAGAAGCATTTGTCGTTGAGCTGGTCCAGACAGTCGGCTACGACGTCGTTTTCCAGCATCATAGCGGCCAGAACCGCCTCTTCGATCTCTATCGCCTGGGGTGGTTTGTGACCGCTCTCAGCGGATATCTGTGCGATGTCCGCGCGCTTCTGTTTCCTGGGGGCCGGCACTGCTATGCCTCCTCTGCCTTATAGTCGTTCTTGTACTCGGGATTGACAAGGATGCGTCCGCAGTATTCGCAAACGATAATCTTCTTGCCCTGGATGATGTCCAGCTTGCGCTGGGGAGGAATCTGGTTGAAGCAGCCGCCGCAAGCTTCGCGCTCTATGGTGACAACTGCCAGATGGTTCTTTGCGGCGCCGCGCACGCGGTTGTAAGCCACCAGCATACGCTCGTCTATCCTCTTCTGGAGCTCTTCCTTCTCTGCCTGAAGTTTCTCTTCCTGGGCAGCGGTTTCCTCTATGATGGTCTCCAGTTCTTTCTTCTTCTCCTCGAGATTGGCCTCGAAGATGGCCAGGCGGGCGTTGGTTTCGTCTATCAGGGCGTGTTTCTCCGCCAGGGCGCGCTCGCACTCACCGATGCGCTTCTCGCACACCTGCTGCTCAAGGCTCTGGTATTCGATTTCCTTGCCCAGGGACTCGTACTCGCGATTGTTCTTGACGTTGTCCTGCTGCTTGCTGTATTTCTCTATCAGCAGACCTGCCTCCTGAATGGCATGACGGTACTCCGCCTGCTTCTTCTCTATCTCGGCGATATCCTCTTCTGTATTTGCAATGCGGGTCTTGAGACCTTCCACCTCATCTTCCATATCCTGCACTTCCAGGGGAAGTTCTCCTCTCTGGAGATGTATCTTGTCGATGGCGGTATCCTTGAGCTGGATCTGATAGAGTGTGCGCAGCTTCTCGTCCATGGTGATGCCGTCGGCATCGTTCACGCTCTTGGCCACGGAGACGAACGTCTCCCTTTCGTCGATGGGGGTAACTATTGCGGGTTTAACCTTTTTTGTTGCCATAACCGGTTATCAAAAGTAATGTATTGGATTATAATCTGTTTTTGTTCGAAGGACTGCAAAGGTACTGTTTTTTTCTTCAAGTACAGCAATTAGTTTGTCAACAATGTCAATTTCGCTCTCAAAGTGCCCTATATCAAGCAGTAAGAACTCTTTTTCGGTGAAAAACTGATGGTAGCTGACATCTCCGCAGACGAAGGCGTCGGCGCCGCTTTCAAGGGCGTCGCCAATGAGCGAAGCGCCGCTGCCGCTGCAAAGGGCAACTTTTTGTATCGGCTTGTCTATCAGGTGCGAAGCGCGAACGACCTTAAGCGAAAACTGTTTTTTTACAAAGGCGATGAAATCTTCGCAAGCCATCGGTGCAGGCAGGGTGCCCACCAGGCCGAAGCCGTCTTCTGCAAGGACGCGGCAGTCCAGCAGGCCAAGCCGCTGTGCCATAAGGGTATTGACGCCGCCGCTTGCCTTATCGGCATTGGTGTGGGCGCTGTAGACCACGATGTCGTTTTTAATGGCCAGAGTGATGATTTCTCCCAGGAAAGTGTCGGCAGAAATCTTCTTGATGCCGCGGAAAATCAGGGGATGGTGGGTCACTATCATGTTGGCGCCTCGCTCGACCGCCTCACGAACCAAACTGGGAGTGCAGTCGAAGCCCACCAGCACCGCCTTGATTTCGGTGTCGGGGCTGCCGATGCACAGGCCGGTGTTGTCCCACTCCGCCGCCGTCTCCAGCGGGGCGAACTGCTCGATGATCCGAGCCACTTCAAACGCTTTCATAGGCTATATTTCGTCGTGGACGCTCTGTAGCATGTCGCGGATGTTCTTCAGGCGCATCAGCACATCGGCGCGGTTGTCGCCCTGGGCGTTGTTCTTCATGACCTTGGCCGCTCCGTCCAGAGTCATGCCGCGCTCCTTGATGTAAAAGTGGAGTTTCTTGAAGGTCTCCACGTCGTCGGGAGAGAACAGACGGTTGCCCTTCTTGTTGCGCATCGGATTTATCAGTTCCGGAAAGGTATTGGCCCAGAAACGCACCAGAGAGGTGCTCTCGCCCAATATCTCCGCTACCTCACCAATGGTATAACACATTTTTGCCATATCAGGTTATAGTTAAGTTTCTTCTAATCAAGCGACTGACCGGTGGTGTTGGCTATCAGCAGCATCTCGCTGCTCAGCGCGGGACTCAGCGACCCGAAAAAATAGTTCACCGGATCCACCGCACGTCCCTGCTTGCGCACCTCGTAGTGCAGCGCGGAGGCAAACGAAGCGCCGCTGTTGCCCACCTTGCCAATCACCTTGCCCCGCACCACCTTCTGGTTTATGGCCACAAAGATGTCGCTCAAGTGGGCGTACACCGTCTTGAGGCCGTTCCCGTGGTCGATAATCACCATATTTCCAAGTCCGCGGCCCTGCCTGAGGACCTCGACCACCTTGCCGTCTGCGGTAGCCAGCACCTCCGTGCCGTAGGGCGCCATAAGGTCTATGCCGCCGTGCATGGACATCGACTTGAAGAAGGGGTTGATCTTCCGCCCCACGGTAGCGCCGGTCTGCGCGATTGTAAAGTTACGCAAAGGAATCACAGAGGGAAAATTATTTTTGCTGAAATTCTCCCCCTCCATCTGCTCGGTGATGGCGCGGATCTGGCGGTCGACCTGCGCCGCGGTGAGACACAAATCGTCCAGCACCGCCTGCGAATCGTCTATGAGCTGCTGTTCGCTGTCGGCATAGAAGCTCTCCAGCTGCGCCTCGGGGTCGTTGCCGTACAAAGCCTCGGCAGAAGGCGGGTCGATGTCGAATATGCTATTGTAAATCTTGCTGTCGCGCGCTTCCAGGCCATCCAGCACATCATCAACCAGGTTGCTGCGTTCCAGAAGGTTGTCGTAATGCTCCTTGAGATAGGCGTTCTCCTTGGTCAGGGCCCGCTCCTTGTCGCTGGTGTAGAGCAGCGAGAAAAGGCCGTAGATGACTACGGCAGCGACCAGCGACCAGCCAAGATATATGGCTGCCGACCTGAAAAATGACTTTATTTTATTGCCGCCGCTCATTTTCCGCTGAGTTTTTCTGCCGGACGGACCTGCGTCATATAGGTCCTGGCGTCTATTTTTTCGTCAAAGAAGTTCCTGGGATTGACCTGCTGCGACTGGTACAGCACCTCGTAGTGGAGATGGACGCCGGTGGCGCGGCCGCTGCTCCCCATGGTGGCGATCTGGTCGCCGCGGGAAACCTTCTGTCCCTTGATGACATTGGTCGCCTGCAGATGGGCGTAGCGGGTCGAATAGCCGAAGCCGTGGTTGATGTCCACCTCGTTGCCGTAGCCGTTGTCGCTGTATTTGACGTCGGTCACCACGCCGTCGGCGGCGGCATATACCGGCATGCCGCGCTGCCCGGCGATGTCGGTGCCGCTATGGAAGAAGACCGACTGGAAAATCGGGTGGAGGCGATAGCCGAATGGCGATGTGATGGAAACGCCTGTCGGGCATACAGGGAACAGCGTAGGGATGCTGTGGGCCATATCCTCCAGGTGGGTAGCGACCTTCTCCACGTCGTCGAAAGACTTGGATTGCAGCGCCGCCTTCTTTTCTATCACGTCCTGGCGGCGGACGGTCTGTGTAAGGTATCCGGAATTTTCGAACTCCTTCAGAAAGTCGTAGCGGGTGGCGGAACTGTAGCCGGCGTTGCGCACCGCCGTAGGTATTTCGTCCATACCGAAGATGGGACGGTAGACCTTGTTGTCGCGCATCTCCAGCTCTCCCAGCCGCTCGGCCTGAATCTCCGCCTTCTGGCTGATATAGTCTATCTTGTCCATCAGGTCGGCGTTCTGTCCCTGTAGTATCATCTGCTTGAGGCTGGGCAGAGAGAACAGCGTTGTGGCCAGCAGGAATAGGGCCAGTCCGCCGGATAGAACGGCGCACACCTGCGTCAGCAGCAGACCTTTGGAGATCTTTGCCCGCCCGGTAGCGCTGGTTGTGCCGTCGTATGTGGTGCTGTCGTTTGCCATCGATAAAAAAATGCAAGCAAATTTACTGCAATAAGTGTGCTAAGTTAAATAATTTGATTAAATAAACTATCTTTGCAGGTTAATTGAAACTACGATATATAAGCATATGATGACTTCTAAAGAGATTAGAAAGACTTTCCTGGATTTTTTTGCCTCCAAAGGCCATACGATAGTGCCGTCGGCACCGATGGTGGTCAAGAACGACCCCACCTTGATGTTTACAAACGCCGGTATGAACCAGTTCAAAGAGTGGTTCCTGGGCAATGCGGCGCCCAAGTACCCGCGTGCGGCCGACACCCAGAAGTGCCTCCGCGTTTCGGGCAAGCACAATGACCTGGAGGAGGTCGGCCACGACACTTATCACCATACCATGTTCGAGATGCTGGGCAACTGGAGTTTCGGCGACTATTTCAAGAAAGAGGCGATAAGCTGGGCCTGGGAACTTCTGACCGAGGTATTCAAGCTTGACAAGAGCCGTCTGTACGCCACCGTATTCGAGGGTTACGCCCCCGATGGACTGGAGATGGACGCCGAGGCCAGGGGCTACTGGCAGCAGTATCTTCCCGACGACCATATCCTGCTCGGCAACAAGCACGATAATTTCTGGGAGATGGGCGACACCGGTCCCTGCGGCCCCTGCAGCGAGATCCACATCGACCTGCGCGACGAAGGCGAGATTGCGGCCAAACCGGGACGCGAACTGGTCAACGAAGGTCATCCGCTGGTAATCGAGATATGGAACCTGGTGTTCATGCAATACAACCGCAAGGCCAACGGTTCCCTGGAGAATCTTCCCGCCCGCCATATCGACACCGGCATGGGCTTCGAACGCCTCTGCATGGCGCTTCAAGGCAAGAAGAGCAACTACGACACCGACGTTTTCACCGGAATGATATCGGCCATCGCCGCACTTTCCGGCAAAGAGTATAACGAGAGCGAGCAGACCGCCGTGGCCATGCGCGTAATCGCCGACCACATCCGCGCAATCAGCTTCTCGATTGCCGACGGCCAGCTTCCCAGCAACAACAAGGCGGGCTATGTAATACGCCGCATACTGCGCCGCGCAGTGCGTTACGGCTATACCTTCCTCGACCTTAAGGAGCCGTTCCTCTGCCTGCTGGTGCCCACGCTGGTATCGGAGATGGGCGACGCCTTCCCCGAGCTCAAGGCCCAGCAGACGCTTATCACACGAGTAATAAAGGAAGAGGAAGAGGCGTTCCTGCGCACTCTGGACAAGGGTATCCGCCTGATGGACAACATCATGGAGAAATCCAAGGCCACCAAGGTCATCAGCGGCGTGGACGCTTTCACACTCTATGATACTTTCGGATTCCCGATTGACCTTAGCGAGCTGATTGCCCGCGAAAACGGCTATACCATAGATTTGGGCGAATTCAATGTCGAGCTGGAAAAGCAGAAAGAGCGCGCCCGCAACGCCACCGCCGTAGAGGCCGGCGACTGGGTGGAGCTGATTCCCGGTGAAGGTACCGAGTTTGTGGGTTACGACGTTCTGGAGTGCGACGCACGCATAGTCAAGTACCGCACCGTGAAGGCCAAGAACAAAGAGCAGATCCAGATTGTCCTGGACCGCACCCCGTTCTATGCCGAGATGGGCGGCGAGGTCGGCGACACCGGAGAAATAATCTCCGCAGAAGGCGAGAAGCTAGAGGTGTTGAACACTATCAAGGAGAACGGCCTGGCCATACATCTGGTGAACCGCCTGCCGGCCGATCCTTCTGCCGAATTCACCGCCAAGGTCGATGCAGAACGCCGCTTCAACATCGCCAACAACCACACCGCAACCCACCTGCTGCACTTCGCCCTCCGCAAGATTCTGGGCACACACGTAGAGCAGAAGGGTTCTTACGTTGGTGCAGCATCTTTCCGCTTTGACTTCTCCCACTATGAGAAAGTATCAAAAGAATCTCTGGACAAGGTAGAGCGCATGGTCAACGCCCTCATCCGCGCGAATGCGCCACTGGAGGAGTTCCGCGAAATCAGCATAGATGAGGCCCGCAGCCGCGGCGCAATGGCGCTGTTCGGCGAGAAATACGGCGACAAGGTCCGCATGATCAAGTTCGGCGACAGCACCGAACTCTGCGGCGGCTGCCACGCTTCCGCAACGGGTAACATCGGTTACTTCAGAATCCTCTCCGAGAGTGCCGTGGCCGCAGGCGTACGCCGCATCGAGGCCACCACCGGCATCAACGCCGAACTCTCCGTAGATGTCATGGAAGATATCCTGGAGAAGGTCCGCGCAATGTTCAACAACGCCGGCGACCCCGCAGCCGCCATCAGCCGCATCATTGAGGAGAACGAACAGTACAAGAAGTCCTTCGAGGCCATCCAGAAAGAGAAGATTGCCGACATGAAGGCTTCTTTGGCCGCCAACGCACAGAGCGTGAACGGCATAAAACTGATGACCCTCACCGAATGTCCTTCCATGGATATCGCCAAGAGCATCGCCCACGACCTGCACGGTGAAACTTCCTGCGCAGCCTTCGTAGCCGCGTTTGAATCGGCCGACAACAAGCCCTGCCTGGTGGTTATGTACACCGACGACCTCGTGGCAGCCGGCCGCGACGCAGCAGCCGACATCCGGCAGGCCGCACAGGCAATCCAGGGCGGCGGCGGCGGACAGAAGTTCCTCGCAACCGCCGGTGGCAAGAATGTTGCAGGTCTTGCCGAGGCACTCAAAAAACTTACGGAGCTGGCCACAAGATAGGCCCTGCAAATGAAGATACTCGACCGTTACACACTGAAATCCTTTCTGGGACCGTTCATCTTGACGTTCTCCATAGTGCTGTTCATCCTGGTGATGCAGTTCCTGTGGCTCTACATCGACGAACTGGTGGGTAAAGGTCTTTCCATAGGCGTCATTTTTGAGTTTATGGCGTGGGGCAGCGCCACCCTGCTGCCTCTGGTACTGCCGCTGGCTACCCTGCTGGCCTCCATCATGACGCTGGGCGGTATGGGCGAAAACAACGAACTGCTGGCCATCAAGAGCGCGGGCATCTCGCTGAGCCGCGTCCTGCTGCCGCTGATTTTCGTGGCCGTAGGTATCTCCATCGGCGCCTTTTTTATCTCCAACGACCTGATTCCGGTGGCGTATAAGAAGATTTATGCGCTGCGCGACGATATCGGCCGCACCAAGGACGTCATCAAAATCCCCACCGGCATCTTTTACGACGGCATCGACGGCTATATGCTGCGCGTAGACCGTCGCGACGACGAATCCGGCCTGATGCACGGCATCCTGGTATACGACCACACTTCGGGCAAGGGCAACGTGGCCATGTCGGTAGCCGATTCGGGCTCCATCCACGTTTCCGACGACGGGTCGCTCATCATCTTCACGATGTACAACGGCACCTCGTACCAGGAAGAGAACGTTTTCAAGGCGCGAGACACGACCCTCAAGCAGGACATCATCTCTTTCGACAGCCAGACGATGCTGGTTGCCCGCGACGACTACTCTTTTGAGCGAAGCGACGACGAGCGCTTTGGCAACGAGGTCATGGCCAAGAATCTCAAGACACTGATTCACGACCGCGACTCGCTGGCAAATGAATTCATGGATACCAAGCCCGACTGCATACGACGTTTTACATACGCCAACAACTTCAAGTATATCAATCAGGTGGACACCACGCTGGTGATGTATAAGGGACTCGGCGAGGGCATCGGTTTCAACTACAAAGCTTACAGGGACTCGGTGATGACCTCCCGTACCGCCCGCGACCTGGAGCTGGTGCAGCACGCACTGGAGAATCTGGAGTCACAGCGGACGGCGCTGGCCGACTACGACCGCAATACCTACCGCTACGTTTCGCCTATCCGCAAGATGACCATCGAGCAGCACCGGAAGTTCACCCTTTCGCTGGCCTGCCTGCTGTTCTTCCTTATCGGCGCGCCGCTTGGCAGCATTCTGCGCAAAGGCGGCCTGGGCACTCCGGTCATAATATCGTCGCTGATTTTCATGCTCTACTGGGTAATCGACATCAGCGGCAAGAAGCTGGCCCGCGACGGCGCCATCACTCCATTCGAGGGCGCCTTCGTATCGTCGGCAGTGCTGCTGCCGGTGGGCATCGCCCTGCTGTGGGCCGCCATCCGCGAGAAGACTTTCGATCTGAATTCCATCAAGTTCTGGTTCAAGAAGGCCTTCGCCAAGATTGGCGAACTGGTGCGCTCCGGCCTCAATTATTTCAAGAAGAACCACGGTATCATCAGGGTGGTTTACATGGGTACTCCGGAGTTTGCCGTTGGCCCGCTCAAAGCCCTGATGGAGAATAAATACCAGATTGCCGGAGTGGTTACCGTGCCCGACAAGGCCAGCGGCCGCGGGCTCAAGGTAAACCAGAGCGCAGTGAAGGAGTTTGCCCTGGAACATAACCTGCCGCTGCTGCAACCTGTCTCCCTGAAGAGTCCCGATTTTCTGGAGCAGTTGCGCGCACTGGATGCCGACATGTTTGTGGTAGTTGCATTCCGAATGCTGCCTCGAGAGGTGTGGGAGATGCCGCGTCTGGGCACCTTCAACCTGCACGCCTCCCTGCTGCCGCGCTACCGCGGTGCCGCCCCCATCAACTGGGCAATAATTAACGGAGAGAAGCAGACCGGCGTGACCACCTTTATGATAGACGAGCAGATAGACACCGGCAAGATCCTGTTCAGCGAGCCTTGCATGATAGAGGAGTACGACACCTTCGGCACCCTGTCGGAGAAGCTCTGCACGATGGGTTCGGCGCTGGTAGTCAAGACGGCCGACGCAATCTCCCGCGGAAAGGCCAAACCGCAGGAGCAGGATCCTTTCGCACGCCTGATTCCCGCACCCAAGATCACCAAGGAGACCTGCTGCATAGACTGGAGTTGGGAGGGCTACCGGATTGTCAATCTCATCCGTGGTCTGGCTCCCTACCCCTCAGCGTACTGCACACTTCTGAACAACGGCGCCGAAACCACCATGAAGGTGTTCGAGGCCTACGTCTATATGGACGACAAGCCCGCCGCCCCCGGCACCGTGATTACCGATGGCAAGACCTATCTGGGCGTTGCCTGCGGACAGTACACCGTGCGGCTGCTTGACGTGCAGTTGGCCGGCAAGAAGCGGATGGATATCGCCGACTTCTTGCGCGGCTTCCGTCCCGGCGAAGACTGCAAGTTTGTTTAATACCGCACGTGTTTCCCGTGTCCGAAATCAAGACCATAGCGATACTGGCGGCCGGAGAGTTTCCCCGGAGCGCCGCTGTGCTGCGTTTGCTGGACGAAACCGACATGATTATCTGTTGCGATTCTGCGGCGGTGGCTCTGGTGGATTCGGGCCGGGAGCCCTCGCTGATCGTAGGCGATCTGGATTCGATTCCGGCCTCTTTGCTGGAGCGGTTTGCCGACAGGCTGCGTAAGGTGGACGAGCAGGAAGACAACGACCTGACCAAGGCGTTCTATGCTGCGATGGAGTTCGCCCCCTCCACCATTCATATTCTGGGTGCCACCGGCCGCCGCGAAGACCACACCCTGGGAAATATCTCCCTGCTGGCGCGGTATCAGCAAGAAGCCGGTCCGTCCTGCCAGATTGATATGGTCAGCGACTACGGGATATTTATGGCTGCTTCCGGCAGCCTCACTTTCAAGTGCGTTCCCGGCCAGGAGGTCAGCATATTCGCCTTCGACAACACGCTGCGCATCACCGCCGAAGGGCTCGACTACCCCACCGACGGCGTCGTCTTCGACAGCCTATGGAAAGCCACCCTCAACCGCGCTTCGGGGTCATCTTTCACCCTTAAACTCAACCAACCCGCCCCTTATATCGTCTTCTTGTGCAATCCCGGGCTGTAAGCTATTCTTACGCAGCCTTTTTGGCTTTTTCGGGGTCTTTGAAGAGGATCATGAAGAGGATGCCGACAACCAGTGCGTATGCGGCAAATATGTACCAGGCGGTGCTCCAGGAGGGTTCGGCGGCGTTGTAGACAAAGTGGTTGACCACCTTGCCGGCGGCCCAGGTGCCGATGGAGGCGCCCAGACCATTGGTCATGAGCATGAACAGGCCCTGCGCCGAGCTACGGATGTCCTTGTCGGTATTTTCATTGACGAACAGCGAACCGCTGATGTTGAAGAAGTCGAACGCCACGCCGTAAACGATGCAGCTGAGGACGAACATCCACACGCCGGCACCGGGATTGCCCGCACCGAAGAAGCCGAAGCGGAACACCCATGCGAACATCGCAATCAGCATCACCTTCTTGATACCGAACTTCTTCATACAGAACGGTATCAGCAATATGCACAGCGTCTCGGAGATCTGGCTCAGCGAAATCAGGGCGTTGGCATTGTTGGCACCCCACGCGTTTGCGAACAGCGGATTATCCTTGAACGAGGTTATGAAGGTGTTGGCGTAGCCGTTGGTGATTTGCAACGATGCACCCAGCAGCATGGAGAAAATGAAGAACACAGCAAATTGACGGTCCTTGAACAGCCGGAATGCGCTTAGGCCGGTGGCCTCTGCAAACGACTGAGTCCCCTCGCTCCTGGGCTTGCAGGGGCAGTTTGGCAGCGTCAGGGAGTATATGCACAGCACCAGACTCAAGATGCCCGACACGAAGAACTGGTTGTATGTGTGCTGGAACTGGACGCCGTCGGCACCCTTCATAAAGTTCACGAAGAGCATGGTGAGGATAAAGCCGATGGTGCCGAACACACGGATGGGAGGGAAAGCCTTTACCGGGTCTTTTCCGGCCTTTTCCAGGGCATTGTAGGCCACGGAGTTGGAGATGGCTATCGTAGGCATATAGAACGCCACGCTGATGGTGTAAAGGGCGTAGAACAGCCCGAACTGGATGTTGGCACCGGCACTCATCGCATACCAGCCGGCACCCAGCATTGCCAGGCCGGCGATACATTGGCAGAGAGAAAGGACTTTCTGCGCCGGAATCCACTTGTCGGCCACGATGCCCATCAGGGCGGGCATGAAGATGGATACGAAGCCCTGGGTTGCAAAGAAGAGCCAGATCTGCGGGCCGAAGCCGCTGCGGGCCAGGAAACTGCCCATGGAGGTCAGGTACGCGCCCCATGCGGCAAATTCCAAAAGATTCATCAGGATAAGCCTGAATGAGATATTGCTGTTTTTCATAGCGAAAAGATTAATTTCCTACTTGGGTGCCATCCGGTATACGAACAGCGCAATAACGGCATAGATCATGTTCGGCAGCCAGACCGCCAGCCACGGCGGCAAAGTGCCCGTCTGCACGAACATCTGGCTGAAGCGCATGAACAGGATATAAGAGAAACTCAGGGCGACGCCGATTCCGATGTTCAGGCCAAGTCCGCCCCGTCGCTTGCGGGACGACAGGGCCACGCCCATCAGCGTCAGTATGAATGCGGAGAAGGGCGTCGCTATGCGGGTATGCTTCTCTATAAGCGCATAGGAGACCATCTTGTCCCCGCGCATGTTCTGCATATCTATCAGCTCGTTGAGTTCTTTGATCGGCAGCGATTCCACCACGTTCTTGCGGCGGTAGAAATCCTCCAGGGTGAGCGAAATCACCGTGTCTTTCTGGGCTCCCGACTCTATGGTTTCGTTACCGTGTTCGTCGTAACTGCGGATAAAGTACTGCTTGCAGCTCCAACTGCCGTTTTCCTCGTTCCAGACGGCCGTATTGGCGCTCATCTTACTCACCAGCTTGTTGTCCTCTATGCTCTCCAGGGTGAAGCGGTTCACTGAATTGTTCCAGGAACTGAACGACTCCACATATACGAAGAGTCCCGGCTCCAGCTGGTAGTGGATGTTGTGGTTGGTATTGAAGAACCTCGCCCCCTTGATGTATTTCTGCTCGAATTCCAGCCGGTGATAGTTGGCAGGCGGAATCACGTACATGCCCAGCGTGAGCGACAGTATCGCCGCAAACGCGGCGGAGGCCATGTAAGGCATCAGCAGCCGGTTGAACGATATGCCGCTGGAGAGCATCGCGATTATCTCGCTGTTTGCGGCCAGCTTGGATGTAAAGAATATCACCGTGATGAATACGAACAGCGGACTGAACATATTCAGGATGTACGGCAGGAAATTGAGATAGTACTCGAAGATGATCTCGTGCAGCGGCGCCTGCCGCTCTACGAAGGAGTCGATCTTTTCGCTGATATCGAAGATAATGACGATAGCCACCACTATCAGAAGCGACACCAGGTATGTGCTGATGAACTTCTTGATGATATACCAGTCAAGAATCTTGGGTTTCAACGACAGCCGGCTCATAGTCTTGTCTCCAGTTTTTTGACGGCGGCGTCTTTCCAGGCCGCGAAGTCTCCTGCAAAGATATGTTCTCTTGCCTTAGCCACCAAATCGAGATAGAAGGCGAGATTGTGCTCACTGGCTATCTGCGCCGCCAGCATTTCGCCGGCGATGGTCAGATGGCGGACGTAGGCCTTGGTGTAGGTATGGTCTACAAAAGACTTACCCTCAGGGTCCAGCGGCGAAAAGTCGTCGGCCCATTTTGCGTTGCGCAGGTTGATGGTCCCCTGCCAGGTGAATATCATGCCGTTACGGCCGTTGCGGGTTGGCATCACGCAGTCGAACATATCCACGCCGCGGGCTATTCCCTCCAGAATGTTGGCGGGTGTGCCGACCCCCATCAGGTAGCGCGGCTTCCCTGCCGGCAGCAGCGGATGCAACAGCTCCAGCATCTCGTACATCTTCTCGGTGGGCTCTCCAACCGCCAGGCCGCCTATGGCATAGCCCTCGCGGTCGAATGCCACGGCATGTTCGGCCGCCTTTTTCCGAAGATCGGGATAAACGCACCCCTGCACAATCGGGAAGAGGCTCTGGTGATAACCATACAGCGGCTCGGTGGTGTCAAAACGCTGGATGCACCGCTCCAGCCAACGCTGGGTGAGCGAGAGCGACTTCTCTGCATATTTGTAGTCGGCATCGCCAGGGCAGCACTCGTCCAGCGCCATAATGATGTCGGCGCCGATGGTGCGCTGGGTGTCCATGTTGTTTTCCGGAGTAAAGGTGTGGCGGCTGCCGTCTATGTGCGAGGAGAAGGTGCATCCTTCTTCAGTAATTTTGCGGCGCTGGGCCAGCGAAAATACCTGGAACCCGCCGCTGTCGGTAAGCATCGGCCGGTCCCACGATATGAAGCGGTGCAGACCGCCCGCCTGCCGCAGGGTCTCCAGACCCGGCCGCAGAAAAAGGTGATAGGTGTTGCCCAGAATGATCTGCGCCCCGACGTCCTGCTTCAAATCGCGGTGATATACCCCCTTGACGCTGCCCACGGTGCCGACGGGCATAAAGATGGGGGTCTCTATGCTGCCGTGGTCGGTGGTGAGCAGACCGCAGCGGGCGCTTGAAGCGGGGTCGGTGGCCAGCAGTTTGAACGTCATCCCTCTATCCCCATAAGTGCGCGGATATCCGCCTTGGCCTCTTTCCAGCGCGGTATGTCAATCTTGCTGCCGATAACCTCGATGACCTTGGCGGCGATTATGCTGCCCACCTGGCCGCAGATATCCAGCGGCTGGCCCATCGAATGGGCGTAGAGGAAGCCGGCGGCGTATACGTCTCCTGCGCCGGTTCCGTCGCGGGGGATGCCGGGCGCCGCCTCCACGAAATGGTATTCGTCTCCGCTCTTGATCATGGAGCCCTTCTTGCCCTCCTTTACGATGGCGATTTTGCACTTGGCGGCAATGTCGTCCAGCGCCTCGCGCGGCTCCTTGCCAGTGAAGGCCAGCGCCTCCGCCTCGTTGGCAAAGACTATGTCGACGTAATTCTCTATGATATCGTGGAGGAAGGCCACGTTGGACTCCACCACATTGTAGCTGGCAAGATCCAGCGATATTATCATATTCTTTTCCCGGCCGATCTCCACCGCGCGGCGCACCAGGCGCTGGTTCTGTACCAGATAGCCCTCTATGTGCAGATAGTCGTATCCGTCAAACACGTCGGGATTCAGATCTTCCGGCTCCAACTCCAGGGCGGCGCCCAGATAGGTGGCGAAGGTGCGGTCAGATGTCTCCTTGTTAACGATGACGATGCAGCGGCCACTGGGGGCCTTGCCCCTCTCCAGCATAGATGTGATGCCCTCCTGCACCTGGTCCGACTTGAACAGCGAACCGATGTCGTCCTTGCCCACCTTGCCTATGAAGCCGGTCCTCATACCCAGGATTGCGGCGGCGCTGATGGTGTTGGCGGCCGAACCGCCGGCGACATACTTGATGCCCCTGTCCTTGAGGTCCTCCCAGATTTTGTTGCCGGTGTCGGCATCCACGTGCTGCATACTGCCGACCGGCAGGGAATACTTTTCAAGAATTTCATCGTCCGGCAGGATTGCCAGGATGTCGGTGAGGGCATTGCCTATGCCAAGGATGGATTTCATACGGAATTACTTGCGGTTTCTTGCAAATATACTAAAAATGTCGTCTGGTTTTTCTGCCAGAGTGTCGGCATTGCTGCTGAATTCGGGCCAGCCCTTCTGGCTGGTGTTCCAAGGGCAGGCGTTCAGGCAGCAGTCGCAGCCAAAAAGGTGGCCGTGGACCTCCGGGCTCGACAGGTCTTTCTCCCGTGCTTCGATGGTCAAAAACGATATGCATTTGCGGGCGTCCAGTTTGTACGGAGCCTCCAAAGCGCCCGTGGGGCAGGCCGCGATGCACTGATGGCACTCGCCGCAGTCGGCCGGCATCTCAGCCCTCTGGCGGCGCAGGCGCATGCAGTCAATCTCTTCGAACGGAATATTGCAGATAAGGATGCCTATCAGGGTCCGCAGGCCGGCCATCGGGTTTATCAGGAAATTGTTGCAGCCGATAAAACCCAGGCCGCAACGCACTGCCCACTCGCGCTCCATCACCGGGGCACTGTCGGTAAAGACGCGATAGGCAAAAGCACCTCCGGCGGCGGAGTCCAGCGCCTCCCGGTTCTCCTTTACGAACAGGTGGATGCGGTCCTTTATGACCTTGTGATAGTCCTGTCCGTGGGCAAACGATGCGATATGGGGGTCGTCGTGATGGTCGTATGGCGCCAGGAAGCCCATAACCGTGCGGGCACCCTCCACAAGAAGGGTGACATCCAGCCGCTTGTCGACATTCCGTTCCATATAGTCCATGTCGGCATTACGGCCTTCGGAGAGATAGTCGGCGAGACGCTTCCGGGCATCGGGGCCCAAAGCAGCGGCCTCGGCAGCGCCGAATGCGGCGAAGCCGAGGGCCGTGGCACTATCGTGCAGTGTCTCGTACAAAACCATCCCTACTCCTGGGTTTCTACGAGGAATGCGCCGGTATGGCCCCTGTATTCGGGTGCGTAAAGCGACTCGATGGTGACCAGGGCACTGTTGAAGGTACCCTCCTGTGTCACATAGAACGTCTCGCTCAGTTTGGTATCCTCTTCCGCCAGAGTCTGGAAGTAGTATATCGTGCGGTCTGCCCTGCGCTCGCAATAGAACCAATGCGAGCCCCAGGAGCGTTCGTCCTTGGGATAGAAGCAGGCGGGACGCGAAGCCTCCATCTGCACGAACGAGCGGTTTTCGGTGTTGTAGATGTCGTAGCGGACCTCTATCTTGTCGCCCACCCGCAGCATCTGTCCGTCGCGAAGCTGCTTGCCGTCGCGCCAGTAGCTGCGCTTCACGCTCATCTGGTTTGCCGATTCCTTGACCTCCAGCATCGGGGCCTGGTAGGTGTAGTAAACGGCACCGAACTTGACGTCGGGAGCTCGGTATTTGAGCAGCGCGAATATCGCATCTGCGCTGGCCATGTTGCTCTTCCACTCCTGATTGTGCTTCTGCAGCAGGAGCCACTTCATGATACCCCTGGCTATGTCCATCTGGTCCATCTCCGCAAATACGACTGCCAGCAGCGAATGAGCGTATATTTCGGTATGAAGCATGCCGCGGTAAGGCATCACTGCGTTGGGGAAGTAGCAGCCGATGTTGTCGTTGCGAACCGCATAGTCGCGCAGCGAGTTCATGATGGCAAACATCTGCCTGAGTTCTCCGGTAGCCTCCAGCACCACGCAGAGTTTGGCTTTTTCTATTACCGGCAAATCCTGCCAGCCGTCTTTCTTGCAGCGTTTGATATATTCCACAAGCATCTTCTGCGAGTTGGTGCTCATTGCCACGCCGGGATGCTCCATGCGGGCGGCAAAGAAATATGTCAATTCGCGCCAGTTCCACTTCTTGACAGAGGTAATTTCGCCTATTCGTTTGTCCACATAGTCCAGAGCCTTCTCTATCTGCTTGTTGATGGTAGTATTTCGCGGCAGGGCACCCACCTCGCGCAGATAGTAGGTCTTGTCCAGGAACATCAGGGTGAGCAGGTCGCTGGAGTTGCAGCAGGGGAACCAGCCGAAGCCGCCGTCAGCTTTCTGCAGCGAGCTCAGTTTGGCGGCCGCCTTGCGGCTCATCTTGACGTCCACGCTGTCCACGCCCAGCAGTATGCCGCGCATCTGGTTTACGTACAGGACGTCCAGCCACTTGATCATATTGTCGTCCTTGGGATACTCGGGCTTGGTGAGAACCTCCTTGAGGGCGTCCTTGGTGGAATATTCCTCGTAGCGGATCTGTGCGTCGGGATAAGGGAAGCGGGCCTTGAGGTCGCGGATGCAACTGTTCTTGTTGCGGCCTGAACCTATCACGAACGACTCGGCCTCTGTGATGTAGCGCGATGCCGGCATCACCTCTATCAGGCGCTTCTCGGCGTCGGAGGCGTTCTTGGCTGCGAATATCGTTGTAACGCCTATCTTCTTGACACCCTGCGGTATCTTGATTTCCCAGGATGCCGTCTGGCTCGTGCCGGGCTTCAGTGTCATGTCGATATCTTTTGTATCGATGTCCAGCGGCGTGTCATCTTCGTCGGTCAGGCGGAGGGTGGCGCGGCCCTTGGCAGTCTCGAAACCGGTATTGGCAACGTTGGCCTTGATTACCAGCCGGTCTCCCTCGATGGCAAACAGCGGCGCAAAGGATTCCACCTTGACCGCCTTGCTCACAATAATCTGTTTTTCGGTGGTACCGCTGCGCAGATCCTTGGTATGGGCCAGCATGGCGATGCGGAAGGTTGACAGTCCCTCACGGGTTGTGAATGTCACATTGGCCTTGCCGGAAGAAGGAATCTCCAGCTGCGGTATGAACGCCAGCGTCTGGGAGAAGTCTTCGCGCACCTGAACCTTGTCGGGACTGGGAACTGCCGCACTGTTTGTCGCAGCGCCGAGGTCCATTGCACTTTCTTCTGCCTCTACCATTACGGCATCGTCCATCACCATCGATTCCGCCATCGGAGATGCCGCCTTGGAAAGCATCATCCCTCGGCCGTATGTCCGGTAAACCGGGCCCCAGCCGCCCAGGTTGCCCCAGATGTTGGGAGCAGAAGAATGATAGGGATAGATTGGTGCGAAATAGAAGCTGTTCTTGCGATAGCGGTCGCAGGTGACATCGTATATTGATATCAGCATTTCGCTGGCGGGCGCCTCCACCGTAAATGTTTCGGTAGTGTTGGGGGTGGTGCGGTCGCGCAGGCTGCTGACCTTGATTTCAAAGTTGTTGGAAGCGACCTCCCGGCCAAAGTTGTGACGGTTCTGGATCACCTTCATATCCTTGATGCCGTAGAGCGACACGGTGACCTCGTCGTTCCAGTTGTCTTTGTAGTCAAGTTTGATGCGCTGTGCGCCGGAACGCAACCGCAGCGGCTTGCGGTATACCGGCTTCTCGCCGTTGAACACTTCCAACTCCAGGTACAGGTCGTCGGCACTGGTACCCACCATAAAGTCTATTGCGCCCTTCTCCGTTACGGGATAGAAGAACATCTCGCGGTCTACGGGGCAGGTACGGTCGTCGGGAGAGAGCAGTGCCACGGTGGTCTTCTCCGGATTAGTCTCGTCGGGCAGGTTGGCACCGTATTCCAGCGTATATTCGCCGCTGGGCAGCGCCGCAAAGTCTATCACAACGGGCTCCCCGAATGTGAGCTTGCCCTCCTGGCGGGTGCGACCCTTGAGCTTGAGGGCATACCAGCCGGCTATATTCTGCTCCGCGTCGTCATAGTTGCGGGCATTAATGGTAAGCGTCTGCGCCTTGGTCTTGTTCACCAGCAGCAGGGTATCCATCCGGTATTCGTCGTCGAATTTAACGTCGAAAACCAGCGGATTGAGTGCAGATGTCAGCACCTTGCTGCTCTCACAGGTCTCGCCGCCGGGGGCCACCGCCTTGACATTGATGCGCTGAATGGCCACTTTGGTACCCGGAGATTCGGGAGTTACGGCTGTGAACTGCAGGTCAAAGTAGCCGTCGGCATCGGTACGTGCCTCACCTTCTGCAATCACGGTGCCTTTGGCAGAATAGTAGCGGGGCATCGCCTCCACGGTATACTCCACCCTGGCGTTTGCGATTCCTTCGCCTGTATAGCCGGTAACACGGCCGGTCTGGATCAGATTGTCGCCGCCGCGATATATGTCGGTGATTTTTTCAAGTTCGACCTTGTATTTGGGGTCTTTGTATGCCTCTACATTGAAGGATGCTACGCTATGGTCGGTACTGATGCGCCAGGAACCGTTCTTGGCGTTCTTCGGTATCACGAATGCGCCGGCCGCCGATCCCATGGAATTGGTGGTCAGGGTGACCTTTGCAGCCTCCTTGTCGGAATTCGGGGCGGTCAGCGAAACGGTTATCTTCTTGCCCGAAAGCACCTTGCCCTTTTCCCAGTCGGTGGTAAGGGCAATCAGTTTGAACTGCACGGTATCACCGGCGCGATAGAGGGTGCGGTCGGTGTAGAGATAATGCATGGTGGTGCTTTTATTACCCTTACGGACATTCTGATCGGGCTTGGAGATGTTCACCGCCGGCGACCACTTGTCGGAACCCGCATCGGCCAATATCTGCGCCGAATATTGATCTTTCTTGAAGAGTTCCTGGCTGAGGGCGGTGAAACCCACCAGCGGATAGCTTTTCTGCGAAATATATTCGGGACGGACAAATACTTTCCCGTCATCGCCGTTGTAATAATCCTGCCATGCATAGATGGTTGCATTCTCATACGGCTTGCCGGTTTTGGCATCGGCCACGTACACCTCGTTCTTGCCGTCGCACTGACGGGTAGAGAGGGCCACCCGGCTGACGTAAATCATCTCATAGCCGCTCTCCTTTCCGAAGGAATTGGCCACCACGTATATGCCGCTCTCGCCAAAGCAGTATTCGGTCTTGATCTCTTCCGGAATATTGTAGTCGCCCTTGTAATCGGTAATGCGCTGCTTGGATACCAGACGGGCATTGCCGGATATCTTTTTCAAAGGCTCGCCGCCTACAATCTGGTAACGGTCGTTGAGACGGTATACCAGGAACTCGCTCTCGTCTATGTTACGTCCGGAAAGCTCAAACTCCAGGGATTCGCCGGGATATATGAAAAACTTCCTGCAATTTATGCCGACGCTCTTGGAGTCCATTTCGTTTACCATGGCTATCCACTCCTTGCGGTATTCCGACTTGGGGAACACCTCCGCAGCCTTCATGCAGGCCTTGCGGACTTCGCGGTAACGCTTGCCGTTGCGGTCGCGGGCGCTGTCAACATCACTTTTCATCCTGTGAATCTTCTCGTTCACGAGAATATCCACTGAAGGATGATTGGCATATTCCTCTATGTTGCGGTCCAGATTGTCAAACATCTTGCGCTGCTGGGCGTTGAACTGCGGATAGTACTTGTTTGCCTCCTTCCAGTTGTATTTGCAGAGGCATTCGTACTTGGTCTTCATTACCCTGTACAGCTCCAGTTCGTCCTTCTGCTTCTTGCAGACTGCCTCCAGTTCCGTCAGGTAGCCGACCGCGGTCTGGGGCTTTCCCTCCGCGATAGCGGCGTCCACCTTGCCCCAAAGGCTCTTGTAAGCCTCAGATGTCCATACCTGGGCATTGGGGTTGAATGTCAATGCCAGCAATAAAAAGAGTTCCTTCATATCTCAAGTTATTTCAAATCTTTGATGACTGTTGCAATGCGAGTGCCAAACGTGTGGCCGGCAAGCACTATTTCGCGGGCGGCAGCTGCGCGGGCGGACATATCGCCTTCGAGCGCCTCTCGGATCCTTTCTATCAGTTGCTGCGGAGTACTGTAAAGGCCGACCTCGCCGCCTGGGAAAAGCTGCTCTATGTAGGGATTCGTATCGCATATCTGATATGCCCCGCTGGCGCATATCTCGAACACCTTTGGGTTGGCGCCGTCGCTCTGCTGCTCGTTGTGGATGTTGAGCACCACCCGGGCGCGGTTGTACAGGGCATTAACCTCCTCCGGTGTAGCGTTACGGTTGGTATAGACATCCCGCCGCTCACGCAGCAACGCTTTAAGCAGACCTTTGTACCACGGCTTGTAGATGCCCACGACCTTGATTTTCCAGTCGGGGAAGGCTCTCACCACCTCGGAGAGATACCGCTGCCGGCGCGGCGAATGATACACGTCGCCCACAAATAATATGTCGATGTCTTTCTGAACGCCTTCCAGAGGATGATAGACGGCGGTGTCGGCCGCCTGTGGCAGGAAAAGCGCCCGTTTGCCCTCCTTCCCGTAGTCTTCGATATCGCCGCGGTCGTAGCAGTAAAAGCGGTCGACGTGGTCGATATGGCTCTTGATGACGGGGACATGTTTGACACTGTCAAAACACCACAGCGCCGTTTTTGCACCGCCGCGGCGGAAATGCTCCAGCGTGTCGGCGGTGAGGATTTCTCCGTTCAGGATAAAGACGACATCGGGTTTTATAGCGTCGAAAGCGGCGGCGTAATACGTCTGGCGCTGGCATCTGTTGCGAAGCCGGAAAGCCTCCTTGTCGCGGCAGATTTTATAACGGATGCGCGCCGCGGCATCGTATGGATCCACCGGAGTGCCGTAACTTAGCACTGTAGCGTCGTATCCGCAAGCAGAAAATGCAGTAAAAACCGCTTCGTTGAAATTGTAGAAATCGGGGCCTATGATGAGAGCTCTCGGCATGTCATCACGGGTGTTATTGCATTACCGTATACGTGATATGCATTCTGGGACGGCGCTCGGCACCGTTGCCGTTGATGGCACCCCTGCAATAGTTGATGTAGTCTACGGAATATATTGTAGATGAGGACGATGAACTGCTGGAAAGACTGTTGTAGTAGTTATAGTAGTTCATCATGTTATAGTAGTCGTAATAGTCACCGTAGCCACCGTAACCGCCATAGCCGCCGTAACCACCATAACCATAACCGCCGTAGCCATAGCCATAGCCGCCATAGCCGCCGTAGTACATATTGTACAGATAGTTGTTGTAGTAATCGCTGTAGTAGTCAGAAGAACTATCTTTCTCTTCTACCTCGCCGGTATAGTAGTTGAAGAACCAGAGGTCCCAACTGTCGTTGAGTTCCTTGTCCTGGGCAATCATCCGCATGACGTTCTGCACGTATAGCGTTACATCGGGCTTGTAATACTGCAGCGAGCGGTTGATGTCGCCGCGGTCATAGTCGCCGTAGTAGATTGCCGACAGCGGATAGTACTGTTTGGCGTCGTATGCGTATTTGTAGCGGGTTACGGGATATAGGCTGGCGGGATACGAGTCGATAATGGAATAGTCTCCGGCAGGGACATCGTACGGCAGTTCTATGGATGCACGGGCAACGATAATATTCTCCAGATTGACATTTTCTTTCGACGCCCAGGCGATGATGCTGTCGCGGATGGCTTCCCCATCTATATGAGGTTTGATACCAGCCATTCCTTCGTAATATATGGTCTTGAGATTGTTGTCGCCGGAAACCTCGAAGGACTTGGTTTCGTGAGTGTAGAGCTCGGTAGCGTAGCTGCTGCCGACGGAGAACGCCACCGTGGTGTCGCGCTGCTCCCCGGTATCGCTGATGGAATTGAACGTAAACAACAGTCCGCCTGCGCTGAATTTGGTCAGCCGGCCGCCGGTGCCGAGCGGTTGGTCGGCGGTGAGATATATGCCGTAGAAGCGCTGGATAAAGAGGGCTGCGCTGTCCAGTTCCTGCTGTGTGGCAGACATATACTGCTTTGCAAAGGACTCCTTAAGGGGAATGGTGAGGGTGTCGCCTCCGCTGTAGATTACGGCGCCATCGGCTATTTCATCCAGGGAATAGTCTTTGCGTTCAAGGCAGTTGCTGTAAATCTTGGTGGAATCCATCGGAATTGTGAGGGCATATACGTGCACGTTCTGCGGGAACTCTTCCTGCCCGTCTTCCAGAGTCTGGGTAGAGAACTTCAGAAACTGCAACTTGGCGCTCTTGTATACAGGATTCTTACCCCAGGGAAGTGTATCTGGAGGGGTCACCGTGGCGGCGATTTCGGCAATGGTATTGCCGTAGAACTCGTCGTGCAGACTGCCGAGCACCATATAGGAGGTGCTGGTCTGCAGGCTGTCGGCCATCTTCATTCCCACTGGAAGGTCAAAGGAAACGGTCTTTACCTTGAGATCGCGGTCAGAGGGCACATACACGCTGCCCAGGGTCTGATTGACCGTGATACAACTGCTTATAGAAACCAAAAGGAGCGCGGCGGCGGCCGCCAAACTGAAGATCCGATTCCTTGTTGATGACATCCCTTATCCTAAAATTTGGTCGTAAAAACTGGCGTACGCGTCTATGTAAGAGGTGTCTTCTGTGCTGATTGCGGGACTGCTGAGGATGGGGAGTTTCTTCTCTGAAACATATTTCTCTATCTCGGAGTTGATGCCCGATGCCGCCTTTATGACACCGTCGCTGTAGCGCACTGCAAGCTTCGCAAGATTTATGCCGCCGGGCTGTGCGATTTCAGAAACATCTTCCGGTGCGATGCGGTCGATGGCAACCCTGGAGGCCATATCCTCTGCAAACTTGAGGTTGTCCAGGTCGTCGTATAGAGAGAGCACCACCTTGCTGTCTGCAAAAATGGGATCCTGATTGTAAACCTTTTTCAGGTATAGCGGCATCAGATAGGAAATCCAGCCCTGGCAGTGCACCAGATCGGGTTTCCAACGGAGCTTCTTGACTGTCTCCAGCACACCGCGTGCAAAGAACATCGCCCTCTCGTCGTTGTCGGCAAAGAATTTGCCGGCTGCGTCGCGGTCCACCGCCTTGCGGTGGAAATAGTCTTCATTGTCTATGAAATACACCTGCATTCGGGCCGATGAGATGCTGGCCACCTTGATGATGAGCTGGCGGTCCACAGCCCCTACCACTATGTTCATTCCGGAAAGGCGGATGACCTCGTGCAGCTGGTTGCGACGCTCGTTTACACAGCCATAACGGGGCATGAACGAACGTATTTCATATCCCTTCTCCTGAATCCCCTGCGGCAGAAACCGGCCCACAACTGCTATGTCGGACTCGGGCAGATAAGGATAAATCTCCGAGTTGACGAAGAGCACTTTTTTGGATTCTGTAGAAACTACCGAAGGCATATTAAGGCAAAATTCGTACAAAGGTAATAATTTTTTTTAACTTTGGATGTTTATTAGCCTTAAAAGTATGAAAAATGACAACAGTAAGATGGTGGGGCGCAGACTTATACGCTCTTATCTTACCTCCGTCATAAGCATTTCACTGGTGCTCTATCTGGTGGCGATGGCCCTCTTCGCATGGGTCAATACCGTGACGCTCTCCAACTATTTCAAGGAGAATTCCGTGGTGGCGGTAATCTTGAAAAGCAACACCACGGAGGCCCAGGCGCAGGATTTGATGAAACGCATAGAGGGCCTGGACTTTGTCAGGAAAGCCACCTACATTTCTCGGGAGCAGGGGCAGAAAGAGATGGAAGCGCTTCTGGGAGAGAACTTTCTGGATGTCTTCTCCACCAGTCCCATCCCCATTTCACTGGAAATCAATCTCAAGGGCGAATTTTTTTCAAAAGATTCCCTGGCCATGGTACGGAGCCTGCTTGCAAAGGACCCGCTGGTGAGGGAAGTTACCTGCCAGGAATCGCTGGTAGAGGCAATGAACAGCAACCTGGACAAGATAGGCCTTGTGGTTGCAGCAGTTATCGTACTATTGCTGGTGATTTCGGTGGCGCTGATTGCCAACACCGTCCGCCTCAACATCTTCTCCAAACGGTTCACAATCCACACCATGCGGCTGGTGGGCGCCAAACGGGCTTTCATCCGGAAGCCGTTCCTCCGTCAGGCGTTCTGGCAGGGGGCCGTCGCCGCCCTGATAGCCGACGCCGCCTTTGCGGTAACGCTCCAGTACATCTGGAAACACACCGGAGATATGCTGGGGTTGTTCAACAAAGAGATCATTATTCCTATCTTTGTGATTGTTTTCGTGGCGGGCATCCTCGTTTGCATGCTGACCGCCGCGTACATGGTAAACAAACTGTCAGACATCTCTAAAGACGATTTATATCTGTAGCAAATGAGCAAGTTTTCTGTATCTCCCCTGGGAGTCAAGACAATGCTGGTGGGGCTGGTGATGATGATTGCCGGCTTCATACTTATGATCGGCGGCGGCAGCAGCGACCCCGACGTATTCAACGAGGCGATGTTCTCTACCGTAAGGCTCACCGTGGCACCGATAGTTATCCTGCTGGGCATCGCTGTGGTAATGGTGGGCATCCTGAGACGACCTAAAAACAAGGAGGAATAGCATATGAGTTGGTTCGAAGGCATCATCCTGGGCCTGATACAAGGCCTTACCGAATTTCTGCCGGTGAGCAGCAGCGGCCATCTGGCAATTGCCAAGGCCCTTTTCGGTCTTGAAACTACTGACCTTTCGTTCGAAATCGCGGTCCACACAGCCACCGTGCTAAGTGTAATCGTGGTGTTCTGGAAGGATATCGTAAAACTTCTGCAAGGCCTCTTCAAGTTCAAGATGAACGAAGAGACCCGGTACATTATGCTGCTGATTATTTCCATGATTCCGGTTTTCATTGTCGGAGTCTTTTTCAAGGACAAGGTAGAGGCTCTGTTCGGACACGGCCTCATCGTGGTGGGCTGCGCCTTGATTGTCACGGCCATACTGCTGGCTATCAGCCAGTTCTACAAGCCCAAACGCAAGGAGATCAACTGGTGGCGTGCACTCGTGATAGGCTGTGCACAGGCGGTTGCCGTAATCCCCGGCCTCTCCCGCAGCGGTTCCACCATAGCCACCGGCCTCATAACCGGCGCCAAGCGTGAAGAAATCACCCGCTTCTCTTTCCTGATGGTGCTGGTGCCGATTCTCGGAGAAGCCTTCCTGGACCTGGTCGGCGGCGGTTTTGCAGCCTCCAGCGTCGGCGCACTGCCGTTGATTCTGGGCTTCCTGGCGGCGTTTGCCAGCGGCCTTTTTGCCTGCAAGGCGATGATTGCCCTGGTAAAGAAAGCCTCCCTGGGCTGGTTTGCCATCTACTGTGCAATAGTCGGCATACTCTGCATAGTTCTCTCGTAAATGAGCGGCGGCGGGCGATATATTTTTGCGTCTGACATGCATCTTGGGGCGGCATCATGCCCCGATACCGAGTCGCAATTCATCGCCTTTCTGAACGGTATCCCCGCCGGCACCCGCGCCCTGTACCTGCTGGGCGACGTATTCGATTTCTGGTTCGAACGCAGGCGGCGTCCCTTGGGTTTCGAACGGGTATTGGAGGCCATCAAAACGGTTGTAGATCGCGGCGTGGAGGTATTTTTCTTACGTGGCAACCACGACTGGTGGACATTCGGTCGGCTGGAGAGCCGGACCGGACTCACGATACTGGACCCGCAGCCGGTTACGCTGGAACTGTGCGGGAAGCGCTTCTGCATAGCCCACGGCGATGACCTGGGGCCGTTGGATTTCAAGGCCCGCCTGACGCGCCTGTTCCTTAAAGGCCGTCTGCACATCTTCTTTGCCAGATACATCTTGCCAGAGCGCTGGCTCTACTCTTTCGCCGCCAAATGGACCAGTGCCAGCCGCCATAGCAACACCTTGAACCCGTATACATTCAACACCGACAATCCTTTATATAAGTTCGCCTGCGGGTACGAAAAGGAGCATCCCGTGGACTATTTCATTTTCGGACACGTCCACCAACCGGTCGACATCGTCACCCCGGGCGGTGCCGGAATGCATATCCTAAACGACTGGACTGAAGGCCCCTCGTGGCTGGAATTCGACGGCGAAACCATCACCAGAAAAGGAGGCTTACAATGACAAGGCCCACAACAGGCATCTGCGCAGCCATATATTCGCTGCGAAGCACCGGCGGCGCCGGAATAGGCGATTTTGGCGACGTGCGGCTCCTGGCAGACCTGGCCGCGGCGCTGGGACTGGACAAGGTGGTGCTCCAAAATGTAGCGGACAGCTCGTTTGCCGGGGGCGGAGAGCCAATTTATCCGGTATATGTCGACCTGCGGCCGCTTTCCGACGTGGTTCGTCACGCCAGAATATCGGAATACGAGGCAAAGGCGGCCGAACTGAACACCCTTCCGCAGATGGACTACCCAAAAGTTTACAACGTCAAAATGCACCTGCTGCGCGAACGGTTCCTGCAGGAGGGCGGCGATGTACTCAGCAGCGACGCCTATCACGGTTTCTGGAAAGCCAGCCGCGAGTGGCTGGAGCCATACTCGGTCTATTGCTCCCTGCGGCACAAATACGGCACCGGCAACAGCCGGTATTGGGCGGAGCCCGATTACAAACGGCTTCTGGAAGATGACAACTTTATCAAGGAGTATTCCGACGATATCCGATTCCACCTTTATGTCCAGTTTCTGCTGCATAAGCAGATGCAGGAGGCGATGGACTATGCGACAAGCAAAGGGGTTTCGTTATGCATAAGCGGCGAAACACCCCGAAATGTTTTTTTGCGGCAATGGTGGACAGCTCTCCCGGATACCGAAAGATCTGCTTTTTATAATGATAGTTTGGGCATTGCCGGCGATGCGCCGCAGACGCTGGAGCCGTGGGTGGCCGAAGCCGTCATAATACAAAAACTTGCAGAAACCGCCTCAGAGGTTATCCTGCCTGCGGAAGACTGGCTTGCAATGACCACTCTCGCGGGCCGTGACGCCAACCTTGAGCCGTATCCAGATGCGGCAGGCGACCGCCCCGACAACTGGCATTACCGTATGGATTTTGCCCTGGACAGGATTCTTTCGCACCATGCACTGCTTGCCAGCGTCAGAAAAGCAGTTGCACATTCCGTGAAATAATTAGTACATTTACATTCCGAATCGAAACAATAACAATACACATATGAAACCTACACTTTTGATTCTCGCAGCCGGCATGGGTTCCCGCTACGGCAGCCTCAAACAGATGGACGGCCTCGGCCCCAACGGCGAAGCCATCATCGACTATTCCATTTACGACGCCATCCGCGCCGGATTCGGTAAAATCGTCTTCGTTATCCGTCACTCCTTCGCAGAGCCTTTCAAAGAGCATTTCCAGGCAAAGAAGTTCGGCGGCGACGTCGAGTTTGAATTCGTATATCAGGAGCTGGAATATCTCCCCGAGGGTTATTCAGTTCCCGAAGGCCGCGTTAAGCCCTGGGGTACCAATCACGCCGTAATGATGGCCAAAGACGTTATCAAAGAGCCGTTTGCAGTAATCAATGCAGATGATTTCTACGGCAAAGAGAGTTATCAGACTATGGCAGATTATCTGCGCAGCATAGAGGGGACAAAGGGCAAGTATTCAATGATAGGTTATCGTCTGGAGAATACTCTCAGCGACTTTGGAAGCGTATCCCGCGGCGTGTGCGAGACCGACGAGAACGGTCTGCTGACCTCCGTAACAGAACGCACCGCCATATCCCGCAAGGGCGACAAGGTGGTTTATGCAGAGGGTGAGAACGAATTTGAACTGGACCCCACATGTCCCGTTTCCATGAACTTCTGGGGCTTTACCCCGGAGTACTTCGGCTACAGCGAAGAGGTCTTCAAGGAGTTCCTGGACGGCGCACTCGCTTCCGGCAACCTCAAGGCTGAATTCTTCATCCCCTACATCGTGGACAAGCTCATCACCCGCGGCGAAGCCTCCGTCAAGGTGCTTGACTGTGACGCAAAATGGTTCGGCGTGACTTATAAAGAGGACCGCCCCTTCACTGTGGAGAAGATCAACAAGCTCATCGCAGCCGGCGTATATCCTCCCAAGATCCGCGAGTTCTAGCCACTACGGTCGCAAAAAAGAGCCTCGTCCATTGGGCGAGGCTCTTTTTTGTTTCTAAAGCCGCACTTAAATCTTCTTGAGGATAAGGGTGGCGTTGTGGCCGCCGAAGCCGAAGCTGTTGCTCATTGCTACGTTGACTTCGCGGCGGACAGCCTTGTTGAATACGAAATTCAGGCTGTAGTCGATTTCTGGATCCTCCTCACAGAAATTGATGGTGGGAGGAACGATGCCGTCCTGCATAGAGTGGATGCAGGCGATGGCCTCCACAGCGCCGGCTGCGCCCAGAAGGTGGCCGGTCATCGATTTTGTGGAGTTGATGGCGGGCTTGGAAGCGTCGCTGCCGAATACCGCCTTGATGGCATTCACCTCGGCGATGTCACCGTGGTGGGTGGATGTGCCGTGGGTGTTTATGTGATCTACATCGGCGGGTTTCAGGCCGGCTTCTTCAAGGGCCAGACGCATAGCCATCATGGCGCCTGCGCCATTGGGATCGGGGCTTGTCAGGTGGTAGGCATCACCGGTAAGACCGAAGCCGGCCACTTCTGCATAAATCTTTGCCCCGCGTGCCACGGCGTGCTCGTAATCCTCAAGGATAAGCACACCGGCACCTTCTGCCATCACGAAACCGTCGCGCCCCTTGTCAAAAGGACGGGAAGCTGCGGCCGGGTCTTCGTTGCGGGTAGAAAGGGCGCGCATGGCGTTGAAACCGCCCACACCGGCATCCCAGAGGGGAGCCTCGGAGCCGCCCACAACCATTGCATCGGCACGGCCGGTCTGGATCAGCTGGGTTCCGATAGCGATGGATACCGCGCTGGTAGAGCAGGCAGCCGTAAGGGCAAAGTTGGGGCCGCGGAAGCCGTACTGGATAGAAATCTGGCCGGCGGCGATATCGGTAATTATTTTAGGGATAAGGAAAGGACTATATCTCGGCCCATCTGCCGGGTTATAGTCCTCAGCTTCCCTTAAAATGGATTCCAGGCCTCCGACACCCGAGCTCACCACCACGCCGATGCGGTCTTTATTGACCGTTTCCAGATCCATAGCCGAGTCTGCAACCGCCTCGCGGGCAGCTACCAAAGCAAACTGGGTATACCGGTCTGTCTTGTTGGCGTCCTTGGTAGAGAAACCGAAGTTCCGGATATCAAAGTCAGGAACCTGACACGCAAACTGTGTCTTGAATTGTGTGCAGTCGAACCGGGTAATGGGAGACGCCCCGCTTTTTCCTTCGTCCAAAGACTTGAAAAAAACGGAAACGTTGTTTCCCAACGGATTGATTGTACCGATTCCGGTAACGACTACCCTTCTGATTTGCATTTTTACTGAAGGTTATCTTCTATGTACTTGATAGCGTCCCCAACGGTGGAGATTTTCTCTGCGATGTTATCAGGGATAGAGAGACCGAACTGGTTCTCGAACTCCATGATAAGTTCTACAGTATCAAGCGAGTCTGCGCCAAGGTCATTGGTGAGGCTTGCATCAGGACGAACTTCACTCTCGTCCACGCCCAGTTTATCAACTATGATGGCGGTTACTTTTGAAGCGATGTCTTCCATTTTGAATAGTTAATTAGTTAGTAGTTAGTTATCTGTTATTAATTTTTATCGCACAATAGGCTGCAAAGTTAATTATATTTTCGGTATTAACAAATCCGCGCCTTTTGCTACCTTTGTATCCGTTATGAAAAACCTGGTCATTTTCGCCTCCGGCAGCGGCACGAACGCCGAGAACCTTATCAAATACTTTGCCAATTCCGCAGACTTCAGGATTGCGGCGGTTTTCTGCAACCGTCCGGACGCCTATGTGCTGCAGCGGGCAGCGCGGTTAGGCGTTACTACAGAGGTGTTTAACAAGGCCGATTTGACCGGCGGACGGGTGGCGCAGCTGCTTCGCGACTATGACGCCTGGGCGCTGATCCTGGCCGGCTTTTTGATGATGGTCCCGGAGGATATAGTCCGCGCCTACCCGGGCCGCATCATCAACATCCACCCCGCCCTGCTGCCGAAATACGGCGGACGGGGGATGCACGGGATGCACGTGCACGAGGCGGTGGTGGCGGCGGGCGAGCCCGAAACCGGCATCACAATTCACCTTGTGGATGAGCAATATGACCACGGCAAGACTTTGTTCCAGGCCCGCTGCGAGGTACTACCCTGCGACACCGCAATGGACGTGGCGGCAAAGATCCATCTGCTGGAACAGGAGCATTTTCCCGACGTGGTGGACGGTTATCTTAGTGATCTTCTCAAAAAACAGAATATGAAACAGTACGTTGTAGGTATCGGCGAAGCCCTTTGGGACATGCTCCCTTCGGGCAAGCAGCTGGGCGGCGCACCCGCCAATTTCGCATATCACGCAAGCGGAGACGGTCTGGAAGGCATCGCCGTGAGCGCAATCGGCAAAGATGAGTTGGGCGACGAAATCGTGGCATCATTCGAGCAGCACGACCTCGAATACAATCTGGCCCGGGTGGACTACCCAACCGGCACGGTGCAGGTTACACTGAGCGGCCGAGGAATACCCCAATACGAGATTATGGAAGGCGTTGCCTGGGACAATATTCCCTGGTCGGATTCTCTGGCCGAGATTGCTGCCAACAGCCGTGCCGTCTGCTTCGGTTCGCTGGCGCAGCGCAATGCGGTATCCCGCGCCACCATCGTCAAATTCCTGAACAGCGTGCCTGCCGGCTGCCTCAAGGTGTTCGACATCAACCTTCGTCAGCACTTCTACAACGAGAAAATAATCCGCGACTCGCTGCTCCTTTGCGATGTCCTCAAGATAAATGACGAGGAGCTGGTGGTGGTGGCCGATATGCTGGGCTATGCCGGGCTGGAGCAGGATGTGGTCTGCGGCCATCTGCGCAAGGATTTCGGCTTGCAGATGCTCATTTTGACCTGCGGCGTTAAGGGCAGCTACATCTACTACGATGGCGGAATGTCCTTCCTGGGCACTCCTGACAGCGAAGTGGTGGATACAGTGGGCGCCGGCGATTCCTTCGGCGGAGCCTTTGTCAGGTCCATTTTGACCGGCAAAAGCGTGCCCGAGGCACACCAGACAGCCGTGGACGTATCCACATATGTCTGCAGCTGCCACGGCGCAATGCCTCCCGTTAAGAAATAATTATTACCTTTGCCCCTGCTAAAAGCCTTGGTGGTGGAATGGTAGACCCTATGATGACTGGGGCCAGGCCCCAGACCCCTCGCTCCGGCTTCGCTGTCGCTCGCCTTCGCTAGCACCTGCCGGCGCGTGTTAATTCTCTAACACGTGTGGGTTACCTGTGGGGGAACAGGCTGTCCATTCCGGGGAAGAGGTAGAGGTCTTGCTCTACGGTGGGTTTGCCGTAGACGCGCACCCAGGTGCGGAAGCCTTTGTCGCCGTCGGTGAATTCAAACACGCGGGCACCGCTGGGGTAGAGGTCATTATAAACCGTGTCGCATCCGCTGTAGCGGCCGTAAATGAAGAAGAAACCCTGCCACATCAGCACAAAATCATTGTTGTGGTCGTGACCGGTGACCATTGCCTGCACGTCGCCCATCTCGCGCATAGCCACATACTGGCCAGAATTGAAGATGGGAGATGCGGGCTCTTCGCCCCAGTTGCCTACCAGGAAGCGGGCCTTGTCGCCGGCATCGCGCATTGCCTGATTGTATTCGGGAACGGGGATGTGCTGGAACACTATTGACGGCACCGGTTTGCCGCCGTTTTTCTCTGTGAAATAGCGGCTCGCCTTCCTGTACCACTCAATCTGGTCGCTGTGGACATAGCCCCAGCTGTTTACGCCCGCCATATAGTTGCGGTTGCCGCTGTCAAACAGATAGAACACCCTGTCCACGCCGTTTTTGCCGGAGAGGGTCAGGATGTCGTTAGAGCAGTTGGTCAGCCCCAGGTCGTCGGGCGTGTTTACGTTGCCGGGGATAGAGCGGAACACCTTGAAAATTTCTGTACGGGACAGCTCAAAATCGCTGTCGTGGTTGCCCAGCGCCACTGCAAACGGGATTTTCCTGTCCACCAGGGGCTGCAGTATCTCGCGGGCGGATGCCTCTGCCGGGGATCCGAACACCACATCGCCTGTAAAAATCACAAAGTCGGGCTTTTCGGCATCCAGCATCTCTATCATATTCTTCATCGATCTTTCCGAGCGGGGATCACCGGAAATGTAGTGGGTGTCGGCAAACTGCAGTATCTTGAACTTTCCGTCCTTGCGATACTTGAGTTCTTTTGCGATTCTCACGCCGTCTTTACTTTGCCCGAAAGCCGGGGAGACGGAACCTACAGTTACAGCGGCCAATACCAATGCCACCCAAATCAGAATTTTCTTTACGTTCATAGCTTACACTGCATAATTTGAGTTTGCAAGTTACGTTTTTAAACCCGGAAGAGAAAAAAATTATAACTTTGAGAAAGATATGAAACAGTTATACAGACTATACCTAAGTGCCATATTGTGCCTGTCCGGTTTTATGTCCGCTGCCGCTCAGGCTGTGTTTGGCGACTGCCGCGGATGGTGGATGGACATTGCAGAGCAGACCACTCCAGAGTTGACCGTGACCGAGGTCAGCCCTGTCTCGGTGGTGGATGTCGTGGCCGATACTGCGGCGTTCCAGGGTTGGCGTTGCATCCCCAAAGCGGGGCTGGACACCCTCTCCGAGGCCAATTTCAGAAGGATACGGAGCGTGACGCTGGACTTTGGCCGTCACCTCACCGGCCGTCTGAAGTTCCGCCTCAAGACTCTGGGCGACGTGATGGATGCCCCGGTTAAGCTGAAATTCGTGTTTGGCGAAACTCCTGCCGAGATGGCCGAGCCGTTTGACCCCTGGCGCGGAAGCCTTTCAAGGGGCTGGATGCAAGACGAGATGCTCACCGTGGACGCGGCCGACTGTGATATCCTCCTGGACCGGAGGATGGCCTTCCGCTATCTGCGCATAGAGCTGTTCGGCGGCAATTTTGACTTTGCCCTGGATGGCGTCCGCTGCCTGGCGACCACCTCTGCCGGGGAGCTCAAGACCGCCCTTGACAATAGCTGCCCCAAGATTATCCGCGATATCAACGATGTCAGCCTGGCTACCCTCAGGGAGTGTATGCAGACCGTGTATGAAGACGGCCCCAAGCGCGACCGCCGGCTGTGGATAGGCGACCTCTATCTGGAGTCGCTGGCCGGGCGCTATTCATATCAGAATCACCAGCTTACAAAACACTGCCTGTATCTTTTCGCCGCCCTTACCGACGGTAACGGTCGGCTGCTGGCAACCCTTTATGAATATCCCGAGCCGCATCCGCAGTGGGGCACATACTGCTTTACTTACAGCCTGCTGTATTCTTCCATACTGCTGGAATATCTTAACGATACAGGCGATATCGACACCGCCCGCGACCTCTGGCCGGTGGTCAAGGTGCAGATGGAAGACGCCGTCAGGCGTGTCAGGGACAATGGCTGGGTGGATGCCAGCCGCGCCTGGCTGTTCTTTGACCACGCCGTGCTGGATGCGGAAGTCCCCTTCCAGGGAGCGGTGCTGTTTGCGCTGGAGCAGACCTGTGAGCTGGCCCGTAAGATAGGTTACGGCGACCAGGTGGAGCAGTGGAGCAAGCTGCGGGCGAAAATCCGCAAGGGGGCCAGGAAGCGTTATTACAGTCCTCGGGAGCATCTGATGCTGAGCCCGGGCGGTGCACCGGCATCGGTACACGCCCAGATCTGGGCCATAATCGGCGGCATCCTCTCGCCAAAAGAGGGCGCCCGCGCACTGGAGACTGTGCTTAAGAATGAAGATGCGGTCCGCCCTGCTTCGCCATATGCAATGCACTATCTGCTGGAGGCAATGCTGCGTTGCGGAATGTACGATGCGGCCCGCAGCACAATGATAGACTATTGGGGTGGAATGGTCCGCAAAGGGGCCGACACCTTCTGGGAGGTCTATGACCCCGCCGACGATTTCCGAGCCCCTTACGGCTTTTATCCGCTGAACAGCTACTGCCACGCCTGGAGCTGCACGCCCACCTATTTCATCTTCAAATACCCCGAAGTGTTTCAGAAGTAGCGGCCCGGATAGCGCTATTTGCAGAGCATTATGTCCAGAATCATCCGGTCGGTGGTTTTCATACCGACGCTGCCTATGGCGCCCAGGTTGCGGATGGTTTTCTCGACGTCTTCTTCGATAATGCCGTCGGTGGCGGGGATGCAGGTGCCGCGAAGCGCCAGTACGGCGCTCTGAATGGCGCAGGAGACGCCGGAGGCGACCTTCATTGCGCAGCCCACCTTGGCACCGTCGCACACCATACCGGTGATGTTGCCCGCCATATTCTGGATGGCGGCGCAGACCTCTTTAAGGCCGCCGCCCTGCAGGTAGACTATGCCGCAGGCGCTGCCGGTAGAGGCCACCACGCATCCGCAGAGGGCCGAAAGGCGGCCCAGGTAACTCTTGATATGGATGGCCACCAGATTGCTCAGAATCAGCGCCCTGGCCAGCCGTTCGTCGTCTATATCATATTTGATGGCATAGGCGATGACGGGCATACTGCAGGTGATGCCCTGGTTGCCGCTGCCGCTGTTGGACATTGCCGGCAGGGTGCTGCCCGCCATACGGGCGTCGGAGGCCGCGGCGGTCATACCCATAGCAAAGCTAAGCAGGTCGTCACCAAATACCTCCTGCTGGTTTTCGCGGATGGCCTTGCCCACCTTGA
>JAEEGJ010002330.1_pt1 | contig 105908 bp, 94 predicted proteins | sample 8958761 | NCBI WGS metagenome assembly JAEEGJ01 (sample SAMN16246546, study PRJNA631951) | gut metagenome | biome: gut microbiome; feature: rumen; material: RS-attached | host: Bos | place: Iran: Karaj | collected 2018-10 | reverse complement strand
CTCTGCTGGTGGTATCCTCCGGCGGACACAGGCATCACCAACAGCGGCAGCTCGTGGTGCGTGCTGGATTTCCTCGCGTACATACCAAATGCCATCGGCTCCTACACCCACGACCTCTATGAGGCCGAGGCCTCGCAGATCACCGACCGGTACGAGGAGGTGCAGGGACTGATCTATGTGAGGGATACTCTCTACCAGAACCTCCAGGCGCAGGCGGATGTCGCCCGCACGGGCACGTCCGACCCCAACCTCGTCGAAGCGACGATGGAGAACGCGGGCGTGGACGAGGTGACGGCGATGGAGAAGGACGCCTCGAAGCTGTGGTTCACCTCCCTCACGGCCGGCGCCATCGTGGGCCTGGACAAGATCATCATGCTCATCGCCCTCATCGTCTTCCGGGTCGGCTGGTGGAGCACCATCTACTGCCAGCAGATCCTCCTGGGGATGCTGACGATCTTCGGCCCGATCCAGTGGGCCTTCTCGCTCCTTCCGAAATGGGAGGGCGCCTGGGCGAAGTGGCTGATACGGTACCTGACGGTGCATTTCTACGGGGCGATGCTGTACTTCGTGGGCTTCTACGTGCTCCTGCTGTTCGACATCGTCCTGACGATCCAGGTGGAGAACCTCACGGCCATCACGGCCAGCGAGGCGACGATGGCGGCCTTCCTGCAGAACGCCTTCTTCTCCGCCGGATACCTCATGGCGGCGAGCATCGTGGCCCTGAAGTGCCTGAACCTCGTCCCTGACCTCGCGGCCTGGATGATCCCGGAGGGCGACACGGCCTTCTCCACCCGAAACTTCGGCGAGGGCGTGGCCCAGCAGGCCAAGAGCACCGCCACCGGCATGCTCAGCGGACACATCATTTGACAACGATAAAGAAAGCGATATGGTAATCAAGAATCTCGAGAACAAGATCAGGCTGGTCGGCATCGTCTGCGGGCTCTTCCTCGCCGGCTGCATCATCATCAGCGTGGCGAGCATCCTCACGGCCCGCGGGATGGTGTCCGACGCGCACAAGAAGGTGTACGTCCTGGACGGCAACGTCCCTATCCTCGTAGAGAGGAGTTCAATAGACGAGACGCTGGAGGTCGAGGCGAAGAGCCACGTGGAGATGTTCCACCATTACTTCTTCACCCTCGCCCCGGACGACAAGTACATCAAGTACACGATGGAGAAGGCCATGTACCTCGTGGACGAGACCGGCCTCGCGCAGTACAACACCCTGAAGGAGAGGGGCTTCTACTCGAACATCATGGGTACGAGCGCGGTCTTCAGCATCTACTGCGACTCCATCCGGGTGGACACGAAGAACATGGAGTTCACCTACTACGGCAGGCAGCGGATCGAGCGGAGGAGCAGCATCCTGATGAGGGAGCTGGTGACCGCCGGTCAGCTCCGCCGGGTCCCCCGCACCGACAACAACCCGCACGGGCTGCTGATCGTCAACTGGCGGACCCTCCTGAACAAGGACATCGAACAGAAACACAAGTCAACCTATTAGCCAAGCACCAATACCATGGGAAAGTGGAAGAACATCATCATCGGGGAGAAGATGCCCGACAGGGATGACCCGAAGTACAGGGATAGGTACGAGAAGGACGTGGAAGCCGGGAGGAAGTTCGCGCGGGCCACCCGCATCGACCGCCTGGCCGGTCACGTCCAGCGGTTCGCCGAGAGGCACCGGGGCGTGTTCCTCACCATCGTGATAGGAATCGTCCTGGGCTGCCTCGCCGTGAACATCGTGCATTTCACCGAAGCGGTCCGGCTCCGCCGGGCGCAGAAGGATTATCCCTCCGTGCCGGACTCGATCCCGATGCCGCGGATCGGCGAGCCGGACTGGCTGGACGGCATGCGATCACCCGAAGAATAAGGAGAAGGCCATGAACAAGCTCAAGAACATCAACTTCAGGCAGACGAAGTACAGGCTTCCGGCCATCCTCTACTTCCCTGTCCTCTTCACGGCCTACTTCGCCATCGACATGTTCCACACGGAGAAGGCGGAGACCAAGGACCCGTCGATGCAGACCACGGATTACATCAATCCCAAGCTCCCGGAGGCGAAGGTGAAGGACGACATCGGCAGCAAGATGCAGAACATGCAGGGCACGTACGTGGATGTCGCCGACTACACCGCCGTCGACAACGTCGAGCGCGAGGACAAGGACGCCGAGAAGGAGAGATACGACTCCCGGTACTCCGAGAACGAGCGCCAGGCCATCGACGACCAGAGTGCTGCCGCCACGTCCGCCCAGGAATGCGACCGGCAGATGGAAGAAAGGCTCAGCGAGAGTGCACGGCGCGCCGCCGCCCTGCAGCGGCAGGACGGGGACTACCCCTTCCCGCTCACCGAGAAAGAACGGCTCATCCAGAGCCAGCAGCGGGAGCAGGCCCTCCGGGAGGAACTGGAGGCCGCCCTCGCGCAGCTGCGCGAGCAGAGCGCCGCCCAGGTGACCGGATCCCCCGCCTCGACGACCGCGCAGGAGAAGTCCCGCGCCGTCGCCGCACCGTCCGAGGACGATGCGGCGATGGTCGTGCGGCGCATCCGCCAGAGCTCGGACTACTTCCACACGGTAGCGGAGAACGATCCGCAGCCGAACCTCATCAAGGCGATCGTCGACGAGGACGTCAAGGCCGTGGACGGCAGCCGCGTGCGGCTCCGCCTGCTGGACGACGTGGAGATCGGCAGCCTCTTCATGCCCAGGGGCAGCTACCTGTACGCCATCATGAACGGCTTCTCCTCACAGCGCGTGAAGGGCACGGTGAAGAGTATCCTGCTTTACGACGAAATCGTCAAGGTCAACCTGTCGCTCTACGACACCGACGGGCTGGAGGGGCTGTACGTCCCCGGCAGCTCGTTCCGTGAGACCGCCAGGGACGTCGCCGGCGCGGCGACCGGGAGCACGATGAGCATCAACAACGGCAGCTCGGGCAACGCCCTCTCCCAGTGGGGCCGGCAGGCCATGCAGAACGCCTACCAGCGGACCACCAGCGCCATCGGCAAGGTCATCCGGAAGAACTCCGCGCACCTCAAGTACGGCACGTTCGTGTACCTCGTGAACGGCAACCAGACAAGAACAGAATAACCCATACCGAAATGAAAATCAAGCTTTTAATCGCATTCTTCATCTGCTTCGCCTCCGCCCGCCTGATGATGGCGCAGGAGACGGCCTCGGGACTGGAGCTGCTCACCGTCAACGAGCAGGTCACCACGGTCATCACGGCCACGGAGCCGATCCGGTTCGTGGACATCTCCACGGACAAGGTGGCGGGCGACCAGCCCCTGAACAACACGCTCCGCCTCAAGCCGAAGGAGGGCGCCGACGTCCACGCCGACGGCGACGTCCTCGCCGTCGTCACGATCGTCACCGAACGCTACCGCGTGCAGTACGGGCTCATCTACACGACAAGGATGAACGAGGCGGTCACGGAGAAGACCGTCCTCCAGACGGAGGTCCTGCCATACAACAACCCCGCGGTGTCCATGCCCACGGAGGAGATGGTCCGCTTCGCCTGGAAGGTCTGGAACTCCCCCGCCCGATACAGGAACGTAGGGGCGAGGAGGCATCACATGGACGTCCGGCTCAACAACGTCTACAGCGCCGGGGAGTACTTCTTCATCGACTTCAGCGTGGAGAACCGCACGAACATCCGGTTCGACATCGACCAGATCCGCGTGAAGGTCGAGGACAAGCGGCGCACCCGCGCGGCGAACTGCCAGAGCGTGGAGCTCACCCCCGTGCTCCTCCTGGAGAACGCGTCCACGTTCCTGCACGGCTACCGGAACGTCGTCGTGCTGAAAAAGCTCACCTTCCCGAACGACAAGGTGCTCGCCATCGAGATGTCCGAGAAGCAGGTCAGCGGACGAACGGTCCGCCTCGCCATCGACTACGAGGACGTGCTGGGGGCGGATTCGTTCAGCGAAAGGCTTCTGAAGGAGGACTAGGAGATGAGAAGGTTTTTAGTGATTGCCGTCGTGCTTCTGACGGCCGTAATGGCCAAGGCCCAGGACAACGCGAACCGCATCGGCGTCGGTGCGACAGCCTACTACCGCCCGGCTGCGTCCGCCATTCTTTCCTGGGAGCACGAGACGGCCTACCACAATGCGTGGGAGGTCTTCGCCACGGGTTCCCTGAAGCTCGACAACCTCGACGACATCAAATCCAACAACAAGGCCTGGGGTGTCGGCGCAGCCTGGAAGCCCTGCCTCTACCGGGCCAAGAACCGATACGGCTCCGCCCGGATCGGCGTGAGCATCGGAGCGGCACCGGTGGACTTCCTCGCGGGGATCCATGCCGGATGGCAGCACAGCTACACATTGAAGAGCGGCTGGCAGTTCTACTGGCAGGCGGGCGTGGACCTGATGCTCCCACGCCGGGACGACCTCTTCCGGGCGGGCGCCGGCATCGGCGTCAAGCTGCCCGTCCGCGACCGCCTCCGCTACCGCTGAATCCCCTCGTCCCCTAAACCGTAAGTACCATGGAAGAGAGCCCCAACCTCGTCGCCGGATACAAGATCTTCCGGATGGTCGTCTACGTGTCGGTCATCCTTGAGTTCTTCCTCTACGCCTTCGACCCCGCCCTGCCCAGGTTCTGGGGAGGCGTACTGTCGGACCTGCACGTGAGGATGAAGCGCTGGTTCATCTACCACGACGGCAACCTCATCTGGAGCAAGGTCGCGACGCTCCTCCTGATCTGCGTCACGTGCCTCGGCACGAAGAACAGGAAGGAGATGGAGTTCGACGCCCGGAGGATGGTCCTCTACCCGCTCGTGGCGGGACTCTTCACCGTGGTCCTTTCCGTCTGGCTCTTCGGCCACGCGATGACCCCGCTCATATACGCCGTCCCGCTGAACCGTTGGCTCTATATGCTGGCCACCGTCATCGGGACGGTCCTCGTGCACATCGCCCTGGACAACATCTCGAAGTTCCTCAAGGACGGCCTCATGGACGACCCGTTCAACTACGAGAACGAGTCGTTCGAGCAGAGCGAAGAGAAGATCTGCAACAAGTACAGCGTCAACATCCCGATGCGGTACTACTACAAGGGCAAGTTCCGCAAGGGCTGGGTGAACATCGTGAACCCGTTCCGCGCGACCTGGGTCGTCGGTACGCCGGGCTCCGGTAAGACCTTCTCCATCATCGAGCCCTTCATCCGGCAGCACAGTGCGAAGGGATTCGCGATGGTGGTGTACGACTACAAGTTCCCCACCCTCGCCCGGAAGCTCTACTATCACTACCTGCTCAACAGGCAGCGGAGCAAGTTGCCTAAGGGATGCGGATTCAACATGATCAACTTCGTGGACGTGGAGTATTCCAGCCGCGTCAACCCGATCCAACTGAAGTACATCAACAACCTCGCGGCGGCCAGCGAGACCGCCGAGACCCTGCTGGACTCCCTCCAGAAGGGCAAAAAGGAAGGGGGCGGCGGCTCGGACCAGTTCTTCCAGACCTCCGCCGTGAACTTCCTCGCGGCCTGCATCTTCTTTTTCTGCAACTGGAACAAGATGCCCTACGACAAAGAGGGCAACCAGCTCTTCCCGGAGTACACGACCGACCGGCAGACAGGGCAAAAGCGCCTGAACGGCAAGGTCAAGGACAGGGACGGCAGGTTCGTCGAGCCCGCCTACTGGCTGGGCCAGTACTCGGACATGCCGCACATCCTGTCGTTCCTGAACCAGGACTACCAGACGATCTTCGACGTACTCCAGACCGACCCGGAGGTCCTGCCGCTGCTGGGCCCGTTCCAGACCGCCCTGAAGAACAAGGCGATGGAACAGCTCGAAGGTATGATCGGCACGCTCCGCGTCTACACGTCCCGCCTGGCCACGAAGGAGTCCTACTGGATCTTCCACCGGGACGGCGACGACTTCGACCTGAAGGTCAGCGACCCGAAGAACCCCAGCTACCTGCTGATCGCCAACGACCCGGAGATGGAGAGCATCATCGGCGCCCTGAACGCGCTGATCCTGAACCGTCTCGTGACCCGCGTCAACAACGGGCAGGGCAAGAACGTCCCCGTGAGCATCATCGTGGACGAGCTGCCGACGCTGTATTTCCACAAGATCGACCGCCTCATCGGCACGGCCCGAAGCAACAAGGTCAGCGTGACGCTTGGCTTCCAGGAGCTGCCGCAGCTGGAGAGCGACTACGGCAAGGTCGGCATGGAGAAGGTCATCACGACCGTGGGCAACGTCGTCAGCGGCTCGGCCCGCTCGAAGGAGACGCTGGAGTGGCTCTCGAACGACATCTTCGGCCGTGTCGTCCAGGTGAAGAAGGGTGTCACCATAGACATCGACAAGACCTCGGTCAACTACAATGAGGGCCTTGAGAGCCTGGTCCCGGCGTCGAAGATCTCCGACATGCCGACGGGCTGGATCTGCGGACAGACCGCCCGGGACTTCGTGCAGACGAAGACCGGCAAGGGCGGTTCGATGGATATCCAGAAGAGCGAGGAGTTCCAGACCTCGAAGTTCTACTGCAAGACGGACTTCGACATGAAGGAGATCGCCGAGGAGGAGAAGCACTACACTGACCTCCCGAAATTCTACAGCTTCAAGTCAAAGGAGGACAAGGAGCACATCCTTTACGAGAACTTCGTCAAGGTCAACCGCGAAGTCGAGGAGATGTGCCGGGAGATCACGCAGTTTGTGAAGAAATGAGGATCACTTGATTATTAGTAGCCATGCTTTTTGAAGTATTCTTCTCGAAGTCTGTGCGCCTCTTCCGAGAACCGCGAATCTCGTTCATTCCTATCCCTCTCCCAGTCGAGTTCAGCTAAAGCCCTATTAGTTGGCTCAATGCTAAGAATCTCGATGTCATAATAATTATATTCCCCGTTTCTACAGATATATCGTTTTACTTCGTCACTGGTAACGTAACAATTGACATAGATGTAATGCTTGAAAGGAGAACCATGTTCTTTGAATACGATTCTATGTTCACCAGAAATATGTCCCATAATCAAAAAAACGTCAAAATGATAAACAAATGAAATACGAACGGATATTGACGCGATAAGCGAATTACTCTCAGAACCGTCTAGATACCACCCAGAGATGAGCTCTTGTTTGAATGGCGAAAGAATTGGCCCAGAATCACAAATGTCTCTATTTCTTTGGTTCAAACACTTTCTCGGTGTGCCCGCAAGCGCGGCATACATACACCACGTAGGATCCCATCGGTTCCTCCTTTTCTTCTTGTGCCAGCATATAATAGTGGCAGATGGGGCATTCTTTTCCTTGTGCCATAATGAATAGTGTTAGTTGTGATTTTGCCAAATATAATGAATTATATTGGACAGGACAACTAATGACCTCCCAACTGGTAGATATCCGTATTAATTGCAGAGCAAAGCCAGCATTCTTCGTTTTGGAAAATAAGAATATAAAGGTTACATTTGTCAGTACAAGTAAATCATCTCTAAATAAGAATTATTATGAGAAGTTGGTGCGAAGTCCAAGTATTAAAGAACGGAAGATTAGATTGGCCGTACGAATATGCCGCCGTCTCGGCATCGGTCAGCGGTTTCTTTGGAGGAATGACTTCAGAGGTCCGCACGGACGATAGGGGTATTGCAATTATCGAGTGGTCCTCGAATAACGATTTGGATACTATTTTTGTTTCGGGACAGAGTTTCCGTGGTCCTTTTGAGAGCGGACGTAAATATAGGCTGAATTACAGAGTTTAATTCGCAGATTTTTACATATTTTCGCAGAAAGTGGTTTCTGTGAAATGACTACCTTCAATACCGATTAAACTGCATTGAAGGTAGTCATTTCACATTTTCACATAGTTTGGCATGTTTGCGGGCTCGATTCTTAAGCACTTCTTTTGCCTCTAGGCTACCTTGTTATTTGCACACATTAGCCAATAGACTGCTTTAGGGATGTTATGATGAGTCCCGAGTTGGAAAAAGTAACACTTACCGATCAAGTATTCTGCCTCTCTATACGGGTAGACATACTGTTCGTCCTGAACAGAGAGTAGTAAGGAATTTTTAACGCCATTCAATAATCCGTCCCTGCCCTTCCCCTAAGTCTTTCTCCAGTGAAAACACAGAAATAAATGAACTTCACTTACCGAGCTTTTTAAGGAGTTTGCATCTTATCTTTTGAATGCCGGAGAATGTTCCCATTCACAATGGTTTAAATAAAAGGAGGGGTAAGGTAGTATAACTGGGATTTTGAAGAATCAACAATTCTTAGTACATTGCAAAGATTAAAGACGAATACTAGCCACATGACTTGCGCAGGTAACACTAAGGACTATATTGAACGGAAGTTAGCGGGTGAGGACGTGATTTCTCCCGGGTCTTTGTACGGCTACATTGCCCTCTCAGAGGAGCCCGAATCTGACACCTTCATGGTACTTAATATAGACATTGAAAAAATGTCCTTTTACCGATATGTATCAAAGAACGGTCGAATTCGTATCGTCGATTATCGCGAGGACGTTTCTCATGCAATGACAGAACTCGTAGACGCGAATGCATGGTTGGATGATGCCACTGTCAGATGGTGGAACTGCGTATTTTTTGAATGTAATGGACGGTTATGCTATGATCCGTCATATGATGTTCTGTCAATTTCGGATAACTGCAATCTACCCTTTAAAACAGTGCTTGACGGTGTCTTGAGTCTATTCACCCCATTATTTCAGTCATCAAAAGCAACACCTGTTTTCATCCGCGGAGAACTATGCCAATCGCCTTTGATAAGGTATGTCTTACAACAAATGACCGGTTTTCCCGTAAAGGTTCTGTCCAAGAATGAGAAAGATGTGTCATTCAACGAGAATGGAGTTGTAACCATTCCCGAGGAAAAACTGAGCCGACTTTCGATTAAATCTGGCACGCCCATAAGTTTTTCTCAAATTACCTCGAAGCCGGTAACGATAACATTCCCCATCAGTTCTCTTGATAGCGAACTGACATCCGGTCTCCCATGGAAGTCTCTTATTGCGGATAATAGCATAGATTATAGCGTTGGAGAATTAGGGTTCAAGATGGTCAGATTATATGTTGAATTTGATCCCTTTCAAAATGTTTTCCTGTCAAGTAGTGACACGCATGGAAACCGGAAAGTAATTCAGTGTTAATCCCTTATCCCTAAATACAAGTTTTCAGCATCGAGCAATTTACACTTATGGAAATAGATATAACCTGTCCCGTCTGTAACAACGTCTCTCATGGCCGGTTCTGTGAACATTGTGGCTTTGAACTCCATATCCTGCCTTCTGAAGTCAGCCCTGAAGTGTCGTCTTATGAGCAAGAAAGAGTAGATAGATATAAGGCATTGCTAAAAAGTCAGGAAGATCTTGAGATGACGAAAATAGAAAAGTTGTCGATAATCGAAAATAGAGACGCAGAAATAGAGAATCTGAAGGAGCAGAACTATCGTCTGACAGAAGATTTGCGACACCAGCAAGAAATGCTTGAGCAAACTGAGAATGCGAAGCCTCTCGCATATCTCGTCATGATGCAGGGAGAGAGCGTATCCTCGATTTTTGGCATCTATGAAGGCAATAATAGCTTCGGGTATACAAAGTCAAATGACAGGCATCAACAGATTATCTGTAACGGAAATGTGGATGTGGCCGACAATCATTTTATCGTCCGGGCCGTGTCCTCTGTAGATTCAAAAGGACGAACCAGAACAAAGTTTTACGTTGCCCCCCAAGATGGCAAGATTTACCATTCTGCCAAACACGCAAATATTATCGGTTCCGAAATTGAGTTTGAAAAAAAAGACTCTGTTTTTATTGATGATGTTAGATTCACTCTAGTTGCAAATAAATAACCACAAGAATCGCCACCATGGAAAACACTTTAGGATGTAGTGCGGAAGAACTTCTGCTCCAATTAGTTGGGATGGATAATATTATCGCTCAATTTGAGCAGTATCGGAAGGATTGGAATGTCGCTATAGATAACAACTCCGCCTTCTGGCCTCATATGTCTTTTTGGGGCAATCCGGGAACCGGAAAAACAGAAGTCGCCCGGTTGTTCGCAGAGATTCTTCATAAAGACGGCATCCTACCCCAAGGCCAGTTCATAAAAACAAGTCCCGTAGAATTACGTAGTCCATATGTGGGTGAAACAAGAGCCAAGGCCCAAGCCGTCTTTAATCAGGCAAAAGGCGGTATCCTTTTCATTGACGACGCGTATTGCTTAGATAACGGCTATGATGATTTTGGAAGAGAAGCGATTGAGGAGCTTTTCCAGTTTATTGCTGAGAATCAAGACACCATTATCATATTGACAGGTTATCCTGATGAAATGAAGCGTTTCTTCGACAAGTCTCCTGCTGTACAAAGGCGCTTCCCCAACATTTTCCTTTTCAAGGATTACTCCAATGATGAACTAGTTGAGATATTCCTCAGAAAGCTTGATATCCAAGGTTACATAGTAGGAGAAACGGGCCTCGATTTCGCTAGAGAGTATTTCTCTCAGTTAACTCGTGACCAACAGTTTGGCAATGCTGCTGAAGCAGAAAAACTGGTTTCAATAGTAAAAGCCCGTCAATCCATTCGTTTACAGGGAGTTGAGAATCCTACTGAGGTAGAATTCCATACTATCCTTCCACAGGATTTCCCGAATTTCAAGATAGATTCAGAGCAAACAGAGGATTCTTCAAAGGCATCAACATCATCCCCTGATGACAAAGAATATCCCCAGATTACAGATAAGCCGCGCGATACTATTCCAGCAAAAGACATGTGTCCTCTTGACGGGAATGTCAACAATCGTGAAGACAAAAATGAACCAGCGGCTATGTCCGACCAGATTCGAGCATTGAACGAATCTGTCATGAGCATTAAAGAAGTTATTGATAATGTTCAGTTTAATGTTGCCATGCTAGTGCAGAGCCAAGCCTCCGCGGCTGATGTCGCCGTACTTCAGCGCGAGAACGAGGCCTTCCGCAGTGATAGCAATATGAAGCTTATGCGCCGCTATGGAATTGACGCAATGATTAAGACTTATCAGGCAATTTGCGACAGAATCTTCCGGCTCAAACACCATCTTACTGATAATGAAGCGAATGAGTCTGAAATAAACACACTTCAATGGGTCCTAAAGCGTATTGAACGACAGTTTAAACCTCTTGGCATCAAGCTGAAATCATCTCAACCGGGAGATGCGATCGATGAATCCTATATGGTGGTTTATGGCTCAGATGGTGAAGATGTTGAAGATAGCGTGACAATTATCGAAACTGATGACGTGAGCCTAAAGGGCACCATCAAAGAGAGCGTATGTCCGGCGTTTCTTTGGACTATTCCATCTCTTATCGGCGATGTCAAGGAGTGGTGCATGGAAGCAGAGAAGGTTTGCATTTTCAAGTGATAATAATTGAAAGATTAGAAATATGACTGTTTACGGAATTGATTTAGGAACTTGTTACTCTTGCATTGCGAGAGATGATGGTGCTGGAGTCGTGATGCCCGTTGAATTGATTAACAACAACGGGAAAAAGTTTGTTCCGTCGGTAGTGACATTTGACCGGGTCTCTGGACAACCCAAGGTCGGCGACACGGGCAAGGCCTGTCTCAGAACCAGGCCTGAATGCACAAAGGCATTTGTAAAGAGAGAGATGGACCGTGAGTTTTGCCAAGAAGACATATCTGTCGCCGGGAAAAAACGTAGAATTTCTCCTGTTGAGGCATCCGCCTGCATTCTTAAGCACTTGTTCGATGGTGCCAACAAGGTAGAAATGGGCGCAGGAAGAAGCAAAGCTACACATGCCGTTATTACTATACCGGCAAAGTTTGATGAACAGCAGAGATCCAGGACCAAACTCGCCGCACAAATGGCGGGAATCCAAGTACTCGGTTTGCTTAATGAACCCACTGCGGCAGCCATCGCATATGACATCCCTGCTGGTAATACTGTCCTGGTTTTTGATTTAGGCGGAGGTACACTTGATGTCAGCATTGTCACAAATGATAGAGGTAATTATAAAGTCATTGGTACTCCGGCTGGAGATGATCACCTGGGCGGCATGGACTGGGATGAGAGGCTCATTGAACTAGCATTTCAAAAAGTTGGCCGCCGACCGGAAAGGAATAATGCAAAGGAATGGAATTTATTGATGAGCAGAGCCGAAAAAATCAAACAGGCACTCACCGATAATAACGTCATCATTGATGACGAGGTAGATGAAGGGAATATTATTGAAGATGAGGAGGTGGAGATCGAGCGCTCAGAGTTCGAAGCTAAATGTCAGGATCTGCTCGACCGTTGCTGGGCAGTGGTTGACAAGGCTATTGCAAATGCTAAGGCACAGTCACCAAAAACAAAGATTGATTTCTTCTTGACGGTTGGCGGATCTTCCCGTATGCCAATGATTCGGAAAGGAATCATTGATCGTTATGGAGCTACATATGGAAAGGGAAAATCCGAAACCGACTGGTTGCGGATTAAGGATCCAGATACCGCAATTGCCATTGGAGCGGCTAAGTTTGCGCAACTACAACTCAATAGTAAAGCGACACTGGAAGATAAAGCTACGCATAGTTACGGGCTTAAAATAGAAAGAGATGGCGTTCCTGTAATTAAAAACCTTGTTAAGTCATCAGATCCTATCGTTTTCAGTCAAGTTTTTAAAGGCCTGTATATGAATGAAGAAAGTGATACCATCACGATAGAGATATACGAAAACGACATTGCTGATGATTATGCAAGTTTAAATGACAAGGCACCCATTTTTGCCAAAGACGTTATTCTTAATTCAAAGAAACAGAGTGGAACGCCACTCGATCTTAGCATTAATCGCGATAAGGATGGCTTAATTAAAATAACACTTACTTGCGAAACCGTTTGCCAGTCTTTTGACGTTAATCCACCAGAGCTTTTAATTGATGCCGAGACAAGAATAAATATTGAGAAATCGTTATCGTTAATGAATACATTGTAGTATATACTTTGTGTAACCTTTTAACTTAATCACATATGGAATCGAAAAAAAGTGCGATACCTGCAGAACGAACTGGAATAAGCGCAATACCTGCAGAACGAACTGGTACAAGTGCATTACCTGCTGAGTCTACCGTTGAATATCACATTAACAGAAATTACTGTCCAGAATGTGGAAAGAAGTACTCCTCCGAGAGTATTGCATTCTGTCCTCATTGTGGACATCCGCGCAAGGTCAAAAAGACTTGGTGATTTCTGAGAAGCAATGTCTGATTTGTGTCTTCTTTGCCGGAAGCGTGTATATGGGATTATTCGGAGACAACAGATTCGTAGATCTTGGCCTTTCAGTTCGATGGGCAAAGTGTAACATCGGGGCATCGGCGCCGTATGAATTAGGGGGTCTTTATGCTTGGGGAGAGTTCCGGACTATAAGTGCATTTAGTCAAGATACTTCCATGTATTATAGGGAGAAAGGGTTTGATAACAGTTAAAGCGAAATAAGTTAAGGATTCATATGCTAGTTATGATTTGTCATAACGCAGAAGTATTATGATCTCATGTTTTGCAAGTGAAAAATCATACGTAATTGTTTATGGAAACCTTTAAGACATTATTGGATGACTATGATTTAGTTCAGTTAGGTCAGAAACTATCTCAGTTCATCCATTCGGCTGACGGTTACGACAACCGCCTAAAGTTGACGTTTGCTTTGATAGATCTCCTCAACGAGGGTTGTACGCTTTTGAAGACCATTGATGTTAATGATTTTATCAATGATATTCGTAAAAGAGTAGAAGAGATTGAGTCTCAATCAAGCGTCCTTAAGGAAAGCTACCGTCGTCATTTTGATTCCAATAATGACATAAGTACCATCTTAGCTAATCCTGGTGACAACAGAATCTCAACTCTCCAAGAAGGAATAACGAAGTCTCTCAAAGAATATGATAGCATATTGAGAGCGATCGTTGAACTTCGCGAATCATTGCCCTTGGAGACCTTGCTTAAAGAACAGAAGCAAACATGAGTTCTCCATTAAACATATTGCAGTTATGCCGAAACGGGACCAATGCATTGGGGCCCGGACTCCGGTATGTCATTTGGGTTCAAGGTTGTCCTTTTCGTTGCCCCTACTGTGAAACACCTGAAGGACGCAGTTTTGCCCCGAATATCCTGATCGACGTGGAAGAATTAGCTAAAGACATTATCTCACGACCGAAGATTGAGGGCATAACGATTAGTGGCGGAGAACCTATGGAGCAGGCGGGACTTTTGGCAAACCTTCTTGAATTGGTGTTGGCAAAACGTCCGGAGTTGAATGTTATTTCATATACAGGATATCAAGTAGAGCAACTCATAAGTAATGATGCGTTGAGATTCATCAGCCATCTAGATGTTCTGATTGATGGTCAGTATATACATGAAAGGAACGATAACATCGGACTTCGGGGTTCCTCAAACCAAAGAGTGCTTTTTCTAACGAATCGCCTTGCCGAGAATGCCAAGATGTTTACCGAAGAACGAAGAAGAATTGAAATAAGACTTAAAGGACAAAGTGTCACATTAATTGGATTGACAAATAAGAAAGCTACTGAAGAAGGTCTGCCTCTTTGATAAGGTAAATAACCTTATTCATATGACAAGTATACATCAAGTAACTACAGAATTTACTACAGATTTTTTAAATTTCTAAATACGTTTATAGCGCTATGAGCACAAAACATGAGACTCCTTTTGGCATATACGAAACCTATCAAGGGAGAATATGGAGTATTAGTCCAGAGTTGAAAGCTTTTCTAGGTGATGATGTTAACCCTAAGACACAAGAAGAATTACAACGCATTTTAGCACAGCGTGTTAAAGAGGCCAGGAACTCCTCTGAGCGGAACAAGGCCCGCATGGAGAAGCAGATGGCAGAACTGAAGGATCATGCCGACAAGGCGGCCAAACGTGCTGCAGAAGAAGCGAAACGCCGGGCTGATCAAAGAATTGCCGAGGCTAAGCATTCTATGGAAGTGAAGTTAAAAGAGTCGGAGAAAGAAATGGCAGGCCGCATTGCCGGCTTGCGTGAGGACACTCGCCGCAATCTGGAATCACTGCGCAGGCAACAGCAGAAAGCCTTGAGAAACCTGGAGGACAAAGTTTATGATGACATGGACAGAATGCACCGGCAGATTGATACCAGAATAGACGGCCTGGCTCATGATATGTCCGTCATCCAAGGTGATCTTCTCAATCGGATAGCTGAAGTTCAATCCAATGTAAATTTGACTAATGCTCGTTTGGATTCTACCAATGAACACATTGATATGGTTGAGGCCGGTCTACTGGATCTCACTGACTATGTTGGCCAGATGGAAGAACAAATTAATCAGAGGTTCTCTGAACAGGAAGAAGAAATACAATACATTCAAGGGGAAGTAGCTGAAATCCAACATAAAATGGCCAGCATCGATATCCGTGGAATAGAGCGCGCAAAGATGGCTATTGCTTTGATGGATGAGGTTGAGCGGAATAACGATTTAGACCGTTTCGTTCCTCAAGAAGCCCAGAAGGTGCGTCGCCAGATGACGGCTCTGGCCGATATGGGCGCCACAGGAGCAGAACTGTCTGCCGCTGCAAACGCAGCCCTTCTTGCAGTACAAGAGCTTGAAATAGACTGTACGCGCGAACGACTGAAATATGAACAGAAAGAAGAGTTAACCCGCACAATGCTTGAGGCTGTTCTAGAGACCGTAAATAACTTGCGTGAAATTCAACTTACTGAAGATGATGGAGAGACTCCTGTATCTATTGAGAACAACTTTTGGTCTAGAGGTCGCTATAATACACTTAAAGGACATCTACAATCATTGAAAGATGAGATAGAACAAAGAGGAGGGAAAGACATGACAATAGAACGCCTTGACGAAATTCAGAGAGAAGTTCTTAAAGGCGAAGTAGACATCCGGGAAATTACAAGCCAGTCTGTCGCTGGAGTTAATTTGTCACAAGCACGTATGCAGGCTGTCAGTGATATTATAGAAGTGATGGAAGAACAACAGTGGGAAGTGATAGAAAAAAATGGAGAAGAAGAAATAGGTTATGTTGGTGGAGAGATGCCGTCTGATTACCGTGAGGGCTTTTTTGCCCGTTTGCGAAATGAGTTGGGAGAAGAGGTAACTGTAATCGTCGATCCAAACGATGATGATACAAACACATTAGGATTCCATTTCAGTAGCACCGAGAAAGAACTTACAGATGAACAGATTGATCAAAAAACAACGATTGTTACTGAACAGATAGCTCAAAGCGGTTATCAAGTTGAACAACCTAAGTGCACGACTCACGCACCGATGCCGGAAATGGAATCAGCCGAGAGTATGTCAGAGAGAGGGGCCGCGAAGAGAATGCGCGAAAGACGCAATCATTAATCACGCATTGTTATGTCTGTTAGCAGGATTCAGGAACTTGATATTGACAACCGACCGCTTGTTACCGGAATCTACGGACTCTCGGCGACAAACGAGTTTTATGTCGACAGAGATTTATGCAGATATCATCTTTGGCAGGAGATTTACCTATATCTGCATGAGAAGGGATACATTACCGTATTCTATAACATTGTCGACAACCTGTTCAGCTATCAGGAACGGGACTTAGAATTGTTTTTCCGCAGGTTAGAAGATAATAATGAGAATCGGCGTCAAGAATCCCGTGGCCAATCCTCTCCACGCGTAAGGCATCCACGATGCCGCGGACCACTCGGTATGGCCCATCAATCTAGTCCTGTTAACAACATTGAACTTCATTCTTGCAACTCCCCTTCTAGCATACGGTCTGGTGAGAGGCTATTTAATGCAAGTGTACTGGCAAGCCACCACCCTGACATCATGATTGGCGGCGACCGCACGAGAGGCAGATTCTATCAAACAAAGAGGAATATGCCTGATTTGTTTGACCGCTGTTTCAGGTATGCAGATGATTACCCGAAAAGGAAACTTGCCGTTGTGTTCACTACGCCAGAATCATCCGAGATAGACACGCGCCTATATGCAACGGTTATTGCAAAGATAAAGCCATTAGTTCTGGGGCATAGCAAGGCGAACTTACCATTACGCATCCTCGTATTATTTTCTGTGGCTAACGCTGCCACCCTATATAATTCTGGAGGAGGTCAGTTCTTCTATCATCCATATTTCAAAGACTTGTTTTTCCCTCAAACACAAGATGAACAACACATAAGAATCGATCATAAAACACTGTTTCGTATAGGCCGCCCAGGAACGGACGAGATTGGTTTTGTGCTCAATAAACGTCGAATGGAGGAAGATGGTCTTGTCGGTTTATTCAACATTCCATTCGAAGCAGTATGCCGTAACCTTTGGCAGGACTTTCCGCTAAGAGATGAACGTGGAAACAAGATATCAGATCCCGATACACATAGGACAAGACAACTGCAAACAGTCGCAGAAATGATGCCCCCTGCCCTTTCCAAGCACATCCTCGAACTCTCATTACAAAAGTTGAAGGATGAAGGCGGGTGGAATAAACTGGACGCCCTCATCGGTATAGATGACATCAAGAACAAGTTAAGGGCGTACATCAAGGCTTTCCGTGATTTCAAAGAAGGGCGTAGTCGCACCTTCAATCCCCACATTGCTCTTACGGGAAATCCTGGCACAGGAAAGACCACAGTAGCACGAATTATCGGAGAAATCCTTCGCGAGGAAGGGCTGCTCACACACGGGCATTTTGTTGAGGCCTCTCGGCCAGACCTTGTTGGGCAGTTTGTAGGAGAGACCTCTATCAAGACGAGCGAGGTCTGCCAGCAAGCCCGTGGTGGAGTCCTTTTTGTTGACGAGGCCTATCTCCTCTGCGATGAGGATCAGCAAGGTGGCAGTGGCCCAGACTATGGCCGGGAATCTATCGGTGCAATGCTTCCCTTCATGACATCTGAAGGGAAGGACTATGTGTTTATCTTTGCAGGATATCCTGACAAAATCGATTATTTCCTTGACCATGGTAATCCCGGCCTTCGACGCCGTGTACCTTATGTTTGGAATATTGAGGACTACCCGCCGGATGCACTATATCAGATTGCCATGAATGTGCTGGGCGATATGGAAGTCACTGAAGAGTTTCGCACTGCGTTACGCATGCTGCTGGCGTATAAGTACGGCATGCGTAGCCCCGGGAACTGGGGCAATGCTGGCGAGGTGGAGAATATCGTGCAGAAAATCAAGACCAATTATACTGAACAGGGTAAGGATGGCGCCATGGATGTTGACAGCATTCCAGATGAGTATATGCGCCATATCAAGGACATTCCCCATGAAGAGGAACAGGCAATTTTGCATGACCTTGATGAACTCATCGGTCTTGGTGAGGTAAAGAAGCAACTGCGGGAATTGATAACGAAGGTTAAGTCTGACCGTAACATGATGAGACTTACCAACTGCATTGCACCCGCCGAAGAAAACATGAACTACATATTCAGCGGCAACCCCGGTACGGGAAAAACTACTGTCGCGAAGATGATAGGAAGGATATTGTACGGATTCGGCATCCTTGAGTCTCCAGATGTGATAGAAGCAGACGTAAGCCGAATCAATGAAGGGAATCCGGCACACAACATAATGGAATTCTTCGATAAGGCCGTTGGCAAGGTCCTTTTTATCGACGAGGCCTATTCACTCATCAACACGGGCGATACGAGGGCCGTAGATGCCATGACAAAGGCCTTGACCGATGAAAAGAACTACATGGGGAAACTGTGTGTTATTCTAGCTGGCTATCCTACGGAAATGACACGGCTGATTAAAAGCAATTCAGGCATGACGAGGCGTTTCCCCAACAGAATCCATTTTGAGGACTATACCAATGAGGAGCTATGGAAGATACTCCAGCTGATGGCAGTACACCACCACCCGATTCCCTTGTCTATTGCCGAAGACTGCCATCCCTACGCTATTGATCATTTCAGCCGCATTAGCCGTGAGGAGTTCTCCAATGCCGGTGACGCGAAGAACCTACTTGACAAGCTCTACCGTAAGATGAGCGCAAGGGTTCTTGAAGAGAATCTAAAAGAATTTACCATACTTCCCGAAGATTTTGATACGTTTGGAAAGATAGATCCTGCGCTGGTGAAAATCGATGACGGCACTAGTCAACGTTCGCCCATTGAGCGACTTGACAGTCTGCAAGGTATTGACAAAATAAAGAAACAGTTTGAGAAGTATTTAGAGAAACTGGAGTTTTGGGTCAACCATCCGCAGTCTCCACGGTTCCTTCCCCATATAGCCTTCCTCGGCAATCCCGGGACTGGCAAGACCACAGTGGCAAGGATAATTGGTGACATCCTTAGGGAAAAGAACGTTCTTAAAAATGGAAAGTTTATAGAAGCTAAAGCCGAGCATTTCATCGCTGGACATATTGGTGGAACACAGGAGAAGGCATTGGCCAAGTGCGAAGAGGCACGCGGTGGCGTCATGTTTATTGATGAAGCCCATCAACTCTACCAGCGCGAAGATGAGCATGGCTATGCCAAGGAAGCCCTTGGCGTGATTTTAACAGAGCTGGCAAGTCGCAATGACACTTTGTATATCTTTGCCGGATACAAGAATCAGATGAACGAGTTCCTTGACAAGGCCGATAATGGCATGAGGTCAAGGATACCTAATGTTTTCGAGTTCGAAGATTATACCCCAGCCACGCTAACCGCCATCATTCGTTCCAAGCTACAGGGAATAGAGACTACCGCTGAATTTGACAAGTGGCTGAGGCTCGCTGTGGAGAACCTCTATAACAGACGAAACCCGTCCAATTTTGGCAATGCCCGTGAAATGGACACCATGGCGGTGGAGATCCTCGACATGTACCGCGAATTGCACGACAGGCGTGGTCCGCTGGATGCCGACTGCATCCCAGAGAGTTATCTGGCCAGCATGAGGGAAATGACTCCGGAGCGGGAGACGGAATTGCGCAGTGAATTGGAGAGCATGGTTGGACTTGACAATGTGAAGAAGACCCTTTGGACGATTACTGACAGTTGTAAGGGAAAGCGCAAAAAACTGAAACGCGGCATTTCAGCTAATGAACCGGAGAATCTGTCATTCCTTTTCAAGGGTAATCCGGGAACAGGAAAGACGACGGTCGCTCAACTTCTTGGCAAAATCCTCAACGGCTATGGCCTTTTGTCGAGCGATGAGGTGAAAATATACACTAAGGATATGATTCTCGATAAATACGTGGGCGGAACATTAAAGAATGTAACGAAGATGTTTGACGAGTCTTTCGGCCGAGTGTTGTTTATCGATGAGGCATATATGCTGGCTGAAGACAAGTTTGGGAAGGAGGCTCTCGACCAGATTACGGGCTTGATGGACAACCCCAACTACCGGGGGAAGATGGCTGTAGTGATGGCCGGCTACGAGGACCATATCAATCAGATGCTCAACTCAAACGCTGGACTCGCCAGCCGTTTCAAGTATCATGTGTTATTCGACGACTATACTAATGAGCAACTTTGGCAAATATTTGAAAACAACATAAGGAATCAAAATCTTATCATCAGCAAAGAAGAATGTAAACCATACGCTGACGCCTATTTTAATTACAAGAGAAGGTCGTCCAAGAATTTTGGTAATGCTCGTGATTGCCGTAACCTGAAAGACTTAGTAATAGCTAATCAAAACAACCGTATTGGCAATGCTCCTGACGATGTGGATGACGAATACCTCATGACAGTCTTACCAGAAGATTTCCCTTATTATATCGAGATAAAAAGACTCATTGGTTTGTCGAAAGGAGACCTTGCAGCAAAGGATGAGGCGCCGCCAACGCATGACAGTAATGAACTATCAGACGACATTTGTATAGACTGCGCTGCCAACGAACATGAAAAGCGAGTTACTGAGATTAAAGACATTGAGTTTGCCGTAGGCCTGTTGCATAGCAGTCATGGAGAAGGAACGGCGTTCATTGTCAGTATAGCGCAGAAATACATCCTCACGTGCAGCCATGTTATTGAGAATGTCTCCCCCGGCGACACACTTGAATTCAAGCTCAGTTCCGGTGACTTCCACACGCGGGCACATCCGTTATGGAATGATTACTCATGTGATATGGCACTGTTAGTTTTAGAGGACCTTCCCGAAAGCGCTCGCTATCTGGAGTTGGATTATAATGTCGATAAGGATCCGGAAAAACTCACAAAAGTAATTCTATGTGGATACCCAGATGGCTCCGAATTTGCTTCAGGCGTTTCGTTAGTAGAAAGCTCTATCAACAACTATGAAAAGAGCCGTTGCTGGAACGATCGTCAATATGATACTATCTATTCAAACCTCAGTGCCACCTATGGCTGTTCGGGCGGTCCAGTAATCCGTCATGAGGATATGACGGTAATTGGGCTGCTTCAAGGTGGCAAGGAAGGAGGCGAGATTCAACTTATTACTGATATACATCAATTTATTAGGAGTATTACGAAAAAATAAGTTACGTGAGACAAGAATAGTATTTGTGTCCAATTAAGTTTGTTATGGAAAGAGTGATGAACAGATGTCGGGTTTGTGGTTATTTTTTCCCTTATGGAAATCCCGTTTGCCCGAAATGCCATAATTCCGCAGAAAGTGCATTTTGTTATAAATGTGGATCGATTATTAATCGAGGAGACAACTTCTGCCCCATCTGCGGGGACGACAGGAGGAATAGGCCATTTAGTCCATTCGATATAGGGGCAAAGCGCAATCCATATGGGCCATTGGGTCTCGCCCCGTATGGCGTTGACGTTATTGATCTTGGGTTGCATTTTAGGTGGGCCTCTTGCAATGTTGGAGCCAATCGCCCTGAAGGACGGGGCAACTTGTATGCATGGGGAGAAACCGAAGAGAGAACGACGTGCGATTGGAGCACCTATACCCGTTGCGGGGGCACTCAAAACACCTGCTATGATCTTGGAAGGAATATTGCCGGTACTGAATTCGATGTTGCCAGGGTAAAATGGGGAGGAGAATGGCAGATTCCTTCTTGTCAACAAATAGAAGAATTGTGTGATAGGTGCACGTGTGAATGGATCTCCTTTAACGAATCTAAAGGTGTCAGATGCACTGCGCCCAATGGTAACAGCATTTTCATACCCGAAGGTTCATACTGGTTGTCTGAACCCGTAAATACAAATTGTGCACATTTCTTTACTATTGGCGAGAAGGGCTTTAATATCTTGTCATTTAGACAATGTTCCCGCGTAGTTCTTGCTCCCCGTCCCGGTTTGAGAAGTATTCGTCCGGTGATTAATAGTCTTTGCTTATCTAATATTTACTAGCCCCAATTATGTGGCAAATATGGAGAATATGAAATGTCCTAATTGTAATTCCACTGAACACGAGCCAAATGCAAGGTTTTGCCATGTGTGTGGTCGTCAATTTGATAGCGAGCCGAAAGAAAACTCTTCTGTTCGTGTCTTCAATGTAAATGGAGTGGAGTTCAAAATGATTCAGGTGAAGGGCGGCTCCTTCATGATGGGTGCTCATAAAAGAATCGAAAACGTGTTTACCAATGAGAACCCAGGACGTTCAGTGCACCTTGACACATTTTGGATAGGCGAGACCGAAGTTACTCAAGAATTGTGGAAAGCAGTAATGGGTGATAATCCTTCCACCTTCAAGGAGTTAAAGCGATGGAGTTTGGGGGCCATGATACATTCATATAAAAGCCGTCCCGTTGAGACTGTTTCATGGAAAGACTGTCAAGACTTCATAACAAAACTGAACAGGTTAACTCACGAAAGATTTCGTTTGCCGACAGAGGCAGAATGGGAATATGCCGCACGAGGAGGGCAACAATCCCATGGTTATAACTACGCAGGAAGCAACAACCCTGATGACGTAGCATGGTATCTGGATAATAGCGGGAATGTTGGAGGCCCTTATTGTTATAGCGAAAAAGAGTTGCAAAAGCTAACCAAGAATCATCGACAAACCCATCCGGTAAAATTAAAATCATGTAACGAGTTGGGGCTTTACGATATGAGCGGAAACGTATGGGAGTGGTGTCAAGAAGAGTCGTCGCCTCGTCATTTGTACCCTAATGATCCCACTTCACCGATAATCGGCTATGACGCCCACATAATTCGAGGTGGCTCATGCCTTCGTCAGTCACATGAAAGCCTCATATCATGCTCATCTTCCGGCTATAATGCTTCTGAGGATATAGGTCTACGGCTGGCCTTAGTATCAAACGCAAATTACAAATAATACGATGCAACGAGTCTGTCACATATGTAATGCAGAATTTCATGAGCCTAATGCCAAGTTTTGTCATATATGCGGCGCGGAGCTAATTGGCGCATTATCTTCAATGCTACAAGGTATTGAAGCTATTGACCTTGAGCTGCCTTCTGGTACAAAATGGGCGAATATGAATTTAGGTGCCACTCATCCCGAGGGCCTTGGGAGTTATTTTGCATGGGGAGAAATTGAAGAGAAAGGGATCTATGATTGGTCTTCATACATCCATTGTAATGGCACAGCTGATGATTGTCACAATCTTGGGAACACCATTAGCGGCACCAAATATGATGCCGCCTTCATGAGATCCGGAGGCATTTGGCGAATCCCAACATTCGAACAGATTAAAGAACTGGTGAGCAATTGTCTATTTGAGTGGGGCTTCGTCAATAATACTCCAGGAGGATGCTTCACTAGTATTTTTAATGATCAGAGTATTTTCTTGCCCGCAGCTGGAATTCGTTTCGATTCCCGTTCCGGATGCCTGCATAGCGACGGGAGATATTGGTCAGGTACTCAAGGCTCTGATTTCGGTAATATTGCCTGTGCCCTTAATTTTGATAGCCAAAGAGCCTATGCCAGTAATGGCTGGGGTGCTATCTGGTCAGAACGCTCCCTTGGTCAATCAATACGCCCGGTTCTCACCACATAATCCTTTTTACAAATTATTGTATAGTATGATTTGTTCGAAATGCAACGAAGCCCATCATGAGCCAACGGCCATATTCTGCCATGCTTGCGGTATGAGTCTATTTGCAGAAATGGATAACAGATGTCCTAAATGCGGAATTGATGTAGTTAGCGGAGCCCGTTTCTGCCATAACTGTGGAACACAATTGATTAATCATAGCGATAATGACATCCCTGGAACGCAGCACTTGGATCCTCATCTTGTAATCGACAGAGACGGCTATGTGAGCTGCAACGGTCCTTTGCAAGAAGAGCGGCTGGTTATACCAAGCAAAATCAAAGGTGTTGTTGTCAAGGGGGTCCACAATTTTAAGGATCAAAGTGAGCTTAAAGAGGTCGTACTTCCTGATACAGTAACAATCTTGGGACCTTGTTTTGACCATTGTTTCTCGTTGGAGAAAATCAATATCCCCAATGGGGTGACAACGATAGATGATGGGGCTTTTGCCCATTGTGTCTCATTGAAAAAAATTGAGATTCCCAAGTCTGTGACCCAAATCGGACGCTCAGCTTTCTACAATTGTACTGCACTGGAAAGCGTTGCCATGTCCAACTATGTCCATAGTATAGGAATCCAATCCTTTGCCAAATGCCACTCCTTAAGGTCTGTTCAGCTACCCAAATCTTTGCGAGAAATAGGCGACGCTGCCTTTGAAGGTTGTAAATCATTAAATACAATGACAATTCCCCTTTTCGTGCAAGAAATCGGATCTGGTGCATTTAGTGAGTGCGAATCGTTGAAAATGGTGATAATCGAAGGCCCGACAAGAATTAACGACTACGCCTTTTCTTTTTGTAACAATCTGGAAAGAATTGTTATCCGGGACTGCCATGCATCGAAAGGATCGTTTGCAGCAAGTAAAGGTATTGATAAAAACACAAGGTTTGCCAACTGCCATACAGAAATAGTAATGGACTGTTAGTCACTTCTAATAATCACAATTCACCACGCATGCAAGACAACAATAGAGGTTTCGGAAGAGTTCCGCCAGAACATCGAGGCGCTGGTTGAGGAGGTCATTTTCGGAGGGATTCCTCTTAACGGCGTTGAAGGCCGTAGCTTCAGGTCTAAGATAAATGGTAATAGTATTTCCCCCTCTTGCGGTTATCTTTCCGAGGCGGATCTCAGAGACAATCGTTTGTGAAAAACTGGCAATTACTGGTAATCATATAGAGATGTTTTTTCTAATCAAGCTAGGTTTTTCCGCTTCAGTAGAAGTGGTTCTTCTGCAGATGAATACTCATTCTCGCGCATCTGTGGTTGTTCCGTTCGACCTGTAGTCTAATAGTTTCAAGCTAACATTATCGCAAATTATGAGATGTCCAAACTGTAATATCACTAATCACGAACCTGCTGCAAAGTTTTGCCACGTGTGCGGTGTTGAATTGATTGAAGATGCCCAGAGTTCTCATAGAGGTGAATCAAGGCTCTTTCTCAAGAAAAGTGATAACCTGTATGGATATGTTGACCAGTATGGAGTTGTAGTTGTTGAGCCATGTTTTTCTGAGGCCCGCGATTTCTCAGAAGGACTTGCAGCGGTCAAAGTAGGCAAAACTTGGGGCTACATAGACCGGCGTGGAGATATGATTATTCGCCCTCAGTACAACCGGGCCGGCGATTTTCATGAATCTATGGCGGCGGTATTTGATGGCCATTTTTGGGGATTCATCAATATGGAAGGAACTTTGGTTGTCCCCTGTCAGTATCATGATGTGGATGTCTTCTCAGAAAAGCGAGCAGCAGTTTGTAAGAATTATAAATGGGGATATATTAATCCCGCTGGACAGCGCGTCATCGATCTTCAGTTCAAGGAGGCACATCCATTTAAAGATGGCCTGGCACGTATAGGGGAAGGCTCACCAAAGGAATATGGATTTATCAACAGAAATGGCCGAGTGGTTATCTCACCATCATATGAACGTGCCAGAGATTTCTCTGAAGGAAGGGCATTCGTACAATGCGATGAGGATCAAGACAGTTATTATTGTTACATTGACAAAAAAGGGAATCAGTGTGTTATTTGCAAATGGGACTTTGCTGATGATTTTCACAATGAGCTAGCTTGCGTGGGAGTATCCGGCGAATTTGGTTTTATCAATAAAGAAGGAGTGATGGTTATTCGTCCACAGTTCGATGATGCAGCATCCTTCTCCGAGGGGATTGCCGCAATTAAGGTGGGTGACCTATGGGGGTATATTGATAAAACAGGTAAAACAATCATTGCACCTCAATTCATAGAGGCCGGCATTTTTCAAGATGGCATAGCCATTGTCAAAGATGAAAATGGCTATGCTGCAATAGATAAAAGAGGGATAAAGCTTTCAGATCATCTTTCCACTTCACAACAAGCGAGTAACAGAAAAGCGCTCAATAGAAAGTATGTTGTATACGGCATTCATCTCGAAGAAGAACATCACGTTGAGCATATTAAACATATCCATCATCTTCTCCTCATCATTTTCGCCGTATTGGCCAGTCTCGTAGAGTTTTGTACCTTTAAGTATTTTCACGGATGGGGATGGGCTTTTGTTCCACTTGTGGTCAACGCTGTTTTTACGGCATATAGGATAATAGTCATTAATGAAACTTATAAAGATGACTTTAATATGTACGAATTTGCTCTTACGTTTGTCCCTATCATCCTAATCAATATCGCCGCCTTCCGTTGGTCAAACGGATGGTCACTAGCAATTCTTATCCCTTCCCTATTGCTCTCCATTGGTGTTTCTGAACTTGTTCATGATAATTTATGATTTATTCTTTGCGTATGAGATGTTCATATTGTAATACTTCCGACCACGAGCCGTACGCAAAATACTGTCATTATTGCGGATCACCTTTGAGCGTGCAGCTTCCTAAGAATAATGGCTACGGTTCGTCAAAAGATTTGATTAAATATGGCAGGGCGGTTCAGAACTCGTGGGAAAGAATGCGCGAGCGGCAACAGTATGAAGATACCCAGCAGGTTTCTAGCAGATCTATTGTACTGCGATACTGCATATTGTTTATTATCCTCGTAGAGATTGTTTTGATTAGTTTCCTTGAGCGTCAATTTGGTCCGTGGGGGCTTGTGACGATAATAATGGTTAACTGCTTTGTGTTTATTTCGGCACTTGCCTTGAGCATATTAGCCAATCAAGGTTTCTTTAGAGATAAACTTAGCTGGCGGAAGTACTACGAGTGGCTACACTTCCTTGTAGCCGCCCTTGCTCCCATACTCGGATATCTTATTGCCTCCAGCATTCATAATTTATGGTCTTTGTTATTTGATTCCATATTGATAGGATTCGTTGTTTTAGCAGACTTCGGAACCTTGGAGGACATTCTGGATGTTTTATAATACCATTCATAGCCATAGCCACTTTTCTCTCAATAGTTTGATGAACAATGAATTGTCCTAAATGCAAAAATTCAGAACATGAGCCAACAGCGAGATTTTGTCACATTTGTGGCTCTTCGCTATCGCATAGCCAATGGTTTTGGTTTAACGTTTTCCCGAAGTGTCTTATTATCGGGGGCGCTTTGTTGGTAGTTATTTACGCCATTTTGTGGCTATTAGATACAATTATATCATATATATCATAGATGGCGTGTCCGAATTGCAAGTCATCTGAACATGAACCTACTGCGAGGTTCTGCCACATATGTGGATCTTCATTGACACATAGCGATCCACCATGGTATAGGGGGCCATTAATTCTTATACTTAAGACTTGACGATATAGCCAACAGGTACGGGGAAGTTTTTATACAATATAGCAAAGCGCGGAAACTTTCATTGCAACTAAAGAAAAGCAATTTTATCATATAACCACTATATCATCCATTCCCGCGGTCCCCAAATGTGTACTCGGTTTGAGATGTTGCGGAAAGCAAGGATGCGGGTCCCCGTCATATCAAAGCAAACACCATCTATGTATTCTTCGCCAGATGGGAAGGATTCACGAAGTGTACCTGTTTTGGCATTCCAGACATAAATCATCCCATCCTCCGAAGCTGAAACCACTTCTTTTCCATCAGGGCTGAATGCGGCGCAAGTCGTTGGAACACTTTCACGTAAGAAGGGGATCATTGCGACAATCTTCCCTTTCTTCCTATGAAGGATAGACACGTCCCACCCCATCATATTACCGTTTCCCTCATTTGCGAAAAGGAGCACTTCCCCGTCCGGGCTATAACATAAAACACGACCTTCTTCCTTATGGTTATAAAGAATAACATCTTTTTGCGTATCCATTAATTCGAAGCCACCATCAGTGACATATGCACAGCAAGTTTTTCCGGTAGGACCAATTATCCCCGACCGCATATAGAAATAATCCCGGTTTTTCTCTGAAAGTAGCCGACAATTACGTGCGCTCCAGGTCTTTATCCCATCCATATCCGCCGTAATAATCTTTCTGCCGTTTTGGATGTAGTGCACATCCATTAGCATCAACCAAGTGGGCTGTGACAATGTATCCATTTGCAAAGATGTTTGCAAACAACTACCCGTTTGAACATCCCAAAGCCGAAGAGTTCCATCTTCCGATGATGAAACAATCGTTTTCCCATTTGGTGAGACATCCAATGCTTGAACCGGTTTAGTGTGTCCGTAGAGCACCTTTCGATCCAAACTATCTTTAATGCTTTGGACAACCAAAACATTTTCATGGACATATAACACTAGATCCTTATCAAGAAACCGAACAATTGACGGCGACTCCGGAATAGACAATTCCTTATGCCCCCGCAGATCACTTCGCAGTGGCATCGTTGTATATGCACGTTCAATCGAATGTAACTGCTGAATACTGACAAAGGTTACTATCCCTAAAGTAAAAATGATAGCCACCATCAGTAATATGGATATATGATATACACTCTTTTTCATGAAAATCAATCTTTATAATCCCTTATCATTCCCACAAAATGTAGCTTTCATTTCGATATGAGAATCTCGTTTCCGTCTTTGCTCCAAACACTTCTTTTTCACCTTTTATGTTCACTGACCAGCCAAAAGCATCACGTCCCCCAACTAAATAGATGGCATTTTCAACACCTAAAGAGACCAGCAATCTAGCAAAGTTGGGAAATGACTCATCGTTTACACTTACAACCACAAATACCTGTCCATTCTTCTCGCACAACGCCCGTCTAATAGCATTCCCTTTCGGTTTATTATCCACAGGTTGACTCTGATCCACCAAAGGATACTGACGAAAGAAATACCCACCTTCTGATATGGCAGAGGCTAATAAGGGGGTACGATCAGCAACCCCGACAACAATACTTTCATTAATAATGGCACAGTACCCCTTTTTTGAATTACCCCGAGCCAACACCTCTCCAGACAAAACAAAGTCCCCTAATATTTCATGATTATCGGCACGAATGTCGGCAGCCTGGAAAGCCAAGATAGCCGCATTTTGTCTCTCTTCATTAAGTGGGCCGACATATAGATGCGGAGATGCGTTATGTGGGATGAGGAAATAAAGTGGATGGCCATTAATAATAGTATCAATTCTTTCCGCATAATGCTCTTCTGATGTTCCGTCTCTTAAAAGAATAACATTTCCTCTTTCATTAGTGGATTCAAACACTCCTTCAACATCATCCGAAACGCGAGACCTGGAAATAAACAGTAGAAGTCCCAACCCGATTAAAGCAGTGAAAGATAAGATAAGCCAGATAGTCCTGCGAGCGCATCGTTGCCTTTTCTTTGTGTGAATTGGATCCACCGTACCAAGCAACTGCACTTCATCTTCGAGAATCTCGTCTAGTATTGCTTTATTGCCGTTATCCGTTATCATAATATTCCTTCTGTAATCAACTTGTTCTTCAGAATTACAAGCTCTTTTAAAGCATCTTGAGATGCTGAAAGTTCGTAATACCGTCCATTACAATCAGAAAGAGCCAATAGTTTATCTGCAATGTCAATAAGGTAAACATATTCAATATTAACTATTAATCCGCGCCCAACACGCGCCAAACGATACCCTTCTTTTCCCAACTGACGTTGAATCATCTTCACAATCTCCCCAAGCTGATATGTAAACACCCGTTTACGGCCATCCAAGGTAACTATGGAAGTATAGTTCCCGTCTGCTTCAAAAAACAAGACTCGTTCAACAGGAATATACACTGTTTCCGTGCCTCGGGATATGAACATTTGTTTTGACATTATTCTCCTCAACTTTACAAAGATAATACTTTCCTCACCGGACTCACAAATATAAGATATCAATTGTATGAAACTGGACTTTATTGTATGAAATCCTTTGTGGCGCCTTCTTCCGTACAAGAGATTAGCCTTCTATACAATACCCGACCCAAACACTTGTATAATCAATTGCTTATAAGGAGATTTGCGAAAAACAATAACTCATAGTCATTATGAAAACACACACGATTATCGGTGCCGTTCTGGCCTGGGTGGTCATCGGCGCGGCAATTATCTCCACCCTGATTTCAGGGTGTTCCTCTTTTCAAAAGTCCAAGATTGTTGAAGACATTTCTGATGAAGGACTCCTATTAAATGATGACTTGGTCGCATACCGTACAGAAGATGGTAAAGTCTCCATCAAGAACACCGCTACTGGTGATATTACCATTAAGGACATCAAACTTGACTGGACACAACGATCCCGTAACGATTCTCTTGCGGTTTTTTGCTCCGAGAGTAAACGCGGTTTCTATAACATGTACACTGGCAAGATTGCTGTACCCGCTCAATACCGGCGAGCGTGGGTCTTCTCAGAAGGTCTCGCTGCTGTTCAAAAGAACGGAAATATCGGTTTTATCGATCATTCCGGAAGGGTGGTTATCGACTTCCTTTATCCATATCATGGTAACCCTCTCACGAATTTTCTCTTTGATGACGGACACTGCGTAGTAGCAGATGCAAGCGGGAAATGTGGTGTTATAGATACCAGCGGCAATTGGTTAATACAACCAGAATACGATACCATCAATGCATTTCGCGAGTATGCAATTGTCTCTAAATCAGGCGTTAGTATGCAAGTTTCTTATAATGGAGAGGTCTTGAATTCCTTCGTCCTTGATCATATCACCGAACTTACATATGATGAAGAGGAACGCTTCATTAACAGAGAGGGAGAAGTCGCATATGCTGATAAAACTATCAAAACGGGACTCTTTTCATATAGCGTAGGTGGTCGTTGCGGATTAATGGATTCCAACTGCAAGCGTCTTACAGAGCCGTTATATAGTCATATACGAGCGATGAGCAGTAATATTTTCCGCGCAACACTTTTGGATGGTTGGTCTGAAGTAATCCTTAATGCCAAGGGTGAAGTGATGCGATAAAAAGTCAGATGAGGAAGAAACTCATATACTGGATGCTTGTCAGGATTCCCTTCTGGTTCGTCCTGATAAGCATTCTCGTTGTTACAATACTTAAGTGGATGCCGATACGCTACACACCACTTATGATAAAGCGCGCTTACCAGTTCCGAAGTATAGAGAGCTATTCAACAAAACAGCGATGGATCCCCATTGAAGAATGTGCCCCGGAACTAATTATGGCCGTAATTGCAAGCGAAGATAACCGCTTCTTTCAACATCACGGTTTCGATTGGGAAGAACTACTCATCATGTGGGAAGGGCATAAAAAAACAGGAATACCAATTCGTGGATGTAGTACGATTTCTCAACAAACAGCAAAAAATGTCTTTACATTTGCATCAAATACTTGGATAAGAAAGGCATTCGAATCATGGTGGACAATTCTCATCGAGTTTATCTGGGGGAAACGACGGATTATGGAGGTATACATAAACGTTGTTGAAATGGGAAAGGGTATTTATGGAATAGAGGAAGCCTCCTGGTATTATTTCGGTATCAATGCTAATAAACTGGATTTTCACTATGCGACATCACTTGCACTGTGCCTTCCTCTACCTTTACAATTAACTCCATACGTAGTTGATGAAACACTTCGTCAGCGATGCATTCAAGTAATGACTCAAATACCTAAACTAGATTATCCTGAATGGGTTAAATCGCCCAATAGTGCCGATTTTTAATCGACTGATAGTCTCAGTATGGGAGTATCATTAACCGTCAAGAACGAATTAGTCTAATACCTTAATCGTCACCGATATATACAAAACCACGTCCGTCAAACTCCACGATGCTGAAATGCCCCGTGTAGATCGGGCTTCCGGAGAATTCGGAGTCGTTCCCATAATAATCCATAATCGGAACATACAATCTCCGGGTGGCGGGGTCGAACCGGATGCCGTCCCTGTCGAAATCGGGATATCCTTTCAGATCATGCGGAAAGCTCTCACAAGCATCGATACGGGCATCCCACCACATAACGTCAACCTCATCCAGAGTCATATCTTCAACCTGAAACACGCCCCGGCGAACGGACCCGTCCCTCCCGGCCACATAGAGAACCGCCTCATCCCAGAAAAAAATGTTACCCCGCGAATAGATGAAAAGGAATCGGGTATCCCCGTCCGTTCCGTCTAGCGCATAAATCCACTTCGGATTCACACCGAGCATCTCATGACCCAATGCCAACGTGTCTGCAATGCTGTCTACGGTATTCCGGACATGACCGATGAGATAGTGATAATCGCTATCCTTTACTACTTCCATCCAGGCGCGGCCATCATCGGTCATACAATAAACTTCTCCATCTTTCATAACGTACGATCGGGACTTGCCAAGACATGCCATAGAGAGAAAGACGGCTAAAACGAAGACAAGCCGGACAAGTAGAATCTGCCTTTTCATCGTGATTTCATGTTTCTTTCCCTGTAAAGATAAAGAATAACATCAAATCAAACACCGACAAAAAAGGGAAATGTATGAATTCGGGAAATACTGTATGAATCCCTTTTGTTCAATAGGGTTGATGGCTGAAACCAGACAAGTCAAGTGCCCCCACAACTGTTCCCGGCAAACTGTTTCTTCGTCGGCGACCACCAATAACCGCTTTATTTATACCATGTCCATCCAGAAATGAGCGGAATTGCAACAAGGCACCGGGACTATTTGAATAATTCTCTACGACTGCCATACTATCAGATGTGGTAATCTGGCATTCCAAACGAAGAAAACTCTTCCATCTGTCGAATCCAAGCCCAATTGACCGTCATTTGACTCAGAGTACCACATCAGAGTACCATACTCCCCGAAATCACCCCGAATCGTCCGTAATCATCCATTGTTAACCTGCTATACCCGCGTTCCTGACGTGCGATTGTGTAATTTGCAGACGGACGGATTGTCCGTTTAAGAACAATGAACATGAGACATTACGAATTCAAGGAAGAAGAGATCCCTTACGGCGTCCTCGGGCAGTTCGGGCTCTCCCAGGAAATGATTGAGGACCTCTCGACCGAAGCCTACGAGGACATCCTCCGCGGGCGCCGTTCTCCCGTCCTTCCCATCGCAATGAAGGACGCCGACGGTAACACCGTGCACGCACGCACCCGCTTCAAGCTGATCCACGGCACCGACGACTCCGTCGGAATCGTCTTCCATCCCCGCCTGGTCCGCTGCGACCTGGACTGTTACACACCCGAGGAGCAGCAGGCGCTCCGCTCCGGGAAAGCCATCATCAGCCACGCTCCGGATGACGGGTCCGTCAAGTGCTTCGTGCAGATCGACACGGAGACCAACCAGGTGCTCTACGTTCCCACCCCCGTCATCGGCAGGAACCTCAGCAACCTGACGGACCACTTCGGCATCCCCTCCGAAGATGTCTTCGCCATCCAGGAAGGCGACCTCGTGATGATCCGGGAGGACGGAGAGGACGTCACCGTCGGCATCGACCTCACCGAACGCTCCGGCATCCGCGTCGTCCTCGGCGGCCCGGAACTGTGGCTGAAGGAGAAGGGCGAGTCCGATATGGGCCGCTTCACCTTCGGCATCTACGGATGCTGGGTACGGGACGCGGACGGCAACCTCGGCTACGTCCACGAGCAGGACTACACCGATGAGATCTGGGCGGAGCAGGAGAAGGCCATCGCCCGCAACAGCAGCATGAAACGATAACCTTACACTGCCATGGAACGCAAGACGAACTATACGGAAGACGAGCTGGTGCAACTCTACCAGGACGGGGAGATCACCCTCGAGGACTTCATCGAGAACCATCCGGACGGGTGGTTCGACGAGTACATCGACTTCTGCGCCAGGAAGGGGGCCGACCCCGACGAGGGTGCGGCGCTGGACTTCCTCGAATGGAAGAACCGCGAACTCGAGGACGCGCTGGCGGAGGGCAGGGCCTGACCATAAGCGAAGGACGCCATGCCCACCAGAGCCAACGCCATCGGCCGCTACGCCGGCCTCGCCCCGGAGCTCCAGGAGACGCTCCGGCGGAACAGCATGCAGGCGCGCATCGTCGATACGGGCGATGCCGTGCTTCTCGTCGTGCAGAGCCACGACTCTCCCCTGCTCACCTACCTTCCCACCGGCGCGCAGCTGAAAGCGCTCACCGACGGGGGAACGAACTCATCCAACCGGAAGGCCTACGAAGCCTTCACGGACATCGTCGGCAAGGATTTCGATATGCCGCTGGACTTCGTCCATGCGCGCAACTCCTACGGGCGTGTAGCCATGGGCCTTCAGGGCTACCGGATCGGCGAAGGCGAATACGGCCGTGCCGCGACGCGAGACCTCTGGGCACACCGAGGCATGCTCGGCTGGGCGCCCCGCCACCACAAGGTGGAGCGATTCCGGGAGATTCTCGCCGAGCTCGGCTACGCCACCGGAGCTCCTATTGTCCTGAACCGCCCTGACGGCCGGGTGAAGCCCGGCGAACTGCGCGGCGGCGGTTTCGGGTTCTATTACAAGGGGACGGCGCTGCCCGACCGGAGCGTCGGCTCCGGCGAAGACGTGCTGAAGGAACTCAGGGACATCGTCCCCGCCATCCAGGCGCGTCCGGCGTCCGGGAAGGAGGCTATCCCATATTCCGAGGCAATCACCTCTGATGTATACTTCTCCCCCGACAAATGGAAGGAGGTCCTCTCCAGCCACGGCATCGACGTTGATGCGGAGGCGAAGACGCTGACCGTCCGGTCCGCGGCCATCAACCGTGACCTCGTCTACGACCTCAGCGACATGGAGTCGGTAGCCCTGATGGCAGGATCCCTGAAGGAGATCCCTCTCGAATCGAGGATCGGCCTCATCAACGAGGTCATCGGAGATGACTTCGAGGGGAAGATTACCCGGGAGCTGCTCGAAAGCCGGGAGCCCCTGGGGTTAGCGGTGTCGCAGCGGGCGCTCCGGGAGATCAAGGAGAGCGAGCTCGCCCTGCAGCCCGAGCCGCTTTGGCCGAAATCCAACAGCCTGATCTTCACGCAGGACCTCGTCCTCCAGGGAAGCCTGAACCCGCAGAAGTACGGCGCGGACATCATGGGCGACGACCTCTATTTCATGAAACCCCGCGAGGCCTGGTTCCGCGAAGGGGCCCACGGCCGCGAGGTCAGCGTCGGCCGGATCCGCGTGGAACCCGTCCGGGACCCGGAGCAGCAGGCGGTCAGCGACATGAAGTACAGGATGACGGCCGTCATCGACGGCGAAGAGGTCTCCCACGAGATCACCCGTCGCCAGTATGACAAGTTCTTGGCCGTGGACGACTACCACCGGATGAAGCTCTTCTCGAAGGTCTTCAGCGAGGTGGACATGAAACGGCTTCCCCGCGAGCAGCGCGAAGGCGGAGTGAACATCGGCGCGGCCATCCTGGCCGCCTTCACCGTCGCCGGCGAGATGGCCCGCGGGCCGCGCATGGCTCCGGATCTCTATATGGAACGCCACGCGGCCGGGCACGTGTACATGAAACCCGGCGTGGATTCGCCCCAGGACATAGCCAGCCGTGCCTTCGAGGCGGGCATCAACGCCGCCTCCCACGGTCCGGGACTCGGACGGTAAACACACAGCGGCATGAAAGGACTCACCTACGACGACTACCTGCGGCGGCTCTCCGTGCAGGATGTCCTCCGGGACGCGGGCTACGTCCGCAACCGGAAGGACGGCCTGCGTTATCCCTCGTTCGTCCGCCTGGACGAAAAGGGGCAGCGGATCCGCGGCGACAAGTTCATCGTCACCCGGGACGGGCAGTTCTGCTTCCATCCGCCCGTGCAGAAGAACTACAACGTCATCTCCCTCATCAAGGAGCACCCCCAGCTGTTCCCGGAGTACGAGGTCGGGATGAACCTGGACAGGCTCGTCAACAAGGTCTGCCACCGGCTGCTCAACACTCCCTATGAGGAGAAGGACGTCGATATCAGGGAGGCGCAGCGTGAGCCCAGACCCTTCGACATGAAGGACTACCGCCTGCACAGCATCGTATCCGGTGAGAGGGATTCCTGCAAGCCGTTCTATCCCTATTTCAAGCACCGGGGCATCGACCTGAAGACCCAGTTCGCCTTCAGGGATTCCTTCGTCCTGGCCGAGCGTGACGTACCGGGACGGAAAGGCGTCACCGTGCGCAACCTCTCCTTCCCGCTCACCGTTCCCGGCGGGGACGGAAACGTGGTGGGATTCGAGGAGAGAGGCCGTCCCAGGCGCGACGGCGGATCCACTTACAAGGGCAAGGCCGCCGGGAGCAACGGCAGCCTCGGCCTGTGGATTGCCTCCCCGGCCGGTACGGCGCTCAAGGATGCCGACCGGGTGTTCCTCTTCGAGAGCGCCTACGACGCGATGGCCTATTATCAGCTTCACCGGGAAAGTGACAGGAACCTGAGGAAGGCCGTTTTCGTCTCCAGCGGCGGGAACCCCACCGTCGGGCAGATGACCGGACTGCTGCGCAGCGCTCCCCTGGCCGTCTTCCACCTGGGGTTCGACAACGACCCGGCCGGACGGCAGTTCGCGGAGAATTTCATGAAGGTGGCGAAGGAGGAGAAGCCCTTCAGCGACGTCGCGACGGCATACAGGGACACCCCCGGCCACATCGCAGTGGACCACGAGAAGGAAAGCGCCTTCTTCAAACTGCCGGAAGAGATCAGGAAGCAATACTACGCCATCGAAGAACTGACCGAGGACCTCCGTACCGGCTATCTCTGCGAGGAGGACAAGGAAGACCTGCGTGAGAGGATCAGGGAAGGATACAGGGCCTTCAACGCTTCCGTGGACGGCTGTATCGTCCGTGTGGAGCGGATACTCCCGTCGGAAGGGTACAAGGACTTCAACGACGAGCTCCTCGGGAAGGAGACGACCGAGCGGAAGGCCGTGGGCTGCGACCTGGACGGCGACGGCGCCGTCGAGACCGAGGAGTCCAACGAGGAGAAACACAGATACCACAGGTAGCATGCAGACAGGGAGTACATACGGGGACGTGCTGATCCGACCGGATTGGCGGCAGCTGCTGATCGACGAGCCGGTGCCCATCATCGGGGCATTGGGCCTGATTGTGATTGGCGGCCTGGACGCCGTCCCCTGCCGGTCACTGTTCCTCTGCCTCGGCCTGGCGCTGGCCCTCAAGGTCTGTTACGCGCTCGTCAATCTCCGGAAGACGGTCTGGACCATCACCGGGGAGCAGCTCGTTTACGAGCACGGGGTGTTCTCCCGCAGCCGGGACTACATCGAGCTCTACAGGGTCGTGGACTTCGACGAGAAGCGGAGTTTCCTCCAGCTGCTGATGGGCCTGACGACCATCGTCGTGCATTCCGGGGACCGCACCATGCCGAAGCTCCGGATGACCGGCATCCGGGAGGCGTCGGACATCGTCGCATGCCTCAGGGAGCGGGTCTCCTACAACAGAAAGAGAATGAACATCCATGAATTCGCGAACTACAGATAGAAAGGTGCGCCGGTCGGTTCTCGCGCTCCTCCTGCCGGTCCTCATGACGATGGGGTCCGGCGAGCTGCGTGCGCAGATCGTCGTCGCAAACCCTCTCGAATGGGCCGTTCTCGTGGAAGGGAACGAGATCATCGACGGCCAGATCAAGAGCGAGATCGAGGGACAGACGCAGACTGCCGTCCTCCAGGGCACCATCGCCGCCGAATTCACGCAGATCAAGAACTGGGAGAACAAGTACAACGCCTACCTGAAGAGCGTGGACGGCTACGCCTCCTCGCTGAAGGCGGCCACCCATCTGTACAACGACGGGGTACGGCTCTTCATCAACCTCTGCGACATCAAGAAAGCCATCACGACCAATCCCCAGGGCGTGGCGGCCACCTTCAGCATGAACAACCTGTATGCGGAGACGGCCACAGAGCTCGTCACCGTCTACACCACCCTGAGGGATGCTATCGCCACCGGAGGCGAGGGCAACATGCTCACGGGTGCCGAGCGTTCGAAGACGCTCTGGATGATCGAGGACAGCCTGAAGCACTTCAACCGCAAGTTCTCCCAGCTCTCCCTTTCCCTCAGATACTATACCCTCCAGGATGCCTTGTGGAACGCCACCGAAGGCATCCTCGACCGTGACAACGGCGAGATCGCCCGCCAGGCGCAGTCCCGCTGGCAGCACGCATCCAGGGCTTACCGGTAAACAGAAGAAATGATAAGAAACCCTTTCCACATACTCGCCGTGTTCCTGCTGCTCCTGCTGAGCAACGCCCTCCGCGCCCAGTCCGTCGACCCCACGCTGGCGGCGATGATCGTGCTGTATACGGAGAAGGCGGAGAGCACGCTCCAGTCGCAGGAGGAGGCGATGCTCCTCGAGTCCACCGGCCATGTATGGGTGAAGGAGGAGGTGGATGCCACCTGGCAGATCCAGAAGGAGTTCAACGACTACCTGGACACCTTCCACGGGATCATCGCCTATGCGGCGCAGATATACGGTTTCTACCACGAGACCGAAAAAATGATAAACAACCTGAAGGACCTCGCGGACCAGATAGCCAGAAGCCCGGCGAACGCCGTGGCCGTAGCGCTTTCCGCCAACCGGAACAAGGTCTACCGGCAGGTCATCCTGCAGAGCGTCGAGATCGTGAACGACATCCGGATGGTCTGCCTGTCCGACGTGAAGATGACCGAGAAGGAACGCACCGAGGTCTTCTTCGGCGTGAGGCCGAAGCTCAAGGAAATGAACAGGACCCTCCAACGGCTCGTAAGGGCGGTCAAGTACACCTCCCTCACAGACGTATGGAACGAGATATCCGGCAACCAGCCGGACAAGGCGGATGTCGACGGCATATCGAAGGAGTCCTTCCAGCGTTGGAGGACCCTCGGAAAGACCGTCAGACCGTAAACAGAATAATTGTTAAACCGAACAGGAAGATATGAGTTGGGCATCACTACTCAAGGCTGGCGGCAAGGCCGTCAAATGGGCCGGAAGAGGCGCTGGGAAGGTCCTCGAGACCGGCGGCAGGGCCATCCTGCATCCGCAGCAGACGCTGAAGGGTGCGGGTACGGCGCTGAAGACCGCCGCCGTCGGCGGAGGCCTGGGATACGTGGGTTGGAAGAAGTTCACTACGGACGAGAGCGTCGTCGGCATCGTCAGCGACGCGATCATCGGCGAGAAGGCCACGCAGAAGGTCAGCGACACGGTCCACGGCGCCGTAGACGGCATCCGTGACCTGAAGGAGTCCGTCGGCAACATGACCGAGAAGGTATCCGGAGCCGCGGAGAACGTGGACGGGAAGCTGAACGGCATAAGCAGTTTCATCTCCGACGTCTCCTCGGGCAACGGCGGAGAGATGCTCGGCGGGTTCCTCGGGAACCTCACCCGCGGCAACGTCTCCGGCATGGGCGTGATGGGGCTCGTCCTATCGGCCTTCCTGGTGTTCGGCCGTTTCGGCTGGATGGCCAAGCTGGCCGGGGCGATGCTCGCGATGATGACCATCGGGAACAACTCCCGCCGGGAGGTCGCCCCTGCCGCCGTCCAGGCCGATGCGTCCAGGACCGCCCGGGATGCTATGGAGACTAGACAGGAGGAGTCACTCCGGGATGCGGAGCAGATCCACCGCAGGAGATAACGGAAAAAAGGTTAAGTGATATGGAATACTCACAGGAAATGATTCTCAAGTCTCCTTCCGGCTATTGCATGCCGTTCGAGGAGCGCGACAAGGAGGTCGAGATGCCGCTCGGCTACGGCAAGCAGGTCCATCCGAAGACAGGGTTGGAGTTCTTCCACCACGGGGTTGACTTCTCCGCACCCCATTACCTGCTTTCCGCCGTGGCCAGCGGCACCGTCTCCGGCATCGGCAACGACGACGCCCACGGAGCCTACCAGGTCATCCGCTACGGGGACTACGAGGTGACGTACCGCCATCTCTCGAACATACTCGCTGGCTACGGCGAGAACGTCCGTGCCGGACAGACCGTCGCCGTCAGCGGCGACATCCTCCATATGGAGACGAGATACAAGGGCGAGGAGTTCGATCCGATTGAGTTCCTCACGATGATATACGGGAACATCAAGAGCGTGGAGCGGCGGAAGGACCCGCTCGGGGAAGAGGATTTCAGCGGTGAGGAGGGATTCCGGACACGGTACGACAAGGACGCGGACGAGATCGAGGAGCTGATGCTCCGTTTCTTCCCGGCCTACCTGAAGGACATCGGGAGCGGCGCCTACCGGCTTCCGCAGCGCACGGAGCAGAGCCTGAGGAACATGCTGATGATGGCCTCCGCAAGGAACTACTTCTTCGAGACCATCCCGTCCCTGGAGAACCCGATGGGCCTGGGGCGCAGGAGCGTCCCGCTGGCCGCCAGGGTGCAGGAGCTCCTGCTGGAGGATTTCCTCGGTTACCTCGCGCTCATGCACAGGACCTATCTCTCCACGTGGGATGACGGATTAAAAAAAAAGTCTGCGACCAGGCCCTAGCCGACGCGGGCGTCGTGGATCCGCTGGAGGACCTGGACATCGTCGTCCGGAGCTTCGACATCCCGAGGACCGTGAGCGTCTACCCCGACCAGGCTGGCGTCCGCTGGTGGACCAAGGCCTGGTTCAACAACCGGCGCGACGGCGAGGCCAGCGTGGAGATCTCCCGGCAGAACGCCCTCCTCTTCATCCGCAACCAGGTGGAGAAGGACGCGTGGCTGGAGGAGCACTTCCCCGCCCAGATGGAGGTCTACCACAATGCCATCAAACAGACCAGGGAGCAGCTGCTCGCACAGCAGGTGAACCTGTAAAGGAAAGAGGAATATGACAGACAGGGAACAGTTCGACAACAGGGTCGCACCCGTCATGGACAGGGTGCGCGACGAGCTCCGCCGCAGACAGACGGAGGAGCTCCGGCATCATATGCGTTCTCCGGCCTACATCCTCGCGGGCGGGGCCGGTCCCGACGGAGGCTCGGCGTCGCAGGCCGCGTCCCGGGACACCCTGGACCTGACCGGCGAGTGGAACTCGAAAACCGTCGAGGACTACGTCGGGATGGTCAGGGAGGAGCTCCGGAAGGAAAAGATCGACGTATCGCCTGAGCTGGAGCAGATGATGCTCGACAAGATGGTCAGGGACCGGATGCCGAAGTCCTCCATCGAGTACGTGATGCGAAAGGCCGCGGGCAACAGCCTCTTCGGCCTGGCGGAAGAGCTCCGCAAGTCACCGCTCCAGCGGGAGATCGACACCCGGGCGGAGGAGCGCTACGCTCCCACCGGACTGGAGAAGGGACTCGGCTGGGCGGCGGGAGCCGCAGCGGACCTGGCGACGATGGGTGGCCTGGGCAGCGGCATAGCCGGCGGCCTCAAGTTCATCGGTGCGGACCTAGCGGTCAACGCGGTCATCGACACGGTGGACGCCCGCCAGAGGAAGGATGTCCCGCTGGTCGTCCTCCCCGGACACGAAGAGGCGTGGCTGGAGATGAACGAAGGGAAAGCCGGAGAGAAGATGAAGGAAAAGGAGGAGCAGGCCCCGGACGTCCGGAAGGCGCCGGAACCGCATGTGAAGACAGAGACGATACCGGAAAGAGAGCCTGCAAACGAACGGATCCGGGAAGAAGAAAAGAAAAAGGAAGAGACCGCCCAGGTTGCCGCGCCACCGGAAAGAGAGGCCACGCAGGAACGGCAGGCCGCACCGGAGAGAAGCAACACCGGCGGCTGGCAGGGCATCCTGACCGGGCTCGGTCTGAACGGCATCAGTGACATCGGCCGCAACGCCGGGTATATCCTCGCCATGCTGCCGGACATGCTCCTCGGGATGTTCACGGGCAAGACCCAGAGCCTCGGCATCCGGGAGAACCTGGTACCGATCGCCAGCATCATGGCCGGACTGTTCGTGAAGAACCCGCTGCTGAAGATGACCCTCATCGGCCTCGGCGGGGCGAACCTCATCAACAAGGCCGGACACGAGCAGCTGGCGAAACGGGAAGGGATCACACAGGAAACACCCGCACAGGTACGTTACCGCCAGTATGAGGACGAACCGGTGAACCCGCGCATCCGCGAGGCACAGGTCCAAGGCAGCACGCTCATCGCGACCATCGACGGCATCCCCGTCACCATCGCACTCCCGGAGAAGGTGGCCGACGCCTACAGGCAGGGCGCCCTCCCCATGGGCAGGCTTGCCAACGCCGTCCTGGAGCGGTGCGACAGCATGCAGCAGATCACCGACGCCCGGGAACGGTTCGAGGAGGAATCCCGCACCGAATCGAGAGGCCTCACACAACGATGAAAGACCATTGCAAAGACATACCGATATGGCAGACAAGAATCAAGCTCAAGAGCATGCGGCTCAGCGCCAGAAGGAGCTTCTGGCCGAAGCAATCGAAAGGGCCCGCACTGAAGGCGGCGTCCTTCTCAACCAGGCAGCAAAGACGGCCCCGAGGCTCTATCCCCGCGACATGGGGGTATCGGCCTTCAACGCCCTCGTCCTCGCGCTCCACAGCGACCGGGGCGGCTACAGGACGAACCTGTACACGCTCTTCCCCGGCGCGAAGCAGCGGGGCGAGAGCGTCCAGACCGGGGAGAAAGGCGTCCCGTTCATCTGGTACCGGTGGGACGAGTACCGGAACAGGGCGGACGAAAGCCGGACGATCACGAAGGCGGAGTACGACGCGCTCCCCGCGGAGCAGAAGAAGGACTACTCCCCCGTCCGCGACCGGCAGGTCCGGACGCTCTTCAACATCGAACAGACAACCCTTCCCCTGGCCGACAGGGAAGCCTTCGCCAAGGCCCTGAAGGAACACGGCACGGCGCAGGACCGCGGCGTCGGGGACGACAGGCAGACGCGGATCGACGTCAACCTCCTCCTGGGCAGGCTTGGCGAGAACCTCGTGCCGATCCGCAAGGACGGAACCGGCGTGGCGCATTACGACTCGGCGAAGGACGTCGTCCATCTCCCCGCCCAGAAGCACTATCCGGATTACGCAGCCTTCGTGCAGGATGCGTTCCGGCAGGTCGTCACGGCCACGGGACATCCCGGACGAACGGACCGCCCGGGAACGGCCGTCGAAGGGATGAGGACCCCGGCGGAATCGCACCGCAACCGCGAGCGTCTGGTCGTGGAGCTGGCGTCGGCGGTGAAGATGAACCAGCTCGGACTGCCAGCGAGACTCTCTCCGGAGAGCCTGCCGCTGGTGGAAGGCTGGAAGAAGTCCCTCGAGGAGAATCCCCGCTTCATCGAAGGGGTCGAGGCGGATGTGAACAAGGCAATCGGCATGATCGCGAAGGCGGAGCGCGGGGAGAAGATCGAACTGCGGCCCGTCGAGCGCCGTGAGGAGAAACAGTCCGAGACCGTGAATGCGAAGCTCTCCATGGTCCAGGACGACGCCGGCAGATGGGCCCTCTTCATCAACCCCGAGGGAGAGAAGGGATTCGCGATGTATCCGGATAAGCATGACACCGGCCGTTTCTTCGCCATGGCCAAGAAGGGCGGAGAGGAGAATGAGACTTTCCGCAAAGCCCTGGCCGCGAAGTACTATGCCATCGCCCGGGAGCACCCGGAGATGAAGGCTGACCTCTTCGCCACCAGCGAGAAGGACGTCGACCTGTCGGACATCCGCCGGGTGTCCATCGTCCGGACGAAGGAGAAGGACGGGAACGGGGAGGCTGTCAGCCGGATCCTCTGCGCACCGGAGATCAAGGGGATGGAACAGCAGCCGGAACCCAGGGAGGTCTCCCCTGCCCAGTGGCAGCGGATGTGGCTGACCGAAGACAAGGAGGAGTACAAGCGCAACCTCGCCGCGACCCTCTTCGCCGATGTGCTGCGGGAGCGGCAGAAGCAGGCGGAGACCGAGAGGAAGGCCGAGGAGAAACGGATGAACTCCCCGGAGCAGAAAGCCATGGAGGAACGTGAGGAGAAGGCCAGGGAGGCCCTCACCAGGGCGGAGACGGGCGTGGTCGCCGGCATCATAACCGGAGCCGTCGCCAAGGACCAGCAGGAGGAGCACGGCCGTGGGTTTCACCGGTAGGCTGCTCATCACGGGACTGGCGGCGCTGATCGCCGCCGGTCCCCTCCTAGCCGGGGAGAAGGTCCCGGCACCGAAACTGAACACGATACCGATACACAGAACGATGAGCAAGGCGAGCGACTATGCGGACAAATACGCCGGGGCGGCGATGGAGCAGATGCGTAAGTACGGCATCCCGGCCTCCGTTACCCTGGCCCAGGGCATACTGGAGAGCGCCAGCGGGCAGAGCGAACTGTCCCGCAAGGGCAACAACCATTTCGGGATCAAGGCGACCAGGAACTGGCTCGACAACGGCGGCCGTTACCTCGTCTACACGGACGACAGGCCGAACGAGAAGTTCTGCCAGTATGCATCCGTAGCGGACAGCTACGAGCACCATTCGCTCTTCCTCAGGGGCAACAGGCGCTACGCGAACCTCTTCGAACTCTCCCCGGATGACTATGTCGGGTGGACGCGCGGACTGCAGGAAGACGGCTACGCAACCAGCAGTCAGTACGCCTCCAGCCTGCAGGCAATCATCAAACAGCACGGTCTCGACCGGTATGACCGCCAGGTGATGCAGGAGAAAGGCTGGATGAGCACAATCGGCCGGAGCACCAGCACGGCGGAGCTGGCCGCCAACTCAAAGGCAGTCGGCGGGGACTCCCCTGCCGACACACCCAAGGAGGAGAAAGCGAAGCAGGAGGAACAGGAGAAGAACGAGCCGAAGGACCAGGACTACTTCAACACCATCCTGGCGGATGACCAGGGACAGGGAAACGACCCCTGGAAGGATTTCTTCGGGGGGCTAGGTTCGTCCGGGGGATATCCCTCCGCCGACCCGGTCGTGGAGCTGGCCAGCACCCTGTTCGCCACCCTGATGGCCGTGGCCATCCAGATAGACAGCCTGGGCAACGCGCAGGCCGTGCAGCAGACGGCTTCGGAGACGGCGTCCGTCTCCCAGGCCAATGCGCTCGCCTCGCAGAACTTCGAGAACGGGATGAATACCATGAACAACAATCCAATAAAAAGAACAAGATCATGATCAAGTGCAATGCAACCGTCATCGGGACCGTGAACCGTCCCGTTGAGATCAAGAGCGGCCGGGGTGACAAGGCGTTCGTCACCTTCGGCCTGGGCGTCCTCGTGAAGGACGGCGACGAATCCGTAAAACTGGACGTCAGCGTCGCCTGCGACGGCGAGGACGACTTCATCCTGGACCTCGTTCCGGGAGAGCGCGTCAAGGTGAAGGGCGTGATGACCTTCAAGCGGCTCGGGGACTCCCTGTACTACAATCTCTCCGCGGAGAAGGTCTCCGAGGGCAAGAAGGAAGAGGATTCCATCTCCGGCAAGCTCCAGTTCCGGGGCACCCTCGGGAGCAAGGACATCATCGAACGGGAGGGAAAGAAAGGCGGGTTCCGCGCCTTCGACGCGTACAGCTCCGAGAAGATCGACGAAGACCAGTACTCCTATGTCTGGGTCCACTTCATCGACTTCACCGCCGAGCGTCCCGACTGGCTCGGTCCGCGCGCCGGGATCAATGCCGAAGGCAGGCTGGAGCTCCAGGTGTACAACGACACGGTGACCGTCGGATGTCGCGTCGAGACGCTCTCCCAGTGGGTCAAACAGACAGCCGCACAGTAACCGCCATGTCTGAGAGGAAGTACGGCAACGACGGACCCTCCGCCGCCGACAAGGCGCTGGAGCGGTTCACCGAGCTGATGATCGACAAGATCCAGACGCTCCAGGGAGACTGGAAGAAGCCGTGGTTCGCACCCGGCGTCACCCAGCCTCCCCGGAACCTCTCGGGACGTCCCTACAACGGGGGCAACTCACTCATGCTGATGCTCCAGGCGGAGAAGATGGGGTACGACGTCCCTGTCTGGGGCACGTTCGACCGTATCAGCGGTATGAACTACATCAAGGACAAACACGGTAACGTGTTCCAGGCCCGCGACGAGCATGGGAACAAACTTCCCATGGTGGCGGTCAACAAGGGCGAGAAGTCGTTCCCCGTGTTCCTCACGACCTTCACCGTCGTGAATCAGGACACGAAGGAACGGATCCCCTATGACGACTACCGCAACCTGTCGAGGGAGGAACAGGCCAAGTACAAGGTCTATCCGAAGCTGCAGGTCTACAACGTCTTCAACATCGCCGCCCAGACCAACCTCGAGCTGACCCGCCCGAAGCTCTTCGAGAAGCTCAAGGCCGAGGCGTCGGGGATCGTCCGGGACCAGGGAGACCTCAGGAGCCATCCAGCCATCGATATGATGATCGACGGGAACCTGTTCCTCTGTCCGATCAATCAGGTCAAGGGAGACCGCGCCTACTACTCCCCTTCCCGGGACGAGATCGTCGTCCCCACGCGTGAGCAGTTCGTCGACGGCGAGGCCTTCGCCACGAACACGCTTCACGAGTGCGCACACGCAACCGGCGCTGCGTCACGGCTGAACCGTCCGGACCTGGGCCATCCGTTCGGCACCCAGCCTTACGGCCGGGAGGAGCTCACAGCCGAGCTCTCCGCCGCCGTGGTGGCCAGCCAGTACGGGCTCTCGAAGCATGTGAAGGATGACAGCGCCAAGTATCTCAAGTCCTGGCTTGAATCCCTGCACGAAGAACCGGACTTCCTGAAGACCGTCATCGGCAACGTCCGCCGGTGCTCCACCCTCCTGACGCAGCGCATCGAAGCCATCAGCGCGGAGATGGCTAGGGGCGAGAAAGCGGATTATTCGCGGTTCAAGTCTGAAGCAGCGGAAAAAGGGAAACCGATACCGGAGCTTCAGGCGCAGGCAGCCAGGGATGCTCATCCGGGCAATGAGGAAAAGCACCACTATGTCCGGTCAAGATAGGAAGTAACAGACAGGCTTGTCCGGTGCGGCAGGAAAAACAACCATAAAATTATCATTCCGGGTGCAATATTCTCCCGCAAGGGCGGTATTGTTCCATATGAGACAGATGCAATTGAAAAGACCCGACCAAATCAAGGCATACCTTGACAGACACGTGGTCGGACAGGAGGAGGCCAAGAGGACTCTCTCCGTAGCGGTGTACAACCATTACAAGCGGATTATCCACAAGGACGACCCCGAGCGGGGCGCTGATGTGGAGAAGAGCAACATCCTGCTGCTCGGCCCTACCGGGTGCGGCAAGACAATGCTCGTCAAGACCGTGGCTAAGATGCTCGGCGTTCCCTGCTACATCGGCAGCGCCACCTCCATCACGGCCTCCGGCTATGTCGGAGACGACGTTGAGAGCCTGCTCTCGGGCCTGCTGATGAGCTGTGATTATAACATCGAGATGGCCCGGACCGGTATCGTGTTCATCGACGAGATCGACAAGATCGCAAAGCGGGAGGCGGGCGTGTCCATCACGCGCGACGTCTCCGGCGAATGCGTCCAGCAGGGCCTCCTGAAGATGGTCGAAGGACACCGTATGGGCGTTCAGCCCCAAGGCGGACGCAAGCATCCGGAGCAGCCGCTCCTCTACCTTGACACCTCGGACATCCTGTTCATCGGCGCCGGCGCGTTCGTCGGCCTCGACGGAATCGTGGAACGGCGCACCGGCCGTGACAGGGACCGGATCGGTTTCGGAAACGCGACCGGGAAAGCGGACGGCGGCAACCCCTACGCGGACGTGACAGCCCAGGACCTCCGCGACTTCGGCCTGATCCCGGAGTTCGTCGGCCGCTTCCCGGTCGTCACGTATGTCGACCCGCTCGACACTGAAGCGCTCGAGAGCATACTCACCAAGCCGAAGAACAACCTCGTGAGCCAGTACACGGAGCTCTTCCGCGAGGACGGGATTACGCTGACCTTCGATCCGGACGCCATCTCGGCGGCCGCACAGCTCGCGACCGACCTGGGAACGGGCGCCCGCGGCCTGCGCAGCATCATGGAGAAGGCCATGCGCGACGTGATGTTCACAGCGCCGAAGGCGGCGTTCATGAAGGGGCAGACGGAGATCGTCGTGACCCGCGACATGATCCTCGGAGCCGGACGGAAAGGACCTGCGGAGGCCGTCTGAAAAACCTGCACCTACAACCGCACGAAAACGACGGACGCATCCTCTGAGGGGGGATGCGTCCGTTTTGTCAGGAACTCCTCAACAAAAAAAGGAAGGTGACCTTTGGGGGCCGCCTTCCTAAGCTGCGCACGGATCATCTTCTGCAGTCCCGATCGCCTCAATGAGGCGGACATAGGCCTGAAATTCAGGATCTTCCAAGGCTGCGTAGACATCGTTATCATTGACAGCATTTAAGAGCGGTCTATACTCGTTCTTGTAGGTGTCGATAACACTCTGCTTTTTTTCCGCGATTTTGTTGAGTTTCTCCATACTGTTATTACTCGCTCCTTAACGAGGGTTAGGTTAGACTTCTAGGAAACAGAAAAATAAAAATCACATTTCTGAGGTCGACCTAGTAACAACAGATCCGGAAAGAACTACATCAGCTCGCTGCAAATATATGCATTTTCTCCGGAAACGGCAAAACGTCGGGGCATTACGCAACAATTCAGATTGGAAACAGGCGAAATAATAATCTGCGACGGAATCAGTCCTCAGGATTCTTATAGCAATCTCCTCTCTTCCTTGGTTTTGGTTATCGGACCTTCCAATAACGAAGCTTATTTGAATAAAAAGTATTATCTTTGATGTATTCGGACTATTTGCCCCTAAAGGACGCTGTTATTATGGACAACCTGCGGCTCTTATCTTTATCTAATGATCTTGATTTCCCTTTCGGTTATCTCTCAGATTATCTGACACCTTTCGGGGTGCCTTGGAACCGAAGTAACATCCATGAGAACGTCCCGGTGCTTCTTTTGTTATATTCCGTCTACAACAACTACGAGCTGGTGTTCGAAGAGGACGGCAGGGTTTCAGCGAAAGATGATCTAGTGGAGCACGACCGGGTCTTTTATTGGCTGACATCTTGGGTGAGGCTACCCAATTTCCCGTGGATGAAGGACGCTTATCGGAATTTGATGGCGGCAAGGGACGAGGAGTTTTTGAAGGAAACGTTCCCGTTACTGCTGACGGCCATAGAATGTGCGGTGTACAATGATACGATCATCCATTCCACTAAATTGCGCGACTTCTATCACTCCTCAGAGATAATAACCCAGCGGATTGCATCCTTGTTAAACTCCCTGGGTATTTCAAGCGTATTCGATAGCGATTGGCAGTTTGTCTCTTTGGCGAAGTATCTGTCAAAGGACATCGTCTACACCGCAAACGTAGGATCACCCGAAAATGGTTCCATCATTCCAATCATGGACGCTGTCCTGTTGAAGGCTTTCTCCACCCCCGGGTCTCATATCACCTATCCGTTTGGAATTGAAGGAAAATCCGAGGCGGTCGTCCTTTACGGGGACGGCAGGTACGGCTGTGGCGATGACCGCTCGATGAAGGAAATCTTGGAGCAAGGAAGGCGTCTTTCCAGCGGATTCATCATCTATGTAACCGAATTTGATGATGTTGTTTGGGGGAAGGATTACCTTGCCCGCCGCAACCTCTGCAGAATAGACAGTGACGGATATCATTTCTTCTTCGTTTTTGACCTGAGGAGGACTCATGACACCGTCGAGTATCATTATTGGACAGTATCGGATCGGGACATCGTACAGGCTGTTCCCTATACTGAGATCCAAATGAATGAAAACTGCTTGAATATCGAGGCATACATTCATGACAAGGTCGAAGATGGCATGACTCTGGTCCGGCTTTCGGAACTGTGTCTGCCGCCAGAATCGATGAAGGATTTCGACTCCCCCGAGCCGGCAAGGCTGGAGGATATGATGCCGACATACAGCATGTCTTCCCTTCTCAATGTCATATGCTCCCCGTTGTTCCGTCCAACGAAAGGAAAATATAACCACACAATCAGTCAAGGAAGTCATCCAGGTACATTCCTGCATATAGGGAGGCAGGGTTGCTCCGGTATCCGCGAATGCATCACGCGGTGCGACGTCCCTTATCAGATTGACGGTGAGGTTCGCCTATCTCTTCCTGTCGATGAAAGCAAAGTGTCGGCTGAATATCTTGCCTGTGTTCTTATGGGCTACAGGCCGTTTGGGGAGTTGATCTCAAAATGTTATTACAGTCGTTTATTTCGGAGATACAAGGTTGCCGTGACTCTAGACAAGGCGGAACAGTCCAAGTTCGTCAAATCCATCCTGGCGCACTGCCGTGACGTCGTCAACAGTGATGGCGTCTATGACGTGGTATGCGTTGGGCAGAATCTGTCCTCCGAGAAGGTGCGAAATCAACTTGAAGGATGGAATCTGACGGTCCAGGCTCCCCTAGAGTCCGTCCTCGATGAAGGAGGATTGAAAGATTTCCTTTCCGACAAGGATCGCGCGAAGACGGTTAACGCCATCATCGTCGACCCGTCGGCCGATGCAACAGGGACCCGCCTGAAAGGACTGCGGAGGGCCCTTGCCCTTGGGATGGAGAAGGACATTCCCGTCTTTGTTTTCTCGAACCTTCCCCAGGAAACATTGGAGGAGGATCTCGACGAGGAGGAATTCGAGTACTGCAGAAACGGCCGTCTTTTCGCTGCCGAGGAGGAGGACTCGCTTCGCAAGCTGGCAACAGCCCTCCGGGATGACCTGGATAAGAATGGCACGCTGGAGACGCAGTTGCAGGCCCGATTCTCCAGAGAATTCTCAGCCGCAAAAAAGGTTGAGGCCCTCTTCGGTGAGAAGGTTCCGGAGAAACTCACAAGATTCCTCATCTCCCCCAACCAGTCGCTGAACGATCTGCGGGTAAGCCTGGAGGCTCTCCTGAAAACGGTCGCGGATGCGATCGCACCGGGAACGGACCTGGGGAAGACAAAGGGCGGATGGCTGGCCAAGTTCTTCCTTACCGGAGCCCGGGAGGACAAGGAGGTAACGCGCAAGTTCTACACCCTGGACGGGAAACTGATGGAGAAGACGCTGGCCACTGCCGTGGATTTCCTCTATCAAATCCTGAACGGTGCCTCACACGGTGATTCGGCTGAGGAAGGGAACGAACTGAACGTCCTCTCTTACATCTCGGAATCGGGAACCAGCAATCTGGCCGTCTCCGCCGTTCACATATATATGGATTTCATCGTCTGGCTTGCAGATACGGGCGGGCAGTTTTCTGCAGTCTGCTCCGCACGGGATTCCAGGGATGAGATCATCCCGGATAATCTGACGGGAATCCTGCGCTGCGCCGGCAGGAACGAGTACTACATCGAAACCCCCACGGACAGATACGGGAACATCCACATCGTGTTTTCCAAGGGCGGTCCCATAGCTGTCGGGTCATCGGTCCGCGTTCTGGCGATGTCTGAGGAAACACGGTTGAGGAAAAGCTACCGGTGGTTTGCGACCCGATGGGAATCCTGTCCCGATAACGAATCAGGCAGGAAGCGCGAAAGGATTCCTTCTACTGCCTGAACTTCATGAAAGTCCGGCCTTGATTTGACGTGACAGGATGAACTATGGGTATCACGTTTGCTTCCGGTCACGGAACTAGTCCTCAGCGTAGAGTTCCAGCTCCTCCCACAGTTCCTCCGCAGCGACTGCCGACGCTCTCTCCATGTCCTTCCAGCCGGCCGTGACATCAAACCAGTAGTCTTCCGTCCCAAGATATCGTCTCTGCGGGAGGTATGGTCTCCCGTCTTCGCCCTCCGCGAGGAGGGGGTGGGTGTAGACCCGAACCGTCCAGTGGTCGAGGTGACGGCCGTTCCGAACAGTCTCGACCCGGCGTTCCACCTCATAGTCGACGTATCGGTGGGGTATCGTGCAGAGGAGGCCCTCCAACAGCGCCGCTTCCCGGTCCCGGACATCCCGTCTGTCCCGAATGACGACAGGATTGTCCTCGCCGCAGCCGGGGTTGGCAGAATCATAGACGGCATACCGGGCATGTTCACCGGAGAGGGGGTACTCCAGGAACTTTTCTAACAGATTGGTCTCGTCCTCCACCAAGTCGTCCAGATCCTCCGGGTCGACCGGCACGGGGTCGTCGGTTTCCGGGTCGGCAGGAGCGACGGGCAGGACGGTATCCACCCCGCACCGGCCTAGATAGACCGAAGCCAGGGAGTACTCCTGATTTGCTGCAGCACCGAACCAGCGGGCAGCCTCCACGAGATCCTTCCCTACCAGATCACCGAGATAGTAGCGCATTCCGAGAGAATACTGGGCCTCCGCCCAACCTTTCTCAGCAGCACGGCTGAGAAGGGACACGGCATTTGCACGGTCAGGCTCACATCCGGTTCCCTCCCGGTAGCACCGGGCAAGAGCGGTCATTGCCTCCGGGTCTCCGGAGCCGTCGACGGCGAAGCGGAGCATAGCGAAGACGTTTTCGGGGGTGGTCTCCCCGTTCTCGAGAAGGTTGTTGATGTTGCGGACAATCCGCTTGACTGGGGTGATTTGCATTCTGTTCTGTTTTTTCATAAGCGTCAGTTTTTTGGTTTGGTATATCCGAATACCGGAGCAAAGCATTTTTATTGCTCCATGAATACAAAATAAAGCGAAGATTCTTTTCGAAACACACCCCGTCCGACAAGAAACCCCGAGCACGCAGTATATATAATAGTACCTTCCAGGCGTTCAGAGGCGGTAAGATAATCATGATGCATGTATTTCCCGCCCGCAGTAATAAAACAGCTCAAGCCCGGTATCCTTTCATACAAACCAGAACATTGAAACGAACATGAAAAGAAATCAAACCGGAAAACACCACCCCGCTTCGGCCCACGCTATCGAGTACATCCCCACCGCACGCGTCCTCGCTATCATGGATGCGAATACGTTTGACATCGTCCGCGTTTTCCTCGCGGACTCTGTCCCCTCCGCCGAAGGAGAGGAGGGCTACAGCGGTCTCATCCAGAATATTGGATCCGTCAATGGAGGCGCGCTCCCCCGAAAGCCTCTCTTCGTCTTCTACGACAACTATGACGGAACCATCGGACGCGGCATTATCCGCCGTATCATCCACGCATGCGTCACCTTCCAGGCATCCTTCATCCGTACGGGTGATCCCTCCGCATGCCGCCCCATGGGTCTCAGGGACATCGCGGCGTTCACCGGCATCGGAGAAAGCGTCATCTCCAGGGCGACCAGGAACGTGCGTATCGTCGCCCCTTCGGGTGTATTCACCCTCAATTCTACGGATCCCTCCCTCGACCTTCCCTCCCTCTTCGACGAAGGCGCCGCCAGGACTGACGGAACCCGGTGCGGACGTAAGGCTGTCCTCGCCGCCCTGCGCCGGATGGCCGACGGGGAGGACCCGTCCAGCGCATCTACCGACGAGGACTTTGCCGCTGCACTCTCCCGTGAGGGGTTCGACATCGCCAGAAGGACTGTCGTCAAGTACCGGGCCTTTCTCGGCATCCCGAAATGGTCCGAGCGCCGGCGCGGCGCATAGATTACGCCGCCAGGTGCCATATTCCCGCCCGGGGCAGGTATATGTAAACAAAACGGACTCGAACATGAAGAACGACAACTGGAACAAACACGTGATGGACGGCATCATGGCCGTCAACAGGAACCTCCACAAGGGAGGGTTCCTCCCGGAGAAGGCGCGACAGCTCCTCTACGGGCTTGAATCCTGTCTCTGCTCGGGGGACGGACTCTCCCCCGAAACTGCCTTCAGGGCACGTGACGAACGCGTAGCTGAACGGGCGGTCGAACTGCTCGGGATGAACGCCTTCTCATACCTTTCGGAGCAAGACAGTGGCACGGCCGAGGTTCCAGTCGGCGAGAACCCCTACGAGGTGCATTCGCTGTTCTTCACCATAGAAGGTTGACCGGAAAACGAAAAAAACTACAATCAACTGCAATAAAACCCGAGACGGACGGTATCCGTACTTGACAACACTAAAACGAACCTGACATGAAAAACTACAAGACCCCCTTCCATTCGGAAAAGAAGTACATCAAGAGCCGTTCCGCGGCACTCGCAGAAGAGCGACTCTCCTTCCTCGGCGGCGAACGCCTCGGGGACCTGTCCATCAGCATCGAATGCAACGCGACCTGCCGGAAGGTGCGCAGGATCATGGAGAAACGCGTAGCCCAGGAGTTCTGGCGCAACGCATCTCCGTCCAAAAAAAACGGAAACGGTGCACGCTACCGGATGAGACACAACGTGTCAAACCATTTCCGGAACATCTTCGGGACCGTTCCGGAGGGCTTCAGGTACTGCGCCTGAGGCCCTCACCTCCATGGACACAGTTATGACAAAAACCAGCTGTACGGGCAGATGATAAAGGACAAGGATACAATCAGAATGGCGATCGCGGAGATAGTCGGCGAAGAATCATACATCCGGCTGCGGGCGGAGGATTTCGCAGAGGTCTGCCCGAATCCCGCATGGGCGGTCCATGTCACTGGAAAGGACACTGATGACCTCCTGAGACAGCTGAACAGGCAGATGGCGGGAAACTGTACGGAACCGTCGCTTATATCCGGACCTCATTCACCTCATCCCTCACGATGTCGGATCTCGCCAGAATCGACGCAATGCTGCCCTGTGCTCTACGCCGCAGGAAAGGAATTGCTTTCATACCGGACGGTGCCGGAACCGAAATCTGGTTCATTGCGGACGAGGGTTTGATAAACGAAGACATTTGACAAAAAGGCTGCCGTCTCCAGGATCACAAAGCTTTCCCGGAGCGGTAACATGATAATAAAAAGAAAAATACAGGTACATCGTGAAACTTTTTGAAGTCCAGCCACGTATATATAAATGCCGCTTCATAGTTCCTGTCCCTTAACCTTTTTTTGAGGCGCGGGGTGCAATAATCCGGGACTTGCGCGGTAGACATTATGTAGGCAGGACAAGGTTGGTCCTTCATGAGTTCTTTGACAACGGCTTAACGGTATCAGGTTACGGCTTCGGCCCTTCTGTCCATTCGCGAGTTTTTATCCTGCGGACAGACGGTCGCGCAGGGTGCCCGCTGACGGGCGCCTCGCCAGCAACTGCTGAAACCTTAACCGAAACAGCCATGAAGAACATCAGAACCGCCACCAACGAGACCATCACCACCATCGACGGCCGTACCGTCCGCTTCGAGGACATCCTCGAGGGAATCCGTAAGAACGTAGAGATCTACGGACACAACGGGGGCAGTGACCTTTCCGACGAGGATTTGGAGGACATCTTCCAGAACGCAGCCAGGAAGGCCTGGCGCTCTGTCACGGGTTTCGACCTGGACAAGTGCCACAGTTGCCCGCAGGCGTACGGCAGCAAGATCGCTTCGCTCGTCGAGCGCGACGCCTTCAAGAAGGCGATGACGCTCAAGGTGAAATTCCAGCCGCTCACGAAAATCAACAGAGACGGCGAGGAATACGAGCCCCTGGACGGCGAAACCAGGATCAAAGGGAGATACCACAGCGACGAACTCGAGTTCCAAAGGTCCAGCCAGCGTGCTGACAGCCAACTCGTCTCCAAGCGAAACGTGTCCTACATCATGGGCGCGATGAACTCCCTGAACGAGAGGTACCGCGACCTTATCCGACTGACGATTGAAGGGTACAAACCCCGCGAGATTGCCAAAATGCTCGGATGCGATCCCTCTCTGGTGGGCACCACCCTCTTCAAGGCCCGAAAGGCCATGAAGAAAGCCCTCGGTCCGGAGTTCCTTTCGGAATTCGGACTCTGCGCCTGACCTACAGCACGCTGCCGACCCGCTTTATGCGGGCCGGCAGTTTTGCGTATATGGGGATTCCGTTTTTCCAGGGAAAAAGCTATCTTTGTACTGATACAAAACTCATTTGCCATGGGCTTTCCCTTATCCACCTTCCAGAATCTGGCCGCACTCTGCAATGACGATCAGAACGTGAGAGATAACTTCTCCCGCTACAAGGCTGTCGCCGTAGTAGTGCATGATCCGGACGACCGCGATTTCCGGAGGACGATGAAGTATTCCTTCGAGCGTCTCCATGAGACGACAGGTCCGGATTTCGCCTTCATCACTTTCATCGACCCGCCCCTAAACTGGAAGCGGGCCCACCAGGACTGGATGGAGGTACGGGAGCGGCTGTCCGCAGGCGAAGGGTGCGATGACCGTTCCTTCTTCCGCGCCCTGCAGGACCGACTTGACCTTCCGGACTCCCCTTGTCTGGTAGTGACGGACGACCTTCTCTCCGCGAACTTTCTCGTCCTCCCCACTTCGGAGGAAAGATTCGTGGACCAGCTGGAGGCGATTGGACAGTTCGCCCAGGCCCAGGAGCACAGGTTCCCGGCAGACGACCCCGAATTCAATTCCTTCCTGGAGACCCTCGGATCTGTTTGGTCAGCGCAGACGTCGGACGGCCGGACCCTCGCGGAGAATATCGCAGACCTCGTCGCCGTCCCGGCTCTGACCGGGAAAGGCGCCTTCCAGGACAGGATGTCCATAGAATGCCAGCGGCGGGAGGCGGAGAACCATGTCAGACGGGCGCTCCGCGCACACAAAAGAGAACTTGAACTCGCCCGTTCAAGCGAAGACTTGAACGGCGTTGCCGCCGAAGAAAAGGCCCTTCGCCGCTTGACGGACTATATGGCGATTATCGCTAAGACCGCCGGGACAGACTCACTAGTCCATCCCTACCGACCCGTCTCCCATGCCCGTGATATTGAATGGGATTCTGAAACTGATGTATTCACCATCCCCAGAATCAACTGCCGCGGAATGGAGAGCTTTTCCAAGGACTGTCTCACGAACTACAACCGGCTCCTTCCGCTGTATTTCGAACCCGAAAAGATCTGGATGCAGAGTCCCGTAGACCTGTACCATCTGACAGGCGGCGCGATTCTGACGGATTACTCGCCCCTGGGCAACCTCCTCGGCAGGGCTGTCGAGGAAGAGGTCAACGCATCCCTCGTACAGCAGCTGCGCCGCATGCTTGGTGTCAGCATGCCGGAGTTCTACCGACTCTGGCAGAAGGACTTGGACGTCTGTTCCAGTCCGCTGTTCAGGAATAACGGAAAGCTCACCAAATTCAACGAGAGGGGGAAGCCAGTCGGGTCGGACGTCTTCGCAGACAGGACGGTCTCGATGGGAGATACGGTCTATGCCACACGGTACATGCGCGACCGGTGCGAACAGGGGCCGGTTCTCGGCCTCATGGGAGAGGAGGAGTACCTGAACGACCTCTACTGGTTCGCCAGGGGCAGGAACGAGGCCTGTCACAACAGCCAGTTCGGCAGAGAGGAGTTCCAGGACATCCACCGCCGTTTCCTGGGCATCATCCACAGTTATCTTCCCCGGATGGCCTCCCTCAAGCGCCGGCTTCGCAGCCGGCAGGGCTGAGGGTCAATCCCCGCCGGATGACGCATCAAGCGCCTCGAAGCCCACGGTGACGTCGAACCAGTACTCCTCGATCCCGAGACACTTCCTCTCCGGGAGGAACGGGCCGCCGTCTCCTCTGAAGTTCGCCAGCGGGTGAGTGTATACCTTTACTGTAAGGACGTCCAGGCGGCGTTCACCGCGGCAGATCAGCCGCTGCATCTCGACCTTATAGTCCACGAACCGGAAAGGGACGGGGCGGAGCAGACGATCGAGGATCTCGTACTCGAGACGGACGTAATCCTCCGTCACGTCTATGAAGACCGGGTTGTCCTCGCTGCATCCCGGGTTCGCAGGGTCATATCTTGCGTACCGTCTGCGGTCCTCCAGCGTGAGGATGCCGTTGGACATCATCACCTCATTCAGCGGGGTTCCTTCCGCGGAATCGCCGAAGAAGTCATCCTCTCCGTCGTCAGCATTGTTCTCAAGATTCGGGTCATCATCCCGACATGCTTTCGCCTTCGTTTCTTTCAGATAGTCTTTTTCATCCATGATCTGACAAGTAGTATTATGTGAATAAGGATACCGGGCTCCGCCTGTTTCCTTTCATTCTGCTTCGACTTATAAAAAAAACATCTTTTTTGGGGAGGAAAGTGTAATAAAACGTGTAAGCGGTGGTATACGGGGGCAGCAAAACAATCACGCAGATGAAAAAGATTCAGAAATTCCACCCCGGACGGTATTACACCTCTACTAACAAGAACTGGTTTGAACTGATTGACAGGAAAGACGGTCAACTCACTTTCCGTGTGCGTAAGGCCAAGGCCCGCTCGGAGAGCTGGAAACAGGTCGCAACCTCCACTTTCAAAGCCGACGATAAAGGGGCCTTCGAGACGGTCCGCTTTAACGACGGGACTATCCTTAGAGCCGACTCCAGGAGTTATCCTGTCCCCGGGGCTGCCCCTGACGCTGACACTGCGGCGTAAAGAAAACGAATTTCACTTTTTTCACGCCTCCAGGTGCAATGATTTGAAAGAGGGGCGGTATCTTTTACCATGAAACGAACAAAAAACAAAAAAGCATGAAGGAAATCAAGTGCCCCAACTGCGGAACCGTCATTCCTGTTGATGACGCCGATTTCGCCGCGATCCTCAATCAGGTTCGCACAGAAGAGTTCGACGCTGAGGTCAGCCGCCGCGTCGAAGAGACCAAGAAGCTCCTGATGGCCCAGGAAGCCGAGAAAACCGCCCTCGAGGCAGCGAAGGCGGCCAAGGAGGCTGCAAAAGAGGCGTCCCGCCACAAGGAGGAGCTCTCCGGGAAGGAACTGGAGATAGAAAAACTGAAGCAGCTGATCGCCGGCTGGGAGAAGGGCAAGGCCCTCGAGGTCGAGACCGCCCGGCTCAAGGCAGAGCAGAATGCCGCTGACGCGCTCAACCTCAAGGAGGCCGAGCTGAGAAAGAAGGAGGAGGAGATCACCCGGCTCGTTTCCGATGCCGCCGCCGAACGGAAGAGTGCCGCCGAGCGGATCCAGGCCATCCTCGAAACCCACAAGGTGGAAAAGGAGAGCCTCGAGAAGGAAGTCGAGCTGTACAAGAGCTTCAAGGCGAAGCGCTCCGTGAAGCTCCTCGGCGAGGACCTTGAGCAGCACTGCAGCACGTTGTACTACCAGCTGCTGTCTCCAGTGATGCCGAACGCGACCTTCGCCAAGGACAACACAGCCGTGAAGGATGCGGATGAGACGAAGGGCTCCAAGGGTGACTTCATCTTCCGCGACTCCGAGGACGGTGTCGAGTACGTGTCGATCATGTTCGACATGAAGAATGAGGGAGACGATACCGCGAACAGGAAGAAGAACGCCGACTTCTTCGACAAGCTCGACAGGGACCGGAAAAAGAAGAACTGCGAGTTCGCCGTGCTCGTGTCCATGCTGGAGATGGACAACGATCTGTACAACAACGGCATTGTATCCGTGCCCGGCTACGAGAAGATGTACGTCGTCCGTCCGGACAACTTCATCCCCATCATCACCCTCCTGGTGCAGACCTCGAAAAAGGCCCTTGCCTACAAGAAGGATCTCGCCGTGGCCAGAAGCCAAAGCGTGGACCTATCCCGCTTCGAGGACCAGCTCATCGCCTTCCGTGACGGCTTCTCCAAGAACGTCGCCAACGCGAAGAAGAAGTACGACGAGGCCATCAGAGGCATCGAATCGACCATCGACACCCTCACAAAGATCAAGGAGAGCCTCCGCATCTCCGCCGGTCACCTGAGCGCGGCGAACAACAAGGCCGAGGACCTGACCATCCGCAAGCTCACCTACAACAACCCCACGGTCAAGGCCGCCATTGAGGAGGGCCGGGCTAAAAAGGCGAAGAAGGAGCTCGAGGAGGGACCCGAAGACCAGTAGGGTCAGCCCCCGCGGAACGAACCGAAGACCCCGCTCTCTGTCCGAGGGCGGGGTCTTTCGTCATTTGCCTATCTTATAGTCGGTCGAGAAGAAGCGGATCTCGTTCTCAACCCCGGGCGGAACGGGATATTTCTCAAGCGAGACGTTTCTCAAGGTGAGAACCCTCCCGGGAATACCCTCAGTCAGACCCGGGCTGTATCCAAGATGAACACGGCCGATATAGTAATAGTCCTTGTTCCCGTCTTTGACCTTTCGAATGAAGTCATCTTCCAGGAAGGGGGCGGTTTCCTCGTAAAGGGGGGTGTCGGTTTTCAGACCTCCATACCATCTCAGCAGGTCCATCAATATGAACACACACGACCTGTAAACGTTCGGACTTTTCGCCACGCCACTGATGTACCCGATGACGTCAAGTTTCCCTTTCTGTTTGGCATGGTGTCCGCCGTTCACGATTGTCACGAAATATTCGAAAGCGCATGACAGGGTTGCCGGCATGACGTCCTCCGTCAGCTTGTAGTATCTCCTGGATCCATTGTCGAAATACTCACCGTCCGCGAGGAACTGCTGCATGGCACCGATGAACGTCAGTGGCGGGAGCCATCCCCTTTCCTTGGCATCGTTGAAGATGGTCTCTGCGCCTATCCTGAGAAGGCCGATCCTGTCAGCGATTTCCTTCGGGTCCTCAAAGTCCTCGAATTCGCCCCGCATAGCATTGACCAGAGTCACAGCCATGTCCCCGGAAGGGTCTAGACGCCGCGCCAATTCCAGCTCGGCGGAATACTTCGCTTTCACCGCCCGGTCCGGAGACATTTGCGCATCCAGAGTGTCCCTCAGGTCGCGGACGGCATTCTTCAGCGCCTCCCCGTCCTTCTTGAACACAAATCGATCATTTCTCCTGTTCGCCTTGACGAGTTCATAAAAGGACCTTTCTTGGGCGTTAAAAGAATCTAGATCCTCATCGGAGAATGCGATGAGGGGTATAGAGCCAGATACGTTCATGGCCCGGAACAGGCCGTAGTGTCCAACGGCGCTTCCCCCGCTTTCCACATTCACGTCAAAGAAGACGGCATCAATTTCTTTCAGGCTCTCCGCATCAGTTTTGAGGATATTTTCCAGACTGTCCACGCCGTCCGCCTCAGATACGATCCTGATCTTCCAGGACTGGAGTTCTCCGCGTTCCGCATCCGTCAAAGGCGTACCGATGATGACAACACCGTATTCTGTTTCCGTCTTGGCCACGGATTCCCCTCTCCGGGCAATCTCCCTGGCGAACTCGGCCTGTCTGCTTTTGTCTAGGATGATCTCGATGGGATAGGAGGCAAGAATGTCGGCGATATACTCCTCAGGCAGCGGCTCCGATCCCGGACGCAGGGAGGCTTCGAACAGCATGTCACGTATTCCACGTAGGGCATACTTAAGCCGTTCGGACATAAACAGCATGCAGATGAAGTATGAGACGTCTACGGAATCAGACGGTCTGAGCGTGAAGGTATTCCAAGGCAGATCATAACTCGCTTTGGATTCGATCCTGCAAACCTTGTAATAGGGGGCGTCCTCCGTGAAGAGGATGCTTACCGCAGAGCCCGTCAGAAACCTCCGCCGCTTTTCAGGAACAGGAGGATGCTTATGGGGTACCTTGGGTGAGAAAACCTCTGGGGGTATCCTCGCATAGTCTTCGGCTGTCAGGCAAAGCTCGGCCCCAGAATGCCTGGCAAAGCCAATCAAATCCGTTTTGACGAACTCACTCATGAGGCTTGCGAAAGGAATGGTCTTCGTCTCCAATTCTGCAGACGGGACATCCGAGTATTTCCAGGTTGTCTCGTAGTAGAAACTGGAATCCAAAACAAAATGGCATCCTCCGAGGCTCTCCCCAGTGACCGATAACTCTGTGGAGCCGAATCTCCTCCGCGATACGCTACGGAAGGAAACCGCCGTACGATCCGCCGCCTCCATATTAAGCACTAGAACCGCAGACTTGCCAGCATCTGAAGAAAAACAGGCCTTATCCACCTCGAGAACCTCCTCCAGGACGCCCTTCTCACAGAGTGACTTGCGGTATCTTTCATAGATGGCACTCACGCAGAAACGGTAGTCAACCATCAGAATGGCCAATCTACATTTCCCGAGGGTGAACAAACGCTCAAACAATTTATCCAGCTCAAAATAGGCATCATGAGCGTGCATATCTCGGCCAAGGAGATTCACCACGACAGTATCGAACAGACCAGTCTGATGATCTGACTCCAGGTAGTTGAACGATGCACGAAATGTTTCCCTCTTACCGGAGAGTTCCCGGAGCAGATCGGCAATGAGCATGTTGCAACGTCCCAGATCGAAAGCGGTATACGACTCCCATCCGTCATAGGCACGGGTGACAAGTCCAAGCCCGGATCCGCAGTCATAAATACACCGCGCATAATGAGCCGAAAGGATTCTCGACAGGTCCTTTTCTAGAAACACCGGGAACAACGGCGTGAAAGCTACGCCGGGACGTTGGAGGATATAGTACTCCAAGTAGGCGGGAAGATGCTCCTTCAAGTTGTCATCCACCAGGGGTACCAAAGCATTGTAGAGTTCCTCCGCCTCCCGGCATTTCCCACCCCTGCCGAGGGGAGTCTGCCAGTACAGTTCATCTAGGATGGCACCCTTTCCAAACCCTTCGGTTCCTAGCCCAACTAAACGGCCATCCTCAAAGTGCAGGTCTACATCCTTATGGACAGCATACATTACGAAGACCAAAGGAATGATGTCCTGAAGAGGTCTTTTGTCATACCTGGTCAAGACAGAAATATGGTTGAGGTCTCTGAGGACCCTCATCTCCTCGATCGGAAGCGGATAGGAAAGGTTGACGGTACCTTGAGACGTCGCCATAATATCAATTGTTGCTGAACTTTCAAAGATACGCAAAAAAAACGACTTAATATTCTCCCCGGTTACGGAGAAAAGAATAACAGAAATCCCCGGCCCGTCTATGATAACGGGTCGGGGATCATTTGCTCATAGGGTTCCTATTCGGGCAGCCTGACACACCGTCCCTGGACGGCGTAGAAGACCAGCGTGTCCAGGACGGTCTTCCCTGCACCCTTCAACGCTTCCCTGTAGCATTTCAACTGCGGGGCGTACTTCCCGACGAAGAACTTCGAACCCGGGTCGAGCACGTCGTCGTATCCGGGGTAGTTCTTGAAGTCCACCAGGACGCACCCCTCCTCCGTCTCCCACACAAGATCCATCTCCCCCGTCACGACCTGGTTCGTGGAAGGGATCACGTGCATGAAGGGCAGTTCATGTCGGACAGCGACAGCCACCCCGTAAGTCCGTTCAAGGAAAGAGAACAGCACGTCGGCGGCGCGGACAATCTCCGACGGAGCCCGCAGGTTTTCCCGGAACCCGAAGCTCTCCACCGTACGCTGCGCAACGGCCATGTTCCAGCCGTTTTCTCCGGGGCGGTACGCCGCCAGGATGTCATGGATGCAAGTGCCGAAGGCGTCATACGCATCGACGGTACCTGTCACCGTAATCCTTTCCGCCAGTTCGCCCTTTGCGGGCAAGACCTGGGACGCCCCGAGGCTTTCCGGATCAACGGCGGCGCCGTCCGCACTCGGCAAGACATACTTAGGGATTACCGGGGCCGGGGATTCGGCCGGACGGACGGTGCAGTACGTGTCCTCCACGTTCTGCCCGGGAACGGCGTCCGGACTGATGTGCCGGAGCCAGGACATGGGCGCAGCGCTCCCCCAGACATGGTACGGGCCTTCCGGGGATCTGAAGTCGAAATCCGCCTTCAAACCGAGCGTATCCAGCCACTTTGTCCCCTTCGTCTTCGTGGAGACCGTAATGAGGTAGTCGCGTGCCCGTGTGGCCCCGACATAAAGCAGGCGGGATGCCTGCCCCCGGACCTGCTCCACCCTGTCGGCGTAGTCCGGCTGGGCGGTCAGCGCCTCCGTCATACCGTCGGAGAGACTGGAGTTCGGGGACGGGAGGAAACGGGGGATGTACCGGATGACGTAGTCCGAATAGACGTTCTCCTCGGTGGGGGCCGTAAGCCGCTGCTCGTTCACCCCGATGTAGGTGCGCTTCAGGAGATCCTTCTGGTTGAGGTCGTCGGCTTCCAGAGAGCACATGATCACCACGTTCCACTCGAGTCCCTTGGAGGAATGGTAGGTCAGGACGTTCACGCCGCCCTCCTGGATGTCCCTTCCGACCGGGACGGGATTGGAGGCGAGGAAGCCGATGAAACCACCCAGCGTGGAAGCCTCACTCCTCTGGAGGCATTCGTTCTCGTAGGACGCGGCCATCGCTTTGACGGACTCCAGGACATGGAGCCGCCGCAGGCCGCCGTCCCACTTGTATACGAGGTTCTCGAGGTCCAGGGCAGTGATCACGCTGTCGACGACATAGGACACCGGCTTCCCGCGAAGACGCTCACGGAGGGCGTCGAGCCGGGTGAAGACCGGCAGGTCACGGACGGACTCCCCTTCTTTCAGGATATACTCCACAGAAGCATCCTCGATGAGATAGGCCAGCTCCGCGTCAAGCAGGGAGGAGTTCCCGATGAAGTAGTTCAGGACAGCCAGGAGAAGGGACACCTCCCTGGAGGAGGCGTCGGATCCCGTCTCTCTGCTCACCTGGAGGCCGAGGGCACGGAGCTCCGCGCTCACCGCGTCGCAGTCCCTTCCCGAGCGGCACAGGACGGCGATGTCGCCCGGCCGGACGGGACGGGCCTTCTTCGTGTCCTTATCGATGACCGTCCGGATGGAGTGCTCCCCGTGCACGATGTGGCTGACCTGGGCGGCAACAGCCTTCCACAGTACTTCCTTCGCGTAGGACAGGCGGTTGCTTCCCTCCTTCGCCTGGCCGGTGAGGTCCCAGTGGAATGCATTCGGAACGTCGACGGGCAGCTCAGCCTTGCGCTTCGGCGTCAGCCGCACCTTGTCCTCCGACAGGATACCGTCGAAGACCGGGACGAAGGCTTCGTTCACGAGCGTCACCAGGTGCGGATCCGAGCGCCAGGAGTCGGGCAGGACCCGGTACTTGAATCCCTCTTCTTTCCTGGCGGCCCTGTGCTCGACGATCGAGGTGACGGCCGTGGTGAGCGTCGTATCGCAACCGCGGAAGTCATAGATCGCCTGCTTGGGGTCGCCCACCCAGAAGCTGCCCTTGCCGACAATCTCCGACAGGGCGTCAAAGATGCGGACCTGCGTGGGATTCGAGTCCTGGAACTCGTCCACGAAGACGTAATCGACGGAACCGCCGATATCCTCCCTCACCTGGGGCATTCCCAGAAGCCGGATGAACAGGCGCTCCATGTCGTTGAAGCTCACCAGGTCGTGTTCCTTCTTGTACGCAGCGAAACGTTCGCGCCACTCCCCCGCGATCCGGTACACCCGCTCCATCACGTCCTTCTGCATCTCCCGGTCAGGGTCACCAGCGGCGGCGTCGGGGAACATCTCCCCGAACAGCTTCAGGCTCGCGGCACGGCTGTCCTCCAGGGAGTCCACCGAGAAGGTCTCCGCCTTCTCGATGACACTTCTCACGTCCTCCTTCCAGAAATCGTATTCCGGCACGGAGGAGAGCAGGGGCTTGATGTCCAGCCGCTCGACATAGGACCCGAAGACGCGCATGTCCTCGGGCGTCGCGACGGAGGAGAGCGTGGCAGCGATATACCGTTCGGTATCCTCCTCAGGCATGGGCTTCACTCCTGCGCCGAGACCGAGCAGGTACCAGTACTTCTGGATGAAGCGGAATGCGACGGAGTGCACCGTCCCGATCATGGCGGAGTCCAGCTCCGCGGCTCTTTCATGGAGTCCCTTCGCGACCAGCATGGCGCGCGCCTTCTGGCGGAACTCCTCGGCCGCCCTTTCCGTGAAGGTAGTCAGGATAACCCGGGAAGGGGTAGTCTCGCCCCCGGCGATGAGCTTCGCGAGCTTGTCCGTAAGCGTCCAGGTCTTGCCGGAACCAGCGCCGGCATTGATGTAGTGTATGTTCTTCATCAGAGCAGTCCTCCTTTAAGCGTTATGTTCTTGTTACCATAGGGCCGTGCCTTCACTTCCGGGGAGTAATAGTCCCCCCTCAGGGGATACAGGTTCAGTTCACCCTGTCTTCTCCAATACTCGAGATCCGACATCACGAAGCACTCCCCCTCCTCGATAAGGCCCTGCCGTATTTGGTCCATACGGAACCTGTACGAGTTGCAGACCTGTTCGAAGATATCCTTCACACCTTCCATCTCACCGGGCTCCGTGCGGTAGCGCAGGACCCTGTCGCCTTCCACCCCGGGACATTCCGTAAGGAACTCGTAGCGAGGGAAGACCCAGTATCCGTAAATGGACACCTCCCTGCCCGTCTTGCGGATGAGCGCCTCGCGGTAGAGCGCGAGCTGGATGATGTCGCGTGACTCCATACGCCGCTCATAGCTTTTCCCCTCGCTCCACTTGAGATCGAAGATGACCCAGCGGTCCTGCTTGTCCTTCAGCAGAAGATCGATGTATGCATGGAACGGTCCGATGACGGGGAATTCCGTCTCCACGTGTACCTCTGCGCCCTCGATCCGGTATCCGTTTCTCCGGATGATCCCAAGCAGACCGTTCACGCTCTTCTGAAGGACGTGCCGGAACTTGCCCCACTCCAAGCCATACTCGCCGGCCAGCAGCAACGCTCCAGTCTTCTCGGCGCAGGAGAGCACGATGGATTCGAAACGCTCTGCGTGTGCCTTCTCCATGGCGCCGAGATCCCTGCCGCATTCGTCGATCAGGGTCTGGACGTAAAGGTGGGCGACGTTACCCTTGACGGTCGGCAGGTCGCTCAGCTGAGCCTCACCGTAGGAGTCATATCCGAGCAGATACTCCATCACGTAGTCGAACGGATGCTGGATGAGCTCGTCGATGCTGCTGTAGCTCTCACGCGCAAGCCTGAGTCCGCCATCTGCGGCCGGCTTGTCGAGATCCTTGAACAGTGCCTTGTCCACCTGGTACTCGGTAGCGCAGGTCTCGTCCGGAACGGAATCGAAGACGTCCACCTCAGCCGGAGCCTCCGGTTCCAGGTCCTCTCCGGTCTCGGTCGCGATGTCGAAACGCGCCTTGAGTTCAGTCATCACAGGATGCTTCTGCACCGGCTCTCCGTCGTCAAAGTCGTATGTCACCAGGAGAAGGGAGCCGGCGCTGGAGAGCGCTGCGGCTGTCGCCGCATGGGCATGCCTCGAGAAGTCCTCCATGGACGGGACGCCGACAAGGTCGCGTTCCGTGCCGCTGAGGAACGAGTACGGATAGCTTCCGTCCCCGCCCCCGGAGAACCCGACGCAGATCATCCTGCGGGGGCTGTCGACGACGGCGCGCACGTCGGAGACACAATCCATGGAGCCCGCCTGGGCAGCATCGACCGTCATCCCCACCGGCGCGAAGATACCCTCCGCCCAACGGGAGATCCGACCAGGAGCTATCTCCTCGGGCGCATCCTCCAGCAGCATTTCCATGGCCGAACAGAATGCCGACAGCGCAGGGAATCCCTGGTCATCCGCAAGCACAATCCGGCACCCGTCCGCCCATCGGCGCATGTTCTTCAGGTAGGCCTGCAAAGCTTCCTTCTTCACCAGACCGGCGGCGGTTACGTTCTTCCACATCAGGAAACGCCCCAACACCTCCCGTCTCTCCGGCGCACTCACCTCATTCCCTTCGCGGTCGTACCTGGCGTCCGCGATGATCTCGTCCCATCCGTCGAGACCGCCTTTCCGGAGAAGCTTGTCCGTCAGCTCTTTATTGAGCGGCTTGAAGTAGGGCTTCCCTTCCCTGTTTTCCTTGCGGACGCAGAGTTTCCCGACAGGGTTGACCGGACTCCGGAGATAGGAGAGCAGACGGCCCGCGTCCACGGGGTTCCGGAAGAGGGAGAGGCCCAGGAGGAACAGCTGGGAGGACTGTGGCGCACCTTCGATGTCGCTGCGGAGCAAAGGTCTCCCCAGCACCCTCAGCGTATCGTTCACGGCACCCGGATCACGGCAGACCATCAGCGAGTCTCCCCAGGCGGGGACACTCTGCGCCGCCCACTGCCGGGCATCGTAGGCGAACTTGAAATGGACATGGCGGAAGGTGCCGTCAGCGGGAAGCGCCCTTCCGTCCGGGCTTTCCGAGCCCAGGAGGGCCAGCTGGACAGTCCGGAGCGCGGTCCCCTCGGCGGCCGCCGGTCCGTCGACCATATGCTCCGTGACAGTGGCGCCTCCGTCATTGAGGAGCGTCAGCACGCGTGCCACGCACGGAGGCAGGGAAACGACCGGGACCCGGCACTCCACCTCCAACCCGTCCGGGGCGGGACGGCCTCCGGAAAGGTATGCTTCCATGGCAGCCCAGCGGTCTGCCGGTCCGGGGCAGCTGAAATGCTCCTCGACCCTTGCGATGCCGCGGAGCCTGTCCGTGGAGTCCGTCTCCTTCCTCCACAGAGCCATGACGAGGGCGTCGCGCCAACCCAGGATGACCCGGGCTGTCCCCAGCTCGTCGGAGGCGAAGGACTCGGCGAAGAAGAGGTCCGGTTCCAGTTCGAGCGCCTTCCGCATCGCGCGGACATACATGATCAGGCGTTCGATCTCCGGAACCGGCTGTCTCACGTTTCCGGTCCTCAGCTCCAGCTCATCCAGCAGGCCGGCCGTTCCGACCGGCTTCTCATCGAAGAGAATTCCTCCCCTTCCCTTGAGGTCCACATAGGGATGCGATCCGTAATATGGGCTATAAATCAGTTTCATGCGTTTTCTGTTTTATCGGTTATTTGCTGTTTGTTCTCGTGTTATCAATCGTTTTCAAATGTACCATTAATCGCTCTCTTATCCAAATACCGGCCTTCCGCCGTTTTATTACCCTCCGTGTTTCTTTTTTCAATGAAACTTCATCCTTCCGACGATGCGGAAGTCCATCGGAATCTCCTTTTTCCGAAAGTCTCCGGGAAGATATACCGCAGATTTGACAAATAATGTCACCGGACTGTTGACAATAGTGAACAATACACTGGTTTTGTTAGGGAACTATATACCTGTCGTTCAAACAGGACTGATTTATAAGCCATTGGTGTGAAAGACTGCGACTTCGTTTATAGCGAACTCATATACTGTGAAATCATCTCGTCGTTCTCGCTTGCAATGGCGTTGATGATGTCTCCCGAAGCCGTCTTACAATCTTCAAGGGTCTGCTTATAACTGTCGGAACTGACATCCAGACCCTCGCTTACGAACTTGCCGTACACGGTAAGGTCGATGACATTGGAATCGGTGGCGTATTCCTTCTCGTTCACCCAAACCTCGCTGATAGCCTTTGTTCTGGAATGAAGGGAGTTGTCGCCTTTAATCATGTTTCTTGACGCATTTTGGAGGCGAGCCATCAGTTCGGTTTTCCAATGGGTGATTGTTCCGTTGTCGGCGTTGTTCAGCCGTCCGTAGCGGATTAAGCACCAGTTTTGGATAATCTGTTGTGACAGGTTCGTAATGATCGCCTTGAACATCTTCCTCTCATACGCCATTTCCGTCGGCACTTGATTTTTGTAGTCTTCTGAATCGGTCATTGAAAGGTGTTCGTCCATCCTCTTACCCAAGGTCATCATTTCAGCCAACCGAATTATTTCCTCGTCTCTTTTCATAGTCAATTCTTCTTTTATGACTTAATGGATTTGAGTCGTTGAATCTCTTTAAGGAATGATATGTCCATCTATGAAACCGGGTTACCAGTGTAGCGTGTCAGCTACTTTGATTCATCAAGCAATTCGCCCGGCAACTCATATTCCTGCTTGTCATAGTATGAATAGTCAATGTGGGTTTCGTCAATTTCTCCTCAAACGACACATCGGTTTTCGTTATAACGAAAGAAACGCATCCTGTTCGGGTGCGTTGTGTTCGTGCCTGCATCGACATACCGAGACTATCCTGATTAATTCGTTTGGACATATTATCCGTGGAAATAAATTACGGCTTCTTCTCTTCGTTGTTTCCTGTGAATTCCTGTTTAGAGCTGTCATAACCACACTCCCGCTCTATTTCCTCAAGCATTATTTCCGCCTCGCCCAACACCTCATTCATCAATTCATCCTGAGAGTACCTGGACTCTTTCAGTTCCTCTTCCGTTATTATCGGAAGTGTTTTAATAATATCTTCGGTCAGTATCATAATTCACATTCTTCAATGGATGTCCTTCGTTGCGGGAACCGGGATCGAACCGGTAACCTTTGGGTTATGACTCCAACGCTCTACCTGTTGAGCTATCCCGCAAAATGGAGCCGACGGAGGGATTCGAACCCACGACCGGAAGATTAGAAATCTCCTGCTCTGTCCACTGAGCTACGCCGACATGAAAAAAGGGTCCTCCGGGTGTGACATCGTCAGAAAGGGACCGCAGCCTCCAATCAAATACCCCAGAGGTTTTGACGCGTCAGCGGGAGTTGAACCCGCCCGGGCCGGAACCCGTACCAGATTCTCCACCAGAGGGACCCTTCAATGAAACCGCGCGACAATCGTTCGGGGCTTTTTACTCCGGACACGGAGTCCGGCGCCTGCGTGGCCAGATCTTCTTTTCAGATGAAGTATCCCCGTACTACGGCAGCGATCAGCAGATAAAAGGGCGGTGCGACGGTCACGGAAAGACTTTTGGCAAAGCCAACGGTGGTTGTCCGGTTATCCACCGCACGAGATGCGGGACGACCCTTCCAGTCTCACTTCGCAGCACTTGCGGATGCCCGGTACCTTTTCCGGTTTTCAAGACGAAGTAACCCTCCGCTACGGCAACCGCCCTCAAGGAATGCGGGAACAACAAATGGAGACAGACGGAGGGGCACCGATTCTTTCCCTCCTCAGAGGTGATGCGAAGTATCCGCCTCCTACGGTATCCCGCAGGAAAAGCACTGCCCGCCACCGGAATAGAGGATTCCTCCCCGTTAAAAGTCCCTGTCGTGACAGGCAGTGCCACTACATGTCGGCAAATGCCGGGGGTCTGCCCCTGCGGCAATTTGCCCCATTATCAAAGAACCAGCCTGTTAATCTCGGCGACAGCGTCGGATCCGTTCTCCACGGCTTCCAGGATGTCGAACACCTTGTCGCTCCAGCCGCCGATAAGAGCGACCCCTCCTTTCTCCAGCCTGAGGGGAGCCTGGCCGTATCCGCCCAGGTCGAACAGGTAGAGCCTGGCCTCCGGGTACATCCTGCGGTACCTCTCCCATGACTTCCGGATGTGCCCGTCGCCGCGGTTGGAATCCCACATCTGGCAGTCGGTGAATATCATCACCTTGTCCATCGCGATGTCGTTCTCCACGAGGTAGTCGATGACCTTGTACCCGTTGGTGGAGTAGCCCACCTCCCCTTCCCTGCGGCGCAGCTCCAGTATGTTTGAGAGAATTCCGGTACGTGGAAGTCCCACCACCTTCCAGGTGTCGCCGAACATCCCGCTCATCACGCTCGCGCAGCGGCTCTGCAGCAGCATCGCCAGCATCAGGCCGATGTCGTAGAGCTGGACGGAGGAGTTCCGGCTCACCGCGTACTGCATGGAACCCGACACATCGCAGGCAAGGAGCACCCTGGTTTCCGGGCCGAACCCCGCGATGTTCTCCGCAGAGGCGACGACGGCCTGCTCCAGCGCCGTCAGGACGGATGCCGTCTGGGCTGACCTGACCCGGGAGGTCTCGATGTAGGCGGAGAGGAAGCGGAAGGGCAGCTGCTTCGACCGCTTCACCTGGGAGGGGTCGGAGAGACAGGCGCACACCTGCCCCACATACTCAGCCCCGACCTCCGCCTCCAGGATGTTCCGGAGGTTGCGGAGGAGGGCCATGTAACCCACCTTACGGCTGGCGGTCAGCTCCTCCCACTTGGCGCGGAAAGCCGCCTTCCTGGCGTCGGGCGTCTCGAACGCCTGCTGACCGAGAGCCGACAGCTCCGTCTCCCAGGTGTAGGGAGTCTCCAGGGTCCCCGCAACGATCTTGTCGAAGAGGGCCTGCTGTGCCCCGTCCTTCGCCTTGGGATGCACGAGGAAGAGTGCGTCCCTGAGCTTCACCGCCTGTCCGTCGCGGTCGTACTTCGCGAACTGGTATTCGTCAAAGCGGTTGAAGGACTCCTTCAGACCGTTCTGTATGCCCCTGGAGAGCTTCCCGAGCTTCTTCATGCCCTCGGAGGGGTTCAGCCACTGGTAGCACATCAGCAGCTCTGCGATCTCGTCTGCGCGGAGCACGGTTCCGGCCACGGCCTTCGGGACGAGGTCATCCCCGCTGTGCACCTTCGCCAGGAGGGTCAGCAGCACGAGGGGGATGCTCCGGAGGTTCATCTGCGTACGGGTATAGACGGCGAGTTTGGCCACGAACTCGGGACTGACCTTGCCGACGAGCGCCGCGATGCGGTCCACCCGTTCCGTCTTGCCCTCATAGAACACCTCTTCCAGGGCCGAGGTCACCACGGCGGTATATAGCTCCTGTTCAGGAGTCATCCGGTACGCCTCCGCCCCTTCGTGGTTGATCACCACGTTCTCTCTTTTCAGCATTCCTGCAATCTTCATGGCTTTTTCTCTTTTATCGGTTCTACTTGTCGGTCGGCTCAAAACGGCCGGCGTCTATTTCCAAGGCAAGGCGACTGGCGGAGCGGCAACCGGATTCGAACCGGACGGTCAGATCCGTAATCTGATGCTTTACCATTGCGAAGTAATCCGTTCCTACGGCACTTGCCTGTTATTCGTGGACCCTGCGGGCTTCGAACCCACGACCCCCTGGTTAAAAGCCAGGTGCTCTGCCTGCTGAGCTAAGAATCCAAACAGCCGGGCGATGGGCGGAAGGGCTCTTATCCATATGCTCTACCTGTTCTGAGCTACATCTCCACCGGAATCGTCTTCCTGTCTCGAGGGCGGGACTCGAACCCGCGACCCTATGTCGTATCACGAAGTAATCCCATCCTACGGCACCAGCTTTGTGGACCCAGCAGGAGTTGAACCTGCGACCCTCCGGTTATGAGCCGGGTGCACTGACCGACTGTGCTATGGGTCCGGTAAATGGATGCAGAGCGACGGCCGCAACAGCAGACACGCAGTTGCCGACTGCTGGTCCGAGGACCGTCTTCTGGCTCCGCCCGGTCTCCGGGGAGGCACGGGCCGTCCGGCTTGCCACCGGACAGATGAGGAGCCTGGGGCGGACGTGTCCCGTGCAAGGGGACATCGTAAACCCGGTTGGCTGGACCGGTTAACCCGCCGCCGCTTTCAACGAAGTAAGCCGTCACTACGGCATCTGCATCCATTCTGTCTTTAAAACGGTACTGCAAGTGAAAAGGATCCTTTCACCGGCAGCCCGTTACCTTACTGTTTCAAAGAACGGCGGCGCAACATCCGGGTGCGGAATAATGGAACCGTGCGGTCCCAGCTTAGATGGAGCATTAGCATTGCGAAGTATCCGCATCCTACGGCAGCCTCCGTTTTCGTTCGGGGTACAAAGGTAGACCCCGTTCATCTATTTCCCCAATTGCTGCAAGTCTTGCAGCCGTACAAATAAAAAAGGTGTACCCGGCAGGATTCCTGACTACCTGCAATCCCGGGATAAAGTCGCGTTGTTCAGTCACATCCCGGCAGGGCCAGCTATCTCCCTGCCTTAGGCGGGATGGGGGGATTGGTTACCCCCAAGAGGATACAGAAGTCAGTCACTCGGGAACGGTTTGTCCTCTTCTTACGTCACTCGGGGTTGGCCTCACCCCGGCTATTTCAACCTTACGCGGCCTCACCTGTAACACTGCCGATCACGGCTTTTCAGCCGCGCCGACATACCTTAGGGGCCTTCACCCACCCCTTGTTCAGTCACAGGTACACCTATTTCAAAGAGCTGTTGTTATCAGTTTCCGGGTGCAAAGTAAACACCATTCTGCGCAGTCTTTTTGCGCAGTTGAAAAAAGTTTCAGTTTATTAATGCGCCTTGTAGTTGTAAACCGGACGGATGATGTTCTCCACAGTCACGGCGGGTCCGATCTGGGAGATGATCGACTCCGCCGGCTTATATGCTCCGGGGGCTTCGTCACGGGTAGACTCGCAGACCGACCAGGAGGCGATGCCCTCCATTTCACGCCGGAAATCCTCCATGTCGATTCTGTCGTTCGCGTCAGACCGGGACATCAGGCGGCCCGCTCCGTGCGGTGCGGACCAGTTCCAGTCCGGGTTGCCCTTCCCCACGCAGATAAGCGAGCCGTCCCGCATGTTCATCGGGATGATCACCCGCTCACCGAGCCGCGCCGAGATGGATCCTTTCCGGAGAATCATATGCTCCGTGTCAATGTAGTTGTGAATGGTCTGCCACACGGCCCTTGCCTCGAAGCCGAGCCCCTCCAGTATTATCCGCACCATCGCACGCCGGTTTAGGGACGCAAACCGCTGGCACAGTTCCATGTCGTGGATGTAGTCCTCGAAGGACTTCCCCTCCAGGTAGGCAAGGGGGTCGTGTGCTCCGGACTTCCGGGGGAGCTTCTTGAGCTCTTCCTGGATGTCCTGCGCCCTTCCCTCAGCCTTCAGGCGGGCGATGAGCTCCGCGACGGCGCCCTGTCCCGCATGGTAGCGCTCCCTTTCGGCGAGACGCTGGTAGTGGTCGCAGACCTTCTTCCCGAGGTTCCGGGAACCGGAGTGAATAACGAGGTAGACATTTCCTCCGTCATCCTCGTCCAGTTCGATGAAGTGGTTCCCTCCCCCGAGCGTACCGACCGACAGGGCGTTGTAGTCCCTGCGGCCGCAAGGACAGCGGAGAGCGTCCACGAGGGCAAGCGCCTCGAAGGTCTCTTCCACCCCGCAGGAGCGGATGCTCATCCCGGAAGGGATCTCCCTTTCGATCAGTTCCTCGAGCCGGAACGGATCCACGTACGCACGGCCGAGTTCGGCGACGATCATCCCGCAGCCGATGTCCACCCCCACGAGGTTCGGGGTCACCCTGTCGTCAGCGTCATGGTGGTCCCGATCGTGCATCCGGCACCAGCGTGGGCGTCGGGCATGATACGTATCCTCGAGTCTTTGTAAGCCTCGAACTTCGCCAGGGAGGATATCTGCTCGAGCGCGGATCCGTCAATCCCCTCACAGAATATTTTCAAGTCTGCAGTCATTGCTTAAAATAGTTTCACGGTGCAAAACAAATCACATATTACGCAATCTTTTTGCGCAGTCAATTCTTTTTTATACATTTGTGGAAAATCTGTTTGTCATGCCAGTTTCCAAAAATGCTCTCATCCGTTACAAGACCATCGACCGCTGTCTGGGAAACCATTACCGCCGGTGGACACTCGACGACCTGATAGAAGCCTGTTCCGACGCTCTCTACGAGCTGGAAGGCCGCGACGAAGGGGTGTCCAGGCGGACCGTGCAGCTGGACATCCAGAACCTCCGCAAGCTCTACGACGCCCCCATAAAGGTCATCGACCACAAATACTACATCTACGAGGACCCCGGTTTCTCCATCATGGAGTCCCCCCTGTCGGCGCAGGACGTAGAGAAGATGGGTGAGGCAGTGAAGGTGCTCCGGCAGCTGTCCGGCTTCCAGCAGTTCGCCGGGATGGAGGGAATCATGGGACGGCTCGAGGATCTTGTCCATGTCGCCAGGGAAAACAGCCGGCCGGTCATCTACTTCGACAGGAACGACCAGCTGAAAGGGCTGGAGTTCATCGAACCGCTTCATGCGGCCATCCTCGGCAGAAGGCCCGTGCGCATGACCTACCAGAGCTTCCGGGCCACGATACCCAACACCTTCGTCTTTCACCCCTACGCTCTGCGGGAGTTCAACAACCGCTGGTTTATCTTCGGACGTAGGGGGAAGAAGGACGTCGAGAACCTGGCACTCGACCGGATCGTGTCGCTTGAAGAAGCCCCCGGGGCTGAATACCTTGACGACCCCACCTTCATCCCGGAGGAATGGTTCAAGGACATGGTCGGCGTCACCAAGTTCCGCAACGACCGCCCTGAACGGGTTGTCATCTGGGCATCCCCCGGCGACGCCCCCTATATCCGTACCAAGCCCTTCCATTCCAGTCAGCGGATCCTTGAGATCCGTGATAACGGGTCTGTGGTTTTCGAGCTGAATATCATCATCAACCGGGAACTGGTCCGCCTGCTGTTCGGGTATGCTGAAGGAATCCAGGTGCTTCGTCCGAGGAAGCTCGTCTACATGATGAGACGTCATTTCCAGCTCGGCTGCCAGCTCTACGGGGAGCCGCCGAAGGAGCCCGCCGCGGACTGACGCGTCATCCCTCCCGAAACCGATGTCTACATTGACGTATTCGTTCTCTTTCATGTCTAAATGTACCAGTATCAGCTGTTTTTCTGACAGCAGATTATGTAATATTTGAAAAAATGTGTCTATTTTTGTGAAAAACAGTATCTGTTATGGCTGAAAAGAAACCACGTCGAAGGGACCTTGTCGCAAAGTTGAAAGGCCTTCCGGATGTATCTTCGGCTGAAAGCCAGGATTTCCCTAATGAGGACGAAATTTTCCTGCGGGCATGGCAGGAAGAGAGGTCTTTCCGCAGCAGCATGAAGGAGACACCGTTCGCGGACAGGATCGTAGACAGCCGGCATGACTTGGTCATCGGTGATCGTGATGTGTTGAGCATCAACTCCAGCCTCCGGTTCAATGTCGGGAACGGTTTCGTTCTGGACTACAGTGTGCTTCATAATGTCCTTTCACCCGAGTTTGCCGTCAGCCTCCTGGAGACCATCCTGCCCCTCGTCCCCCTCATGAAGGACGGTATCGAGATTGAAGTGGACAATCATGAACCCGGCTTTCCTTTCGATGAAGCCTGCGACGGGTTCAAAAACCGGCCGCCGGGAAATACCCCCCAGCATAGCGATACCTGGCTCTTCGAGTCATCACGTGAGAAAGTGGACGAATTCGACGACATGCCCGTATACCGTATCTGCTACTGTTACGATCACCTGGACGCCTTCGAGGTAGAGTCTACCGACAGCACTTTCAGCGAGCACGTATTCTATTCCGTCAAATACGGAGACATCCATGTCCTTTTCCCCTCCAGCCCTGATCAAGCAGACCTCGAATGGGTATCCGGCATCCGGTCCTGTCTGGAGTCCCTGGCGCAATTGCTGTCAAGGGAGAAGGGCTGTGGCTACTTGCCGCATTTCATTCTCTGGAGAGACGACCACGAGTCAACGTCAAACAACTCGATCTGACTTCTGTCATCCGCCGAATCTCGCATCGAATTCCACCAGTATCGCTTTCAAGTCGTTCTTGAGCAGGCCGAAAGCTTTTTCCGCCCAAGCCTTGGGGATCTCCATCCCGGGGCTCGCGGCAGCGAGGCCGCCGGCGATGGCCGCGATGGTGTCCGCATCCGTCGCCAGGGAAACCGCATTCCTCACCGTCTGTTCGTACGTCTCCGACTGCAGCCAGCAGCAGAACGCCTGCGGGATGGATACGTCGCAGTTGTAGGAGCGGTCCGCCGTGCGGCGGATCTCGTCCACGCTCCGGCTGAAATCGTATCCGAACCTCTCGGCAACGTATTGACCGATCAGCGCCTTGCGGCGCCCGGTACGCGCTAGATAGACAGCTGCCGCTACGGCCTGCGCACCGCGGATGCCTTCGCGGGAGTTGTGGCTCACCTCGGCGGTCTGCTCAGCTAGGATGAGCGCCTCTCTCAAGGACCGTGCGGCCCAGCCGCAGGCCGCCACCCGCATGGCGCTGCCGTTGGTGTTGCCGCCGTAGGGACGGTGGTCCCGGGAGCGGAGCCACGCCTTGAAACGGTGGCTGTACCCCGCCCGAGGATGGGCGTTACACAGCTGGACCATGCTGCGGACGAGATTCTCTCGCGTCCTTTCACCCAACAGCCAGCGGGCGACCGCGAGCGAACCGACGGTGTCGTCCGTCGGCCTGGAACGCAGCGGGAAGAGGGGGAAGTCGTAATCCGTGGTGCGATGGTGCTCATAGTATGACCCCACCACATCACCGACGATCACGCCCATCAGGCCCGTAACCGGGACATCCACGCCCTCGAACGAGCGGGGCGGCTCCGCCGGCGGGTTCTCCCCAAGGAGATCTTCCAGGCCGTCTATACAGTCCTGCTCCCAATACACGGTGTCGATGCCCGCAAGGAAGGCGGGTCGCCGCTCGGTCGGGCTGTCCACGACACAGACCGTCTCGCCCGGCTCCAGGCCCAGCTTTGCCGCCGCCACAAACAGCATGTCCGGTGCGGGCTTGCGGTACTTGCCAAAGCGGTCGAGGTCAAAGCCGCCAACCACCACGTCGACGGCAAGGCCCTCGCGGGCGAGGATTTCCCGGACCTCGTCCCTTCCGTGGTTGGACACGACAGCCGTGCGGATCCAGCGCTCACGGACCGCCTCCGCCAGCCGTCCACGCAAGGCGCGGACGGTCACGGAGTTAAAGATGATTCCCTTGTATTTCTTACTCATAATCAACAGGTTATCTTGAAGTATGGCGTTGGTTGCGGTGGGCGCGTTTCCAGGCGCCGGTGCTGTGGCAGTCGGCGGCCGTAAGGACTCGGCGGATGGGGCAAGCGAGGAGGTCGAGCGACCTGTCGTGGTGGCGGCCTATGGCCGTACGCTCGTCCCTCGTGAGGAAGTAGCCGCACTCGTCGAGGATGTCGACGCTGCGGCGACCGTGGCCGCGCCCGTCGCGGCGGCGCGTCTTGCCGAGATCGTGGAAGAGTGCGATGACTGCGACGCTGTCTGAGGGGAACCCGCCGGCGTGGGCGAGCATGTGGTCGTATACCTCTACGGAGTGTGCCGCGAGTCCGCCGTACTCCTTGTGGTGGCTGTAGCAGCCGCGACGGAAGTAGTTCGAGCGGGTGAGGTAGTCTATGACGGCGTCCGTGCCTGGACGTCCGACCTTGCGGAGGGTGTCGAAGATCCGCTGCTTTGTGTCTGTGATGTTCATCATGCCCAAGTATACCGGCATTCCGACGGTTTATTGCACCCGGAGTGTCTTTTTTTTCTCCACTCCCCTTTTCCGCCGGGACAAGAAGTTTTTTCCCGCCCCAGGTGAAATGATTCCGGAGAAGGGCGGTATACATTCACACACGAACCGAAACAATCAGAACGACACGTCATGGAAACGAACAGAATCCCCAGCTACTGGCACAACTGCGCCACTTGCTCCCGCTGGTGCGGGCACATCTCCACAGACTTCTTCCGCCGGTGGGTCGAGTACGAGACCTACGGCACCGGACGTTGTGCCGGCGGCCGTTTCAACGGCCTCGACATGCCCGGCCTTTCCTCCTGCAATGACTGGGAGCAGCGGTTCAAATGATGCCGCCTCGACCTGCGTCAGGCAGATCATTAAAGAATAAGGTATCATCAGCATCATACACGCATCGCATATGCCGAAAATGGAAAAGGTCCTTAACTCCAAGGGGGTAATCGTCGAGGTCGAGGTTCTTACGGAGGAAGAATACCGCCAGTCGGCCGGGCAGTACCGGCACAACGGCGCAGTCACGCTCCGGGAACTGACCGAGCAAGGATTCGTCCCGCTTGTGAGGGAAGAACAATAAAAACACTTGGATTCCTGTCCGTCCGGGTGAAATGAAACCGGCGGACGGGGGTATACGGACAAAAAAAAGCATCGCATGAACAGACGAACGAACAACAAGGAGAAGTGCTTCTCCCCCGACAGGGCCGGACTGCCCTCCCTTGCGGCCAGCCTGGACCGCATCTTCAAGAAGATCGACGAGACGGGGCTCGGCGAAGAGGCCTCCCATGAGTTGGAGGAGGACATCGAGGCCGTTGCCGGCCGGTTCGGCGTCAGTCCGAAGGCTGCCGTGCTGATGGCCGCCATCCTCGAGCACAACGCCCGGAACGGTTGCGACGACGACGACCTCTCCAAATACATCGGCTGCTCGAACATCGAGTTCATCGGCTTCCAGGGCGCGCTCCGGGAACTCGAGGACCTCGACATCGTCAACCGCCGCAGCCGGCGTGGGGACAACTATGTGATGAGCCGTGAGGCTCTCCGCGCTGTGGAGAAGGACACGGTATTCGTGCCCATGAAGCGCTCGGACCTCACCGCGGACGAGCTGTTCTCGCGCATCCGTCTCGTCCTTGCCGACTTCGACAGGGACCGCATCGACAGCTGCCGGATGCTTGAGGAGATCGAGCGTCTCATCGACAACAACCCTCAGCTTTCCTTCTGCCGGATGGCGAAGGAGGCTCTGGCCACCCCCGGACTCTGCGATACGGAGAAGCGCTTCTTCCTCCTGCTGTGCCACCGCTTCGTGACGCACGGTGAGGTGTCCTTCCCCATTGAGAGGCTGCTCGTGGTCTCGGACTATATGGAGGACGACAGGTGCATCCGCCGGACCCTCGCCAACGGCAGCTCCACCCTCCAGACTTCCGGGCTCGTCACCTTCGGCGGTGACGAAGGCTTCCAGGACACCGAAAGCCTGGCCCTTTCCGACGAGATCAGGCGTACCTTCTTCACGGAGGTCACACCCGCCAAGGCGCCCGCCGCGAACCACCGCGACCTCGTCCCCACGTCGGCCATCAGGCAGAAAGAGCTCTTCTACGACGGCAGGGTCGAGGAGCAGATGGACCTTCTCGCCTCCCTCCTGGAGCCCGGGCACTTCGCCGGGGTGCAGGCGCGTCTTGCGGAGATGGGCATGCGGAAGGGCTTCGCGGTCCTGTTTGCCGGAGGGGCCGGCTGCGGCAAGACTGCCGGAGCCTACGAACTCGCCCGCCGCACGGGACGCGACATCTTTGCCGTGGATATGTCCGAGCTGAAGAGCAAGTGGGTCGGCGACTCCGAGAAGATCGTCAAGGGCGTGTTCACGACCTACCGCGAGATGTGCCGCACCCGTGAGCTCGCGCCGATCCTCCTCTTCAACGAGGCTGACGCCATCTTCTCCAAGCGGATGGAGAACCCCCAGGACAGCGTCGACCAGATGATGAACGCCATCCAGAACATCTGCCTCGAGGCCATCGAGAACCTGGACGGCATCCTCATCGCGACGACTAACCTTGCCTCGAACTTCTGTGACGAGGCCTTTGCGCGCCGTTTCCTCTTCAAGGTGGAGTTCGGGAAGCCCGAGCCCGGGACCCGCGCGAAGATATGGAAGTCCATGCTTGGCGACATCTCCGGCGAGGACGCCCTCGTACTCGCCACCCGTTACGACTTCTCCGGCGGCAACATCGAGAACGTTGCGCGCAAGGCCGCCGTCGGCTACGTCCTCTCAGGGAAGAAGGCGGGACTGGACGAACTCGTGAAGTACTGTGACGAGGAGACCCTCTCATCGAAGAAGACCGGGCGAAGAATAGGGTTCAACGCTTGACATCCATGGAGTTCGAGACACACCATACCACCTCCCTCATCTCCGTCTTCGACGTATGGGCTGTCTATGACCGGAACTGGAGGAAACCGCACTACCCGTCTTACGAGGTCGTTACCTGCAAGGTTGGCAGCGCGTTCAGCCTGGAGGTCGCGGAGCGGATCGTCAGGGAGACAGTCCGGCTGGAATACGAAGGTTCCTGGTCCCCGCGCCTGCACAGTCTGAGGATCTCCGAGATCGCGGTCGGGAGGCACGCGCCCGAAGACGCGCCGCTCTCCGAGTACGTCTATAACCGGAACGGAGAGTTCCTGGACTGCCGGACCGTCTCGTGGAACTGTGAGGACGTGTTCCCGGGCAGGAAGAAGGAGGAGATCCGGTTCGGACGGGGTGACCTCGTCGAGGTGCTCGGTGAAAACCGGGTCTATCTGGGGTTCGTCGCGGAAGTCCCGCCTTCCGTGGAACAGGCCGCGCATTTGAATGCAAGAAGCCCTTTCCATCTGGGGGCCGACGACGACACCTATACCGTTCTGACGAACTCCAGCTACGCATGTCACGAACACGTGGACAGCCTTCGCATCTTCGCGCCCATGCACAGGATATCCCCACGGACGGAGAGAAGAATGCGGAAGGCCTTCAACGACTTCGAGACATTCCCGATGCGGATGAAGATCGCGGACACGGCGGCAGCGGCACAGATGAAGGACGCCGCCGAGGCTCTCGGCTGGCAGGTGGACATTGCCATACCCCGCTACGAGGAGGACGTGTTCTTCCTGACGCTGGAGGGCGTGGCGGGTTTCCCGGACGGTCTGAACCTGCTGGTCCCGCACGGGACTGCCTGGAGACGCATGGACCGGATAACCGCTACGTTCAGGCGCCTGGCGGGTCTGCCTGCGGAGAGGCGGGGTTACCGCCTGAAGGGTCCCGGGGAGGACGGATCGTACAGCCTGTAAAAAAAGAGCGGGCCCGGGAGCTATATTTCCGACTCAGCATGGTATTCTTACGTAACAAAAGACGAACGAGAAACAAAGACACACACGCATGGCGAACATAAGCATCAACACCACCGAGCTGCTTCAGCTCCTCGACATCACCCCCTCCGACCAGAACATCATGCTGGTCGGCAACCACGGCATTGGAAAGTCCGAGATCCTCACGGAGCATTTCTCCGGGAAGGGAATGGCGGTCGTTCCCCTGTTCCTGGGACAGATGTCCGACCCGGGCGACCTGATCGGCATCCCCAACCGGAACGAAACCACCGGCAAGACGGAGTTCATGCCGCCGTACTGGTTCCCGCTGGACGGGAAACCCATCGTCCTCTTCCTCGACGAGCTCAACCGAGCCCGTCCCGAGGTGCTCCAGACCATCATGGACCTGGCCCTCAACCGCAAGCTGGCGGGCAGGAGCCTGCCTGAAGGGAGCCGGATCATCTCCGCAGTTAATGCAGGTGACCAGTACCAGCTCACGGACCTGGATCCGGCGCTCGTGTCCCGGTTCAACGTCATGACCTTCCGCCCTACGGTGCAGGAATGGCTTCTCTGGGCCGACAGGAACGGAGTGGATCCCCGCGTGAAGGAATTCATCCGCGAGAACCCCATCTGGCTGGACAAGGATCCGGATGCCAAGGAAGGGGCCGACACCGGCCTGGACAAGACTCCGGACCGGCGCGGCTGGAAACGGGTGTCAGACATACTCCTCGCCGCCCGTGACACGGATCCGGTAGTCACCAAAGCGATCTCCGGCATCGTCGGTCCCAAGGCTGCAGCAGCCCTCGTCGGAAGCATCTCCGCGAGGAAGATCCTTTCCGGGCGCGAGGTACTCCAGAACCTCGAGAAGCACCTCCCCACTCTCAGGGACTATGAGCTGCACCAGCTCTCTACAGTCAACGACGGCGTTTTCCGCCATCTTGAGGTGGAGGTCCTCTCCGGTAAGGAGAAGGAAAAGGCCCGGAAGAACGCCGAGGCATACTTCGACTTCCTTTCCAAGGAGAAGAAGGAGGCGGCCGCGCATTTCGCTTCCGTCTACGTTCAGAACACCTATCCCAAGGCAGTAACTTTCCTCGCGAAGGAGTGCCCCATCCTTACGATGTCCATGATACTCTACGTCAAGAACATAGGCGTCAGGTAGATGAAGGAGCGATTCACCGACATCCTTGAGAACTGGTACCTGAGCGAACCGGTCCTCTTCCAGGTCTTCTGCTGCCACGACATCGTGGAGAACCCTTCCATGGCCTGCCCCGTCCGGACCGGACGGAGGCGCGTGGAGTACAACCCGGTACTCGTCCGGGAGATGTCCGACCGCGCCCTGGAACAGGCTCTCCGCACGGAGGCTGTGCGGATCCTGCTGAAGCACCCGTACCAGCGGAAGCCGGACGCCTGCTCCCAGCAGGCCGTCGCCGTCGGCAGCAACCTCACCATCGGCGACAACTACGAGCTGGACAGCCTCCCCATCGACCGTCCCGGGGACTACGACCTCCCGGAGGGCCGCGAATACGAATGGTACTCCCGCCGGATCCAGGATATGCTTCCGGAATGCGACGCCGGTTCGGACGGGAAGTCAGACGAGCGTTCGGACCGCCTGGCGCAGTCCGCCGGATCTGATACCGACCTTTCCGAACTATGGGAAGAGGATGAGCTGACAGCCGTCCTCATCGACGGGGTCATCGAGGGGACCAGCAACTGGGGGTCCCTCTCCGGGGCTTTTGCCGAGCGGCTCAAGGCATCCGCCCGTGCCAGGATCAACTGGAGAAACGTGCTGTCCGGCTTCCGCGCGAGCATCCTCTCCTCGGAACGCAAGCTTACCCGGATGCGCCCCAACCGCCGGACGGGTTTCGAGAACATGGGCTCCATCCGCCGCTTCGCTACGAGGGTCCTCGTAGCCGTGGATGTCAGCGGTTCCATCTCCTCGGCGGATCTCGCCTACTTCTACGGCGTGATCAACAGCGCCTTCCGCTACGGGTTCACCGCCGTGGATGTCATCCAGTTTGACGTAGGAGTGCGGGTCGTCCAGAGCCTCAGGAAGGCTGTGCGCGACGTTGCTGTCCTCGGCCGCGGCGGGACGTCCTTCCAGGAGCCCGTCAATTACGCCCATGAGAACGGCTACGACGGGCTCGTCATCCTCACAGACGGTTACGCCCCGGAGCCCGTCATCCCGGACAACATGCGTTGCAGGCTGGTCTGGGTGTGCAATGACCGGGAGAGTTACGAACGGTCGCACCGCTGGATGGAGAAGTCCGGCCGTGTGTGCACCATGGAACTGAAATGAAGACTACCGCATGAAGAGAATTTACGAGATGAGCGAGGAGGAGATCCTCGACGAAGCCCTCGGGGCCATCCCCGAATACCTGTCGCGCCTTGGCCGTACCGGCCGTTTCTCGACAGAGGAATGCCTTGACCGGTGCATCGGGCGGGTCAAGGAGCTGTACAGGAGGTCCGCCGGATGCGGATCCTCCCAATGCGTCCGTGCCCCCCGCAAGGGGCTGACCGGTCCGCAGATCCAGGAGCTGACGCGGATCTGCACCCGTCTGGACACCCCCCTCCGGGAGCGGATCGAACGCGCGAAGGACAGGCATGCGAAGGACAGGGCTGTATTCCAGATAAACAGCACCACCGCCCTGGCTGTCATCCCCGCTGCGCTCAAGGAGGCCGGATTAGCGCCGAAGGTCTCGGCACAGAAGTACCGCGCCCGGGTGGAGATATCCCTCCCCGGGGACGGCCGGCTGCGTTTCTATATCCGCTACAGGGACCTGCTGAAGGAAGGTGCGTTGGACAGTGTCACCGGGGCGGTCAGAGACCTGAAGGAGATCCTGGAGGACCCGGGGCGGGATCCGGCGTCGAGACGGAGATGAAACGGGAAATCATCCGGGACAAGTGCAAATCTCCGGTATTTGTCCGGCAGGGGTGCAATAATCCGTCCCGGCGACGGTATTAGTATCAGAAACAAGCAAAACAACGAACGCATGACAGAATTCGAACGTTACGCCCGCCTCGAAAAGGGCGTCAACCCAAACACGCTGGACCGGTACGGAAGGTTCGTCTCCGGCTTCGTCAACCCCACCGTCATCGAGGAGCGTAGGCTCAACGCCACCTCCATCGACGTCTTCTCCCGCCTGCTGATGGACCGCATCATCTGGCTCGGATGTGAGATTGACGACGATGTTGCTAACATCGTCCAGGCGCAGCTCCTCTTCCTCTCCTCCATCGACCCGAAGGCGGACATCTCCCTCTACCTGAACACCCCGGGCGGAAGCGTCAGCGCAGGCCTTGGCATCTACGACACCATGCAGCTGGTGAGTCCCGATGTAGCCACCATCTGCACGGGCATGGCCGCCTCCATGGGCAGCGTGCTCCTCTGCGCCGGCGCGAAGGGCAAGCGCAGCGCTCTCCCCCACTCCCGCGTGATGATCCATCAGCCGCTCGGCGGGGTCCGCGGCCAGGCCGAGGACATCCTCATCGAGGCCCGGGAAATCGAGAAGTGCAGGGAGGAGCTGTTCGGAATCATCGCCTCACACAGCGGACAGCCCTTTGAGCGGGTGTTCTCGGACGGTGACCGCAACTACTGGATGACCGCCCGTGAGGCACTCGACTACGGAATGGTCGACCAGGTCATGGAAAGACAGCCCTAAGCGTTTTCCCGGGGTCCGTTTCCATGCGGTTTTCCGCCTGACGGCCCCGGGAAACATTCATTTCGACAGTTTTTCCCGGCTGCGCAAAAAGGTTGCGCATACGCACCATACCTTTGCATCCGGAAACTCCACGGCGGAGTTCCGGTTTCCCGATTATCACGCCGGAAGGTGAAACTTATCTCCCCACAGGAGCGTATTGACAAAGCCTTCCAGTGATTCCGGACCGGTCTCCGCCCTGCGGACAGCGCTCATTGACATTCAGCCCGATACAAGTGAACGGTTCCTTGTTCTTCTAAAAGCTGTGCGGCAGCTTCGGTCGTTCTGTTGGCAACACGCATTTTCAACAATCCATTCAACGGACAGAAACGAACCAAAGCCACATAGGACATGAAGACGAACTACAGAACCAGCACCGACGAACAATTCGTCACCAGGGACGGCAGGACCGTCCGTTACCAGGAACTCTTCGAAGGAATCGACCGGGGCGTCCGGAGTGTCGCCAGGGGGCTGAGCCGTCAGGACCGCGAGGACCTCTTCCAGGACGCCGCCTTCGGGGTAGTCCGCTCCCGTTCCGGCTTCGATCCCGGACGCGGAAACAGCTGCCCGCAGGCCTACGGAGCCATGGTCGCACGCAACTGCGCGAAGGACGCCTTCGCCAAGGCAGCCCGCCGGAACGCCACCCTCGTTACCCCCGTTTCGCGTGACGAGGACGAGAACGCCTGTGTCCCCGTCAGTATCGAAAGCTACGCCGGCGACGGATACGAGGCAGACAGACAGCTCGGATCCTCGGAAGCCGAGGCCTACATCGAGGAGAAAATCCTCTCCCTGAGCGAGCGGTACCGCACGGTCATCGGACTCCAGCGGCAGGGACTGAAGCCAAGGCAGATGGCCGTCATCCTCGACTGCACTCCGCAGAATGCCTCCCTCACGCTCCACAGGGCCCACAAGGCCCTCAAAAGAGCGCTCGGCCCGGAGTTCCTGGCAGATCACGGGATCTGCGCCTAGCTCTTACGCGGCTTGCTGCCGGTCCGTTAACGGGCCGGCAGCTCCGTTTTATCCCGGGATCCATAGTTCACGATTGTTTTGGACTACCGGTATAATGTCAGTATCTTTGAAACAAACTGAACAAGCATGGATAAGAATAGAGTGATACAGGAGGGAGACGAGACGAGAATCGAATTGAACAAAGACACCCTGGAAAAAGGGTATCTTGAAATTGAGGAGGCGCGCTTCCTGCTTATCCAATCGTTAACGGCTTATTGCAAAAGCCTCGGAATGAAGTAATAAGCGCTCTTTCTGATTTAATCAGTCATGTCCTGGTCAACAGGAAACAGTTCTCCCGCTGCTGACGGCGGGATGCCCGGTTGCATGCTCCCGGAGGACGTCTTCTCGTTCCAAGACCTGGAGAGATTATAATCCCGGAACCGCCAGGCTCCGGGAATCTCTTCATTGGCGAGATCGGGCCTGTGGATACAGTATGGGACGAGCCCTATGACCCGGTCGACACTCTCCAGCGTGACCGGGATATTCAAGAAATACTCATTCACTACCCGGACGGTCAGCACGTTCGTGGTCAGCTGCGTTTCAAACAGATAAGGAATCCCCCGCCGCCGAAGCCCGTCCCCGATCTTGACGGCCAGCAACGGGTATTCGATCAGGGCGATGTCCCGTTTCCGGCGGCAGACGGCGTAATACTCCGTCACGTTCTTTTCCATCAGGGCGAATGCCTCGCTGAGCTCACGCGCCCAGCGGGCTAGTGTCTCCGGCCTGACGTCCGGACGCTTCCGCCCACGCATGAACCGGTACTCCGCCTCCTCTTTCATATCATGGATGATGCGTCCGATGCCCATCTCGTCCGTACAGGCGGAATACAGGACTCCGAAGTTGGCTTCCGAGAGAAGCCTGTCTACGATCTGCTGAAGCTGTTTCGTCATTTATCCTTCTGGTCTTTTCTTCTTGATAGCCCTAGACTATGGTAAGAGGGCCGGTTCGTTTCATCTCCGCCATGAACGGCACCCACATCGGCCGGCGCTTGTCGATCTTCCCGGGGTTCCGGGGGGACTCCCAGTCGGTGCAGGTCGCTTCGCAGAGGTCAAAGAAGAACTGCGAGCTGCGGATAAGAAGGTCGAGGGAGGCTTCAGGGGCGTCAGCCCCGGTTTCAATGATGACGAGCCGGGTCGATGCGGGGAGGAACTTCCTGGTCCGTTCGGCGATGTCGCGCTCACGGGGAGAGATGAGCATCACCACGGCGGAGTCTTCCAGATGGTTCGAGGTGAAGATGAACCGGCCGTGACAGTAGTTGCGGAAATCGCAGACCGAAGCCTGGCTGAGGCCGCTTTCGAACAGCTTTCCTTCGAGGTTCTCCGCAACGGGACGGCCCCAGGAGCCGTGAAGGACGACGTAGTGCCGGACATCCCGGAAGTCTTTCGGGGAGAGCGGGGCTCCGTCGTTCCGTTCGAGTCGGTAAGGGGTTTCGGGAAGGGATTCGTACCGGGAGAGGTCGCATGAGGGGTCGAAGGCCCGGCAGAGGAGGGCGAAGTACATCACCGGGGTGCCGGTGGAGACGAATCCATCACGGATCCCGGGCACGGGGATGTCGAAGGACAGGGCCGACCCGGCCTTGAGGAAGGCTTTCCGAACTTCGTTACGGTCCCCGGTGCTGAGGGTGAAGCTGGCCGTCCCGGACGGGTCGACGGAAAGCCCACGCTTCGCGGCGCAGACGATGTCGTTGTTATGGCCTCCCTTGCTGACCAGCAGCAGCTTGGAAGTCTTCAAGGCTTCATCCGAGAAGGAGTTCAGCGTGTAGGGAGTCACGGCAGAGGACACCCCGCCGCGGGCCCCGTAAAGGAGGGCGGCGAAGTCCGCCACCGACGCGGCGCCGCCGGAGCCGGCGGCAAGAAGCGGACGGGAGGGATCGGAGAGGAGGAACGAGCGAAGCGGGGTGACATCAGCCGTCCGGGCATGGACCAGGATGTCCTTGAAGTTGATCGGGGATTCTTTCATGTTCAATATTGTTTATTGGACACATATACCCCCCGACGCCTTTTTTATTGCAGGGCCGGAATCACTTTTTCGAATCCGGTTTTCAATATGCCGTCACTCCCCCGCCTGCACTCACCTTGACGGACGGCGGGCCAGATCAAAGCCGGCTACCAGAAGGTAGTACTTCAAGGCCGTCTTAATGTTCCTGTCATAGAACTGCCTGTTGTTGTAACCTTCGTTCAGATTATGGCTTATGTTGTTGCGGTTGGCTATCAACAGGCCGGTCATCTTGGCTATCTTGTCCGGGATGGAATCCAGGGTGTACTTCCCTACCCTGTCCGGCAGGCTTCCGATGGCCTGAAGGTGCTGGACATAATGCCCCAGACCCTCTATGTTAGGATGGTACTCATACAACTTCAGATACTTTTCCAGTCCAATATACATCTTGTAGACGAGCAGCTCCGCGTCGCTGTCCGTCGCATGTCCGCCGAGATAGGTGTCCAGGAGCTTGAGGATACGCCACATCTCGTTGGACTTATCAAGCGAACCTCTGACGTATCCTTCCATGATCCGGTACATCCTTTCCCCTGTTCTGTCGTCAATTAGCGGATCGGCCGCCGCAAGGACTACGCGGCTCCTGAGCCTTCCCCAGTCGAGAGAATCCGCATCATTTCCCGCAGTGCCGTCAAGGCCGTTTTCCTTGTTGTAAAGATCAATATCAAGAGTATACTTTCCACCCTTTCTCCCCCCGCTGGAGATAAATATAGGGTCGTTCTGGAAAACCTTGTAGATGTTGGAAACCGCCATTCCCGCGGCACACTCCTCTTTCCGGACCTGCTCACACAGTTCCTTCTTGGTCATAGTGCGCCCGTCTGCATATAAGAGACGCTGTACTGCGAGAGACCGGAGTATTCTCAGATGATCTCCATTCCTGCGCGTCTTTTTGTCACCCTTCGTTTTGTCCTCTCCGGATGATTTTCCGCCCTGGTCGAGCGACTTGTCGTAGATGCGATAGCTCACCCCGTCAATGGTCTCCGCCCTGCATCCGATCTCTTTCAGATACCGGGTTACCGTCGACGTGGAATATTTAGGGTTCAAGGTGCGGGCAAAAGAAACAGCATCATCGAATGCAATCCTGCCGTCGCAGGTGCCGACAAGGCGCCTGAGTTCCGAATGCAAGTCGACCTTGTCTTTTTTCTTTCCGTTGACATAACGGTAGCGGCCGTTGCCCGCCATCTCGATATGGGGATTCGAGGGCACGCTATTGGTAAGGGCGCGAAAAGGATCCATCCCTTCGGCCATCGCCCGGCGGTCATACTCGTCAATCAGTTTGTCTCTATCCATGAAGGGGTCATCCGGATAATCTGTCCGGTGATCGTACAGAATACGAACCAGTTTATTGGCAAAGTATAAAGATTTCCATTTAACTGCGACAGAATGGTTTCCGAATTCATCCGGGCCGGACCATTCGTATTCATCGGTATCCGCCTTGAGATATACTTCGGCCAGACGGCATTCGTCATCGCTCCATCCCTTATTCATCATGAATCGCATGACCTCGGTTTCGAAAGAAAGGGGCCTCGCGTCTTGCTTGAAGAACTTCTCCAGGGGGCCAACAAGACTGATTATGACGGAAACCCCGTCCTTGCCGAATATCCCGGTATCCAGGCAGTATTCCTTGTCCAGCTCTCCGTCCGGCTTCTTCCTGACCGAAAACTTGTATCCCAAACCGTCCATGAAGAACCGGAGGGTCTTCCGGTCTTCGGGATTCACCCCAAGCCGTCCGGCAAGGAGCGGATACAGCTCGACTCCTTTCAGTTCCGCCCTGAAAGATGCGTAGGCCCGGCGCATATCCGCAGACGGTGTCATGCCCATGAAGGGGCTTCCTTCCAGCATAGCCACAGCGCTCTCGGTCAGGGACTCCATCTCCTTACGCACAGACTCACCGCTCATCTTAAGGGATGAGGCGATTTCCTTATTGGACCACTCCTGGTTGTCTTTTGGCCCGCCCCAGAGATACTTCCTCTCAAGAGCTCTTATCTTCCACATATCCGCAGGTCTCCCACCTTGTGACTGGTACGTCTTCTTCAACTCGACAATGAAATCATGGACGAAAGCGTTGAAAAGGCCATAGACACCGTCCGGGTGTGTACAATAAGGAATCTCTACGACGGAACGAGCCGCTGAATCCAGATCATGTATTTCCTGCTCATGATCCCGGATTGCATCCTGAAGATCCCTGACCTTCTTCTTTGAGGAATCAAGACCGAAGATGTCACGGACAGTCTCTAAACCGCCGTTTTTGGCCAGTGTGTTCACATACTTAAACCTGGCGTCGTTGGCCAGCGAAGAGGTGGCCATCTTCCGGAAATCGTCAAACGGGATGGAATAAATGTCTTTCATCTGGGACAGAATCATTATGGGCTAGTTCAAACAAAGGTAGTGATTATTTCCGTTCCTGTCAAAACCGGGGTCCTACGAGATGCTGCCTCGTCGAGGATTCCTAAGATTCCTCCGACCATGGGGACAACTTTTATCTGATATCCGGCTTTCGAGTGAAATGTTTTTCCGGAACGGGGGTATCTTCATTTGACGGTCCTTCAACCGGAGGGTCGCTCCACAAGAATCAAGTATCCAGATAGCGGCATGCCGTGAAGCCGGCATCCAAAGAGACAAAACATGCAACAGATCAAGATAACTCCCACCGTGACGGACCGCACAGCGGCTGTCAGCCGGTATATGTCGGATGTCAACCGATATCCCATGGTCACTCCGAAAGAAGAGGAAGAGCTGGCTTTCCGTATCCGCGCCGGGGATGAAGAGGCCCTCCGCCGCCTGGTGGAGGCGAACCTCCGCTTCGTCATCAGCGTCGCCAAACAGTACCAGGGACACGGGATGGACCTTCCCGACCTCATCAACGAGGGCAATGTTGGCCTCTTGAAGGCTGCCCGCAGGTTCGATCCATCCAAAGGGTTCAAGTTCATCTCCTACGCCGTCTGGTGGATCCGCCAGAGTATCCTGCAGGCTCTTACTGATAAGAGCCGGATGGTCCGCCTCCCGATCAACCAGGTCAATGCGCTCGGCAAGATGTTAAAGGCGGGTGCAGTATTCCTCCAGGAGAACGGGCGTGAGCCTTCGGACGCGGAGATCGCGGACCTGACCGGGCTGTCCCCCGACAAAACCGGAGACGCCGCCCGCGTCTCCGGTCCGCCCCTTTCCTTCGACACGCCCTTCGGCGAAGACGGAGAGGGAACCCTGCTGGACGTCGTCCCGGACGGATCGTGTCCGTCCGCCGATTCAAATCTCGTCCGTGAGTCCCTCCGGAGCGACCTCGAAGACATCATGAAGGTACTCGCCCCCCGGGAACGGGAGGTGCTCCGTCTCTCCTTCGGGCTTGGATGCGAAGAGAGGACGCTCGAGGAAATCGGAGAGGGTCTGAACCTCAGCCGGGAAAGGGTGAGGCAGCTAAGGGAGAAGGCCATCCGGAAGATGGCGCGGCCAGCCGTCCGTTCACGCCTCGCGCAATACCTTTAGAGAAGCGGAGGAGAAACACTCCGAACCAGTTCATTCAGATCAGGAAGAACGTCCGGACATCCCAAGCGTCCGGGAATCCCGCGCACCGGAGAAGAAAACGTCAAGAGCCTCGGCGAAGATGTCACCGGGGCATACCGCGTCAAAGAGCGTCATGGACGAACGGAATTTCATTGCATCTGTTCTGCCGCCCAAGACCGCTTCTATATCTTCCCCCTTATGGAAGAGAACCGCGGATGTGATCTCCCGTAAACGCTTCCCGAGAACCGGATCAGCCAGATACTCTTCCGCTTCCTTCAGGGATTCGATGCCGTAATAATTGCTGTTGTAGCTCCGACCGAGTCCTTTCAGCTGGGGAAAGACAAACCACATCCAGTGGGTGTTTTTCCTTCCGGCTTTCATTTCCTGAAGCGCCTGTCTGTAGGTGTCGAAGTCGTCCTGCGCCTGCAGGAACCTGTTCAGATTTGCCATTATTCAGATATCTTGCACGTTGTTCCGTAAACGGTCTTCTCTTTCACGGAAGACAGGACATGGACGAACTTGTCCGGAAACCGGCCCTGAACCCTGTCAGCCATCTCCTTCGGAATCTCCTTGTAGAAGGCCTCCGCAATGCCGCTCGTGATGCAGGCCAGCGTATCCGAATCTCCGCCGAGGGAGACTGCCTTCCGGATGGCGTCCTCGAAATCAGTCGAATCCAGGAAAGCGATGATGGCCGGCGGAACGGTTCCCTGGCAACTGTCCTCCCACTCATAAATGGGATGCCAATACTCCCAGGTCTTGTGAAGGTCGTACCCGTAGGTCTTTTCGATATAGTCGCGGATTTCCTCCTTGTTCTTCCCGGTGCGGGCCAGGAAGATGGATGCGGCCGTAGCCTGAGCTCCCTTGACGCCCTCCGGATGATTATGGGTGATGGCCGCGGAAATTGCAGCCACGCGCTCAGTCTCCTCCAGTGTGTCGAAAAACCAGCCTACCGCGCTTACGCGCATGGCAGATCCGTTCCCAAAAGAACCGTAGGGATGCCGACCGGACTTGGACCGGTACGGGGATTCCCCGTAGCGGGAGTCGAAGGGGCGCAGCTGTCCCGGGCGGAAGAGCCAGTAGTAAAACCCGGTCCCGTAACCGCCCATCGGGCAGGGGCAGTTCTCCGCGAACAGCAGCATCGCATCCTCCAGCTTCTGGTAGGTATGTTTGGGATCCGACAGCAGCCAGTATGCGACAGCCATCGTCATGACGCTGTCGTCCGTGTAGTTGCTCTCCGAGAGGAAGAGCCTGAAATTGTAGTCCTTGGTATTGTGGAACTCGTAGGCAGAGCCCACGGTGTCCCCTATGATTGCTCCTAACATGCTTTCTTCATTTTCTTTCTCTCCTTTACGGAGAAGGTTATACTGCCTTTATTCAGATCAATTTTCGCACCGTACGCCCTCAGGCAGTCACTGCCGATCAGAACCGTCATTGTCTCCGGGGTGCCGAGGATCCTCTTGACGCTGTCGGAAAGGGACGACAGGTCGTCCAAAATCCCCAGAATCCTCAGATTTCCTTCACCGGCACCCGAAGTCTCCATGGGAATGTCTATCCGGGCGAACTCCGCTTCCACCTCCCGGCTTCCGGCTATTCCCACGAAGTTAGTCTTCCCCTTGGAGGCAATCGACCTGGAGAGGTCTGGATAGTCCGTCATCAGGCTCCGGTCAAGTATGGTGGATCCCGAGCCCGTGTCCACGATGGCGTAAATGACCCTGCCATCGGCCATCGGAAAACGGATGAACGGAATCGTGCTTTTGGTCTCTGCGAAGGGGAAGGTGTATTTCATCATAGGCTTTTGTTTTTTTGTGGCGCAAAGGTAACCCCACTCGGCGAACCCTATGTTCGTTACGGAAAGGAAGGGGGCTAAATCAGCCCCCTCTTCTCGTACACCTGCCAGAATTCGAACGGGTAGTGGATATTGTCCACGGGGATGCCGTCCGCAAGCAGTGGGGCCATGGTTTCAGCCGTGTAGCCTCCGTGGCCGCAGCCGAGCGCCGTAACGAGGAAGGTCAGCTCGGGATGCTGCCTCGCGTAGTCGACCAGCCGGCGGAAGGCCGCACGGATCTCATCGGGGCCGATATTAGCGCCGACCGTCGGAATGGCGTAGGACCGTCCCTGCGGGCCTTCGGCGACACCCATCTGGGCGCCGAACCGCTGGACAGCCTTCAGGGCTGCTCCGCCGTTATGAAGGCCCTGGTGGTTGGACCCGAACACGAAGATCTCGTTACGGCCGAGCCTTCTGATCAAGTCTGTGGCGATACGACCTTCATACTTCCCGTACCCGGGAATGGGATCCTCCTGGTAGAATCGCGCCGCCCTTTCTTTCTTTGCGCTGATCTGTTCCTCGTAGGTGGCCTCCGGACAGCACATGAGGAAATCGTTCTCTTGTGCGTACCAGCGGTCGCGGGCTCGGCGCTCCTTCCGGAAGGTCTCGAGGGTCTCCTGCTCGGTCTTCTCGAATTTGATGACGTTCGTGATAGACAGGCTCACAGACACCCCGTGCACGTCGTGGTCGGTACCCATGTAGGCGAAGGACCAGCCTTCGTCCTTCAAATGCTCGACCAGGGCCTTGATGGAGGCCATGTCGTACTCGTGGGAGTCGTTCTCGTATCCGTCCGTGATCACCGTCACAACGACCGAATGGTTCTCGTCGCCCTTCAGCTCCTTCTCGAGCTTGGTCAGCGTGCGGCCCATCGCGTCATAGAGCGGAGTTGCGGCACCGGGGACGTAGGTCTCCTCCGTGAGGTGCTCCGCCTTGGAGGGGTCTGCGTTCCAGTACACCTCGTCGATGGAGGTGCTGTCGAAGAGGACCAGCGTGATGAACTGCTCCTGCGTTTCCGCGTATTTGGTCTTGGCGGCTTTCACGCCTCCGAGTACTTCGTTGAAGCCCTGGATGGCGGGCCTCTGGATGCTCCACATGGATCCGCTGCTGTCCATGATAATCACGTTGTACACCTTTGTCTTTTCAGTCTTCTTTTCCATGTCTTTGTGGTTTTTAATGTGGTTCATAGGTTCTCTGGCACTCTAACAATCTACGTTCCTTTTTGCTTTTCGTGTCATTTTGACGCAAATATAGATGTTTTCTGGCATGTTTCCAAATATTTTATGTCATTTTGACACATTTTCTTTGATTTACTGGGAAAATGAGCTACATTTGCCTCTGAAATGGGAAAGAACTATACATACAAGCCCGGTGACCCGTTCCCCTATCAGTACAAGTACGAGCACATGGCCGTCACCACAGACTGCGTCATCTTCACTTACGAGGATTGGCAACTGAAAGTCCTATTAGTCCGCAGAGGTGGCGAGCCCTACAAGGGTGAATGGGCGTTTCCGGGAGGATTCCTGAGGATGAATGAAACTGCCGAACAAGGGGCACTTCGGGAGCTTCGTGAAGAAACCGCCCTTGTTCCCTCGGCCTTAGGCCAACTCGGAGTCTTCTCCGACGTGTACCGCGATCCGCGCGAGCGCGTAATAACCATAGCATGGTATGCGCTCGTGAAACCCTACGAGGTGGTAGGCGGTGACGATGCCGACGAGGCAGCCTGGTTCCCGGTTGATGATCTCCCTCCCCTGGCCTTCGACCATCATAAGATCTTCGAGGCGGCCATGGAACGGCTTCGCCGGGACATCCATTTTCAGCCTGTTGGTTTCGACCTGCTGGATGAAGAGTTCACCATCCCCGATCTCCAGCGTCTGTATGAAGCCATCCTGGGCGTCAAGTTCGACCGCAGGAATTTTCAGCGAAAGATCCTCGCGTCAGGCATCCTCGAAAGCGTCGGTAAGGAAGGTGCGTATGATGACTATCTCTGTTGCTCTGAAGAAGCGCCTGTTTTCGTGCCTGAAGAAACATTTCACGGGGACTACAATTTCAGTCGAGCGGACTGTGCAATGCCCTCCCCCCAAGCTGTTGCTCCTGAAACTGCCGCTCCAAAGAAAAGCCGTCAAGGCCGGCGTGGAATTCTGTTCCGGCTCAATCGTAAGAAATACGAGGAACTGAAGGAAGACGGTCTTAAACAGGAATTCTAGCTTTCAGCATTTAGGGTTTTCCCTGCATCTTCATCAATTTAAAAGATGGTTGGCTCTTTTTGGGGTGAGACAACTGCCATTTATATCTTATACGACTTGTATAACGGCATCTATTACTGGCTATTTATTTCTTTTTGCCAATTCTCAAGATTTGGAATTGTCTTGTTCTTTCAAAAGCTTTTTTTAGCATCTAAAGCAGTGAAGCATAAGGAGAGGTCCGCTGTTACAGTAGACGGTTTTATTGTTTAGGATACTTCTTCTGGAGTTCGGTCCGAAGAGTGGCTTCCAGTTCCTTGCGCTTACGTCTATCCTGCTGGTAAGCATCCTGGATTTCCCGACGCACTACCTTTAATTTTTCCAGTTCTAATTCTCTATGACTAAGGGTATTAGTCAAACGATTCAGAGTAGCATTTAGTCTTGCCTTTTCGAGCTCACAAGTCCAAACGGTTATAACTAACCACCCTTTTGCCTCAAGCAAACGCCAATTACAATTATCTCGAACTCTATTTCGCTCAATCTTCTCTTTCCAGAAAAGACGATTTGTTTCCGGCAAACGAAATTTGCTGCAGCCAACGTGTCCATGCCAAAAACAGCCATTAACAAACATGACCGTACGGTAGTGAGGAAGAACTATGTCCGGTTTTCCTGGTAAGCGTTTGTCGTTAATGCGATACCGGTATCCAAGATGCCAAAGGGAAGAACGAAGCGTCAACTCTGGTTTTGTGTTGGCAGAGTGTATTGCTGCCATGTTTCGATGGCGTTGTTCGGGAGAGTGTCGATCAGGCAATGTATTTGAATTAACAATTTCGAGCTAAAGATATGCATTTTTTTCATTATATTTGCACAAATCACCAATTACAAACAATGAGCGAGAGTTATAACCGCCTTAAGATCGTCCTTGCCGAAAAACAGAAAACCAATAAGTGGCTTGCCGAACAGCTCGGGAAGGATCCCACAACAGTATCTAAATGGTGCACTAATAGAAGCCAGCCTTCATTAGAGGTATTATATGATATTGCCAAGTGTCTTAATGTGGACGCTAAAGAATTACTTGTCTAAAATTAGTTATTCATGTTGAAAGTAGGTACACTGTTCAGTGGAATTGGAGCTTTTGAAGAGGCTCTTAATCAAATGGCAATTCCTCATGAGATCCTTTTTGCTTGCGATAATGGAGAGATTGAATTTATCCCTTTTGATAATTTAGCAGACCGAAAAGAGTATAAGGATTTAGTTCATAAAGGTTCTAAACTATCCGATGATGAGAAGGTTAAACTAGCCTCTCTCAAAGGTGAATTAAACAGAAGAATTGAGGAGATTCGCGATACTTGCTACAAGATGGCAAATAATACCGAAAGGACGCGATACATTAACGAGTTGTATAAGCGGTATTCTCCATTTAAATATCATAATTACGTAAAGGATGCATATCTGGCAAACTACGCTTTGGATGAATCTCAGTTTCATACAGATATCAGGTTTATCAAAGGCGATGAATATGCTAATTCTGTAGATATTCTCGTTGGGGGTAGTCCATGCCAGAGTTTTTCTACATACGGCAAGAAGATGGGATTAAATGATGTGAGGGGCACTTTATTTTACGATTATGCGAGAATAATTAAAGAGTGTAACCCAAAAGTATTCATATATGAAAATGTAAATGGTCTTTTGTCTCATGATGATGGAAAGACGTGGGAGGCCATGAAGTCAGTCTGGGAACAACTAGGATACAACTTAGCCTTCCAAGTTCTTAACGCTGCTGATTATAATTTCCCTCAAATCCGTCATAGATTGTTTTTAATTGGTATTCGAGAAGATTTGTATGTAACCCCGTATTCGTTCCCGGAAAAGAAAGAACTCGTTCATTCGAGTACAGAGTATCTAGAGAACTCTGATGATATCCCCAATAGCTTTTATCTTACCCAAAAGGGATTTGAGTGGGTCACAATCCATAGTAAGAATGTTAACCGCACAAGGTTTAATAGAGATGTAATTGGAGCACAAACGGCAACTCAACAAGATAATTGGACTGGAGATTTAAGGGTTGAACCAGCACAGCAAAGACATTTTGATGATCCTCGAATATACGTCGGTCAGTACGACTTCGGCAATGGTCCCGAGCCGGCTGTTGCCCGGAAAATGACTCCTCGCGAATGTATGAACCTAATGGGATTTAATCCAAATTTTAAAATTGTGGTTCCTAAAACAGTTGCCTATCGCCACGCCGGTAATTCTATTGTCGTTCCTGTTCTAATAGAGATTATTAATAGTTTGAAGCCTTATTTAGAGTAGTATGAATTTTACAATTTGCAACCTTGATAGTAGTCTGTTTGTAAACAGCATTACTGTTCCATGGGCCGTACAGGCAATTGACAGTTTCTGTAAAGAGGTTTCTGACGAATACCTTAAGGAAGTAGGAGACATATTCCCCGCCAGTGCGCTCGCCTACTATGCGAGAGATAAATATGATGAAACTGGGAACACTAAAACTTATTTTTTTGATAAGGAGTGTTTAAAAGAAGAGAATAGAGACAGGATAAGTGGGACCGGGAACATTAATACTTTCTCGAGTTGGTGCCGTCGCTCTGGCTTGTTATACGATCAAAGGGGACTATTTGGCTTAAGCGAGTTGGCCTCTCTCCTTCTTAAGCCCAACAAAATAACAATAAAAGAATTTGCTTTTATACTTTTATCTAAGCAGTGGGTGAAGATTGATGGAGAATGCTATAGACCTCTTCTGTCTGTGATAGACACTCTTGCCGGCGAAGGAATGGATTTTATTGACCTTCTTGGACAGTATACACAAAACAAGAATGATGTAAAAAATCTTCTTCAATTACGTATATTTGAGTCCGTTACAGGAAGAGCCAAAACTACTGGAGATTATATTGCTTTTACCCGTTTTGATACTTTAAGGAATTGTCTTGTTCAAGCCGGCATTTTATCAGACAAGAACAGTGGTTTTAAACTTACGGAAGAAGGAAAAACAGTTCTGGCAGATTTTCATAAACACGAAAAAAGGATTCAATCTTTTGGTAATACTGAGCTTGGTTTCTTAGAGTACATGTGCTCAATCAACAATGGAGCTTTTTCATTGATTGGTAAAGACAACGTCGCAGTGTATAAGTCAGTTTATCCAAATTTATCACGCTTGGCTTTGAGGTATGGAAGTAACGAATATGACTGCATCCCTTCAGAAATCCCTATTTCACCATTGCAGCAAATTTACTTTGGCGCACCTGGAACAGGCAAATCCTATCAACTTGATATTGATGCGAAGCCATATGCTCAAATACGGACTATTTTTCATCCGGATTCAGACTATTCATCTTTTATCGGCTGCTTCAAACCTATCTCTGTAGGGTCTCAGATTGAGTATAAATTTAGACCGCAGGCTTTTGTAAATGCATATATTAAGTCTTGGTTGACAAAAAAGCCATTCTTTCTAATCATAGAGGAAATTAATAGAGGAAACTGTGCGCAAATATTTGGTGATATCTTCCAACTTCTTGATCGCAAGAATGGGGTTTCCGACTACACTATTAAGCCAGACACAGATTTAGCCGAATACATAAAGAGCGAATTCGAGAAGGATTCCACCAAGAAGATTATTGAAGAAAACCACCTTTCAATTCCTCCTGATATTATCTCCGGAGAATCGATGCGATTGCCTAAGAATCTAATTCTAAGGGCAACTATGAATACTTCGGATCAATCCCTGTTCCCGATGGACAGCGCCTTCAAGCGTAGGTGGAACTGGAAGTATTTTTCTATAAAAGATGAGAAGAAAGGATTCAAGATTGTTCTTGATTCTGGAGAAGTGTATGATTGGTGGGAAACAATAAAAACCTTAAATGACAAAGTCTTTAAGGTCACTAAGTCTGCAGACAAGCAACTTGGTTACTGGTTCGCCAAGATACCCGAGAATGAGACGACAATTACTGCTGAGGATTTCGTCTCCAAGGTTGTTTTTTACCTATGGAATGACGTATTCAAGGATTACAGCCTGGACTCGAAAAATGCTTTTTCCCACGAAATCCAATTTGGTGATTTCTATGACAGTGATGGCTCAGTTAAACCCGAGACGATCATTGCATTTATGGAACTTAATGGGATTAAGAACGAATCTGCAGACAAGACAGAATTAAAGCCTGAAGGTATTAGCGAATAGCTTTTAAAATGATACTGATTGTAGAAGGATACAATTACAAGTCGGATAAAGTCAGGCGGATTCTTGAAGGCTTTGATCATAAAGAACTGAAAGAAAGCATTTCAACTGACTGTGTGGGCTATTGTTATGACAAAAGCCTTGATGACTGTATCTTCTTCGTCCCGAAAGTTATTTGCGATTCGAACGACAAAGTCTTAGGAAAGTACTCACCTGATGATTGTGTTGACCTTACAAATGGGCCAGTTTCATCCGAAGAAAAAGTTTTTCTACAAGAACTCAATATCTGGATTTATCGAGCCTTACAAGAGTATTCTAAACTTGAGGAATCGATAGAGATTCTTCAAGAAAAGCATTTCTCTGTTATCGATTCTGTCGGAGATAGTACTTCTGGTACTTTCCTCGATAGAATCTTGGGTCTCATTAAGTTTTATAATGAGAACCGAGATTTCATTCTTTTCACGATCAAAAGCATTCATAGCCAAAATCACAAAATCAATTGGAGAAAGACTGTTTCACAATCACAATCCATTGTTTTGAATGGTGTCCCGTTTTATCTTGACCCTATTAGTAAGAAAAAAACAATTGATTGGGATGAAGAGTTAATGATTATCTTCTTCTCCATTCTTAATTATACCAGAAAGTATGGATTCGATTTTCGTTTCGAGAGTCAGTACGAATTGATACAAGGTGAGCATTTTACGGCGTATCGGGAAGGAATTGGAGTCAGGAGACTTCGTCAAATTCGCCATCGGTATTTTTCTGACAGAACACGAAAACTCTGGTCTCTTTGTTATTCTTTTTTTGAAGCCACTGAATATATTTTGTCAAACAAGGAAGATTCAGACTACTTAATTGCGACTAGTTTTCATATTGCTTTCGAGGCCATTGTAGATGAATTAATTGGGCAGCCCGAGTTTGCAGATATGCGCAATCTTGAGGACGGGAAAGTTATAGATCACATTTATCAGGATCGTTCTTTACTATCAAATGATCCAATGTTTTATATCGGGGACAGTAAGTATTACAAAACCAGGTATTCCGTTCAAGAAAGAAGCCTTTCAGCATATAAACAATTCACTTACGCACGAAATATCGTCCATGATAGTATTCAAAAGTCATTTAAGAAAACATGGCCTTTTCGTGATCCTCTAACAGAAGGGTATTGCATCACCCCTAACTTCTTTATCAGCGCAGAAATAGATCCTGAACACAGATTTGATTGTGACGGATTCGAGAAAAAGGACGTCGAGGGTACTCATTTCTCTTCCCGTCAGTTTAATAATAGGCTCTTTGATCGGGACACTCTTTGGGTTAACCAATACAATTTGAATTTTCTTTTTTTACTGTCGACTTATGCTATGGCGGATTCGACGATAAAAGAGACATTTAAGATAAAGGCACATCGATTTTTCAGAGACAAAACAATTGATCTTCTCAATAAAGAATACGAGTTTTGGGAGTTAACCCCCAAAAATGGACTATCGCTAGAAGAGACGATCAGTAACACAATTAAGTGGGAGATTAGAGGTACGGTTTATAGATTGGGAAAAGATGGTAATTCTCTTCTCTTTGCGATGGAAAAACCAGACGAACCACTTAATGAGGAAGACAATGCTGTCACAAAATATGAGCGCGAATATGACTTTAATAGGATAAAGCCACTTATTGAGGCTCATTTCGAGCATCGACGTTGTCAATTATCCAAGAACGAAGGAGAAGTTATACAGTATGTGGATGAAGGGTGTTCTTCGGGCCAAAAGAACTCTTTCTGCTATATGTTTGATAACACTTATCAGAAATAATAACAACCTTTCTGGGGCATTTTGAATTATTAGTAATAAAGATTAACACCGAAACACTTAAACCAATTCAGATATGGATGCCGGAAAAAAACAACTCGCCGATATTCTTAATGGTAATCGCGTACTCGAAGTGCCTTACTATCAGCGTAGTTACGTTTGGAAAGAAGAACAATGGGAACGCTTCATTTCGGATATGGAGTACATTACAAGCACAAACAAAGACTACTTCCTCGGTTCAATTATCCTGAAACAGCAGCCCACTGGCATCTCCCCTTTCGACATTCAAAGCATCATTGATGGTCAGCAGCGTTTTACCACCTTTGCCCTCTTCTTCAAGTCCCTTTGCCTCAAGACGGACGATCCCAAGACGTTTGAAGACAAATTCATGGTTTGGGACCGGAAGGAGAAAAAGCACAAGATTGCCATACGCCATAGCATCAATGACCGGAAGGATTTCGAGGCGATTATCGAGCTTGAAGAAGATGCTCCATATGTTCCGTCAGTTCCCAGCAACATCACCCGAGCCTACAACTATTTCCAGGAGAATATCAATCCGGAGAAGGTTGATGTTGACATCTTGCTCAACCACGTGATCTTCATCGGCATATCCCTGCAACAGAGTGAAGATGAGCAGGTAATTTTCGACACCATCAACTCTCTCGGCGTCCGTCTGACCACGGGAGAATTGTTAAAGAACTACTTTTTTACGGAGAGTACACGAGAGGAATATGAGGAGCTATGGGCTCCAATTTTCGAAAAAGACCGTGAACTAGCGAACTATTGGGATGCTGAAGTCGTTTCTGGTCGCCTCAAACGAACCAACATCGACTTCTTCTTTACCGCATATCTAAATATTAAGATACAAGATCCTGACATCAAAGTAAGTGCAGACCACAAGATGCGCTACCGTCGTTCCGAGGGCCTGTTTAACAACTATAAAGACCTAATCAGCACGTATGGATTAGACAAGAAGAAAATGATATATGACATCCTCGACTATGCGCTAATATATCACGACAACATCAATCCGGATATCGCCGAAAAAGCAATACCTGGCACTCCCGGGATCGAGCGGATGAACTTCCTCATCTTTGTCCTTGAGTATACGACGATCGTCCCCTATGTCTTGTATCTGCTCATGAATGTCAAAGACATTGACGAACGCAATGCAATGTTCGGCTACATCGAGTCATACATCCTTCGCCGTCAGATCTGCAAGAGCGATAACAAGAACTTCAGTGACCTCTTTGCCGAGAACCTCATTCTCAACCGAGTAACCACACTGGAAGCGTTGAAAGATTACATCGAGAACAAGGACGAATCCCAAGCTCTTGCACTTCCTCGCGACAAAAAAGTCATCAAGGCCTGCCACGACAAATCCTATCCCAACAAGAAGGCCCTGGCTATTCTCTATCTTTTAGAAACCTCCATACGCGAAGGAAAGCCACACGCAACACAACTCTATCCATTTGATCGCTATAGCCTTGAGCACTTGATGCCTAAGAGCTGGAAAGAGAATTGGCCCCTTACCGAGGGCGTAACCGAGGAGGAAAGAGACGATGTAATTCTCTGCTTGGGCAACCTTGCTATGCTCCCGCAGAAACTCAACACATCCATCAGCAACGCCTCATGGGCCACGAAGAAAGCAGGCAATGGCAGAAATCAGGGCATCATATTCTATGCCTCCGACATCGAAACCTTGGCCGACATCGTAACAAAACCGGAGTGGAACGAAGCAACCATCTTAGAACGTGCCAACTGGATAGCTGATAGGGCTATTAAGGTTTGGCCCACTTATCTCCCCGAGGAAGACGATGAACTGGAAGTTGCTGCTGATAGCGGAAACACCACGATAAAGACAGGCAGGAACAACAACCTAGATCGCACTCAGTATTCATTGAATGGCAATACTGCAACATCGAAGAGTCAGTTCGTTCTCGATGTGGTTAAGGCATATGTAGCAAAACACCCCGAAAAGACCTTTGCAGAACTTGAAGATGTCTTCTCTATCAGCCTTTGCTCCAAAGGATATAAGTTCCTCGGCTTCCTATGTTCTGAAGAGAGACATGCTGCCTGGGACAACAAATACAAAATGAAACGTTACAGTATTGGCCAACCTGATGGCACGCTTAAATCCGCTGACGGTATCAAATTCTACGTCAATACCCAGTGGTCCATCGATGGTATGCCCGGCATCGTCAAACTTGCCAAAGCCGAAGGCTTCAAAGTCACGACTCAATAGCAATGGGAAACCGGAAAAGGGCTAATAATATATTTATGCCGGTATCCCTTCCCTTAGCGGGAAACACAGTGTTCAAGAGTATGATCAACTGATTACCAACCCAGGTGAGCTATTCTCTTCGGGAACTTTTCGTCACATAATAGTGATGGTCCCCAGAGCAATGATAATAAAACGACAAGAGCGGTAAACATACCGCTCTTTTTCATAAATAACAGGTAATCATGCTATCTCGTTCCACAATTATATATATCATCACTGTCTTCACGATGACACAGTGTACCCTTTTTAGTATTGTTCACTTTCGTTTAAGAGTGATGTAAACTATATCATTGTGGTCTCACCCGAGAACTCGAATTTATGCATTTCCAATGCTTTCAAGACGGCGAGGCAGATATTCTCGTCATCCATTCCTTCATCATACAAGTCACCCACAAGGTCTATGATATACTGTGGCAAATGCATTTCGGTTCGATCTGAAATGCAAAGGTATAATATGCCTGCAAGACCATGAAATCATTGCAAGTCTTGCAGGCTATGCCGGCATCGCTACCAGATTCCTCGGAACAGCGATTCTGTATACTCCGTCCTTTCCCCTTACAATGGCATACTGTTCGGCGGCAAGCTTTCCCACCTTGTCCACCAGCTTTCTCTTGATTCTGGAGACGTTGGTCTGGAGAGTCGCCCTGTCATCATCGCATAAGGCGTCCACTGCGGCCTCAATCTGGTCGGGGTCGTCAAAGACAGTCTGCTTCCGGTAGATTGCACAGAGCTCGTCGTAATACTTCCATATATCCTCAGCGGAGATTCCGCCATCGTATCTGAGAAGAAGGGTATACAGGGTCCGCTCCATCGGGTTTAAGTAGATCTTAACATCCCCGTAGTCAGGGAGAGAAAGTATGCCATTCCTATCCAGGAAGATTCTCCCCGGTCCATCCCTCTTCACGAGGGTATCGATCTGATCGTCGTTGAGTCCCCGCGCCCGAAGGTCCTTCAGTAGGTCTCTGACCGCGAGGACAAGAGCCTTGGTATCGTCATCAAGCACTAACTTGTCCATGGTATGGGTGTGTCCGTCAGGACACGGTTTGCGCAATATGCGCGGTTATAAGATGGATTTTGCCCTGAGAACGGCAGGACTACCGTCGTGCGATTTAGCTGCGTTCGGTTCGAGAACTAATTCGCTCTATATGATGACGATTCTGTTTTTCGGACATGACGCAGCCGGCGAAACTCGTTGAGTTACGCCGACATTTTGTAAAGAAGAATGTCTGTGCCATGTCCAAAATGGTTTTTGCGGGTGCAAATATACAAATAAAACTTGAGCCTCCAACAGGAATCGAACCTGCAACCCTCTGCTTACAAGGCAGATGCTCTACCAGTTGAGCTAAAGAGGCGTCTGAGCTCAGAGCCGGATTCGGACCGGCGGATACCGGTTTTGCAGACCGGCGCGTTAACCGCTTCGCCACCTGAGCGCTTGCTGGGGCAGAGAGATTCGAACTCCCATCGGCGGTTTTGGAGACCGCTA
>JAEEGJ010002329.1_pt1 | contig 105967 bp, 80 predicted proteins | sample 8958761 | NCBI WGS metagenome assembly JAEEGJ01 (sample SAMN16246546, study PRJNA631951) | gut metagenome | biome: gut microbiome; feature: rumen; material: RS-attached | host: Bos | place: Iran: Karaj | collected 2018-10 | reverse complement strand
TGTAGGTGAGGTCGTGGTGCACCTGCACGAGGATGATGTAGAGCGCGGCGAAGGCTGCCGTCAAGCCCAAGATGTTCAGGATGGAAGACACGAGGGAGGTCTTGCCTTTTTTATAGATTCTAGCCATGTGTTGTTGAATTGTTGATTGTTGAATAGTTTAATTGTAGGGAAGCATTATGCGTTCCTACAAGATCATTCATTACGTAAGGATTTCACTGGATTCACCGTAGCGGCCCGCAAACTGCGCAAGGTGACCACCGCAATTGTAACCGCCAAAACCGCCAACAGCGCCAAGACAAACACCCAAACATGCAACGTCACCTGATAGGCGAAGCCCTCCAAATAACGCCGCATGATGACGATGCTCACGGGCACGGCGACGACGAAACAAACCAGCACAACTTTTACGAAGCGCGAGTTGAACATCGCCAGAATCTGCCCCACGGTGGCGCCGTGCACACGACGGATGCCAATCTCCTTGCGGCGGTGCTCCGTCTCGAACATCACCAAGCCGAACACGCCCATCAGCGAGATGACGATGGCCAAAATCGTGAACAGCGTGACCAACTTCGAAAGGTTTTGCTCCTTTTTGTATTGGTTTTCAAGGGATTGTGAGAAAGGCCACACATCGTATGATATTTCGTCGCCCATATTGGAGTCGAGGTCGTTGAGGGTTTTCCTGATGCGCTCCATCACGGCGGGGACATCCACGCCAGCCTCGGTGCGGATATACAGCCGATTGCAAATATGCCATGGATCTTTGCCGTAAACATAGAATGCAAAAGGTTTAATCTCTTGACGCAACGAGGCAAAGTTGAAGTCCTTGCAGAAACCGGCAATCTCAGCGATTTGGTCATCATGCCCTCCAATCTGGTCTTCAAGGGTGATTTGATATACGTCCCGTGCAGTTTCGTTGAAAATATAAGTACCCGAGGAATGCTCGTCGGCTTCCGTGAAATCGCGACCTTCCACAATGTCGATGCCCATGAAACGGAGGAAGTTCCACGAAACGGGATAGACATCCCAACCGGCATCCTCACCCCGCACTTTGCGCCCCCATTGCATCCGATAATCATTTACGAAAGGCCCATCACCCCATGCGATGTCCTTGATGGCTGCATCGGTCAACAACTGACTCTCAACGACTTGGCGGTTGGTGGCAAGGTCCCACGACACCTGCGACTGCAAAAGACATTCTTGGTTGAAGCCCATTTCGTGATTCATCATGAAACGACGTTGCTCGGAGACGAATATCGCACAGATAATCAGGACGATGGAAACGGTGAACTGCAAGCCAATCAAGCCGATGCGGAATGCCTTGCCCTTCTGTGTAGTGCCGAGGGTGCCTTTCAAGGCAAAAGCGGGGTTGAACGAGGTGGCGAACAAGGCTGGATAGAGGCTGGCGACCACCGAGATAAGCAACGCCAAACCAATGGTCAAAGCCACGACACCCCAGTTTTGGCCGAAATCGAGAGAAGTGTCAATCATCGAGGCCAAGGTGGATTGCCTGAACAAGGTGACTACAGCCACCGCCAAACCCAAGGCAATGACCACCATCAGCACCGATTCGCCCACCGACGACATCACCAACTGGAAACGACTGCTGCCCAATATCTTGCGTGTGTTGATGCTCCGCAGGCGCAACGGCACCATGGCGAAGAAGAAATTGATGTAGTTGATGAAAGCGATGAGTACTACAAAAATGGCGATGACGAGCAAAGTGATTGTTGTGGTTCTGTTGCCCGCCTTTCCAGGGGCATAATAGGAATTGCTGTCGAAGTACATATCGGTCAGCCGCACGGGGTAAAGCCCGAACTTGACATCATCATCCGTAACCTCAGTGCCACCATTCACCTCACTGAAAAACTGTTTGACCACCGGCATTGCCACTTCGGTAATCGCCTTGGGGTCAGCACCTTTACGAAGTTTCATAAAATAGTTGAACGAAAACTCCTTCCAGTCGTCGAGGCTATTATCACCCATATCGGCAAGCATTTCGAAAGAGGAAAGGTCGCTGTGCTTCGGCATGTCTTTATAGATGGCCACGATGGATATTCCCTGCCACCCCGACCCATCATAATACTTCATCACATCACCCACTTGGACTCCAAGGCGTTTTGCCGCTGATTCCGAAAGGGCGAAGCCAGTGCCTGTCAGATCATCCCAGTTGCCAGCCACCAGTTCGAAACCGAACACATCGCGAGCGCCTTTGTTCATGGCAGATATCGAGATGGACACAGGGGATTGATCATCGCTTACCCGAACCGCAATGGGATTGCCCATGATTTTACCGCAGCCGCCGGCTTCAATATCAGGGGAAGCATTAAGCACATACTCTCCCATAGGACGGTTCATATAAGAGGAGTATTCACTTTGATTGATTTCTTTCTTTGTAAGGACATAAATCCTGTCGCTGTCTTTGAGTGCCTTGTTGTAGGTGAGGTCGTGGTGCACCTGCACGAGGATGATGTAGAGCGCGGCGAAGGCTGCCGTCAAGCCCAGGATATTCAGGATGGAGGAGACGAGGGAGGTCTTGCCTTTTTTATAGATTCTCATATTGTTGAATTGTTGATTGTTGAATTGTTGAACTGTTGAACTGCCGCTTCGCGTCATTGCGAGGAACGAAGCAATCCAGGTTTTATAAACGAACAAGTATTTTAAATATTCTCTCTGCTTTTTCAAGTCCGAAGAACTTTACCAACTTTTCGAAAAACGTTTGGTTGATTTTTGTTTTATTACGGTTTTTCATCACAACTTTTTTTCTTGTTGTTTTCTGTTCCCCAGATTTTATGGATCTTGCCGCCTACTACGGTGCCTACCGCCTTGACATCGCCTGGGTAAGCGATACTGCCCGTGCCCGCAACGCTGTAGTCCATCGTTTCCATCTGGCAGCGTGCCTCAATGGAGCCCGAACCCGCCACGGAAAGGTTCGCTTTTTTCACCATTCCATCCTTGATAATGACATCGCCCGAACCGGCGACACTTGCACGCAGGCGATTGGCTTGGAGGTGTTCGCAAACCATTTGCCCCGACCCAGCGATGCTTATATCCACATAGTCAGCATGAAGTTCTTTACTCAACAAATTTCCCGAGCCTGCAACGTCTGTATCAAAATCATGGATGTTTGCTGTTTTCTCGAAAACCACATCGCCCGAACCCGTCAATTTGATTTTCAACTCTTTGGCTTCATACGGCGTAACGAAATTAAAGTCACCGCCACCCATTATACTGATTTCCTCCAAGGTCGGGGCGGTGAGCTCAATGAGGAACTTCGTCGGCTTCACGTCGGATTGCTGAAAGGTCTTGACCATCTCGACCCTCAAGCAATCACCTTTCAGATAGATGTCGACCCACTCGAAAAGGTTCTCATCGAGGGTCACACGGCAAGAGTAGTCGTCCGCCACTTTGTAGTTTACCGTTGCAGGCAATATCATGCTGATTTCCTTGAACGCCGCCACATCGATGTCGCGCGTGATGATGTTGCCGTTGCCTTCCACAACGTTTTTTTGCATGTACACGGTAATGGTTTTGTTACCTTTCCCATCAGTAACGGTGTCCACTTTCCATACATTGTTGTTTTGCGCTTGCACGTTCCACCCGTCCATCATTAACAGGGTTGCAAGCAAGGTATAAATTATCAAATTCTTCATATTCTATTGATTTTAAATAGTTTCACTTCACCATACCGTCATCATACCCACCGTTCCAAAGCGTCTTTTGGCTCTTGTTGAACGCCTTGCCATAGTTAAACTTCCATGTGAGACCCAACACAACCATGTTGCCGTTGTTGCTCGTCCAGTTGGTGTGGCAGTATGGATGCACCGCCGAGAGGCTGCTGGTCTGGTACATATAGCCCTTCTTGTTGAACGGGCAATGCCATGCCAAGCTAGCATTCAGGCTCTTCCAGTTGTATTCGGCATAGATGCTTTGCGACATCTCGCCAATCGAAATTACCTCGCCAAACAATGATTTGTCTGGCAGGAAGTCGAAGTTGCAGCCGACCACCAACTGCTTCCAAACAAACTGTGCCTTGATGCCGCTGCTGAAATTGAGGTTGTCGTGATAGAACTCCTCGCCTTTGGCCTCATCCTTCTTCAGTTTGGCGTTCAGCGTAATGTTCAATCTGTCAAACAGTTGCTTCACGCCCACTTCGGCTTTCAACTGGAAGTGTTGGTAATAGTCGGTGTTTTGCGGCGTCCCGACAAAAAGGCCAAGTTCGGGGTCGTATTGATACACGCGGACTGTGGGCGAAAAGTACCTAAAATAACTTGGAATCATACTGGCAAACCAACCTTTATTATTGTAGCGCAACTGCAATGAACCATACAGGGTGTTGTAAGGCCGCAACGACTCGTTACCCCGAATGGCTTCCACATCGTCCACGCGCTGCAACACGGGTGACAGGTCGCTCAACGAAGGCAGGTAAGGGACGAACTGCGTGTTGACCGTCACCGACCAACGCTGGTTGATGCTCCAAAACAAGCCCGCCGTGCTCAGGTTGCGGAGGTATCGCTTGGTGTCGATGCCATCGGTGACGGCGAACAACTTGGCGCCCGTCCCGAGCCAACACATCACATTCCCTCCCAGATTGCCTCTGATGCTGGTGTATAGATAGGTGTTGTCCTTGGTCATCTCGGTCTGCGTCTCGTAAATCACATAGTCGTTGCTCGCGAAGTTGTGCTGGTATTGCAGTCCGACGCAGGCCTCCACCTTCTTGAACTGCTTGCTGTAAACGGCCTCGCCGCCTATTGCGTAACCTTTGTTAATCACCTTCGTGGGATACTGCCATTCGTTCTCTGAATCCCTGTAAATCATGTTGTTGTAATAATCGCTGTGCGAATACTGCCCCACCGCGTTGAGTTCGATTTTCTGTTTGTTGCGCATCTTGTGCGTGAAGAACAGGTCCAAGGTCGGCGAGTTGCCTTTTCGGTCGGACTGTTTGTTCATGCCCATCTGGATAGTAGTCCCGTTCTCCGTTTCGTCGATGGTGCCCGTCCCGTACCAATGGTTGTTGTCGATGTAGTCGCGTAAGGTGGCCACGAACATGGTGCTGTCGTTAGGCTGGTAGGTGTATTCGCCCGTGATGTTGTGCGTGATGTAATTGAAGGGGAAACTCAACTCCTGTGAACGCTCCACCGTGCGCTCTTCGGCAATGTAACTGTCTGTCATCACGTAAGGTACGTTCTTGTAGTTGCGGTGACTGAGATTGTACTGCAACGAGAACTCCGATTTGCCCTTGTGGTGGGCGGCCATGAGATAGCCGTCCACAAAACCCGTAGTGAATGCCGACTGAATCCTTGCCATCACGTTTCCGCCGTCGTCCGACTCCTTCAGCACGAGGTTGATGACACCCGAGGCATTGCGGTCAAGGTAGCGGATGCCCGGGGAGTTGCTGTACTCGATGCGCAGGATTTGCTCAGGCCTCACGTTCACAAAACGCTCAATCGGCACTTCCTTCCCGTTGATTTGCAAGATGGGTGTGCCGCCGTCGATAGTTATTTTCTGCAGGGCCACATCCACTTCCAAGCCAGGCAACTGTTGCATGTCAAGTAAGGTCAGGCCGCGCCCGGAAACTTCCGCTTCCTTGGGGTCGGGCAGCACCACGAAACGCCCTGCCTCCTCGGTGACCCGCGACCCTTCAACCACGACTTCATCCAATTGTTCACTGGTTTTCGGCATCAACAAGGTCCCGAGAGCAGTCGCCCCGCAACGAACGGTAAGCCGCTCGTAGCCAATGGCCGAAGCAATAAGGATGTATTTTCCCTCCTTGACATCTACGGAGAATGCTCCGTTCTCGTCGGAGGTCAACCCAGCCACGAGGCTGTCGTTGGCGGCCATTTTGAGTGTAATGTTGGCGAAAGCCACAGGCTCGCCGTTTTCATCGGCCAAACGGCCATTCAAGTTCTGCGCCTCAGCGCACAGCACCGCCATAACAACCAGCAGTGCGGTCAAAAATGATTTCTTTGCCATAGCTTTACAGGTTTATAATTTTACTGCCTTTTATCATGGCAATCGCCGTGCCAAAAATGTAAGTATTTAAAATTCAAAGATTTAAAATTTAAAGATTCAAGACGAAGTGTAAAGTTTCTTTACAGTGGTGTAAAGAAACTTTACAGTGAGCGTTGTCATGAAGAAGTATTTTGGGGCTTTTCATTCAAAAATCTAGGAAAGGTGATTTATGAGACGGAAAATCTATGATAAACTATTGAAATGGAAGCAAGAACGGAATGGCGATACCGCATTGCTTATCGAAGGTGCACAACGCATTGGGAAAAGCTATACCGCAGAGGAGTTTGCACACAACGAATACTACGGCAAGGTTGTTGGCTTATATGAATGGGATTTTTCAGCAGGTGATGGAGCCGTTTCCTATTTGAATCAAAGCAATAATCGCTCCAAGTCTCCAGTCAAGAAATCTTCCACGGGGATGCCACCGCTACCGACGACGAAAGCCCTCTTAGGTTGGAATTGCTTTTGGAACAAAGCCAATCCTTGGTTGTTGGTTCTGCGCCCACTTTTCACCTCAATGGCTATGCTTTGTCGGTTGTATTCGATGATGAAGTCAACCTCGTCGTCGCGCTCACGCCAATAATACAACTTGAACCCTAATTCGTCTGCCTGGTTGAGCAAATAAGCCCCAACAGTCGATTCAACCCAACGTCCCCAGACCTTGGGGGTCGTGAAAGCAGTCTCGAACTTCATTCCAGATTGCACCGAAAAAAGCGCTGTGTTGTAAACCATCAGTTTCGGAACCGAGTTGTATTTTCTTGCCGTGTCCTTGGCATATTTTTGCAATCCACAAAGCAATCCTGCCTCGCCCAACGTGTTCAGGTAATTGGCGAGTGTGGTCACATTGCCCGCATCTTGCAACTGCCCAAGCATCTTATTCAGCGAAAGCTCCATGCCCGAATAGGCACAGCCAAGGTCGAAAAGTTGCCTCATAAGGGCTGGTTTATACACCATTTTGGTCGACAGCACATCGCGCTCGATGGCGGGGGCGACAATGCTGTCCAAGATATAATGCTGCCACCGCCGATGGTCTTTGATCAACGAAGCCCCTCCCGGATAGCCACCATAATAGATGAATTGGTTGAGGTCGAAGTCAAAGGCCTCACGCATCTCCGCAAAACTCCAATGTGGCATGCGAATCAACTCGAAACGGCCGGCAAGGGTTTCGGTCAAACCGTCTTTCAAAAGCAGCCGCGAAGAACCTAATAATACCACTTTCAACGGTATATCATTGAATGAGTCGCTGTCCCATTCTTTCTTGACGGCTTCGCTCCAGTTGTCGATTTTGTGTACCTCATCTATGACCAACAAAAACTCCGGCGACTGCAACAATTGCATACGCGCACGGGCTGCGGCCCAAACTTCACCAATCCAAGCGGTGTTTTCGGGTGATTCATTGTCGGCAGTAAACAATAGGTAAGGAATGGGTATTTCCTTCAACACTTGTTTGACCATAGTGGACTTGCCTACTTGCCTTGGACCGGAAAGCACTTGAATGAAACGACGCGGCTCCTCGATGCGTGATTGTAATACTGAAAATTGCGGCCTTTTGAACATAAGTCTTTGATATTTTGGCTGCAAAGATATACAAAATTCTCAAAAGTGTGCCACAAAATTCTCAATTCTTCGTTACAAAATTCTCAAAAGTATATTACAAAATTCTCAAATCTTATTCGCAAAATTCTCAAAAGTAAGGAAAACTGATGCGGTTTTATTGCTTCTTCAGATAGGATAACAGTCCTTTGCATCCCTCCAAAACATCCACCCAAGTGGCCTCAAAATCACCTGTGTACCAAGGGTCGGCCACATCACCTGGACGACGGGTGTAGTCCATCAACAGACTGATTTTGTGTTCGGTGTCCTCGCCAAACATGCGCTTCAGGTTGCGGAGGTTGTTGTGGTCCATGGCGATGATGTAATCGTAATAGGCGTAGTCCTGCCGTGTCATCTGGCGGGCGGTCTTGCCCTCGCAGCCGATGCCGTGCTCGGCCAGCTTGCGTCGCGCCGGCGGATAGACGGGGTTGCCGATTTCTTCGGTCGAAGTGGCGGCAGAAGCAATCTCGAATTGGTCATTCAAACCCGCTTCTTCGACGAGGTGTTTCATCACAAACTCGGCCATGGGACTGCGGCAGATGTTACCGTGACAGATGAAGAGGATTTTTGTCATGTTGAAGTGTTGATTGTTTATTTGTTTAATTGTTGTGCTGACGTTGGGATTTTAGGCTATGGTTGGCTTTTTTTATCACAAAACCCATAAAACCGCCAAAACTTTTTTCATGGTGGGAAAGCAGCCCCTCATTCCGAACTTGATTCGGAACGGCCTGCTTTCCAACGGCGACGCGGTTGCGCGCCGCTCCCGCTTCTCTTTGAGGTTTTGCATGTTTTGAGTGTTTTGTGATTATTGAATTATGCGTGCAAAGTTAGCAAAGATTCTCGTTTTCAAAGTGGGCAAATCTATTTCCAACATATTTGCCGCTACCTCATAAATTGTTTCAACCCCGATTTCCGCCATATCGGTTTCAAGGAATAGATAATCCAAATCGATGAATTTGAAGGATTTATGAATCTTTCTTTCAGGATGAAGCAGGCTTTCGCCCACGGAAAGATAAATCCCTTGCCCGATGAGTTGCTTTACATCTTGTTCCGTGCCGCTGAAACCATGAACAATCCAAGGCTGATGGGCTTTGTGCTTTTTCCGCAAGGCAAGAATTTCGTTATGGCTTTTCACATCATGAAGAATCATGGGCTTTTGCGAAGCTTCTGAAAGCTCGATTTGCCGCTCCAAAAGCTTGGTTTGCTGCTCAAAACTCATCTTGTGCATTTTGTCCAAACCAGCTTCACCGAGGAAAAGGACTTGTGGCAGTTGCAAGTTCTCTTTCAGTTTATTCAAGGCTTCATCCATCTGAAAATCAGTCTTATCCAATGCCCATGGATGAATGCCGTAACTATAATAGCTTTGCTCGGGACAAGGCTGATTCAAGTTCAGATTGACGATTTGAATGAGATTGTCTCTACTTTTTGTCGTATGGGTGTGGATATCAATGAAATTTGGTTCCATAGTTAGTAAAAGTTAGATTTCAAAACCTATATCCAACACCAGCCATAATCATATACCCAAATTCATTGACCAGCCAAGGAAACTTTTGATAAGGATCCGGCATTAGTTTGTCATCGTTTCCAATGATTTGGGTCGCATTAAAACCTATCTTCTCAAAAAGATAAAATGATTTCCAAATATCAACCTTGAAACCTATTCCTATGGTGTTTTGTAACCATAGAAAAGGCCCAAAAGATTCAGTATATTCTTCATTAGGAATGTAACTCCCATCGTCGACATTATAAGTCCATCCGTAGCCATGGTTTCTTGTGGTTGAGTAAGCGGCTTGAAGCTCATAAAACACAAAAGGTTTCAAATGGTCGAGACGGGGAAGGAAATACCAGTTGTAGCCCAATTGCAGCCCAAAACGCTGAGCAAAACTTGAGGCATACATTCGTCTATAATATATGCTCTGTTGGTCGTCAGGCATAGCCAGCCTATTGATATGGAATCGCAACCCGACCTCGATTTCATGGGTTTGATGGAATGTCCTCGAATAACCAACGATGATACTCTCCCTAAGCGTTGATGTGTTGAAGCTTATTGTTGCTGCATTTTGCGCGAAGGAACAACAAGCCACTAATATACAGTAAAATAATATGATGACTTTTTTACACATGGTCCCAATCCATTTATTTACAATCCAATGGTAGTATATGTTTGTTCTTTAACGGCAAAACTATATGTTTATTTTGATTAAAACTACAAATATACAAATAAACATTAAATTAACTTAGTAATTATCAACTATTTATATAGATTTTTGTGGTCTATACAATGTTTTCCATTTTTAAACAGTTCCAGAATTAACGGATTCATTATTTTAGAAATTCAGCCAAAATCGATTGCTTTTATCGATTTTGGCTGAATTCTGAAGCTTTAATCGCATCAAATCCGAGCGGTATTATAGTTGCGACAACACCTCTTCCACAATCTTACCATCAAACAGGTTGATGATGCGGTCGGCGTAACCAGCGTCGCGCTGCGAGTGGGTCACCATGACGATGGTGGTGCCTTCCTTGTGGAGTTCGGTGAGCAGTTCCATCACCTCGCGACCGTTCTTCGAGTCGAGGTTACCCGTGGGTTCGTCGGCAAGGATGAGCTTGGGGTTGGCGACTACGGCGCGAGCGATGGCCACCCTTTGCTGCTGACCACCCGACAGCTGCTGCGGGAAGTGCTCGGCACGATGCCTGATGTCCATGCGGGCCATGATGGCTCCGACGCGCTCCTTGCGCTCGGCAGCGGGAACGTTCATGTAGCGCAGCGGCAACTCGATGTTCTCATACACATTCAGCTCATCAATGAGGTTGAAGCTTTGGAACACGAAGCCAATGTTGCCCTTGCGGAACTGGGTGCGATCCTTTTCCTTGAGGTCGCCGACCTGATGGCCGAGGAGCTCGTAATGACCCTCGGTGGGGTTGTCCAAAAGGCCGAGGATGTTGAGCAAGGTGGACTTGCCGCAACCCGAAGGCCCCATGATGGCGACAAACTCGCCGTCGTTGATTTCGAACGAAACACCGTCCAATGCGAGGGTTTCAATCTCTTCTGTTCGGAAGACTTTCCTTAGATTTTCTACTTTGATCATAGTCCTGAGTGTTTAATTGTTTAACTGTTTATTTGTTGAAATGTTGTTTCTAGTTTGAGCTTTCCTTTCGGGAGTATCAATTTCAAGAAAATCATTATTCATTCATTCAAAACAGCCATAGCATCTATCGTGCCAAAATTATAAACACCTAATAATCAATAAACTACAAAAAAGCGCATTTCCAAAAAGTGTAAAGATTCTTTACAGCGGTGTAAAGAATCTTTACAGTGGGTCTAACAAGCTTTCGTTCCAAACCTACTTATCTACTCCATCATTTCAATTGGAAACGCACGCCCAAATAAGCCCTGATTCCACTCAGCGGTCCCCAAACCATCGAAGCGTCGAAGTCTTCGCTGGCGGGATTCTCTGCTGAAATGATAGGGTATTTCTGTTTGTAGTTGGTCAGGTTCTCGCCGCCAACATAAAGTTCCCAGCACTTGCCCAACTTCTTGGTAATCTGTGCGTTCATAATCACATAGAAAGGCGAACGTTCGATGTTCTGATGATTGGCCACAGCGGTGGCGTTGCCGTTCAAGTTAGGCACGCGGCTGTCGCCGTTGAATTGCGTCGTGAAGTCGAACTGCCAGGTGCCAGGAGCATACGACATCGTCACCAAACCCTTGTAGCGGTTCACGAAAGGCTTCTCCATCAGTGAGTCGTTGATGGTCATCTTCACGTCGTTGTAGCGGAAGGCAAGGGTCAAATCGAAGTCCTTGAAGATTTCGCAGTTGACCTCAATCTGGGCGCTGTTGGAATACGATTTGCCATCGAGGTTGTAAATCCGAATCTGGTGCGCGTCGGCATCACGGTCGAGGACTATTTGGTTGACAAAATCCGTGCGGTAGAAGTCAACTTGAAGAATGAGTTCGCGCCAGCCAATATGAAAGTCTTTAGTCAAATTAATGCCATAGTTCCAAGCATCTTCCATCTTGGGTTGATTCACGAAGATGATTCTGCGCGACGAGGCCATCATCGTGGAGTTTTCGGCCAACACATTGGGCGAGCGATAGCCTTTGCCTGCCGAAAGACGCAACGCAAAATCGTCGTGGGTCTTGAAGCGCACATGCAAACGAGGCGTGTAAAGCATCTTCTTATAGTAGCTGTTGTAATCGGCACGGAAACCAGCAATGACATTCCAGTGATGGTCGTCATTAAAAGAATACTCAGCAAACGCTCCGGGAACATGCTCGATGCGTTGTGAAGTACTGTCGTTCAGATGTTCATTGTATTTGTCGTAGGTATAGCTGGCACCCACCGAATAAGTGTGATGGTCGTTAAAAAGATAAGAGTCAAACAACAAATTGCCGTAATAGGAAAGTTGATTGGCGTTATAGTCCGTGAGGCCATAATAAGAGTTCACCTTGTGGTAGGTCACCTGATGCTGTGTTCCAAGGCTGGTGTCTTTGCGGTCAAAGTGGTAGCCGCCCTTGGCAAAAGCCTCATAACGCTCCGTGTTGATGCCGATGCCATACAAGGTGTAGCCTTCATCCAGTCTATGTTTCGGGTCGAAGCCCATCTTTCCGCCGATACGGGTTTCCTTCAAGGCCTTGAGGCCCAATTTGCAGCCAAACTTTCCAGTATGAGGATGGTTATATCGCAGGAAGACATTGTATTGCGTGGTGATAGGTTCGTCCATGAATGAGTCGCCGTTGTCGTCCATTTTCATGTGGTTGTGGCTCACATGGCCGAAGAGCATGATACCGTCATTCTTACCGACTTTGACACGACCATTGAAGTTGAAATCGGTCATCAACATGGAGTTGGCGTAAAGGTTGCAAAAAACCTTTTCGCTTTTGTTCGGCAGAGGCTCCTTGTAGTCCACGTTGATTTGTCCAGTAATGGACTCATAACCATTTCTGACAGAAGAAGTTCCTTTTGAAATTTGTATGCCATTCATCCAAGTGCCTGGCACATAGTTCAGGCCGAAAGTCGAGGCCAAACCACGGAAATTGGGAATGATTTCCGTCATCATTTGGGTATAGATGCCACTCAGACCGAGCAGTTGGATTTGTTTCGCCCCTGTGACGGCATCGCTGTAAGCCACGTCTACTGAAGCGTTATTCTCGAAACTACCTGCAAGGGTACAACAGGCAGCACGCTTCAAGTTTTCGGAGGTGATTTCCTGAACAGCTATCGCCTTAATGGGGTTGATGTAAAAGGCCTTTTCTCGTGCATGTATCTCCACCTCGTTGAGCATGTGGGCGGAATTGAAGACGTGGTCATAATGGGCAGGCTCCACCATGTGGTGAACGGTGTCGTTTTCATAGCTGATACAGCTGAACACAAGGCAGCCGATGCGCTCATGAAGCGGGATTTTGTAATGGCCGTGGGCATCGGTCACAGTGCCTTCATTGACGATTTTCCAATAAACGTTCACGCCAGGAATAGGGGTACGCTTGCCGTTTTCGTCCTGTTCATAAACGGTGCCTTCGATAAAGCCTTGGGCAAACATGCTTGAGGCAAAGGCAAATAATAATATAGTGATTAGGGATATTTGTTTGGTTTTCATTTTGTTGACTTGTTTAATGTTGATTGTTTAATTGTTGGAAGAGGTTCCCTGCGGGAATGGAATATGGTTTATCGTATATTGCGGCGGCATGAAAAACCTGCACGACATAAGTCCCAAAAGCCGCCGCAGTAAAAACACTGATATACTCCATTCCCGCAAGGGGATCTCATTTGACACTAGTCAATCAGAAAACCAAAGGATTAACCCTCAACGAAGAAAAAAAGACAGTCCTCTCCCGTCCAGAAAGAAACTTGGGTGTCTTCCTTGGGGAGTGATTGCTGAAGACTACTTTCACATGGTCGCAAATCTCCGTCACGTCGAGATGCGGCAGAATGATGGATTGCAAATCGACATTCAGGTGTTTGTCGGATGAAAAAACATAATTGTCGGTGAACTGAATCTTGCTATCGAAGTCCTCGCAGCAACATTTGGCGTTGAACTGGACGACATCGTGCAATTCAGCGGCTTCCATCTCATGGTCCTCATGATGGTGCCCCATGCAATGCACACATGCTGGGGAAGCATCACCGAAGCTGCCCGTCAGCTGATGGTCTTCAGTACAATAATGGAATTTCACATCCCACCCGACCGAGACGAACAGCACCGCGAAGGCCATCAAAAAGGAGCCGATTTGCAACAAGCGTTTTTTCATTTGTTTATCTCACCGAAGTCTTTGTCATCCTCTCATCAGTTCTGAATAACTACCTTTCTCGTCACCACCTTGCCACCAATGACATGGACAAAGTAAAGTCCCGATGGCAGGTCGCTCACGTCAACGGTGGTCGAGCCTTTCATGCTGAAGCCACGCACTTTGACACCTTGAGGATTGATGATGACAACGCTAGCCTTACCCTTTTCATAATCCGTGGTGATAGTCATTTGACCTCTTGCTGGATTAGGAGTGATGGTCACTTGGAAGGGTTCTGCATCCACATTGGGCAACTCTGGGACTTCCGTCAGAATGTCTGTATTGTGGCTGTAAGTCACCAACTTACCAGAAACCTTCAAAATCGGGTTGCTGGTGTTGTCACAGTTCGGACAACTGTTCTGGCCGCTCACGCAGTCGGGGTAGTTGGGGTGACATTGGTCGACGTAGGTGGGATCGAACTCATAGAGCAAGTTGACGCTACCATCGGCAAGATAATCATCAAGGCTGTAGTCCCACACCATAGACATGCTGCCCGGGCACCAGCCAGCACGGTTGTAGGTCCAAGTACCGTATTGGTCATTACATCCTGCGGGGTTAGGGTTGCAGGTGCGCCACAGATGCTGCGTATAGGTCGTGGCACCATTGATATTGATGTTGTGGGTGGCATCGTAGAACTCGCCTGCATTGCCTGTGTTGTAAGCTCCGTTAGTGATGTCACTCCAGTTGTGTCCCGAAGTGGTGATCTGCAGTTTAGCCTTTTCAACACAAGGGTCAAACTCGACAGTGCGGGTCGGGATGGGGCAAAGGTTTTCGTAATCGCCGAAGGCATAATTTCCATACCACAGCTCCTGCAAATCCACGTAAGGATATTCCGGCATACCTTTGGTGTATTCGAAGATGGCAGTGGGGTTGTAGCCCGAACCGTCAGCATATTGTTCGCTATAGTACTCAAATTCGACAAGTCCTTGCAACACGGAGGTGAAATCCGTCACATCGAGATCGTCCACACATTCCACACCAAACGGCGTGATGTAACGGCAGAGCTCTATCCACTCGCCACGGTAGTTCTTCACACGGAGGTAACTAACGTGGTCATAGGAGTTGCAGTTGCCGTTCACGCAGTTGTGGAGATAATGCAAGTTAATGGCATTGAAGGCGTTGACGTGAGTTGGGAAAGGAAATTCGCCATACGCAGTAAACACCGATGTATTCACGACTACTTCGCCGTTGAGAGCAGAGACATTCATGTCGTCGTAGTTGGTGGTCACCTCGAAGGTGTTGGATGCTGTTGTGACTTTGCCACCCGTTTGGGTGATGGAGATCGTCATGTTGTAGGTGCCAACGCCCGAGGGTGTCCATGTGGTGTACCAATAGCCGTTGTCGGGGTTGTTGGGATAGTCGGTCTTCAAAAACAGCTCTTGACCGTCGACTTCGCATTTCACCTCTTCAAACTTGAGGACGTTGCCATGGTCGATATAGGCACTCAGCACCACCATAACGGGGTTCTCGAAGTTGGGCATATACACTTTCGTACCTTCGTAGGGACGGCGGATTGTGATTTCCGGAGTATAGTTTTCTGGATTGACCACATAGAAAGTACGCGTCACTGAGGGTGCGGCCTGCCATTGCTCGCTATCGCCAGCTTGTATAGCACGCACTTTCACTTCGCCTTCTTCACCTGTGAGTGTGAGAATGTTTCCCTCCACGGTGGCAGGGCCTTGAATGACTTCAAAGGTCACTGGAAGACCTGAAGTTGCAGTTGCTTGAAGCGTAATGGGTGCATTATAGACCAATTGGTCTGTGATTTCGGCAAAATCAATGAACTGGGCGGCCAATCCACCAGGAACATAACGCACAGTGAAGTTGTCGAAACCGGCCATACCGCTATTAAGCATGAATATTTTATCCCATGTTGCAGGGTCGTTTTTGTCGCCACTGCCAGGAGTCAGAGCAGCATTGACACCTTGAATTTCAGGCACGGCTTCAAACTCGCCGTTTGGAACATCATACTTTACAAAAAGAGTCACTGCGCCAGCCCCGCCGTTGGCATCAAGGTCGATGGATACTTTACAGCGGTACCATTCACCTTCTGGAATAGTGGGAGAAAAATTACCACTCAAGGTATTGTTGGCCAATACCACGCCATTCAAGAAATCGGGGTCGGTGTTGTTGGGTCCAGTGGTAAGCATGTAAATACCGCCATCGGGCAAGGTGCTCTCGGAATTAGGCCAGACGGGTTCATAAAGATTGCTATGGTTAGGAGATTTCTTGATGGGAGGCAAAACCGAGCCATCGCCATCGCCATCGTAGCCGATACCGAAAAGGCTACCCCACCACCTGCGAAACACATCGCATTCAATCTCAATAATACCACCATTGGAAAAGTCAAAGCCGTATTGGCTGATGTCGTGTGTTGCGATGTCGCCAAAACCAGTACCTGAACTATGCGAAAACACACCGATGGATTCGTCGGGTGTGGATCTTTCTCCTACCCAGTCCCAAAAATGGCCCAAATAATCCGTGTACATGGGAGGAAATGTGCCATTGCCCGCACTATGTGGACGGACATACCAACCGTCCTGTCCATTGAGTGGAGCTACCGGGTCACTCGTTTGACAATTGTTGAAGTCAAAGGTGATCTCTGTCTGGGCTATCAGCCCAATGCTAAACAGCATCATTCCTAAGAATAAAAACGTCTTCTTCATAATATTAATTTTTGAACTATTAACTCTTATAACTTCTAACTCTAAACTTTAAACTCTAAACTTATCTGAAATCCATCCACCAAACTTTGGTTTGCCTTGTGTCGCCATGCGACATTCGAGCGAGTTGCTTGGAATAGTTTTCATAATTGTATTCTATTTCTTTTTGGGGATATTCCAACCTGTAGGAAGTCAGCTTGGCATGGTCGGTAGTGGTAGGAGTCGCCATAGTGCGGCGTGCCAAGGCCCAGGCCTCCCATGGCTGACGGAAGAGGTTAAGCCAACGTTGCTGGTAGATAAGAGTCAAGTAGGCTTCGTTCGTATAGTTGAAATCGTGGTTCATATACACGGCTTTGTTCATCACACTGGAAGCCATCCTCTGACCCAAGGCCCAGATATCAGTATTACCGATATAACTGGTGTATTGCGGATAAAGATAGGTCCAACGACTTGTGTTTTGCGGTATGTGAGCCCAGAAAATGCAGGACTGATAGATACCTTGGAAGATCATCTGGTCGAGATCCATGCCTGAGAGATTGATGCCACCAATGCCTCTTGCCCCAATTTCGGCTTTCATGAAAAGCACATCAGCGTAAGTGACCAAAATCTGAGGTACATATTTCTCATCACGGGTCAAGTAGTAATTAAACGGAGAATAGAGGCACGACGGGCCTTTGAAGGTATAGCTGGCATCGCGGCTCTGAGCGTAAGGCGAGCCGCCTTCGGTAGGTGTCTCAAGAGTACGGATTTGCGGATAGGGGTGCCAGGCACCATCGGGGAAGCTGTCGGTTTTGTGGCTCGTATCGAAGAAGAGGAAGGCGCGATAATCAAAGATGCCGCTACCGTCCTTGTCATTGGTTGAGGAGAGGATGCTCCACACTGTTTCACCCATGCGGAGGTGTTTGTGCTCACGGAACGACCAGTTCACATCCCAGCTCGTACCCAACACACTAGGCCACAAGGCAATGGCTCCGCCGGTGGCAACACCACCCGAAGTGCTGAGAATGGTATAGAGATAGTTGTAGGCATCCACCAACAACGGAGTAGCAAATTCGGGGTCTTTGTCGTACATGCGCAGGCCATGGCGCAAAATAAGGCTGTTGGCAAACTCGGCCCAAAGCGTGTAGTTGTTGCTGAGCAGCACGTCGTAGGGCAGCTTGTAATATTCGTTACCAAGCGCAGTAGTGACAGAGTCGGAACGTAGAAGGTCGCGTGACCATACCAGCTCTTCCAAAAGCGATTTGTAGATGCTCTCCTGGGTATCCCATTCGGGTTTCATGGTAGCCGACGAAGAAGCGTTTTCCCAGATACGACCCGCCTGGGAATAGGGCATATCGCCAAAAATATCCGTGACCTTAAAGGTTTGGTAAGCCTTCATGATATTGAGTTGGGCGCGTACCTTGTCGCAAATGGCAGGGTCGGCCATCTCTTCGTCATAGACATCGAAACGTTTTTCCAATTCACGGATGTTGGCCAGCATGAGGTAGTAGTCCGTCCATACAGATGAGGTTCCAATCTGATAATTACCCCAGGACTCAGAAGTCAAGGCACCGAGTTCCGTTTCGGGATACCAAATCTCGTTTTGCAGATAGAACTGTTCGTTCATGCTCTGTTGCAAGGAACTCACCACGCCGTTAAACAACGCCTCAATGGTTGTTCCTGTCGGCGAGAACGGGTCTTGGTTCATCTCTTCGAAGTTCTTGGTGCAAGAGGCGAAAGCTAAGGTCGCCGCACAAAGGATGAGAATATATCTTTTCATGATGTTCCGATTTTAAAGGTTGACTTTCAATGATAGCATAAACGACCGTGTGCCAGGATAGGAGGCATATTCAAGGCCTTGGGCGTTGCCGGAGCCTTGGGTGCCTTCGGGGTTGATGTTGTCGGGCAGGGTCTTGTAGATGTAGAACAAGTCGCGACCCACAAGCGAAATGGAGGCCTGCTTGAAGAGGTTCTGCTTGTCCAACCACTTGCGCGGGAAGTCAAAGGTCAACGAAAGCTCGCGCAACTTGATCCAAGTGTTGTTCACAATGCCCGGGGTGCTGAGGATGTTGCCCCATCCGCCGTAGTTGGGCATGTATTTGTAAAGGTAATGCACTACATGATCGTTTTCAACGGCCTCGCCAGTCTCAGTGTTGATGCAGTAACCTGGCAAAATGACACCATAGTTACCCAACAATTCGCCATTTTCGTAATACGGCAGACCATTACCATCACGCTCGTAAAGGGTCTCAAGACTCTGACCTGTCTGCATGCCCACCACGTAAGAGGCACAATAAATCTGACCACCCAACTTGGCATCGACCAAGGCATACAGCGACCAGTTCTTGTAGGAAGCCCTCAGGTTGATACCGCCTGTCACCAAGGGAGCGCAGTTGCCAATCGGTACACGGTTGTCAGTTTTCAGGTAGGTAGTGCCTGTTTCATTCAACAAGGGCATCGGTTTGCCGTTTTCATCGTAGAACGGGCCGATGACGCTGCCGTCGGGCATGGTGTATTCATAGACATAATCCCATCCGTAGATGGTGCCGTACTCCTCCCCTTCTTCCACAGCGATGGCAGGGCCGTTGGAACCCCAAATCTCGGAGAGCAAGTACATATTGGCGCCCGCCAAGTCGACGATGCGGTTCTTGTTGCGTGCCAAATTCAAGCCCACCTGAACGCCATAGTCCTTGCCTTGGGCGATGTCGTAGGTCATGATGGCCTCGATACCTTTGTTGGTCACCACACCCGTGTTGATGGTCACGTTGTTGGCACCCGACGAGGGAGCAAGGGGCGAGGAAAGAATCTGGTCCCAAGAATAGATGTTGTAATAGGTAAAGTCCAAATTGAAGCGAGCACCCAAGCCGAGGTCGAAACCAAGTTCATAACTACGCTGACGTTGGGGTTTCAGTTCCAAAGGTGGCACGACGGCCGGCAAAGAGGCCGACAATTGATGTCCGAAGGAGCCAGTGTTGTAGGTATAGGTCAGCTGGTAGGGCTCAGTGTCGCTGGCGGTCTGTGCCCATGAACCGCGCAACTTGAGGTAATTCACCGGACCCCAGTTCCAGTTCTTGAAAGCTGAAGTCGGGACAAAACTCAAAGTGGCCGAGGGATAGAAGTAGCTGTTGTTAGTGATGGGCAGGGTCGATGACCAGTCGTTACGACCTGTGATATCCAGGAACAACCAGTCGCTGTAGCTCATGTTGAAGAAGGCATATATCGAGTTGACTTGCTTCTCCCACATCGACTCGCCGAAGGTACGCTCGGTGGCGTTGGAATAGTTGTATATGGTGTAAAGGTTGGCGTAGGCCCACTTGCCCGAAGTGCCGTTGATGCCGTCGCGATGACCATAATATTGTTCAGCACCCGCCGAAAAGCGCACGTTGAACTTCGTTCCAAAAATCTTGTCCTTGTAAGCCGTGATCAGGAAGTCCATGTCGCGGGTAAGCGAGCTTGACTTGCTTTTCGAGTAGTAGCCGCCTGCCATGCCGTCGATGGTGGTGGGCTTGTGCTTAGTGGTGTAGTTGTCGGCGGTCCAGTCCAAGGCTACCTTGGCAGTAACGCTCAACCACGGCGTCACGTCATAGAGCAGCCTTACTGAGCCGTACATCTTGTCGCGGTCGAGGGTGGTATTGTTGTTGTAGAACGTCCAAAAAGTGCTGTTGTAGATGTACATGTAAGGATAGCCGTCAAACTGGTTCATCGTGCCGTCCTCGTTTTCGTAGGACGTGACCTCAAGGCCTTTCCAGCTACGGGGCCAGCTGTAGAGCAAGCCTTTATTGAAATTGCTGTTCGACTCACCGATTTCAGGCGAATTGAGGCGGTAGTAATCCAAATAGTTGAACGCTACATCCACTTTGATTTTCTCCGACACATTAATCAAAGAACCCACGCTGACCGTGGTCTGCCGCAGGTTGCAGTTGTCGATGATGGCGTCGGTGCGCGAGTCGGTGAAGGAGACGCGGACACTACCAAAGTCGCCGGCATTCTGGAAGGCGATGTTGTGGTTCATCGTGTGGCCGTTCTTAAAGAGCATCTTCAAGTTGTCGGGTTGGGGCGAATAGTCACGCACCACGCCGTCCCACCAGAGGACGCTCTCGCCGTTCATCTCGGGACCCCAACTCACCGCACCGCCATAATAGCCGAAGGTGGTGTTGGTGGGCTCGCCCGCTGGACCGTCGTCAACGCTGTAGATGCCCGGATATTCGTAAACTTGGTTGCCCTCATCGTCAAACAAACCATCGATGGGCGTCAAGGTTGGCGTGTGGAAGGTGATGGGGCCGCCAGCACCATATTTGTTTTGCACCTTGCGGTACAAATAAGGTGTCGTAATTTTAAAGCCAGCGGAATAGCTGATGCCAAGGCCACGTTGCTTCGATCCTTTCTTGGTGGTGATGAGCACCACGCCATTGCCGCCACGCGAGCCATAAAGAGCTGCCGCCGTGGGGCCTTTCAAGATGTCGAGGCTCTCGATGTCCTCTTGGTTGATGTTATTGAGGGCCGTACCCCAGTCGCGACCGCCACTCCAATCGGTGAGGCCGCCTTCGTTGGTCATTGGCACTCCGTCGACCACGATGAGGGGCTGGTTGTCGCCAAAGATGCTGTTGTTACCACGGATGGTGATACGCGACGAGCCACCGTCTACGCCGTTGGGGTTGATGATTTGCACACCTGCAGAGCGACCGCTCAACGCGCTGATGACGCTGCCTGAGCCTGACTTGGCAATCAGGTCGCCGCCAATCTCCTCGGTGGCATAACCTAATTCACGTTTTTGACGCTTGATGCCGAGGGCGGTGACCACCACGTCGTCAAGCATCTGCGCATCGGTGTCGAGTGTCACATTGATAGTGTTTTTACCTTTGATGGCCACCTCCTTGGACTTGTAACCCACAAAGCTGAAAACCAGCACATCCTGGCTGTCGGCATTGAGAGAATAGTTACCGTCAAGGTCGGTCACCGTTCCTGTGGCGGTGCCTTTCACCTGAATGGTGACGCCTGGCAATCCTAAGCCGTCGTCACTCGAAATGACTTTACCCGTCACCTTAATGTTTTGCGCAAGGGCAGCAAAAGGCAACATCATCAAAGCAAGTAAGAAAAAGAGTAGTGTTTTTTTGTTCATAAACGTAACGTTTTTACTTTGGCGACAAAAATAGAAATTATTCTTGTTAGTAACAAAAAATTTAAAAACATCCTCTATTTAAACTAAGTAGATGAACAGAATTAGTATACATAAAGGTAGGAGAATTTGGCCGTCAGCTGTCAGCCATCAGCAGTCAGCCATGGTGCTACCTAGCTGATAGCTGACGGCTGATTGCTTATAGTTATGAAGCTTATTATAATGCAGTTTAATTATGAACAGTTACTTATCAGAACCACCTATTTATAATTGCACAGAGGGCTGTCATATTATGGTAGCCGTCGTGATGTATCACAGCAGCTGCCACGATTTGACAGCCCTACAAAGCCAAGTCAATCAAATAGTTGTCCGTCAGTTCCCTTTGATGCTGAACACCAAACGGAAGCGGGAAGCGTCATCTCGTGCGCTGGCTTCAAAGGTATAGCTCGGTGTGGCCAAAAGGTCGACATCATCGCCTGTGAGCGAGTCTATCAGATGGAGATAGTCGAAGTCGCCAGCGACAACATTCACATCCATTGTGAAGGAACCTTCATCAGGAGTTGTGAAGACCAATTCAACAGCATCGCTCTTCTTGTCGCAATGGGCGATGGCAAAATCTCCGTTCCCATTACGAACGGCAAGGCTTGGGGCATCTAAAGCTATGGATTTAACCTTGTCCAAGCCAATGCCTTGACCAAAATACACGTATGCTTGGTCTTGACCATTGTCACCTGCGATACTGATACTCAAGCTGGCCTTACTTCTTTCGGCCTCACTTGACTCCGAAGTAGCTGCCAAATTGCTTTTGACGATAGTCAAGACGGTTGGAGCTGTGGCCTTCACCAAGATGCCTTGACCAGGCAAGATGGCATCATCGAAGGTATGCGCTTGCCATGTGCCTTCGTTGGTCAGCGTATAGTAACCCGAAGCGAGGTTGGCATCGTCAATGGCTGCACCTGCACCTTTGTAAATCTCGTGCGGGAACGGATTGCCAATAAGATTGAAACCGCTTAACGGGTCATTAGGTCGATTGGTACAGGTTAAAGAATATGTAACAGCAGAAGCGTTCAATAAGCCAGTGAAAGTGGGGGCAAAGTCGTTATCGTTGGCATAGAGGTAGCCTCTTCCTTTCTCAAAAGTGGTGAAATTTTGATGGTTTGCCTTGTAGTTTTCCCACTCTTCCCCAGTTAGATTAGTCTCGTTGAAACGGTACAGGTCATAACTCGGCGTGAGGAAGTTGCTACCTGCAATGGGCATTCCATTCATCGGCGAGGCAATGCTGTACCAACCCGTGGAAGCGCCGTCGTGGGCAGAAATACCTTTCTCCATTGTGGCAGCCACATTGGTTGAAGCATTGACAAGTTGTGCTCCGTCTTTGATGACCAAATTCGATGCTGAAGTGTTGGTTAGGTTGCCTGTAACGGTGAGTGTTCTGCCTGTTCGAAGAGTGAGTGTATTGTCTGAGGTAATGGTAAGCGAAGCTACCTCAGCATCCCTGTTGAGGGTACAGTTGGCATCGATGAATACGGCATCATTGACACCAGGCAAGGCACCACCACTCCAGTTGGCGGCATTGCCCCAAGTGCCCGATGTAATAAAATGATAGCCACCGTTTTGAGAGAAATTAGCCACAAGGTTTCTGTTGCCTGTCACTGTGAAAGAATAGTTTGCGTTTGTGGAAACCACTGTGCCATTCTCCGTCCAGTTTACAAAGGTAAAGCCTTCATTAGCCGTGACAGTTAAGTTGCAAATTTCGCCCTCTTCAAAGAAGCCTGCACCGTTAAACGTGCCAGCACCTTCGGGATTAGTGCTTACACTTACTTCCATAATAGACTCATCTTGAACGATATATATCATCTTTGACATTCCCGCTATTTCAGGAGCAAGTATCTCAAGAGAGTCGATTCTCCTACCCCGATTCCTCATTGTCTCGTAGGTGAAAGTGAAATAACCGTCGTCGATTCCTTCCGCAATACCATTTACATGAACCCATGTACTCAGTGAATCCGAAACATACCAGTCCATTTCAATATCACACAATCCCACATTTCGGATTTGCACTTCATACTCACCACTTCCACTACTTACATAGATGGTATCTGCGACACTGATGACAGGAATGCGGCGTTCGTAATTGGCTCTATAGAATTGGTCTGTCAACTTGTTTACAGTCAATTCTGTGTCTTCTGAAACAACATTGCCCATGCGGTCTGTCCAATTCACGAAATGATAGGTACCATGCTTCTCCATAGCAGTAAATGTGACCGTTCTACTGCTTCTGGTATAGGAGCGATGGAAACTGCCTTTACCATTGCTCCTTCCGTTTCTGTCGGCTTCGGAGCAGGTGATATACGGAAGCAAACCGTCACTCGTGGTAATGTCGATGTTGCGGATTTCATTGGGTCGTCTTGTGAAGTCGTATTGCAAATTAAGGACGAGAGAGTCTATGACAATGTCAGCATTGCCCAAAGTATGCACTTTCTTGGACATGATAATATCGCTCCATGCGGCAGGTCTTGAAAATAGCATTGTATTGTCCGCATTACCGCCCAACAACGAATACAACAACGACTGGGTAGCCAATGAAGGCCCAATGGTTGTTGCCTGATGTGAAAGTGGATTGTATCTAATACTCCATGTGTGAGGATTGGGATTGTCCATCGATTTGGAAAGATGGTTAAACCAATAGACTTCTCCTTTCTTCCTGAATCTTGAAATGCCGTTGTGCTTTAAGTCAAGATCCATGTAAGATGAATAGCCTCCGTTTCCTTCCATGTGCGCATCCATATAGAATACATCGAAATTCACGATTCTAATGTTTTCCTCATCAGGTGCGAAAACACCGAGTTCAAACAAATTAAGGATATAATCCTCATTTGCATTGATTTTTTCCAACTCTTCTTTGGGAATGACGATGGGTATGGTTACTGTTTGTTCTGGTGCATTGTAGGTTAATTCATCAATGACATCCTCAATGATTCCTGATACCTCCTCCCTAAACAAAGCGGAAAGCGTGCTGTAAGCCGTTGGATTGGCAGGTGTGGAATTATCGAAAATAACTTGACCTTGGTCTATCAATGTTTCAAGGCGATTATACATGTTTTCCAGACTGAATTCACCTTGATATGGTTTCAACAGCCTATATTCGTATGCCTTTCTCATGTAATAATGATATTTCACCAAGCGGTTCATGGCGCGTTGTCGCATCTTTTCGACGCATTGCATGGCTTGCAGATCACGCTTGCTGTTTCCATTGAAGACATCATTTCTTAATGCATCCAACGTGACCATTTCATTGCTGACTTCACTTGTCAAATTAACAATATTGACAAATGTTTGGGTAAGAATCGCTGCAAACTCCTCGTAATTCCGCTGTAGCATCGCTATTTCAACTTTGATGTTTTGATATTCAGCCGATTCCGAACAAAGCCTGTCAAACTCGGCTTGGACTTGATCGTTGGGTGCTGAGCTTTGCGACAACACCTGATGAAGATTTGAAATACTATTACATACAGGCCCAATGGCCTCCTTGAGACTGTTATAGCTGTCTTTGAGTTGATGACCTGTATGTCCGAGACGGTTCAAGTCAATACTGTCAATAGCCTGCTTTAGGGTTCCTAACGCCGAGCCATAGTCGAAACTGGTAATTTGTTGATATGTATCCGTTAAAGCAGTTTCATAACCGTATGTATCTGAAATGCCAAAATAGTTTGTTGCTGTTTCAACAACTGATAGTACGCCACTGGCTATTTGTCCATAAACAGGAACGCAGTTGACAGCTGCTTTGAAGATGCCAAAAGCCTTATTAAGGCGGTTTTTCTTTTTCACATTGTGCTTGGCTTTCCGCAACAATTCAGCTTTTATCTGTTCCAATCTGTTTTGGGTTTCTTCAATTTGGTTCTGAAGCACAGTGATTTTGTCTTCCAAAACAGGAATGTCTTCTATCAGAGAATTGATTTGGCCTTCTGTCGCCTCTATTTCGCTTTGTGCTTCATCGGCAGCAAACTGGCTTGCCGTGACCCAACTTGCCAAGTTTTGGTCAATATGTTGTAACCAGTAATTGAGATACAACGTAGGCATGGCGCGGTCAATCTCGTTGTTGTAATTGTTCAGATACACCTCAAACGACAGCATAGGTGCCCAGCCGAGAGGATTGCCGAAATAGTCGAGGTTTTCATTGAGTTTGTACAACATTCCCTCCAACTCTGTCAGTTGGTCTTGCAATTCAACTTTCAATGTCGCGTCAAAATCATACCATTCATCCGAAGACTGAAACTCATTGATAAGGTTATAGTAATCATTAGCCGTGGTTTTGGAGTAGCTGAAATAATTGTTCAGATATGAATCATTGATATGCCTGATGACTGCCGCGAAATAATAAGGATGAATCCATGAATACTTATTGCTAATCAATTCAAAACGTCCGTTCTCACCAACTTGGCCTGCTTCGATAATAGTGCCATACATGGGCAATCCCTCACTATTGTACCTCAAGCCAGCACCTCCTCTTGAGAAGTCGCAATAACTCTCTATGTTAATAGGTGCAGTCAAAACGCCGCCATTACCGCCATTACCTGGCGTTCCGTTGCTGTTGGAGCATTGTCCTTGCGCGCCATTGAGGATAAACCTTTTGGCGAAATTGGCTTTAAGGCTTTTGACATGAAGCATTATGTTTCCAGCGTTCTCACCATCCATGCCTGTATCGTTGGTTTCTATTCCATTTGAGGACGGTGTTGTGTTTATGGAGGCTATCTCATTTCCTTTGTCCTCAAAGATAACTTCCCTCGCATAGATATTAACATTGGTATGGGGAAATCTAAGAGCCGATCGGATGTATAGCCTTTCAGCAAATAGATTCAGTTCGTAGATGTCTTCACGTCCACTCAAACCCCATACTTTGTTCTGTACATTATTGTCAAAAACAATGTCCTTGCCCGAAATGCTGTAACTATAGACATCTCTATTTACATTGTTCAAAAACATCTGTGTATGCGATTCCGCACTAATGGTATAGTCTTGAGCCGAAGGCATTTCGCCTAAACTTTGGATGGCGAGGTTTTCGGGTACTACTTCGGGCATGATGGTGAACTCAACAGTTTGGTTGAGGCTGTTCCATCCCGAAGTGGCGGTGAAAGTGACCGTAAAAGGCATGTAATCACTGGCATCGGGATAGAATTTGAATCGTCCTGTGTTTGCATTGAACTCAAAAAGCCCGATAGGCAATTGGTTAACCGAATAACTGTAAACGACATTGCTTGAATGCAGAGAATCCGCTGTCACATAAAAGCCGATTCCATCCTCAAAATATCGGACAGTCTGATCGGGAATATGCTCAATTTCATAATGCGGAAGCGAATCCAGTATGATGTCATTCAAATATAATCCCGAGTTGGTATAAACATAGTTGCCGTATTGGGTCTCGCCAATAGCAGGCGGATAAGCCGGAAGCAGGTTGACATATTTGGTCGGCGACTGGGAAAATGCCGTCATGCCAATGAATGTCAACAATAGAATATAAAACAGTCTTTTCATATTTGTTAGAATTTAATAATGTAGTTCACATATACATTTTTCGGGCGGTTGTCGCTGCCAACGGGAACTGCATGGGAAGCATCAATGTGCGCTACGGTGTTTCCAGCATGCGAATTACTATCTCCAGCAAATTTAGAATAGGCACCACTTGTGTAAGTGTCAGCATAAACGGCTCCAGAAGTATCTGTAATATTGCCCCTAGGGTGTCCAGACGGATTGTTTCTTATGGAAAAAGTACCTGTAATATTCCTAATGGCATCATTTTGATAACTTCCCACCTGGTTTCCAGTATTTCCTCCGTTTTCATTCAGTACAATTCTATTTTCAGCATCGGCATCGTTGCCTGAATCGCCTGAAACACCACGAAGGAACATGCCTCTAAGGTCAGGAAGATTAAAAGTGGTAGAGCCATCGCCCATTCCCCAGCAAATGCCAATGGCATTATACAAATTAGCGTACTCAGCACGGCTGATTTCAGATCCGTCGCATAGCATCCAGCCAAAAGGAATGTTCTCCTCTTCTCCAGCAAAAGGCACAATTATTCCAGCGGGAAAAAGAATGGCATTGTTTGCAACTTCGGAATAGGGCGAACTGGGCAGTTGTGAGTAACTAACCTCCCTATAGGTATTGCCTTCAAGAATTTCGATTTTCATCCAATAATAGACAGCAGCAAAATTTACATCGGAATATTCACCAACGAGACTGCTGTTGTCGCGTTGGCCTTTGCCTACGGTAATGCCGAAACTTCCTGAAAAGTCAGTGTGTACCATATGAGTTTCCACCCAAGTAGGAGTGCTGGCATTTTGTCCCGGATAGAGTGAAACTCGCAAGTTGACATCTGTGTCAGCAAGCAACACTCCGTTTACATTTCTCACTACGGCTTGGTAATTGAAACCAAGACCACTGTTTTGTGCAACTGCGGCCAATGCCATCATGCAGGCTACGAAAAGCATAATCTTTTTCATTTCTGTTGATTTTTAAAGTTAGTACTTATGATTTGTGTTTTTCTTTTTTATTCTTTATCCCGAGCGGGCAATAAAAAAACGTGAACCTTACTTTCCGTTGTTCATAGAGGCCTACCACAGTCTGACAATTCAACTTATAAGTAAAGCCCACGTGAAAACACGTGAGCATTGGCTTTACTTGCTTGAATTGTCCTAAAAAAGTGGTAGTTTTCTATGAACAAGCTTTTAAGCTAACGCTATTTATTATATTTCTCGGAGAGGTTATTATCCCATTCAATTCTATTTAGTTAAACTTTTGTTTCGTTTATCAGGGGCAAAGAAAGGTAAGCATAATCTTAACTCAAAATATTTTCTTTCTACTTTTTCTAATTCCGTTGCTTTACAACCTATCTATTATGTCACACACTTTTAAAACATGGTCCAAACCATACAACATGGAGCCACTATCAATACCCATCCAAGAAAACAAGGTCTGAATCTTTTGATATTCGCTACGAATGTAGCCTGTATAAATCACTGTTTGACCTGTAGGAAAGCATAATGGCTCGTGATGTGCAATGCGGTTGCGAAGCGTGTTTATTTTGTCCAACTCGTTAAAGATATATGACTGGTTAATGTGCAATTGCGGTGTTGAACGTTGCTTATATGGAAATGCGTTTAAGAGAGATTGGTGGGTTAAGTTATACTGCAACGGAGAGTACATATATTTCCACATACCAAAATCCATTTGTGCCAAAAGCTTTGAATGCGAATAAGTTCCTTGTGCCTTAAGTTTTTGCAGCGCATCTGTGATTGTTCGATTGGTCTTATGAAGTATTGGAGCAGTAAACATGCCTCCTGGCAAAACAGAATCTTTTAGCCATTCATTACCAAATTGAGGCACAAGGATATCGTCAATAGCATTACGTAATGACACCTCAAAGCAACTAACAATAGTCAGTAATTCTTGTGCTAAGCGCAAGTTGTATCGGTATAATGTCATGGTTTTCCTTTTGTCGCCATGACATGCCAAAAGGTATCTGTTGAGTCGCTTTTGCGAGAAAAAATGTTCGTATTCACAATATTTCATAAAAAACACTCAAAATTATATGATTTATATCTAAAATATTTCTATTTTTGCAGCGATGAATCCCGTCAACCTCTGGCCGCAAGGTCAAGTTGGCGGGTATTGTTTTATACTCATGCCTGTTAAGCTAACGCTATTTCAAATATATATGCCTCGTAAGATTATTTCATTGGATAGGGATTAGTTGGAGTTTTGTTTTGCTTTGACGGGGGCAAATATAAGAAATTTTTGTTTTGGCAAAAGGAAAAAACAAAAATTTCATTAAATATGTAGCTGATAAATTTGCTAATATCAAACCTATCTTTGATTTTTCATCCACAACACCTATCTTTGCAACTCAAAAAAGTTGCTCAAAAGCCAATGCGTATGTCAGCACCCTCTGAAAACCAATACGATACCATCCCTTCGGAAACCACCGAGAAAGAAACCGACAAAAAATGTCCTAACTGCGGCGCCACTGTGACTTTCGACCCCGCCACGGGGGGCATGCATTGCGAATATTGCGGCTACACCTGCGAACTACCCAAACCCGAAGAAGGCAACGATGTCTGCGAGATGGACTTCGAGTCGGCCTTGCACACCGAGAGCTTCAACTGGGGCGAGCAGAAGAAGTCGGTGCAATGCAAGCAATGTGGTGCCGTCAGCATCTACGATGCCCTTGAGACCGCTGCCGTGTGTCCTTTCTGTGGCTCCACCAACGTGATGCCTGCCGCCAAGGAAAACACCATCGCCCCTGGTGCCGTATGCCCTTTCGAGATTACCAAAGAACAAGCAGGCGAACACTTCGAAAACTGGCTCAAAAAGAAATGGTTTGCCCCACGAAAAGCCAAGAAAAACGCCAGACCAGAGGCCTTCCAAGGGGTGTATCTCCCCTACTGGACCTACGATGCACAGACCACGTCCAACTTCACCGCCCGCGCAGGATACGACAAGACGGTGAAAGACAAAGACGGCCATTCGCGTACTGAGACCGACTGGCGGCGCGTCATGGGTGTGTATCAGGAGTTTTTCGATGATGTCACGGTGATGGCCTCCAAACGACAGGAAAATTCGGGTGTTGAAAATTGCGAACCTTTCGACTTCTCGAAATTGGTACCCTACACGCCACGCGTGATGGCGGGCTTCGCCGCCGAGCGTTATTCCATCGGACTGAAGGAAGGTTGGCATCTGGCGCAGCAAACCATACAGTCGCGTCTACACTCCAACATTTCGAATTATGTGCGCCGACACTGGAATGCCGACCGCACCGACTCGGTCAGCTTTTCAACGCTTTACAGCAGTATCACCTACAAATACCTTTTGGTTCCCGTTTGGATTTCGTCGTTCAAATACAAGGAAAAAGTGTATCAGTTTGCGGTGAACGGGCAGACGGGCATGGTAGGTGGCAAAGCTCCAGTTTCGGCATGGCGTGTCATCTTGGCCATACTGATAGGTATTGGTGTAATAGCAGGTTTATATTACTTGTTAAGTAGATGAGCAGAGTTAGTTTACCTATAGGGACGATGACTTGTGACTATGACAATGACCACTTCAACCAAGAGCTGAAATTTCAGCATTTCTGTGAAAGCGGTCATAGTCATTGTCAATGGTCATAGTCAATAAGTCCAGCGTCAAAAAAGTGTAGTTTGATTTTGAACAGTTACTTACGATAAAAGATTCTCAAGGTTTTTCATGGCCTTGCGTACCGGCATATCCTGATGCAGCACTTGGTAAACTGTCTCAGCAATGGGTAGCTGCGCCCTCTGCTCTTCCGAAAGATAAGGCATCATTGCCGAGGCAAAATAGCCTTCTGCCACCATGGTCATCTCGTTGAGGGCGGTCTTCACCGTGTTGCCTCGACCTATCAGCACACCTAACTGACGGTTGCGGCTGTGGCTCGAATAGCACGACACCAACAGGTCGCCGAAGAAAATGGACGGAGTGAACTTGGTGAGGTCGTTGATGCTTTGAGGGGAAAGCAGAAAATACATTTCCTTGATGCAGTTCGACACCAAAACAGAGATGAAATTATCGCCATAGCCTAAGCCCAAAGCCATACCTACCAACACGGCATAGATGTTTTTCAGCACGGCAGAACGCTCTAAATAGCGCATATTGCGCACATAACTCACCTTGATAAACGGCGTTTTCAGCTTATCGCCTACAATACGGGTCTTGCCGATATTAGCACAAGCCAAAGTCAAATAGGTCAGCTTCCCGTGACCGACTTCCTCGGCATGGGTCGGGCCACCGAGAAAACACATCTGTCCGCCCGAAAGACCATAATGTTGCTTTAGATAGTCCGTAACAAACTGTTTTTCATCGGTAATGATGCCCTTGATAGCCGAAACCACGAATTTATCCTTCAGGGAAACCGTCAAAGAGGAAAGATAGCGTTTCAGGTAGGCCGCCGGCGTGACCAAAAAGATGATTTCGGCGTTGTTTACCGTCTCGTTCACATCGTTGGAGAGGCGGATACGGCTCATGTCGAACTCAACGTCGGAGAGATAGCGGCAGTTGCGGCTTTCGTGTTGCAACGACTCGAACACCTCGGGATTATGCACAAACCACCCCACAGACAACTCATTCATCGTCAACACTTTGACGAGAGCTGTAGCCCAACTGCCGTGCCCAATGACGGCGCAGCGCGATGTTTCATTAATCTGCGGATTGTTTCCCATAGGCAAAAAAATTCCGTGCAAAAATAGTGGTTTTTATCCTTGCACGGAACATTATTAAATTAAAAGGAAAACCCTTTTGCTCAGAAGTTGACGCTGAAGGTCATACCCATACCTAAATTAGCTTGGTCGGGCATAGTGTTGCAACGCATGACCGAAGGCGTGAGGTTGAACGAAACCGACTTGCCTTTACTGTTGTAATCGTTTGCGACCCAATTCATACGAGCCTTACCGATGCTGGAAAAAGTAATCCACAAAGGAAGGCACACGTCTGCGGCAATAGCAGGAATGTAGCTCATATTAAGCAAATTAGTATTTTCTGTAACAGCACCTGCAACAGCAACAGCAACGGTGGCAGCGGCCGTTCCGATGAAAAGTCCCATGAAGACTCTACCCGTTGTGATTTGCTTCTGGGCACCGAGATAGGTCTCAAAGTTGGCTTCACCAACCAAGCTCTTGACTTCCGAATCCGAAAGATGACGACCATCGAGCATCAAGTACATACCGCTACGTTCCATTTGACCACCTGCGAGGGTCGAAAGCGTCATTGGGCTGGACACATTGATGGTTTCTGTTTCATTGAAATTGCATTGAGCGAACATGACAACACTGGCCATGACAAGCATCATTGATAAAAAAATCTTTTTCATACTGCTAATTATTTGGTTTATTGTTAATTGTATAAAAATTTCAAAACAAAGACAGCGCAAAAGTAATAAAATCAGCGAAACTATCGAACCACATTTGCATAAATTCCCAAGAAAATCGCTTCCAGTTCCTCGCGGTCCAACTCGGGATAATCGTTCATCCAATCCATGTATTTGACAAAGGCGGCCTTTTGTTCTGCGGTGTAACGGTCGGCGTAGGTTGTTGTGCCGTCGCGCAAGTCGTGGGCGATGTAGTTGTTCGGATGAAGATAGAAATGCGGATTGATACGGCTGTCCATCAGCTCGGCAACACGCTTGTAGAATTCTCCAGAAGGACAATCATTTAAAGCATTCAAATCGGCTTCGGTGACCATCGGGCAGATGTGGAAATGCACATGACCCTTGGGTTGCATGATACCCGTCAGGATGCTGTTGAGGTCTTCGCCTGGTTTCTTTTCATAATGACCGTTTTTCTTGGTCAGATACAGTTCCAAAGTCTTCAACTTGTCGCACGACTCCCATTCGTATGATACGGCAACGGGAACAATATTGAGTTCTGCCAAAGAAGCCACGCGGTCGTCCCTGCGGCTCATGCCAAACATCTTGATGATGGCAGGGTCGGTGACATCGATGCCATCCTTGGTACGACCGTTGCGCTGGGCAATCCACACCGACTCATTTTGTTCAGTAATGACATAACGCATGTATTCTGACATGTGCAACATGCTGTTGTAGAACTCTTTAGGCGAACCTCCACGCTCAGTGCGAAACATCTTGTTGATTTTGCCAAAGTCGATGACAAAAGGATGACACATCAGGTTGCTGCCAAAAGTGATTTGGCAGGTGTTTTGGCCCGCCTCGTTGAGGATATACTGCAAAAACATGGCATCCAACACGATGTCTCGGTGATTCGAAACGAACATGTATGGCTTCTTTTCGTCGATATTCTCCACACCTGACCAATCAAATTTCGTAGTGGTCTTTTTCAACAAGGCCTCTATCACCTCTTTCAGTAGTCCCAGCTGGAATTCTTTCAATGTCTTGATGCCGCGAATGCGTTCACGAAGCGCTTTGGCAGGCACGCCCAAATACTGGGCAATGGCAGGAATCACCTCGCTATCAGCCAAACGTTGGGTGGCAGCGGGAATTTCTTCTGCATTATAGGGTCTTATGTCGTCGAAATTGGTCATCACTTGTTTCTTAAGTCAATGAATTTAATGGGTTTACGACTCTTCGCAGGGAAGTTGATTTTTTGGATTACCTCAATGGGGTGGATTTCGATTTGTGGTGCCACACGGATACGCGAGCGGAAGCTGTCTTTCAACGTTTTGATTACATCGAAATCAGGTTCATACTTCAAGCCGATTTTCACCACCACATCATCGGTGCCAGCTTCGCTTTGGCGCACTTCGATGACATAGTTTTCGACATAATCGGTATTGTCCAAAACATCGTTAATCGCAGGCGGATAAAGCGTTGTGCCTTTCAGTTTGATCATGTTGTTCTTGCGCCCCACAAGCGGGGTAAGACGATAGGAATTGCGCCCGCATTGGCACTGCTCTATGCGCTTGGCGGCAATGTCGCCCGTGCGGAAACGCAACAACGGCATGGCTTCCACGCCGAGGGTGGTGACCACGATTTCGCCAGGCTCGTCGTCGGGAACGGGCAGGCCGTCCTCACCAATGATTTCCACAATAATCAACTCGGGGTGCACATGGCCGCCCTGACCGTATTCACACTCCGGGAAGGTGGCGCCCATCTCCGTCGACGAATAGGTGGCAAAGAGTTGCACATCCCATTTTTCCTTGATTTTCTGACCCAACAAGTTAAGTTCAAAATCCTGATTGCGCAAGCCTTCACCGATGCCGATGATACGGCGGATGCTGCTGTTTTTATAGTCGATATTATGCTCCTCGGCATATTGTATTAGCTTCAGGATGAACGACGGCACACACATGATGGTGTCGGGCTTGATGCGGCGGATGGTGTCCCATTGCAATTCGGGAATGCCGTTACCCACACGGATAACACCAGCACCGAGTTCGCGCAGACCCAAGAAATAAGCCAATCCCGCCATGAAACGCTTGTCCAAGGTGGTCATCAGCTGCACCACATTACCAGGTCGCACTCCGGCACATTCAAACGATTTCTTCTCGTTGTAAGCCAAGCGTTGCAAGTCTTTCTCGGAACAGCCGAAAGTCACCGGGTCGCCAAGGGTACCCGAAGTAGTGATGTAGTCGATGATTTTGTCTTTCGGACAGCAAAGAAATTCGTCGTTGAAGAGTTGCAGGTCCTTCTTTTCAGTGAAAGGGATCTTCACCAGGTCCTCAATATGCTGTATCTTATCAATATTGATGCTGTAACTTTTGAACATCCGCTGATAGTAGGGCGAATGGGCTTCAAGATAGGCCAAAGCCTTGTGGAGCAAACCCTCTTGATAGGCTTTGATTTCTTCTGGGGATTGATATTCTATATCGTGGTTCATGGTTGAAGTGTTGACTGTTTAATTGTTGTTGGGACGGCCCTTCGACAGGCTCAGGGACCTAATCCAATTAAGAAACTCATTTCTCCATTGACGACATTCTGCCGTGCCTTTTTCTTCGCTGGCGCCGAAGCCGTGGCCTCCCGTTTGATATTGGATATAACAATGGTCCACATGGTTGGCGGTCAGCGCGGAGTCAAGCAGCATGGAGTTATGGTATTCCACAATGGGGTCGTCGACGCAGTTGACAATAAAGACGGGAGGACAATTGTCGGGGATATGACGTTCCAACGACAAGGAATCACGCATCATAGGGTCATTTTGATGCTTCTCGCTAAGCAATGCCCTACGTGAACGTGCATGGACACAACTTTCGCTCATGGTCACCACGGGATAAATCGGGCATACAAAATCGGGGCGAAGGCTGACTTCGGTATCTATCCCATTGGCTTTCAGATAATCGTATGCATTGAAACAAGCTGACGACATCACCAAGTGTCCCCCTGCCGAGAAACCCATCATGCCCACTTTATTGGGGTCGAGATGATACTCCTCGGCGTGTTCGCGCACCCATTGAAGAGCACGCTGCGCATCGGTAATCATGTCGGGGTATTGCTTGCCGCGGAAGAGAATGCGATAATGCCAAAAAAAGGCCCCAAAACCAGCAGCACGATAACGTAATACAAAGGCAGAGATGCCATTGCTTTGCAGCCACTGCGCCACACCGTCGCCTTCGGTCTCTTCGTCGAGCCAAAAATAACTACCTCCCGGACAAACGATGACACTCATTCCTGAATCATTATTCTCGGCCAAATAAGGTGTCAAAGTGACCTGTTTGCCATGACTCACGTCATACCCTTCCCAAAGCGATATAGGCTCTTGGGCAAAGGCTTGTCCGAAGATGAGCAGCAACAGTCCAAAAAACAACCCTTTCCGCATCATCACTTGCCAAAAATGTTTGTTACTTCTTCTTTCGACAACTGGCGGTATTTGTGCTGCATGTCGGCAAAGAAATCCACTTGGAAATACTCCTCGTCGTAAAACGAAAGCTTGGAATTGGTGTTGGGCGTACATTCTAAATAGACGATGTCTTCCAATTTCAAGTTCTTGGCTTCGCAAATCTGGTCGGCCAATTTCTTGCCAGCATAGGTCACGGAAGTGCCAGGATTGTCTTGATACAATTCCGTCACGATGACATACTTTTTACCACCCACTTCCCTGATTTTCAGGCCACACGTCGATTCCATATCCCATTCGCCTTTGAAGGGGAAGATTTCGTCGTAATATTCTGGAGATACCTTCATTTACTATTTATTTGTTGTTTGTTTAACTGTTTAATTGTTGTTTTGAGTTTCCCGCTTGCGGGAATGGAGTACTTTTTTTTATTCAGCGGCGGCAACAGATGATTTTAATATAGAAGCATTTCCAGCCGCCGCATGAAACATATAAACATTATCTCCATTCCCGAAGGGAATCTACTTCTTAATTCTCCACTCTAACATTAACGTTTCTCTTACTGCGGTCGACGTCACGGCCAAACGATTTGTTCATCAACTTGCGGTCGCGGGGACGATAGGTGCCGTCTTCCATCTCGCGCAAGGCCACGTTGCAGAACAAGCGGAACATCTTCGCCTCTTGTGTCTCGTCGGCATAGAAACTCTTCCACGCATAATCGTAAAGGTCCTGCAACTTCTCGGGCGACATGTGCTTGGGCTGATACACCACTTGACCGGCGTTGTAATGGTCCCAGTCGAAGTCGAAGATGCGGCCCTGGCGCAACAGATCGTCGTGACCCTTGGTGTGCGGGAAAGGCGCAAAGATGGTGAACTCAGCCAAATCGAGGTCGATTTCACCCAAGAAGTCAATCAAGCGCTTGATGTCGTCTTCGGTCTGGTTGTCGAGGCCAAAGAGGATGGTGCCTTCCACACCGATGCCATAGTCGTGATAGCGTTTCACGCGCTCCTTGATGTAGTCGGAGGTGTCGTAAACTGCTTGATACACATACCAAGCACCTGCTTTGGCTGCCAAGTCAAGCACCTCGGGGTCGTCCTCGATGGTGTGGCTGATCCATTTCTTCTTCAGCGGCGCAATGGCACGGAAAAGGTCCATTTCCCATTGCTTGTCCTGCGCCAACGAGTTGTCGACGATAAACAAGCGGTTGTTGTCGATGCCCGCCATGTCCTCTACCACCTTGTCGACGGGACGCGGACGGAACTTGCGACCACCGAGATACGACACAGCGCAAGGATAGCAACTAAAACGGCATCCACGGCTTGCGTTGAACAAGTCGACCATTTGGACACCTTTATGATTGTAGAGTTCACGCTTGTAAAGGTCGCGACGGCAGGGACCCACATCCTCGATGGGAGGCTGGTTGCCCATGTAGTTGTAAATCTTCTTCAGGCAGCCATTCTTCCAGTCTTGGATGACCTGCTCCGAGCGGCCTTCCGACTCGCCCAAGAAAACACTGTCGACATGGTTGACCATTTCTTCAGCGTGAAGCATTGAGGAAATGCCACCAGCAAGCACAGTCTTGCCACGCTTGTGGTATTCTTCGGCGATGGCCCAACCGCGTTTCACCTGCGTGGTGAGCATCATCGACAGCGCCACAAGGTCGCATTCTTCGTCAAAATCAATGGGCTCCACGTTCTCGTCGGTGAACGAAATGTCTACATATTCCGGTAAAGTAGCGGCAAATGCCACAGGGCCGTGGGGCGGTAGGTTGAAGGTCGTCTGACCAGGCAGTTTATTCCACTTGGGATAGATGAGTTTCAGCTTAATTGTGTCCATATTTGACTATTTGAACTTGCAAAAGTACAAATTATGGATGATTTGGACAAAAATTGTTAATTTTACGGACAATGGTATTGTGTCCAACCAATGCCTCTGCGGATTCTATGGCGGTCAAAGAAACCCCACAAAGACCATGAATATTGACATTCTGTCCCGTCAGGAAAAGATTCTTAACTTTCGTTGCCACAGATATTTGCGAGAGCATCAGGTTATTGCTGTCCTTTTGGAAGCCATAGTTGGATCCCTCTTTGTTTCCGTAATAATCACGGATGGTAAGCGGGGAAGCAGCAAAACAAAACTCTATACTATTACGAAAAACTGGATATTTCAAACTCATGCAATCCAGCACTTTATCCATCATTTTTTGCTTCCACGACAAATAATCAGCTCCACGATGGCCACTCGTTGTTTGCTCCCACGACCTGACTTGTTCGAACGCCATCGGACAAATGACAACTATCGTTTGGGCAAAAATGCCTTGGTTTTCGACGGGCGGGGTGACATACATCATACTTTGTGGCCATTCGTCAGCATGGGCAAGACAGAACGTCGGATGATTGATATACGGAATCGTGTTTTCTTTCAACTTCACAAAAACCTTGAAGCTCGACATCGTTTCGGGCACCGACTGAACACGTTGCTTGAATGCCGTTGTAAAAGCTTGACTGTCAATTATCTTCAGCAACACATCAGGATGCATGGCGGAAATATAACTGTCGGCTTGATAGGTATTCCCTTTTTGGGTTACCACTTGGGTCACTTGTCGATTATCGACCTCAATCCGAACCACTTTCTCATTGGCAACAACCTGACCACCAGCATTTTCAATCACTTGGGCCAAAGCATCAGCCATTTGTTGACTTTCGCCCACAAATTGGTACGTCCCGTTGATATGCAAGGTGCTCAACAAGGCATGGATATAGGCTGGTGTTGTTTCCCCCGGGCCACCAATCAATGGACTCAAATAACCCAATAAAGATTTCAGTTTTACATCAGTTAAATATTTGTCCATCAGCTGATTGACAGAACCCAGGAAATCATCGCTATGCGAAAGGCCATTTTCGGGAGCCTCATGCAAATAGAACAATTCCTCCTCTTCAGTAAGCTCAAAAAGTCGGTCGACGTAAGCTTTGATTTGCTCTTTTTCATCGGGAAAACAATCGGAAAGATAGTCGACAAACCGATCTTTTCCTTTGGGCAAACGATAAGTCACGTTTTCATCGACAAAGCTCACTTCATCATTCGTGTCTTCATCGGTTGGACGCAGTTTTATCTTGTCCATAACGCCCAAATAATCAAACAATTTGCGAAGGTTGCCGCCTTCCTGAAAACCGCCAAAGATGTGCATTCCCGTTGGAAAACGTACACCATTCCGCTTGAAGGTCTGCAAACCACCACCAATGATGGCGTTTTTCTCCAACACGGTCACTTGATAGCCTTCCTTGGCTAATAAGGCTCCCGTCACCAAACCTCCAATTCCACCTCCTATGACGACACAAGTTTTCATTTCAGAAAGGTTTGAGTGTCAATGCTATTTTCACAAATCGGCAACTCCTGCCCTTCCAGCATGAAATGCAAGTTGTCGGGGATGTAACTCGTGTGGGAAGCTATCAAGTGTTTGTCCTCATCGGCTTCCACGGCATAGACTTGCGCGTCGCGATGCACCAAGGCGATGGTCCAAGCCAACTCGCCAATGCCACTGTTTTTCACCAAAATGCTTTGACTATTTAATGCATCTATTTCGGCTGCGTGGGCGCGGATGCGCTTCAGGTTGCGGCGACATTCACGTTCCGTGTCGTTGCCTTTGTAGATGTACTTGTAGCGCACAAAAGGCAGCACATATTCCGTGTCCTCGCGTTGATTCCTGATTTCCTCGAAATGCTCAATGTAATACTTGTGGAACTGAGAGGTCAAGGCGCGGGCCTCCATGGATTTCACTTCTTCGCTTGACATTCTCTGCCCGATTTCAACATAAAGCTGACCCTCGCGCAGCACAAAGTCGTTTTTCGGCATCACATGGTTGGCACCATGAACAAAAACAGGCAGAATATCGACATTCAAGGCTTGCGCCAGTTGGAAGGCACCTTTGTGGAAACGCTGGATGTCGCCTGTCACCGAGCGCGTGCCTTCGGGATAAACCACCACAGAATAGCCTCGCTCGACCAAAGATTTCAGTCGTTCCACGTTTTTGTCGTAGCCATCAGAAACAGGATAAAACTCAGCAAACCTGATAATTACACCATACATTGGGTTTTTCCAGACCCAATCGGTAGTCAGCAGGACCACCTTGGGGTTGAGCATCATCGTGCAAAGCAAATCAAGGTGCGACTGATGGTTGGCTATAATGACAGCGGGCTTCTCGAAGGTCTCTCCGTACTTGTTATCGAGGCTAAACTTCACGCCGGGCAAGGCTTTTAATGCCAACCGCATGAAGAAAGCGATCATCTGATGATAACGATAACGCTTCTTTTCCGACTTGGGCACCAAAATAATATAAAGTAGTGTTAGTGGCGTGATAAGCACAAAGGCAAAGATGAAGAATACCAAGAACGTCAAGAAGGTGAAAACCATGCGTTTCAAGGTCAGCGGCACCTGACGAAGTTGGCCTTTCTTTTTGGTCAGCCAGCCGAAGGTGAAAGGTGGCAGATAGCAAGCCATGAGCACCACCACCGCCATCCCGATGATGGCCACCTCAGCCAAGGAACGCATGGCGGGATGCTTGGCGAAGATCAAGGCACCGATGCCGATAAACATGAGGATACCGCTGAGGATGACGCTGTTGCGGTAGTTTTTCAGCATCCGCTTGCCATAGGTGTATTCATGCAGCAGTCCTTCGGTGATATAGATGGTGTAATCGTCGCCCTGACCGAAGATGAACGTCGCCAAGATGATGTTGACGATGTTGAACTTGATGCCGCCCAGATGCATGATGCCCAAAATCCAGGTCCAACCCACCGTCAGCGGCAAGAAGGCCAAAAGGGCCAACTCCAAGCGCCCAAATGATAGGCAGAGGAAGAAGAACACCACGATGCTGCACACATAAAGGATGTAGTCGAAGTCGGACGAAAGCGCGTTGACCAAGTTGTTGCCCACGTCGCTGATGCTGAAGGTAAAGCCATTAGAAACCAAGGTCCCTGAGCCTGTCGAAGGGCCGACCACTTGAGGTCCCTGAGCCTGTCGAAGGGCCGTTTCTTCTAGATTGCTTCGTTCCTCGCAATGACGTGAAGCGGACCCTACTGGAATCTGCCTAATCTGTTCTTTCACCGCCTCCGACACCTCCACAGGTACCCTAACAAAGTTGACCACACGAGCCAACGAGTCATGCTGCAACATATAGTTGCCACACAATGCCATCAACGGCTCCATCTCGTTTTCCTGCAATGGCTGGTAGTCTTTGGTGATGCCATCCGTGAAGGTAGAGAAGGCATTTTCGGTAAAGCCGGCTTTCACGGCTTCTGTCTGCACTTGCTCGGCAAGATCGGCATGACGTTGCCAGAACTCCTGCCACAGCACCAACGACCGCTCTTGTTGCTCCACCGAAGGCAGCAGGCCGTCCATGCCCGAGATGTTGTATTTCACGCTGTCGGGAACCACTTGTCGCAAGTGAGCCATCATCGTTTCGTTTTGCCTTATGGCCTCTTGAAAATCGGGGGCTTCTGAAACCACATAAATCAAGTCTGTCTCGCCTTCTTTTTGCAGCGACTCGCTCAGCAAGGCCAAATCTTCCTGCTGCTGTTGTGTCATGTAGTTGATGTTGTGCAGGTCGGCATCGAAGGCGGTGTCTTGGCTGTAATAACTGAGTATCAGCGTGATGATAACCAAAGGCCAAAAAGCGTACAATTTGACCTTGCGCCAAGTCTCGGAGGGTGCCTTGCCATCGTCGACGAAGAGTTTTTTCGTCTTTTTGGGCACCACGGCAAACAGGGGCAGGAAAACCATCACAAAGAGGATGGTGCCTATCAAAGTCAGGGCACCGAAGAGTCCGAGGTCGCGCATGGCCTCAGCCTTGACGAACATCAGGCAGGCGAAGGCCGCCACCGTGGTCAGGTTGCCGATGACCAAAGGCTGGATGACATCTTTCAAGGCCTCGCGCTTGTTGGTCTCCTGCTTGATGTGGTCGAGGTAATGCAAGGGATAGTTGACCGCGATGCCCACGATGACCGAGCCGATGCCCACCACGATGATGGAGATACTCGACTTGAACAAGGCGATGACCGCCAGGGCAAAGACCCAGCCGAAGAGGATGGAGATGCCGAGCCAAAGCAGGTTGCGCTTGCGTGCCATGGTGAACATCAGGATGCCGAATATCAGCACAATAGCCAAGGTAACGGAAACGAAGCTGTCTTTCTTGATTTGCTGCGCATTGGTGACGGCGATGGTGGGCGCACCCACAGCCGAGATATGCACTTCGGGATGCTCCGCTTCAGTTTGGGCTATCACTTGGTCCAACAAACTGACAATCTTCGCATTGCCTTGGGTGTCACTGCCCGAAAACGGCGACGAGAAGAAGGCAAAACCTTTGTCGCCGCGCTCGTTGAAGAGATATTCGTCCTCCATGCGGTAGCCTTGCGTCGGGTTAAGCACATTCAGCCGCTGCAAGGTGGGAGAATACAGGTTGAGCGGGTCGGCCTTAATGCCGTCGACGACGAAACCTGCCGTGGGCATCGACAGCACCCGCTTGATGTTGGCCATGCTGGTCACGACGTGGTCGGGGTCGGCGAGCAAGGAATCCATGCGGCGGTAGTCACTCTCGGTAAGAAACAGCGGCTGGTTCTCGCGAATGAAATCCATGGCATCAAACACCTGGCTGCCGTCGACTTTGCAGCGCAAGTCGCTGACCAGCTGTGTGGTGTCGCATTCTTGCCACCGTTGTTCAAAGGCATCCATGGCATCCATCAAGGCGTCGAGGGCCTCGTCGCCAACGAGTTGTGTGGTGTCGGCAGAGAAGATAATGGTCACCCGACCTTGGTCGCTCATGTCGTTGTAGACTGAGGTGTAGCGTTCCTTCTCGGGGTCGGTGGGCAGGAAGTCGGTGATGTTTTCCTTGTAGTCCAGACGCAGGGCTGAGAGCACGCACAAGCCCAAGACGAAGGCCATCAAGAAGATGGAAAAGGGCTTGTTGCGCGACAGGCGGTCGTAAATATCAAGGAAGAACTTATTCATGGTTTTATTTTATCAAGAATTAGTGAATTTCAGAATTTCTTATTTCGGGTCTTCGTTTGGGACTTCATTTTTGAATTTTCATGGAATTAGAGAGGAAAAATCTGCGATTTTCTTTCTCCCTATTCTCAGCACCGCAGGTGCAGTATTTCAGTATTCTTTATGCGATTCATTTTTCTCTAATTCTCTAATTCTTGACATTAATAATTTCCTCTTATTGTTTTCGGAGAAGTCGTGAAGGCCAACCGTAGACGAGCGCCACGAGGCAAAGTATGGTGTTCAGCACAGTAATGCGGAAGAAGTCCCAAAACGGCCTGAAATGCGTGACGCGGTCCTCGGGATAAATCACGTTGACCTTGATGGGCACCAAGTCGGTGCCACGCCAAGCGGAGAAGACGAGCAACTCCAGCTCGGCCTCGTAGCGATAAGTGAGCAGGGCGAGGCAAGGCATGTTGTTCAAAGGATACAGCCGATAGCCCGTCTGTGTGTCGGGCAGGTCGATGCCCGTCTGCACCCTGAACCAGAAATTGGAAAACTTGTTGGCGAAGGTGTTCTTACCAGGCATGTTGTCCTGCTTCAGGTTGCGGCTGCCCACAATCAAGGCGCCAGGATGTTGCTCCAAGGCCGACACAAACAGCGGGATGTCCTCGGGGAAGTGCTGTCCGTCGCTGTCGATGGTGAGGGCATAGTCGAAGCCCATGGCTTTGGCTTTCTCGAAGCCTTGTTTGAGGGCATAGCCTTTGCCACGGTTGCGGCCATAGTCGACCACGGTGATACGCTCGCCGAATGAAGCCAAGACTTCAGCCGAATGGTCGGTGCAGCCGTCGTTGACGACGATGACATCGGCGCAATAATTCAGCACCCGTTCCACCACATCGCGCAGCGTGCCGCTATTGTTGTAGGTCGGCATGACGGTGCAGACCTTCAGCTGCCGCATCTTGGTTGGTATCGCTATGGCATCAGAGGGGTTCATAACTGAAAGTCGACGATATTTTGGAATAAACGACGGTCTCATCTGCGATGACGACTTGGGTCTTGCAGCCGTTTTCGATTTCCGAGAAATTGGAAAAGTTGAAGCACACCTCTTTACCTTCCTCGGGTACCAGCACATTGAGGTATTTGATGTTCTTGGAGGCCTTCAGATACAGCGGTCGGCCCATTTTATGTTGCAGCACCTCGCCAGCAGTCTTCAGCAGGCATGCCCCCGGGGTGATGGGATTGCCAGGAAAATGGGCTTGATACACAGGATGCTCAGGGTTGCAGCGCAGCTTTGCCGTGAAGCTGGTGTCGGTGTCGTCAATGGATTCTAATATGAAGAGGTTGTCCAAAAAGTGCATTTGTGTTTTCGTTTATGAAGAGGCAAAAATAAAGATTTCATTTAGAGATTATATAATGATTTATGCATCTGCATCTTTTTGTTTTGCCCGGTATTTTTGTCTTGGATGATTGGGAATGTTCTCATACATTTTTTCTATGACATCTGTCATTTGAGGTAAAATCTTATTTCTAAGATACTTCCTGTCTCGTCCAATAAAAGCGGAAATGTCATCCAGTGTACGCCATTCAGCACAATATTCAACAATTATTTTTCTCAACATTTCCCTTGAAAAGTGTTTTTTTGAGGTTGCCACCTTTTGGTCAGAGGTTGCCACCTTTTGGTCAGAGGTTGCCACCTTTTGGTCAGAGGTTGCCACCTTTTGGTCGGAGGTTGCCACCTTTTGGTCGGAGGTTGCCACCTTTTGGTCGGAGGTTGCCACCTTTTGGTCGGAGGTTGCAACCTTTTGGTCGGAGGTTGCAACCTTTTGGTCAGAGGTTGCAACCTTTTCCATCGAATTCACATCCATACCATATACATGATATCTGGTTCCTCTTCCGCGTCCCGAAGATACCAACAACTGTTGAGAACACATCTTACTTAACATTTTTGTGATGTCTGCCCGATGCATATTTAACGCATACTGCAGACGTTCATTTGTAATTTCCTCTTCCGAGTATGCCAATGCCAAAGTTAAGAGTTGTTCGTGCGGAACCTGCTCCAATTGATCTCCAAAGTGTTCAGATAACCCATTTTTAACTTCCTCATCCAACATTGATTCCATCGACATTGTTAGTACAACCTTGTTTGGTTTGCTTTTTTCTTCAATATATGGACGCTTCCAGTTCAATTCTTCCCACCCACGAATAATTTTGTCTGCACCACTACCCGCTTTTTCCGCAGACCCCAAGAATGTAAACATGGTTTGAAGATATTTGTTTCTGCATACACTTTCACCCCCTTTGTAATACTGTTTCAGTGAAATCAACATGATGCCTGGATTTGAGAAAACCATCTTATTGGGATATTTATAGATGTTTAACGAGGCGTTTTCCGTGTAATCCGCATGAACCAATGCATTTGCCAACGCTTCTCTGACTGCCACATGAGCAGGTGTTTCGGTTTTTCTTTGATTACCTTCCAACATAAAAGGCTTTGGCAAGAAATTTTGAAGCACAGGCAACACCCGACTGTAAAACTGAAACAAATTTGACTCCCAGTTTCCATCAGGACAAATGCGATTTATCCACCTGTCTTGGGGATCTTGGATTTCTTGATAATCAGGAAAGAAATTAGGATTCTCATCCATAATGGCACTATAGGTTCCGAACATCAAAAGTCCAGCATACGTCAAGCCATATTCTCCAGTTTTTCTGTCTTTTCTGAACACATTCAGTTTCTCCAAAAAAACGTCCTCCGACAATGCATTCCATACATGGTCTGGATTCCATTGTTCAAATCTGCGGCGATACTGTTTGATTGATTCTGGGTCTAAATCTTTCTTACCAAAATTCTTTAGAATTCTTCCATCTATGGGACTTGACAGATTTGCATCGGCAAACATACTATTGATTTCCTCCCGAGAACAATGGTAATCACCATCAAGGTCACGCCTGAAGGTTCCTGTGTAAGGGTCAAGCCCGCAATAGACAGGCCTCAGACTCCTATCAACCCTTGGAATATAGAAAAACAAGAAATAAGCTCCGTTAAACTCAACCGCCTGTACATCATCTTCTTGCAACAACGCAATATTAACAACTTGTTTGTTGTGTATTCCGTTGAAGAAATCTTTTTTATATTTCTTCACCTGTTCTTTTGTGAGTCCATCGAGAAAGAACTGATCGTCTTTCTCCTTAATGCCAAAAACAATAGCTCCACCATTTGTATTGGCAAACGATGAATAGGTCTCCCACATCGAATGCGGGAAACCGCCTTTTGCCGTCTTGAACTCCATATCACCAGACTCTTTATCTTGCAATAGCTGTTCTAACACTGGCTGTAAATCTTCATATTCGTAGATTCGTTTCATATCCCAAAACCATTCATTATTTTCGAGGCAAATTTAGTTTTTTTCTTGGAAAATCCAGCCCCAGCAAATTTGCCATCCTCAGGTCTCACTCAACCCAAGGGCCTTGCTTGTTTATTCCGCAAAGACCTCTTCCCCTATCGCCTCGTTCACCTTAATCTCTTCAAACCGAATCGAGGTAATCCCGCCGCCAGCTTCCACAAACTCCACGCGGCTGATGCCGTTGGTCTTCTTGTCGAAACGAAACACCAGCTGGCTGAACATGCGTTTCATGTCGCGGCGCTTGGGGGTCATGTCGGCGCGCCAAAAGCCATTGTCGTCATATAGAACGATGTCGAAAACCGTAGTGTCGAAGAGCTTCTTGCCCGAAGCGCTGCCCATAATGAGGTTCACCATGCCTTGGTACATGCGACCCGCATTGCCTTCCAAGACCTCAGCCTTGCCATCCGTCACCTTTACGAGGCGCTCACCGTTGACAACCAGTGCAAAAGCGTAAGGCGTAGTGTATTCCCAACGCATCCTGTCGGGCGCGGCGTAATACATCCTTCCTTCCGCTATCTGAGGCTCAGCCAACATCGACGAGGTCTTTTCCTGCACAAAACGGCATTGCATCGACTGCATCGAGGCGGCAGCCTTTGTTAGCGAAGCTATCACTTCATTACTTTGGCTTTCAGAAAGTTGCGTCTGCGCAGAAACTATCAAACTAAACGCAACGAACACGATGGATAACAGCAGTTTTTTCATCTCATTTCATGATTAGGAAACACCCCAACACTACAAGAACCAGGCCAATCCACCGCGAGAAAGGGATGCTCTCGCCGAAGACAAGCCAGGCGGCAATCATGCCGAACACAAACGAGAGGCTGGTTAGAGGATAAGCTTGACTAAACGGGAATTTTTTCAGGATATACAGCCATAGCACCGTGGCAAAACCGAAACTGATGCCGCAAGCCAGCAGCCACCAGTCGGTAAGCACGCTTTTGAAATAAGCCCACGTCCATTCAAACTTGCCAAGTTGCTGCATGGCCAATTTGAGCAGCACTTGTCCTCCACAAAGGAAAAAAGACTGTAAAGCTACCAAACCAATTATTCTCCACATAATCAAGCCTCCAATAAGGTTAATGAAACATTCTTGCCGTCGGTGCGATTATACAACAGGATGCACTTGGGCTGTTTGTCGTTAACTTCCTTGGGATCCACGAACAACGCAGCCGGCACGCGACCCGCTTTGAGGCATTGTGCCGCAACATACAAACCTATGCCTGACGAAGTGAAACTCTCGCCAAAGAGGTGTTTGTATTTCAGCAAAGGCTTGCCGCCGAAAAGAAGCTTGGTTTCTTTCAGGTAGGCCTCATCATTGCCGTGGTCGCCACTGATGCCTGTAAGGATGTAGTCCACGTCGGCAAGGGATTTGCCTGCGTTTTGAAGCATTCTCGCAAGGCTATCTTGCATGGTGTCTGTCGTGGGCTGGTGGAGCATTTGGAAGCCTGTGAGTTTACATAAAATCTGAGGTCCATGAGCTTGTCGAAGGGCCGATTCATTCTGTAACGGCGTTTCGACAGGCTCAACGACCTGATGTAATGGCTTGTGCGAAATCACAATAGAAACAGCACTCTCACCACACATCTCATCGTCGTGACCCATCACACCGCCTTTTTTCAGGATATGATAGAAGGTCTCCGTCATCTCGTCGTGACCGCCCACCAATGCGGTATTGATTTTGCCGAGCTTGAACTGCCACCAAGCGTCCTGCAAGGCACTATCGAACGAGATGCTCTTATGGGCGTAGGTGACGTTATAACCATGATTCTTGGTCTGTATGGCCACCAACGAGCTGATGGTGTTGTGCGTCGACTGCATGAAATAGGTGGGTTTCAGCATCTGCTCGCCGTCGTTGGAGAGCGCATCCAAGAAAAACTCGGTGTTTTCGATGCAGCCATAGCCCGTACCGGTGATGATTGCGTCAACGGTGTCCAAACCTGCTTCTTTTAATGCCTCTTTCGATGTAGCCAAGGCGCGTTTCAAAATCTTTCCCATGCGCCGCGCCTCAATGGGCGACACATATTCCTTGAAGCTCGGGTCGATGGAACGAGTGAAAGGAACATCGTATTCTATGGGTTCCTGCATCCACGCCTCGGTCAAAGGCTGCTGGAGGGAGATTTGCTTGGCGGAGAGGATATAACAGGTTGCTGAGCCTGTCGAAGCACCGTCATTTTTAGTCGGCCCTTCGACAAGCTCAGGGACCTTAGAAATCAGCAGCGACGAGTCATTGCCGCCAAAGCCGAAGGCGTTGCACAAAACATGCTTCAGTTCTTTCTTGGTTGGCTGCGAAACAGGTAAGATGCCGTCTTCCATGGCCTGCGACCAGTTGAGGTTGACAGGCAGGAAGCCGTTTTGCAAGGCCAAGATACAGAAAACCGCCTCTATGGACCCCGAAGCACTCGTTGTATGCCCTGTGAATGGCTTGGTTGATGACACTGGCGGCACGTTTTCGCCAAAAAGGCGTATCATGGCTTGGCTTTCGCTGGCGTCGTTGTTGGGCGTGCCCGTGCCATGCGCGTTGATGTAATCGATGTCGGAAGGCTGCAAACCAGCAAGTTGCAAAGCCTCGCTCATCGCACGATAAGCCCCTTCGCCATCGGGCGACGAGGCGGTTTGATGGAAAGCGTCGCAAGCGTTGCCATAGCCCGAAAGCAGGGCTTGGGCAGTCACGCCGCGACGTTTTGCACTTTCTGCCGATTCCAAAACTATGTAAGCTGCACCTTCGCCAAGATTCAAGCCGTGACGTGTGGCGTCGAAAGGACGACAAGGCTCGGTGTCGAGAATCATCAGCGAGTTGAAGCCATTGAGGTGGAACTTGGTGATGCACTCACTACCTCCCACTACTACGATGTCGGCTTCGCCACAGCGTATCATATTGGCACCCAAGATGATGGCATTGGCCGCTGAAGAACAGGCGGTGGAAAGTGTTGTAGTAAAGGCGAACTTGCCAAAGTGGTTGGCGGTCATTTCGGAACAGCTGCCGCAGTCATGCACCTTTATATATTCTTTGTGGGCTTCGTTGTGGATGTAATCGAGATAGAACTGCTCGCTCATGTCCATGCCCCCCACAGTGGTGCCCGAGATGAAACCTACCTTGGATAGCATGTCTTTGGTCAGCTGTGCTTCTTCCAAAGCCTCACCCAATGCTAACATACCCATCAGCGCAGTGCGCGTGGTGACGGCATCTTGCGGGATACCCAAACGCTCACGCATCTCCGCATCGGTCAGCTTCACCTCGCCGACGGGAAACTCCTTGTGTTCCGTCTTGAGGTAACGCAGTTGCCCCACCCCCGACTTGCCGCTGAGTAAAGCCTCCAAGGTTTCCGCCTTGTTCAAGCCAATCGCCGAAACGACGCCCGTGCCTGTAATCAGAATCGGCTCCATTGTTGTTATTTGGTGCGATTCTTTTGGATGTAATCGGCCATCACAGCCACCGACTTGAAGATTTCCTTGCCTTGTGACGGGTCTTTCAGCTTGATGCCGTAATTCTTCTCCATCAGCACGATAAGTTCAAGGGCATCGATGGAGTCGAGGCCGAGGCCTTCGCCAAACAGCGAGGCGTTCTCGTCGATGTCTTCTGGGGTCATGTCTTCAAGGTTCAAGGCCTCGATGATTTGTTGTTTCAGGGTGTAGATTAATTCGTCCATGATTCTGTATTTAAAGATTTAATATTCAAAGATTCAAAATTCAAAGATTCAAAGATTCAAAATTTAAGATTTTAAGATTAAGAAAATATTGGCTTCAAAGTGGTTTTCGTCGGTACAGTCGAGCCAGCCGCCGAGGACGCTTGTGGTCATCGGGTCGAGGAAGACGTTTTGCAATTCCCGTGCCATGATTTGCGGATTGTTTTCGGGCAAGACGATGAACGAGGTCTCGCCAAAGTATTTGTTGCGGATGGCGATTTCGCCCGTCACGATGTTCGGCAAGGTGTAAACAAACGCCGCTGGACTGGGGAAAAAGTTCTCGGGGTCCTGTATAGTGGCCTGATAGGCCGTGTCGGCCTGCAACGACGCGCTGCGGTTGAAAAACACCACGGCACGGTCTTCGCGAGGAACAAAACGCTCGGCGCCTTCGGAATGCAACAGCAACTCGGAAGCCACAAAACCCAACTTGCTCAAGGTGTCCATCTTGAAGAATTTCGGGTAATCGCCGACATAGGCACGATAAAGCTCGGTCAGCATGGCGGCACCATTTTTATTGTGGATCAGCACCTTACCATCGATGCTCACCTCATTAGGCGTGATATAAACCTCATGTTTCGTCATGCCTCACCTCCTTTCGCGAAAAGCAAAGCCGCATTGCAGCCGCCGAAGCCCGACAACAGCTTGATGAAAGCCCGCTTTTCAGTGGGTTGGTTTTGGTTGGAAAGCACCAAAGGATGCATGACACCTATGGTCTCGTAGCCTCTGGTAGCCAATATGTTATGGTCGTCAATGGCTTGCATCGAAAGGATAGACTCCAAGATGCCGGCGGCACCCATGGTGTGACCATAATAGCCTTTCAACCCGTTGACGGGAACACAGGAAAGTCCTGCCCTTTCGATGGCAAAGGACTCCATCTCGTCGTTGTATAACGTGGCGGTTCCATGCGCGTTGATGAAGGCAATCTTGTCGGGATTCGTATCTCCCAGAGCCACTTTCAAGGCCCTGTAGCTGCCTTCGCCCGTGCGCGACGGTCCGCTGATATGGTTGGCGTCGTTGCGGATGGCGCCACGACAAGCCACCCAATCATTTTCGTTGACTTCGTCTTTTCTGGTATAAATGAGGGTCGCAGCAGCATCGCCAAGGTTGAGGCCTGTGCGATTGGCATCGAAAGGTTTGCAACAGTCAACTGACAACGCCTTGAACGACTGAAAACCTGACACGATAAAGGCCGACTGCACATCAGCACCCACCGTCACGACATAGTCGAAACGACCGCTTTCCAACTCGCGCATGGCTTGGATTTGGGCACATACTCCAGAAATGCAAGCATTAGAAACTACGATTGGAGTGTTGGGATTATGGAAATAGTCGGTCATTTGCTTGGCGGCATAACCCAAAAGGACGCGTTCCCGAGGGAAGCCTGTTTCGTTTTTGTCCAAGAGGAAGACGTTGCCTTTCGTGGTGGAAAGGATGAACAGCACACTGTCCGAAGTTGGGTCAATGTCGGTTTGTTCCAAAGCTTTGGCCGCCGAAAGGATGATCATTTTCTCGAAGAAGGTATATCGGTCGTCTATTTGCAGTTGAGCCGCCTTTTCATTCACCGCTTCGCGATTCATCAGCGAGGCTGTGAAAGGCTCGGGCAACTGCCACAATCCGTCGTGACGCTTCAGCTCAGAGCGCCCCGCTTTCACCGCCACATAGTTTTCAGCCGTGGTCATACCCAAGGGCGAAATGATATTGTCCGATACCCTGACAATCATTGGTTTACCTCCCATCTTTGTTTCCATTCTTCGTAGAAATCAGGACTCGTCAAAACTAATTGATGGCTTTTGGCATCCATGAAGACTTGCACTGAATGTCCTGTGGCCACCATTTCGCCTGTCTCGGTATCGCGAATTTCATAGTCAAACACTATTTTTGCCGCCTCGCACGGACAATAGGTGATGGTGATTTCAGGTTTCATCCCGTAAATCAGAGGCTTTTTGTATTTGAAAGTAAGCTCCACGATAGGTTCAAAAAAGCCCTTGCCATACATCATCAGATACTCCAAATCGTATTTTGCGCCAAAGGCCTCACGGGCATCCTCGAAATAGATGGCATAATGGCCATGCCACACCACACCCATCGAGTCCACCTCACTGAAGCGAATCTCAAAAGGCTTGGTTACCGATAATATGTTGTTCTTTTCTGTCATTTTTAAGCTTGCATATCCATATCCATCAATGCGATTTTCATGTTGGCTTGCGCTATCGTTTCGTCGCCACACCTGACAAAAGCCTTCACCATGGTGATTTGGAACATCTCCTCTATCACTTCTATCGACGTGACGATTACCTCACCGACTTTTGGCGTGCGGAATACCTCATAGTTATTAACCGCCCCAATGACACCGATTTTTACCGCCACGTTGTTGCACAAGTTAATGTAACCCATACGGGCGGCACAGGTTTGGGCGATGTTTTCCATCAAACCCTCCGCCGAAAGCCTGCCATCGACGCAGAAGATATTGTCGGAGCGGACTTCCAATTCGGTTACCGTAACCGTCATGTCAAATGAAAGCATTTTATCGATCATGACGAACGGCGGTCGTTGCGGAATTAGTTCCCTTAATGATATGTCCTCAAAGGCTCTCATTGCTGCCAAAAGTCAAAATAGTTGAACCATTGTGTGGGATAACGGCGCACGATGTCTTCAAGCTGAGTGGCAAAACTTTGTGCGAGTTGCGTCATCTGGTCGCGTTTCTTGGCTTGACTGTCACATTCCACAGACTTAAGGAAAACACGATATTTCTTCATGCCGATCTTCATCACGAATACCGCCAACACAGGAACTTCTTTCTGCACCGCCATGGCAAAGCCACCTAAAGGAAATTTTGCCTTTGCACCAAAAAACTGACATTCAACGCTTTTCTGGGAACCAAAGATACGGTCGGCGGGCATGCTCACAATGTCACCATTGTCGATAGCGGCATTGAGTGCGAAAAGGTGCGACAAATCTTCCTTGACGGGCACCATCTGTATATTGTTACGTCCCAACACTCGCTGACGGTTTTCCATCACTGTAGCCGTTTCGCCTGCATATACCAAAGCGTTCATTTTCTTTGTTTTAGGCTTCAACGAATACCCAACCATCTCGTAGCAACCCACATGACTGCTCAGCATCAAGAAGCCCTTTGGAAGGCTTTCCAAATGCTCCATCAGTTCCAAACCTTCGCACTCGAATTGGTATTTCTTGCCTGCAAACGCCCCGAAACGGTCCAAGATGACTTGCCCGAAGCGGAAATGGTTGAGATACACGTTCCCAAACGCCTTCAACGGGCCATAACCCATTCTTTTACGGAAAAAACAGTATATGGCCTGGTAGCCTTTCCTATTGAAAATCATATAGAAAGGTATCACCAAAGCCATCACGCCGTAAAGCAACCACAAAGGCAACACTCGAAACATGGCAATGAGTGAGCGTTGCATCCAAGGCTGTCCATCGGTTTTGCCCGACCATTCGTTATGTTGAAGGGTGTCGGCCATGCGCTATTCTAGGCAATCTTCTTTTCGATGTAGTCACAAAAGTCATTGAAGGTCTTCACCTTGGCCATGTCTTCTGTCTTGATTTTGAAGCCAAATTTCTTCTCGACGATGACCACGATGTCGACAAAATCGAGGCTGTCGATGCCGATGTCTTCTTTCAGACGAGCTTCAGGTTTGATTTTCTCTTCGTCAATCTCAAGGTCGTCAATCAAAAACTCCTTGACTTTTGCTTCTATTTCTTGTCTGTTCATTTATGTTGATTGTTGAATTGTTTAATCGTTGAATTGTTGTTTTTTGACGTAGGACGAGGGACGTAGGACAACTGGTAACTGAACAATTGTTAACTGCCAACTGTCTTGCAGACCATAATGCTATGTCCTTGGCCGAGGTTATCGTGAATCGTTTCCACCTGCAATCCAGCCTTTTCGACCAAACGAGTCATGTCGTCGCTGTGGTACATCTTACTGTTGCCGTTGGCCATTGCGGTGAAATAAAGGCTCGTCATTGTGAGGCAAAAGGCAGCTGTCTCGAAGCGTTGCCTATCCCACAAGGTTTCCATGATATACAGGCGGCTGTTACCATCCATGATTTTGGCGGCGCGACTGACGATGCTGACAATTTCATCCTCACCAAAGCAATCGAGGAACTGGCTCATCCAGATGACATCGTAATGTTTGTCCGTTGGGAAAGGCTTGGAGGCATCCAAGAGGTTCATGCCATAGCCGTCAATGCGGTCGGCACCCGGCTGACCAGCAGTGGCTTGACGCATCATCTCCAACTGTTGCGGCAGGTCAACGATGGTTACTTGTACGTCTTTGTCATACCCTACGCACTGCAAGGCCCAACGGCCTGTGTTGCCACCCACATCGAGCAAGGTATTAGGCTTGTTGGCAAACACGATTTCAAGCGCTTGCTGGAATGAGCTGTCGCTGTAGAAATGGTCGAAACCGAACCAACTTTTCTGCACTTGTGGCGGCAGTTGCGACAAGCCTTCATATATCGTTGGCCAGGGGCCAAAATGCCCCAATCCCGCGGGACGACCTTCTTTCAGGCTTTCCTCCAAATGAAACCAGCCTTCATAGTTCACGTCGTGGTTGAACTCGGTGTTCACATCGGTGGCGCGGTCGGTAATGAAGCACCAACCCGTCTTGCTCAAAGTGTAACGGTCTGTTTCTGTGTCAATAAGCACCGTGCCGATGCACAAGCTTGCTTCGAGCATCACCTTGGCGGCATAACTGCTGATATTAGCTTCCTTGGCCACTTCGGCTTCGGTCATGCCGTTGTCGCTGTTGCGCAGCATCTCGAAAATGCCGAATTTTTTCATCAAGCGGCTCACTTGAAACACTATCGGTCCCCAGGCAATCCATTCCGCTTTGGCCTGCGCCTCACGGGCTGTTAAATGCTCTTTACTATAAGCCTCTTTTAATTTAGGTGTAAGATGCATGTTGATTATGGTTATTAATTCGTTTACTTCAGTTTGGCAATTGATTTACCCAGCTCTCCAAAAGTGTCATTGAAAGCAGCATCAGTCGTTGGAGCTGAACCTCCATCTATCTCATCGATGTCAACGACCAACAATGCTTCTCCACTCTTAACGTCTGTAACGGTCAAGGTTCCCCAAACACGTATACAGGGACCGGGAATAAATCCCATGATATTGACAAATTCGTCTACCTTTGTCACCCTGACGGTTATCTTGTATGTGGCCTCTTCTTCGGTATTAACGAATTGCAATTTTTTATTGCGTTCGCTGAACTCCTCTATGAAACCATTATACGAGATTGTTGTCTTTTCTTCCATATTATCGTATTTCTCGGTCAAAGGCATCTTGTCATCGAACGTGGCGCTTTCATCATAAATAACCTCCAGAAAAACCGTTCCTTCTGCATTCTTGAAGAATTTCTTGTCGCCGTTGACAACTTTTAAGGGGTTTGCTGCGAATGTAACTGTGGCAACCATAACTAGGAATGCTGTCATTAATAAACGTTTCATAGTGTTTGATTTTAATTGTTTGACATTATATGGATTTTATCACTAAAGCAGAATTGGTTCCTCCAAATCCAAAGGAATTGGAAAGGATGGTTTTCAGCTCTTTAGAGGTCGTCGTGTTAACGATATTGAGACCTTCAGAGTATTCGTCAGGATGCTCAAAGTTGATGTTGGGGGCAATGAAACCGCCTTGCATCATAAGGATGCAGTAAACAATCTCGCTCGCACCCGCCATCCAACACTCATGACCCGTCATCGACTTGGTAGACGAAATAGGTGTTTGTGTCGGGCCGAAAAGCCGCTTCAGCGCCAATGCCTCAAACATGTCGCCTTGTGGTGTAGAGGTGGCATGGGCATTGACATAGTCGATGTCTTCGGCCTTCACGCCAGCTTCATTCATGGCGCGGGTCATGGCACGATAGCAGCCGTCTTCGCTGGGTTGCGAGATGTGGCTTTCGCCATTCGAAGAGAAGCCGTAGCCGCACACTTCGGCCAAAATGGTGGCACCGCGAGCCACGGCATGGTCGTAATCTTCAAGCACCAAGGCCGCTGCACCACCACTGGGTACAAGACCGTCGCGGTCACGGTCGAAGGGACGCGAAGCCTTTGTCGGCTCGTCAATGCGGGTCGAGAAGGCGCTAATGCCATCAAAGCTGCCCATTGAGAGATAATTGGTCTCTTGTGCACCGCCACAAAGCACCATGTCCTGTAAACCGTTACGAATCAGCAACGCACCCAAACCGATGGAATGTGAGCCGCTGGCGCAAGCCGCACTGATGGTCATGTTGATACCTTTTAGGTGGAAGATAGTGGAAAGATTCATCGTCACCGTCGAGTTCATCGACTGGAAAATGGCCGCAGAGCCAACAAGTGTGGTGTCTTTTTTCTCCAAAATGGTCTCATGCGAATCGATGACCGCTTTGGCTGATGAGTCGTTGCCAAACAACACACCTACTTCGTTTTCAAGCAGATAAGCATCATCGATACCCGCTTGTTTGAAGGCTTCCAAAGTGGCCATGTAGGCATATTCGCCCTCTTCTGCGAGATACATGCGAAGTTTGCGGTCGAGGATACCTTTTAGTTGAGGTCTTTCGACAATGCCCGTCAAAGGTGAGCGATAGCCGTATTCGGTGCGCTCAGGTTGGATGCCAATGCCCGAACGGCCTTCGCGCAACGATTGACTGACTTCTTCTTTATTTTTTCCGAGGCAAGACCAAATGCCTATGCCTGTGATGACGACTCTTCTATTGTTCATAATTTGCTTTTTCAAGTCGGCGTTTCGACAGGCTCAACGACCTAGGTCCCTGAGCCCGTCGAAGGGCCGGTTTTTATGTGTATAACCCTCCGTTGATGGAAATGACTTGTCCCGTAATGTATGCCGACTCATCGGATGCCAAAAAACTCGTCAAGGCGGCCACTTCCTCGGGTTTGCCGAAACGTCCTAATGGGATGAGTTTCTTCAACTCGGTTTCGTCGAGTTCCTTGGTCATGTCGGTGGCAATAAATCCAGGTGCAATAGCGTTGACGGTCACCTTGCGGGCAGCCACTTCCTGCGCTAAAGCCTTGGTGGCACCAATGAGAGCTGCCTTGGCAGCGGAATAGTTGGTCTGACCAGGCAGGCCTTTCAGTCCAGACAGCGAAGCCATGTTGATGATACGTCCGTTGCGGTGCGTCATCATGTCCTTCAGCAGTCGGCGCGTGATGTAGAAAAAGCCGTTCAAAGTGGTGTCAAGCACATTGTTCCATTGCTCTTCCTGCATGAAAATCATCAAGTTATCCTGACGGATGCCCGCATTGTTGACCAACACGGAGATGTAATCGTCAGGATGCGCCTGCGACCAAGTATCCAAAGCAGCTTCGATGGCTTGCGGGTCTGCAACATTGAAAGGCAACAGCTCGCCAGTGCCTCCAGCTTCTTGTATCTGCTTCAAAGTGTCTTCGGCAGCTTCTTTGTTGGATTGATAATTGATAATCACGGCAAAACCGTCGTTGGCCAAGCGCAAGGCGATGGCTTTTCCCAAGCCTCGTGAGGCACCAGTGATAAGGGCGTATTTTGTCATTTCAGTTTCAATGGATTGGTTTTCAGATAGTTTTCAACGGCAGCAATTTCCTTGTAGAATGGCGTGTCTTCGATAAAGAGCGGTATGATTTCGCGCACCTTGTCGTAGACCCTGCGAGAAGTCGGGCAAAGTTTGTCGGCAATCTTCAGGCAGTCAGTGGCCTGCGCCAAAGCGATGTATTGGATAGCCATCACCTGGAAGCAGTTTTCGACCACTTGCTTGCAGAGCAAGGCACTATTGGTACCCATACTGACAATGTCCTGGTTGTCGTTGTTGTTCGGGATACTATGCACGTAGTTAGGCATAGCCAAAGTCTGACATTCGGCAGTCGTCGAAGTGGCCGTAAACTGGCAAGCCTGCATGCCGTAGTTCAGCCCTAATGTGCCAAGATTGAGGAATGGGGGCAGAATGCCGTTGATGCGGTCGTGGAACAGGTAGTTCAGCTGACGTTCGGCAGTCATGCAGAGACGCACAAGGGCGATTTTCACCTTGTCTTCCTCCAATGAAATATAGTCGCCGTGGAAGTTGCCACCATGGTAGACATATTCCGTCTCTGGGTCGACGATAGGATTGTCACAGGCCGAATTTAGTTCATCTTCAAGGATTTGGCGCGTGTATTTCAACGTGTCGTAAATAGGACCTAAAATCTGAGGTGTGCAACGCAATGAATAATAGGCTTGCACCTTGTGTTCAAACACCTTCACGTCGGAATGGCCATAGTCGTAGAGTTCATGGGCACGTTTCTTGAGGCATTGCGAGCCTTCAGAAAGTTGGCGCAAACGACGTGCAATCTCTTGCTGACCTTCGTGGCGGCGGCAGTTGTTTTCGCCTTCCGACATATAGTCGTCGAATGAAGAAGCGATTTCATTCATCCAAACCGCAGCTAAGGTGGCCCAATCGAGCAAAGTCTCGGCGTTGAACAGGTTGATGACACTGATACCTGTCATCACGGAGGTGCCATTGGTGATGGAGAGACCCTCGCGGATGTGCATTTTCAGTGGTGTCAGACCTAATTGTTTCATCACCTCGCCGGCATTGCGCCATTCACCTTTATAGTGTACTTCGCCTTCACCGATAAGGCAGAGCGCGATATGTGCCAGCTGCACCAAGTCGCCACTGGCACCCACGCTACCATGCATGGGAATGAAAGGATAAATCTCGTGGTTGATGAACTCCACAAGCAGTTTCACCACGTCGGAATGCACCCCTGAGCGGCATTGCAACACTGTGCCCAAGCGGGCAATCATGGCCGACTTCACATAGATGTCGCCCAAAGGCTCGCCTGCACCCGTGGAATGGCTACGGATGATATTATATTGTAAATCAGTAAGATATTTGTCGTCAACACGCCATTGTGCCATCGGACCAAAGCCCGTATTGATGCCATAGATGACTTTTTCGGCGGCAAACTTTTCCAAAAAACGGAAGCAAGCTTCCACGCGGGCTACCCAGGCGTCAGAAACTTGAATCTTTTCGTTTGAATACAAGACTTTCTCAACTTCTTCGAGTGTGATTCTGTCATTCAGTGTAATCATGCGATAATAAACTATTATAAATAATGTGCAAAAATAGAAAAAATACCGATGTGAAGTCCTTACTTTTTCCAAAGAACAGCACTTTTGGCTTGACCGATTGTTTTATTTCTTATCTTTGACCCCCGAAAAACACATGTTTTTATGACCGATATTATCAATAAATGGTTGGTCGTCGTCAACCCAAAGGCTTCGGTGGGAAAGTCTGGAAAAGACTGGCCTATGATTAAGCAAATACTTATCAATGAGGGTATTGAATTTGATGATATGCTGACCGAATATCCCCGACACGCTATTGAAATTGTCCGCAACGCTATCGTCGAAAAAGGCTATCGCAAATTCATCGCGGTGGGTGGCGACGGCACCAATAACGAAGTAATCAATGGCATTTTCACCCAAGATGTGGTACCCACAAACGAAATCACCATGGCCACCATGCCCATTGGAACGGGCAATGACTGGCGCCGCACCTTTAATATCCCCTTGGAATATGACGAAGTCGCCAAAATCATCAAAGCTGGCAACATTTATGTACACGACATCGGAAAATTGACCTACTACGATAACGGTGACTCAAAAATACGTTATTTTCTCAATGCCGCAGGCACGGGTTTGGACGAAATGGTGTGCAGTTCCACCAACCTCATGAAGCAACAAGGCAAAGGCGGTACCATTCGGTATCTCATTAGTTTGGTGAAGTGCATGTTGACATACAAAATCACACATATTCAACTCACCATCGACGATGAATTAGTCTTTGACGATTTTATCCTCAATCTTTCCATCGGCAATGGCCGTTTCAATGGTGGAGGAATGATGACGATGCCCAACGCCATTCCAAACGATGGATTGTTTGATGTTACGGTCATCAAAAAAGTATCCATCTTCAAGTTCGCTGCTAACGTGAAAAACCTCTACGACGGCACTTTCATCAATAAAATCAATGAGGTAAAGACCTTCCGAGGAAAAAAGATCCATATCGTCTCGATACCTCCTCACTCCTTGTTGGTGGAAACCGAAGGCGAAAACCTCAACAATTCACCATTCGATTTTGAGATGCTTTCCAAATCCATCAACATGGTCATCCCGAAGGAAACCGTCCAAAAACCCAAGCAAAAGAAGCATCGCTTCAAGAAGAAAAAGAACAACAATTAAACAATTCAACAATCAACAATTAAACATATAAAATGCTATGGTAAACATCGATCAAATCAATTTTGAAAACAAGCGCGTGGTTATCCGCGTCGATTTCAACGTCCCGTTGGACGACAACTTTAACATCACCGACGACACCCGTATGCGTGCCGCTTTGCCTACTATCAATAAGGTATTGAATGACAAAGGTATGGTTGTGCTGATGTCGCACCTCGGTCGCCCGAAAAAGAACCCCGACCCGAAGTTCTCCATCAAGCCGATTATCAAGCACTTGGAAGAATTGTTGGGCCGTCCTGTGCAATTTGCCGACGACTGCATGAAAGCCGCCGACCAAGTGGCTGCCATGAAACCCGGTGAGGTCATTGTGCTCGAAAACCTGCGTTTCTATGCCGAGGAAGAAGGCAAGCCGCGTGGCATCGAGAAAGGCGAAGAAGGCTACGACGAAGCCAAGAAAGCCATCAAAGCCTCGCAGAAAGAGTTCACCAAGACCCTCGCTGGCTATGGCGAATACTACATCAACGACGCCTTCGGCACCGCCCACCGCGCCCATGCTTCCACTGCCTTGATTGCCGACTATTTCGACGCCGACCACAAGATGTTCGGTTACCTGATGGGCAAGGAAGTAGCCGCTGTCAACAAGGTGATGAACGAAATCCAACATCCTTTCACCGCCATCATGGGTGGTTCGAAGGTCTCCACCAAGATTGAAATCATCGAAAACCTGCTCACAAAGGTCAACAACCTTATCCTCTGTGGCGGCATGACCTACACCTTCAAGAAAGCCCTCGGTGGCAAGATTGGCAACTCCATCTGCGAAGACGACAAACTTGACCTCGCCCTCGACATTTTGGCCAAAGCCAAGGAAAAAGGCGTCAATCTCGTTCTCGCCATCGACTGCGTGGTTGGTGACAAGTTCGGCAACGATGCCAACACCCAAGTCGTCGACCCGATGAACATCCCAGACGGTTGGGAAGGCATGGACATCGGCCCGAAGACCCGCGAACTCTTCGCCAACGTCATCAAAGGCTCTAAGACCATCCTTTGGAACGGTCCCTGCGGCGTGTTTGAATTCGACACATTTGCACAAGGCTCAAAGGCTATCGCTGAGGCCATTGCAGCAGCCACCAAAGATGGTGCCTTCTCGCTCATCGGCGGCGGTGACTCCGTGGCTTGCATTAACAAGTTTGGCCTAGCTGACCAAGTGAGCTATGTGTCCACTGGCGGCGGTGCCTTGCTCGAAGCCATCGAAGGCAAGGAATTGCCTGGCATCGCAGCGATTAAGAAGTAATTTTTTATATCGCTTGTGACCATGACTATGACCGCTTTTACTAATGTTTAAGCGGTCATGGTCATATTATTTTGGCATGTATTCGAAAAAGAGTGTATGCAAAAAGGTGGCTTTGGCTACCTTTTTTTACTTTCGAAAGTAAAAAATTATACTCCTTTTTATTTCTCAAAAGTAAAAAAATGCATTTATTTTTGTTTTTCTAAAGTAAAAAATCGTAGTTTTGCAGCGAGAAAAACAGAAAACTATGGATACTTTGTTCAAAACATACGGTCGTTTGTTAGCCGACACCGATTTGAGTTTCACTCGATACCTTTACGACAAAATCAACTGGGACAACCGATTGATTGTCATCAAGGGAGCAAAAGGCGTGGGTAAGACAACTTTGATGCTGCAACACATCAAACGCACTTTCACGAATGTCGAAAAAGCTTTATATGTTTCTTTGGATCATATTTGGTTTGCCAACCACACCTTACTTGAATTAGCAGAATACCACTACACGCATGGCGGTACCCATCTTTTTTTGGACGAAGTCCATAAATACAAAAACTGGCAGCAGGAAATAAAGAACATTTATGATTCCTATCCTCGTCTGTATATCGTGGTGACCGGCTCATCGATGCTGAAATTGGAAGAGTCGCTGACAGCTGACCTTTCGCGTCGCCATCGAGCCTACACGATGGAAGGCCTTTCTTTCAGAGAATACTTGAAGTTGGAGCAGGTGGCCGACCTTCCTGTGCTGTCTTTGGAAACCATACTAAACAACCATTTCACCGAGGCTTCGCAAATCACATCGAAAGTAAAAGTATTGCAACACTTTGAAAAATACATAGAATCAGGTTATTACCCATTCTATCGTGAAGAAGGCGATGGTTTTCCCGACCGGCTTCAACAGGTAATAGACACGGTTGTCACCGTTGAAATCCCTGCAGTGAGCCATATTGAATATGATTCCGTTTATAAGGTCAAACAACTTTTGGCTATATTGGCCGAACTAAAACCTTATACCTTAAATATATCATCACTTTGCACTACATTACAAGCCTCACGCAACAATGTATTGAAACTCCTTGATTTGATGGATAAGGCGGCTTTGGTAAGACGACTCTACGCCACTGAAAGCGGAATGAACATGTTGACAAAGCCAGAAAAAATACTTTTCTACAATACCAACCTGATGTACTGCCTGACCCTTCAAGTCGATTCAGGAACCATGCGCGAAACCTATCTTGCTTCACAAGTTGGTGTCAATCATAAACTTTATATGCCTTGCAAAGGCGATTTGGTTGTAGATGGAAAATGGCTTTTTGAAGTGGGCGGAAAAGGAAAAGGATTCTCTCAAATCAAGGATATCAAAGACAGTTTTGTTGTAACCGACAATATGGAAATTGGCCATGGAAACAAGATTCCACTATGGCTTTTTGGTTTGTTGTATTGAAGAAATGACTATTTTTGCCAATAGTTTGAAAATTTATCGAAAATGAAAAAAGAAACCTTGATTTTAGCTTTTTTTCTTAGCCTTTGGTCAATGATGAATGCACAATGGGTGAGCCCTGGCAGCGGCACAACTTACACCATGAGTGAACTCGTCAATATTACTGATGGTGTGGTGACTTTTGAATCCAATAACTACTACATCCATTCCGACCTTACCTTTTCGCAAAACGATGTCTTAAAAATTGACAATGGTTTTACAAAGATCTTTGTTGAAGACGCACTTATAACTATCAAAGGCTCAATGATTTGTGAAAACGCAAACCGTGTCTCTGTTATGGGCGAACCTCACTTCAGCATGAGGTTTGAAAACGCTACGGGTTGCGAGGTTAAAAAGATGTATTTCAGCGATGGTAATGGCATCAAGGTGATTGAATCCGATGTTGCATTTTCCGATACCAAATTCCTCTATTTTACCCGAGATTACGCCAATGCGGTCATTGATTTCATGAACTGTAACCCCATCATTGAGAATTGTATTTTCATGATGAACGAAAGTGCAGCCATCAGTTCGCCAGCCAATGGTCAAGGCTCACCGCAAATTTTGAACTGCATGTTCGATGCCAATGCCGATTCTAATGGTTTCAATAGCCCACAAATCAACCTTGGACCTGGCGGTGAAGACACTATCCGCATTGTAGGAAACGAAATCGACGACCGCTGGGCTTCGTGGCATGTGGGTGGCATTTCAGTGGCCGACCTCATGGGCACAGGTTCCACAAAAGTACTGCTGAAAGATAATGTCATTTCCAATGGGCGTTATGGTTACAACCAACAAGGCCTGACCCTTTCTTCTGTCATCGAGAGAAATCAATTCGTTGATAATCACTATGAGGACAACCCCATGAACGGCGGTAGCGGCATCAGCATCTACGGCATGAACGAAAACAATAAAGCCATCATCCGCAATAACACCATCACGGGCAACTTGTGGGGAATCACAGTCATTAATGCCGCTGATGTCAACCTTGGCACTGATGAAGAGTTTGGACTAAACTGGATACATGACAATGGCAACAATGGTGTCGTCTATGACCTTTACAACAATTCCACATACGATATTATGGCCTGTGGAAATGATTGGGGAAGTATGGATCCAGAAGAAGTGGAAGATCACATTTATCACCAATACGACAATCCAAGTTTAGGTTTGGTTCATTATTATCCTCTTACCATAATCGAATCTATAAACGAGTCAACTTCTTTATCCTTCGAAATTTCACCTAATCCGGTTTCTAATGGTGTTTTTAGTCTCGTTTTAGATGAAGGACAACCCTCCAAAATGGCGATTTACAACCTTAACGGACAACTTATCAAATCACAACAAATTGATAATAAAGAAAATACTATCAATATTGAATCTTTGGAAAGTGGAGTATATTTTGTTGAAGTGAAAAATGCTGGTGGAAAAACCGTGAAGAGAATTGTCGTCAGATAAACCACAAAACCAAGCGAAAAAGAAAGGCAGCTTCGGCTGTCTTTTTTTGTTTTGAAAAACTTTTCCTATTTTTGTGCCAAATTATTTTCATTATGTCAAAAACTATAGTCAACATCATAGACAAAAGCAACCCTTTGCCGGCATATCTGTTCACTAAGGAATACTACGAAGACGGTGATGAGCTGCTGTTTATTTCCGCTGAAGAAGAAGCCGATTGTATCCAACTTTTGACCCAACAGCTTGAGGTGGATGAAAACTTAGTGAAAAGCATTATCGTCAAGCGTTACGAAGACAAGTTTCTCTACGAACGTATTTGTAGAACCATCAAAGGCGAACTGATTCCCAACAAGCAGTATTATCTCAACCTTGCTGGCGGCAACCGTTACATGACCTTGTCGGTGCAACACGTTTTCGAAGAGTTCAACACCTTGTTTTTCTACACACAAACCCGTGAAAACCTGATTGTCAAGACCATCTTCGACCATAGCATCTATGACGACGATGACGAAGTGTTTCCCATCAAACATCGCATGACGCTGAAGGAATATTTTGGCCTTTATGGTCTCCAAAGCGATGTGGATGAGCCTCGCCAACAAGTGAAAGATACCGCTTTTTCACAGCATTTGTTTACCATGTTTTCGCAAAACCTCTTTGGTCAAGGCGATTATCAGGTGATGGAAACCTTGCGCGAGAAATATCGCAACTGGAAGTTCCTCATCATCTCGGAAGTGGAAAATCCGCATAAGGACTACATGACTCCAATTCCCAACTTAAGCAAGTTCTTGAATTACATTGGTTTTGTTCCCGAAAGACCTGGTTCTTTGCAAAGCAATGAAATTGAATACCTTACAGGTGGATGGTTTGAGGAATATGTCTACGCTTTGATTAAAAATGTGCTGCAGCCCGACGACATCGCCATGGGTGTCCACATTTCGAACGGCATTATCAAACACAACAACGAATTGGATGTGTGCTTTATGAAAGCCAACAAACTGTTCGTTATTGAATGCAAGACGGGCGTGACCAGCGAAAGCCTCTACAATGAAATTGTATATAAGGTGTGCGCTTTGAAAGAAGTGTTGCTCGGCACCAGCAATTCCTACATCTTCTCGCTTAAGAAAGACCACAAGGGCAGTTGGAAGAAGACGGCGAAGTATATGGGCATCACCTTCTGCGACTGGCTCAACCTTACCAAGCCTAACATGTTGAAGGAAATCCTTAAGTCAATGGACAAAATTGCCAAGGAAAACTGACGATGCTTCGGTAACTTCTATTCTCGATTTCAGACCAAAGAACAAAGGTCTGTTATCGTCAAAATGTCCGGCAGGGAAACCGAAACAAAGGGGATAGTTATACTCTGCCACAGCCTCTGCTATAACCTGTTCTGCTGTCATACCAAAAGGATGCGAATTATCTTTGATTTGGGTCAAACCACCAACGATAAGCCCTTTTAGATTTTCCAATTTTCCTGCGCGCTTCAATGCATGCATCATCCTGTCAATGTGATAGATATATTCATCCACATCTTCAATGAACATTATTTTTCCATCCAATTCAGGAAAAGTGTTGGAACCCATCATGCCATATAAAACCGACAGATTGCCGCCTACTATTTCACCTTCCATTACATCATTTTTATTCAAAGGATGAGAAGGAAACTCATATTGCAAAGGCTTACCCAAAAGTGCATCAAATAAAGCATGTTTTGCTTCTGGGGTTTTGTTTTCAAAATAAAAAGGCATGGCAGCATGCAAACTCGGCACACCCAAACGATTTAGTTTTCCATGAAACACCGTGCCGTCACTAAAGCCTATAATCCATTTCGGATGTTGTAAAAATTGGGTGAAGTCCAATTTGTCGATGATGCGGATGCTACCATAACCGCCTCTCGCTATCCAAATCGCCTCAATATCTTCATCATCTAAATAATGCTGAAACACAGCAGCACGGAAGTTGTCATCGCCAGCAAAAATATAATGCTGGGCAAAGAGTCTCTCGTCATAAACAGGAACAAAACCTTTCTCTTTCAACCAGTTGATGGCAAACTGCATTTCATCAGGCGTCACCATTCGAGCAGGAGCTGCAATGGCAATCTTTGAACCTGGTTTCAAAAAATCTATCTGCTTCATTCTCTGACAATTTCATCTTCATCCAAGGCCTCACCATCATATTTCACTTCCTTGCCATGGTCGTAAGTGATGGTAAAATACAATTCACCTGTATCAAGATATTTTTTCCAGTCGCCATGCTTCACACCAGCAGCATAACTTTGAATCTCGCGCAACCTACCGTTCTCATAGTAGAAGGAATGTTCTCCATCAGGATAGCCCGCATTGAAATTACCTCGGAAAGCCATTTTATCGTTATTGTAATACGACACCCACTCCCCTACTTGTTTGTCATTGCGGTACTCGCCTTGGGTACGCATGTCACCGATTTGCTCAGTCCATTTGCCGTTTTTCATGCCATCGAAATACGTACCCGTGACGATGGTGTTTCCTTTTGTGTCGTATTCAACGTATGGCCCATTTTCCATACCTTTATAAAACTGTTCCTCAATCTGCTTTTGGCCGTTTTCATAATACCAAATCCAAATTCCATCTGGCTGACCATCAGTATAATTACCTACTTCTTGCACTTTACCGTTTTGATAATAAAACTTCCATTCTCCAGAACGTTGTCCTTCGACGAAGATACCTTCTGCACGCAAACTATTGTCGGGATAAAACTCCTTAAAATAGCCACGTCGTTTTCCGTCGGTATCCACAATGCCTTGACCCGTCAAAACACCTTTTTGATAAGTTTGTGAACTCACCACATTGCCTTTTTCATCAAACTCACGCCAAACGCCTTCTTTTTTTCCGTCACGGAAAGAAGCCTCACGCTTTATCTTACCATCCGAATAATATTCATACTGCATAACGAGCGGTTTCATTTCACTCTCTAAAACTTGCTCTACATCGTTCACATATTTTGTAATCTTCTTCAAATTACCTTTTTCATCATATTCTTTGTAAAAACTATCACGCAATCCGTGACGATAATAACACTCAGTATGGACGCTCCAATCGTCGAAGAATGTTTTCCAATAACCATGTTTCTTACCATCGCGATCGTAACGATTCAAAGCTTCGCGAGACATCACGAAACCTTTACGGTATGTGACGATTTCGCGTAATAAACCAGTGGTATCAAAAACAGGTGAGATGCCTTCTTCCAACCCGTTGACAAAGTTCATCGTCTGAAGTAAACGTCCTTTTTTATCCACCCTTTTTCCTTCGCCTTGTCTTACATCGTTGACAAAAGGTTCCATCACTATTTCAGTTTCACTATAAGTGAAACGCGGTCCATTTTTCAAATCCTTCTTGTAGTTGACCACTAAACTTGTGTCGCCATTTTCCTTCAAAAACACCCAAGTGCTGTCCAAAAGAAACTCTGTACGCTTGCCGATGGACTTCAACTGACCGCTTTCGTAATAGGTTTTCCAAAGTCCGTCAGGACGACCATCACGCAAGATTCCCTCGCTTGAAATTTGACCATTTGGATAGGTAAAAGTCTGATATTCAGACTGCGAAAATAATCTCGTACTGAATATCAACACTATGAAAACCAAAGATATAACGCTAAAAAACCGCTTCATTTTCGTTTTTAAATTCGGGTCAAAATTAGACATTTTAATTGGATTAGAGATACCCGATTTTCAATTTGCGGAAAAACGTCGCCAAGTTATCAACACATCATTTATCAATATTTCATTTTTATGTTTTTTAAAGATTAATTTTTAGAAAAATGATACGGATGATATTATGCTTGTGAATTGGTTGAAAACTTTTCAATAAAATTCTTGCATTAATGATTTCCAATTTGAGGGAGTGTTTTTTGATATGAATAAGGAATTATTTTTCAGGCTAATTTATACCTTTTTATTTATTCGATGAAAAATGAAAAATTGGATAAAATAAGGTTCGATTTTTTGAAATAATGTTCATTTTCGACTCTTATTTTAGTTGATAGATGTTGATTAAAAATGGTCTGGTTATTATGCACCTCAATCAAAAAGTTATCAACAAATAATCTGTTGATAACTTACAATTTGTTGATTATTAGGTTCTTGATTTAAAAACATTGAATTGATATCATTGGGTAAGTTATTCAGAAATAGTGGGTTCTAAAGATTCCGAACAACGAAAATGCGTAATTTTGCGACATCTTTTATCAACAACGAAAAAATGGAACGCATCATACCCATAGCAAGTGATCATGGAGGCTTCGAAATGAAGCAATTTTTGATTGACAAATTGACTGAAGCTGGCTATACAGTCGATGATTTTGGCACCTATAGCAATGAAAGTGTCGACTATCCCGACTTCATTCATCCTTTGGCTTCGGCCATCGCTGCTGGCACTTATCCTTTGGGAATTATCCTTTGCGGTAGTGGCAATGGTGCCCAGATGACGGCCAACCATCATCATAATGTACGCGCAGCGTTGTGTTGGAATGTTGAATTAGCCAAATTGGCACGTCAGCATAACGATGCCAACATTCTTGCCCTGCCAGGTCGTTTCATTCCCAATGAATTAGCTTGGGAGATGGTGCAAGCGTTTCTGAACACCGATTTTGAAGGTGGCCGTCATGTGAGAAGAGTGGAAAAGATAGAATCTTATGACTTATGATGATGAACGAACCTAAAACGATATTCAAACAAGGCTGCGAAGTGGCTTTCGATGAGGAACACTGGCAGAAAATCAACTATAGTACGGGTTGTTTAGAACAGAATTTTGCCAAAGGCAAGGTAAATTATCGCAATCTCGACCTTGAAAAACAGCGTGCCTACACCTTGCGCAACAAGTCGATGTTGGGCTTGGAAAAGCTATTGGTTGACTTTGAAACGCATTTCACTGAAAATGGTGGCAAAGTATTGTGGGCACGCAATGCCGACGACGCCTTGACGATGATCATTGACATTATCTGCAAGGAAAAAGCCAACGCCATCACTCGTTCCAATTCCACCATCCTTGATGAAATAGAGTTGAAAGGTTTTCTTGAACGGAAAAACATTCGCGTGGTGGAGACTGAAATTGGCCGTTTCGTGTTGCACATGGCCAAGCAAAAGTCGTATCACCCGCTTTCACCTTCGATACATCTTTCCAAGGAAGAAAATAACGCCATCCTAACCGAGAACTTCAAGTTGAAACCTGACAGTTCGATAAAGCAGATGGTTAATTTTGTGCGTCATGAGGTGGCAGTTGAAAGCCAGGATGTCCCGATTTGCATTACTGGAGCCAACTTCTTACTTTCTGATGTTGGTGGTGTGGTTCTTACTGAAAACGAAGGAAATATATTAAAATACACGTCGATGGCGAAAGTTCACATTGTGGTGGCTGGCATCGACAAGATGATTCCCAATATCGACGATCTTAGTGTGATGTTACCCTTGCTTTCGCTACATTCCAACGGACAAAGCATGGCTTCGTGCAACACTATCACTTTTGGTCCGGCAAAGCAAGGCAATGGTCCTGAACAAATGTATGTAATCTTGCTCGACAACAACCGTTCAGAATTGCTTTCACACGAAGATCAGCGTAAGGTGATGTCATGTATCCATTGTGGGGCTTGCGTGAGCGTTTGTCCGATATATAAAAACATCGGTGGTTATTCATACGGGACTAAATATATCGGTCCAGTGGGCACGGTAATGACGCCACTAATTGAGGGTTTGGAAGACTATAGTTACCTTAATTCCGCTTGCTCGCTTTGTGGAAAGTGTGTGGAGATTTGTCCCGTGAAAATCCCGTTAGATGACCTCATCATTGAAAACCGGCATCTTGCCATGACTGAAAAAAAGGGTAACGCCAAATTTGACACTATGCTGAAAACAATGATTTGGCATTGCAAGTCACGCAAAAAGATGGATAGTCCGTTGTTTTTGAAAAAGTTGGAGTTGAAACGCTTGTTAGGACCATTGTGGGGTGAAAGACCCATGCCTGAGTTTGCTTCCAAGTCGTTTAGCCAACAATGGCGTGAGCGATATCTTTAAAAATTTCAGAATTTGATCACAGATCTAACATAATACTTGTCAGTTTTATTCTTGTCAACGCTTATCACCAAACCATCTCTTATCTTAACAGTCATGGCTTGGTATTTGTTATTATTTTTAAACTCTGTTGAAGACCAAAGATAAATATTACCCTCGTTTACATTTGCATTTCCTGGGTCTTGCATAGGAGTTCCTCCTACTAGATTTAAACTCGTATTTACGTTCATCAGTTCACCGAAAAGCAAATTGAGCTGGCCTGCCGCAGGTAGATACCATCCATTGTCGAAATCAACAGCCCATGCTGCTGGATAAGTTGCAGCTGTAGTGCCTGTTCTAAGAATTTCTGTATTGCCTGATCCATCGAAATCCGTGATGGCATTACGCCAATGGGTGTAATTCTGTAACTGTTGTACATCATTAGTACTACTACTCCATTTCATGGGCCCCTCTTGAGTAAGCGAAACCGCATAACCATGTAAGTGTGAATCGTCGACATAAAAAACGATGCCTTTAGCTGTCTTACCGCAAGGCCAATGATAAGGTTTCACAATGATGCCGTCGGTGCAAAGAATATCGCCCACAGCAACATAATAAACACTATCAACATTAGCGTGTAGCATCACAGTATCTCCTTGACAAATTTCATCATCTGGATTAGCCACAATCTGTACACCAAAATTAATGACGGTTAAGTGGAGTGTTGCTGTCGATTGACAACCTTCTGTTTGGATGGTTATAGGATAGTCTCCTTCTTGGAAATAAGAGTTACCATTAAAGGTATATGATTCGCCTTCGCATATCGTCACGTAATAATCCTCTGCACTTGGACTGATGACGATGACATTTTGTATAGCTTCACCGGAGCAATGGCCGTCAGGATCGCTTACATGAAGTGTAACTACATAGGTACCAGCTTCGGCGTATGTATGGCTTGTCGTAGGTACAGAACCTGTTGTTGTTGTTCCGTCACCAAAATCCCATTCATAATTAGCAATACTGTACCCTGGAGGATTGGTTGTTGAACTGCTGGCATCGAATTGGGTGGCATTACCTACACATGCAGTGGTTGCTGTGAAGTTAGCGACGGGTTTGGGATAAATTACTACCCATGTAGTGTCGCAAGCAGATCCATGACCCTCTTTAGAGATTGTGCAGATGTAGGGACCTGCCATATCCATCGTACAGTTTTGAATGGTGGGATTTTGATAGTTTGTATGTTGTATTGGATTATAGAGTCCATTCGGACGTGTCCAATTATATGAAGCTCCCGCTATGCCCATGGCAGTCAAATGAATAGTTTCGCCTACGCAGTATGGGCCGTCATTGTTAACGATTGGAGGAAGAATGCTACAGTCAGTAGTGCCACTACCCCCCGCTTCTCCTTCTGGTTTATTGAAAGAGATGTAACAAGGCTGTCTGGAGAAGTTTGTAATCATCAGAAGGTAATACTCACCCGTTTGAGGTACATGGTAGTTCACCGTGCCATGACCTGCATTGTGTTGATGTTGATTTGCTGGATAGCCCAAATAAGCATTCTCAAGATAGGAAGTTGAATAGTTACAATCGATAATCTTGTTGGTAGTCAAGTGGGAGCAGGCATAACCTGAATTCATTTGTTCTTCAGTGTAGGGTCCCCACAAACAAAAATCAATATCTCTAAGGATATTTGGATATTCAGGGTCATGGCCTTCCATGTGAATAATGAACGGACCAGGTTCACCAATCCTTAAGTAATACCAAGAAGGATTGTAGGAAGCTCCAATGCAACCATCTTGAATAGGATTTGGTTCTAAGTCATCAGCCGTTTGAGTAGTACTGGCCGATTCAAATTCATAGAAATCCGAAGTGCAAAAGGGTTCAGCATCGATGCAATGTTCGTTGTCACCGCTTCTTGACCTCCTGAGCATAATATCCATCATTATGGATGAAAAAAGTCGAGGGTCTACCTGTGATTTCCACATTGTTGCCAAATCTGTGATTTCTTGCTTCGACAACAATTGGAAGTCGGTATAGATGTTATTATAAAAATCCTCGAAAGTGTCAAAAAAGTCTTCTCTCGACAAGTCGTCGTTTGAACTGAGACTAAGGATGCCATTTTCGTCTTCGGGTATCAACACAAACCTATCATCTAAGGTAAGATTATACAAAAGACACGCCCTAAAATCGACATTCTCAATCACAAAAAAGTTCAATTCGACACCATCATTGGCATATTGCCTGTAGGGTGTTTGTGCCGTTATGCTCTTCATGCCCAAACTTAGCAACAGTATGAATAAAACGGAGCGCAGCACACTTTTTTGTCGTATCATTATGTTATTATCTTTTTTCAAGACACCTATATTTTGCCCGCAAAGATAAAAAAAAACCCCGCCACAAATACATGTAGCGGGGAAAAATGCAATACTTATGAAAAAATACTCTTTTATTCTTCTTCTTTCTGGCTTTCTTCGTACTCTTTCAGCAGACGGTTCTGGACGTCGGTAGGCACTTGCTGGTATTCAGCATACTTCATGGTGAAGGTACCACGTCCTGAGGTCAGTGAGCTGAGTGAAGTAGAATAGCGGTCCATTTCTGCCAACGGCACCTTGGCGTGGATGGTCTGGTAGTTGTGGTCACTATCCATACCCATCACGATGGCGCGGCGGCCTTGCAGGTCGGTCATCACGGCACCCATGAGGTCGGCGGGCATACGCACGTCTAAGTCATAGATGGGTTCCATGATCTTCGGGCCAGCGTTCTTAAAGGCGGCGCTGAAGGCCATACGACCGGCGATCTTAAAGGCCATTTCATTGGAGTCGACCGGGTGCATCTTACCATCGTAGATGTAGACGATGATGTCGCGGGCGTAAGAACCCGTCAGCGGGCCTTGCTCCAAGCGCTCGTTGACACCCTTCAGGATGGCGGGCATGAAGCGAGCGTCGATGGCACCACCAACCACGCAGTTGGCGAAGATGAGCTTACCGCCCCAAGGCAGTTCGTACTCTTGCTTGTCGCGCACCTGCAATTCGCTCGGGTCGGTGTAACCCTCGAAGTAAGGAGCCAGTTGCATGTGGACTTCACCGAATTGACCGCTACCACCGGATTGTTTCTTGTGACGGTAGCTTGCGCTTGCGCTCTTGGTGATGGTCTCACGATACGGGATCTTCGGCGAAGCCGTCTCGATGGCGATCTTATAGACATTGTCGAAGTACCACTTCAGGGTGTTGAAGTGATATTCGCCCTGGCATTGCAGAATGTTCTGGCGTAATTCACGCGACATACCAGCGATGACGGTCGGGTCGGTCTTGTGGATGTCGTTGAGGATGCTGCCGAGCTTTTCATCTTCTTGTGAGTTGACGGCCTTGACTGCAATCGAGAAGATCGGGGTTGGGAACGGAATTTCGGGGAAGATAGCATCACCAGCCTTGGCGTCGACCAACGAATCACCGATGCGGCCGTCCTTCAGCTTGATGGTGCAGATGATGTCGCCAGCGTTGACTTTCTCGACTTCCTCACGGTTCTTGCCGCGGAAGACGAGCAGCTGTGACAGACGCTCCTTGTTGCCCGTGCGCGGGTTGATGAGGTCTTGGCTCTTCACCACGGTACCACCGTAGACGCGCATCCAAGCCACATCACCGAGGTTCTGCTCAGTGGTCACCTTGAAGATGAACAAAGCGGTCGGGTCGTCGTTGCTGTTGTGGAACTCTTGACCGTTGTTGGCTTTCACAGCCGGCATGTCGGCAGGCGACGGGCAGGCGTTGATAAGGAAATCCATCAGACGGGTGACACCCACGCCACGTTTGGCAGCACCGCAAATCACGGGGAACATCTCGCGGTTGACGATACCCAAGTGGATACCGCGTTCCATGTCCTCTTCGCTCAGGGTCATCTCTTCGAAGAACTTCTCCATCAGGGCTTCTTCACCTTCGGCGGCGTGCTCGATGAGGTTGTTGTGTAGTTCTTCGGCCTTGGCCATCTCAGCGGCGGGGATGTCCTGGATTTCAGGAGCGCCATTGCCGTTCTTGAAGACTAACATCTTCATCATAATCAAGTCGATGACGGCGTTGAAGTCCTCACCGGCGTTGACGGGATATTGAATAGGCGTGACTTTGTCGCCGAAATATTCTTTCAGTTCGCGGATCGTGTTATCGAAGTTGGCGTTGCTGTGGTCGAGTTGGTTCATGAAGAACACAACAGGCTTGTTGGTGTTGGCAGCGTGACGCCAGGCGTTCTCAGTGGTGGCTTCAACACCCGATTGGGCGTTGACGGTGCAGACGGCCATGTCGGCAGCGTAGAGGCAGCTGACGATGTCGCCCGAGAAGTCGCTAAAGCCAGGGGTGTCCAAGATGTTGATCTTCTTGTCGTTGTAGATGGTGTACATCATGGAAGCGTTCACAGAGATTTGACGCTCCATTTCGATAGGACGGTAGTCGGAAACGGTGTTCTTCTCGTCGGTGCTACCTTTTCTGTTGATGAGCTTGCCTTCGAAAAGCATGTTTTCGGCAAGCGTGGTCTTACCCGACTTTGCTGCGCCGATGAGGGCAACATTGCGGATGTCTTTTGTCTGGAATTCCTTCATTTTTTATCTAACTAGCTAATTATTAAATATTTACTTTTCGCGAAAAACACTATAGTGGGCGCAAAGGTATAAAAAATAACGTTACCTTTTGCAATAAAGCATAAATTTAATGCTGAATGTTGAATGTTGGATGCGGAATCGGGTCGAAATGCGACGTCGTTTCGCGTTATTCCGCATTCCTAATTCCGCATTCCTAATTCCACATTCCTAATTCCACATTCCTAATTCCACATTCCTAATTCCGCATTCCTAATTCCGCAATTAAAGCATGTGTTTTCTCCCAGTGCGCTTCATCCATCTTAGGTCCGACGACCTCGATAACATTGGATGCCATAATGGTGCCCATTTGTCCGCATTTCTGGAGGTTTTCGCCTTTCACGAGACCAGCCAAGAATCCAGCAGCCCACATGTCGCCAGCCCCAGTTGTGTCTATGACTTTAGCTTCCATAGGTGCTATGGTTGCTAATTCTTCTCCACGTTTGACGTATGCACCTTTGGGTCCCACTTTCACCACGGCGATTTCGCAGCGTAAGGCGATGAAATCCAAGGCTTGCAGCGGTTCCATACCCGTAAGGGCTTGGGCCTCCTTCTCGTTGGCGAAAACGTAATCCACGTACTTTTCGATAAGTTGCAGGAAATAGTCACGGCTTTCTTCCACCACATTGTAACTGGCAAGGTCGATGGCGATTTTGAGTCCAGCTGCCTTGGCAGTTTCCATGGCTTTGTTAAGCATAGGCGGGTTGGCGACGAGGTAACCTTCCACATAAAAAATGTCCCAACCATCAAAGAGTTTAGGCGTGATGTCCTCGGGACGCATTTCTGCTGCGGCACCAAGGCAAGTGGCGAAGGTGCGCTCACCATCGGGCGTGACGATAGCTTGCACACGGCCCGAAGGCGTGTCGGAAGTTAGCAGTTGGGGTTTTACGTTAGTGTCGACCATTTCCTTTTCGAAGAAACGCCCTACTTCATCCTTGCCAATCTTGCTAAGGAAACCGCTTTCGACGCCGAGTTTGGCCAAGCCACTCGCGGTGTTGGCCGCCGAGCCACCAGCAGCCATTTTGCTGCCGTAAGGCTTTAGGCTTTCGCCGATTTGCACCGAAGTGGCGGCATCCACGTAAGTCATACTGCCTTTCGGGAGGTTGAGTTCGTTGAGGATTGTTTCGTTTGGGATTTGGGTCAGAATGTCGACCAATGCGCTTCCGATGCTGAGTATTTTCTTCATGATAGATTCAAAGATTTAAAATTCAAGGTTTAAAATTCGTGCAAAGGTAAGAAAAAATAGATTTCCCTAATAAATCCTGTTTAATCAACAAATTGTATTAAACTGAATATCAAATAAATATATATTTGTTGAAAAAAAATATCGGAAAAACATTGCCAGTATTGAAAAAAGCCGTATTTTTGCAGCCGCAAAACGAAAGTTATGTGACGTTGTGCAGCCTCCTTAGCTCAGTTGGTCAGAGCATCTGACTGTTAATCAGGGGGTCTCAGGTTCAAGTCCTGAAGGGGGCGCATTTTTATGTTTCATGTTATTAATTTTTTGGCCTCGTAGATTCTCCCCGTTTCTACGGGGTTTTTTTATTAGGAGATTTGCTTATTTCTCCCTCCGTTGCATGGCCTCCATGTTGAGAACGGCCTTAGGTTTCAAAGGAATGATTTTTCTGAATGGGTACAACACTTTGACAGCCAACTTCATCCACCATTGATAATACACTGCAAGTTGGCAATAAGCTTTTCGGAAATCGAAGTTTTCGATAAGAAATTCTTGAATGTTGGAATGTTCCGTGATAGTTCGGGCACTGTCGCTCACGTAATTGAAATGTTGGTCTTCAAGATAGTATTGGTTCAGATGTTGATAAAGTCCATAATATGGATAGTAGCCACCTTTCTTGTATTTTGATACGATGCCAGTCACCTCGTATTCACAGCAGCGATTCCATACGCGTACCGTGCAAAAGCCAACCAATAGTTGTGTTTCCTTTTCAAAAATGCCCCAATAGTCGAAATGTCTTTCTTGGCAATGATTAAGGTAGTGTTTGAATACTTCTTGGTTCATGGTTTTGTCGTGAACAGCATAGTCGGCGTATGTTTCCGCAAGGATGGGATATGCCTTTTCTTGCATCATCTTGAACGAAATCAGCTGGTAGTCAAAATATTGCTGAGCATGTCTTACTTTGTTCCTCACCCTTGATGATAGTCCTTCCATGCCTTCAAATTGGTCTTTGATGACATACCAAAAACAAGTTTCACCTTGACAATCAAAATCGTATGTATTTCTTACCATCAAGCCGCCTTGCTTGAGCAGAGCTTTCCATTCTTGTTCTTGTAGTTGGTGCTCTTCGTGCGGTGCGCCGTCGAAACGCCATGCCTGACGATATAGGAAATAATCGGTCATCAGAGGCGTTTTTTGATAGCGTTGAAAGCGTAGCTGCTGAAATACTTCACAGCTTTGAAAAACGGTATGTATTCATGACGGCGATACACCGTCCATAAATCATACGAGGCTTTGAACTTGTTGGAACTTGCCGACTTTCTTCTGATTCTATAGGAAACCAAAGGTTCGTCAATGGCTTGGGCCAAATGACCATTCTTTAAGATATCAAGCCAAGTGGCAGTGTCTTCGCTGGTGCGAAAATTTGGGACGACAATTTCACCAACCAAGCCTTTGTCAACCATCACTGTCGAGCAGCCAATGATGGTATTTTGCAGATAGGCGTCATAGTCCAAATTGCCAGCGGTCTTGACGATTTTGTTTAAGGGTTGTCCGTCTTCATCAATACAATCATAGGCTGAATAGGAAAAACCTGCTCTTTTTTCAGCCATGAATAACAACTGGATTTCCAGTTTTTTCGGGTGCCAGATGTCGTCGGCATCAAGAAAAGCCAAATACTGGCCTTGTGCCATTTTTAGGCATTGGTTTCTTGAGTCGGCTATGCCGGAATGTTTTGGTTTGACCGTACAATGGATTCTATGATCTTGTTGGCAATATTTTTCAATAATAGCAACAGTTCCATCTGTCGAAGCGTCGTCAACAATGAGCAGTTCCCAATAAGGATACGTCTGCTGTTGCACCGATTCAATGGAATCTGCGATGTATTTTTCCATGTTGTAACATGGCATGATTACAGAAACAAGCGGTTGGTTTTCCACAGGTAACACGTTTATTTTAATCCTTCAATCCAAACTTTAATCTGCTGCTCGTCGTGGAGTCGGCAAACGAGGAGCGAATGGTCGCGGTAAGCTACCAAGTAGTCTTCCAAGCCTTCCACAATGGCTTCGTTGCCTTCCTCTATATTAATAATGGTGTTTTTGTTATCCACCGAAACCACTTTGCCGCGCAAGGCATTACCGCAGTCGTCTTTTTTGGCGTGGGTGAACAGTGAACCCCATGTGCCGATGTCGCTCCAGCCAAAGTCGGCGGGGATGGTATAGGCATTGGGTGACTTTTCCATCACGCCATAATCGATGCTGATGTTGGGGCAGTCCACAAAATGGTCGTTGATAAAGTCTTGTTCTTCAGGTGTGCCGAAATTGTATAATCCTTTTTCGAACACGTCCACCATTTCAGGCAAATATAGTTTGAAGGCCTGCATGATGCCTTCCAATGTCCAAAGGAATATGCCACTATTCCAGAAAAAGTTGCCCTCGGCAACAAACTTCACAGCAGTTTCATAATCTGGCTTCTCCTTAAACATTTCCACTTTCACTACTTCGGGAAATGCTGAATTAGTTCCACATTCTGCATTCTGCATTCCGCATTCCGCATTTATTTTAGGCACTTGGATGTAACCGTAACCCGTCTCGGGTCTACTGGGCTTGATGCCAATAGTCATCAGAGCGTTTTGGTTTTTTGCCAAAAAATCGAATCCCAAACGGATGATGCGTTGGAACTCCACTTCGTTGGTCACCAAATGGTCGGCAGGTGTGACGACGATGTTGGCATCGGAGCTACGGCTTTGAATGTGGTAGGCCGCGTAGGCGATGCAGGGTGCAGTGTTACGTCGTGCTGGCTCGCAAAGCACTTGGTCGGGATGGAGCATGGGCAGATGTTCCAGGACGAGTTGTTTGTAGGCTTTGTTGGTCACCACGAGGAAATTCTCATCGGGGATAACAGGACTAAAACGCTCGTATGTGCTGCGAATGAAACTCTTTCCCGTGCCAAGGATGTCGAGAAATTGTTTGGGGTAGTTGTCTTTGCTGAGCGGCCAAAAGCGGCTACCAATGCCGCCCGCCATAATGATGCAGTAGTTGTTCATGTTCGTTGATTAAAATAGAACTGCTTTACCTATTTCGCTCAGATAAGGCAACAAGTCTGTTTTAGAGATTTTACATAAGGGCATACCCGCCGCGTAGGGAGCGATTTCAAAGGGGGCATAGCAAAACACCACGCTGTCAGTCTCAATCCAGGGTTGGTTGGTCGGCAGCTGGAACGGCTCGTCGGGCTCAAACAAGTATTCCTCTTCTTCGGTGTTGTATTTCGAGAAATATTGCTTTCGGATATTTTCGGAAACGATGTCAACCAATTGTTCGGGATTTTCAAACATATCGTACCCTACCATGCTTCCGTCAATCTTGCTGAAGGAAACACCATAGTACCAAGGCGAAGGGTGTGCACCGCCGGTGTAGGTATAACCTTCTGCGATATAGGTGACATAAAGGTCGTTTTGTTCCGATAGGGTGTAATTGCCTTCAAATTGGGAATGGGGTTCCTCGCCTTCTACGGCAAAAAAGCGGTCTTTTTCTTCTTGGAAGAAAGTCTTGTAATCCTTCGTTTCGTCTGAAAGCATCCAATGCATGATGTTGTCGTGCAGTTTGTTGTTTTTGGTGATAGGCAAGTCAACATTCATGGTGTAGTAAGAATAATCGTCGCCAAATTCGCTTTCAACGTAGATGCTATCGCTGAGGGTATAGGTCTCCACTTCAACCTCGTTGGGGTTGGTACGGTTGCAGCCCACAACAATCATGAGGAGCAACGTTATGAGTATGAAAAGCTTTTTCATGGGATATGATTTAAGGGTTCAATGTCGCAAAGATAATGCTTTTTAATAAAACGGCAAAGTTTATTGATTATTTCATCCATCGGTATAGTATTTCAATGGGATGGACGGCATGAACGCCTGTGCCGTCGAGGATTTGCTGGCGGCATGAAGTACCTGGGGCCGAGACGATGCATGGCGTGACATTATCAGTGTTGGCTACGGCTTTACGGACGGTGGGAAACAGCACCATTTCGCCGATGGCCAACGAAGTTCTGTAATGTTCTTTTTCGTAGCCGAACGAACCAGCCATGCCACAACAACCGCTTGGAATGACATGCACTTTGGCTCCGGTGAGCAGTTTGAAGGCTTGTACTGTCTTCTCCGTTCCCACCAAAGCTTTTTGGTGGCAATGACCATGGAGCCAAATCTCTAAGGCATCCGTCTTGAAGTCGTTGGAGGTGATGTGACCAGCGGCGACTTCTCGCACGATAAACTCATCAAACAGCAAGGCGTTGCGGCCTAATTCCTTGGCTTGTTGCCGCAGTTCAGCAGGCACCAAGTCGGGATATTCGTCACGGAAACTGAGGATGCATGAGGGTTCTATGCCGACCAATGATGTTTGTTCCGAAATTTTGTCTTTCAGCAAGTTGACATTCTTCAAAGCAAACTTTTTGGCTAATTTCAAGTTGCCTTTTGAAATAGCGGCGCGACCGCTTTCCACGTGTTTCGGGATTTCCACTTCGTAACCCAGATGCAGCAACAATTTGGCAAAAGTGAGGCCGATTTCCGCTTCTTGGAAGTTGGTGAACTCATCTGCAAAGAGGTAAACCTTGCCCTTGGTGGCTTTTTCTTTGTGTTTGCGACATGCTCGCTGCACGGCTTTTCGCATGGTCACACGACTCAAGGTTGGGATGTCTCTTTCCGTCGAGAATTTGATGATGTTCTTGATGATATTGGACGAGAATTTCCACGATGCAAATAAGTTGTAAATCGGCCAAACGAGATGCCCCAATTGCTCTACCGTTGCCATGCGCGACACAGCGAAAGATCGCAACGGCATCCCGTCGACATCATATTTTTGCTGTAGTATTTCGGAGCGCAGGCGGGTCATGTCGACATTGGAAGGACACTCGCTGCGGCAGCCTTTGCAGGCTAAACAGCTGTCCAAAACTTCGGCCAGTTCCTTGGATTTCAGAAGGTTTTTGTCTTTATTGAGGGCTTGAGTAAATGCTTCACTCTCCCACCCTCTTGTGAGGATTTCGCGAAGCACATTGGCGCGGGCGCGTGTGGCTTTGGTCTCGTCGCCACTCACCTTGAATGCGGGACATAGTGTGCCACCAATCAGGTTCGACTTTCGGCAGTCGCCGGCGCCGTTGCATTGCTCGATGCTGCACATCAAGGCATGGAGTTGGTTTTTGGCTCCAGTTGCGCCTTCCACCTTACATTCGTCAAATGCGGCTTTCCAGTTGTAATAGGTCCCTGAGCCTGTCGAAGGGCCGTCTTTTTCACATAATTCCCTTTCAATAGCATATTGCTGCCCCACCTCAAAGCGCAGCATGCTGTCCATGGGCAACGTGTCCACAATCTTATGCAGGTTATAGACTTGCAATGGGTCCCAACATTTCTTGAGCTCTTGCATCATAGCATAGACTTCATCGCCATACATCAATTGGATGAATTCGCCACGCAAACGTCCGTCGCCATGCTCGCCGCTGAGCGAACCTTTGTATTTCTTGACTAACAAGGCGGTTTGATAGGCCACTTCGCGGAATTTGCGCTTGCCTTCCGCTTCCTTGATGTTGATGATGGGGCGCAGATGTAGTTCTCCCGTGCTGATATGGGCATGATAGACGCAACTCAAGCCAAGGTTTTCTAACATTTGGGCAAAGTCGGCCATATAATCAGGCAACTTTTCAGGAGCCACCGCCGTGTCTTCGATAACGCCAATCGGTTTGGCATCGCCTTTCATGCCAGTGAGCAGACCCAATCCCGCTTTGCGCAGACTCCAAACCTTGCTGATTTCTGAGCCGTAAACTCTTGAACAGGAGTAAACTAAGTGTTTCTCGTTTTCGCTTAAGGCTTTTTCAAGTTGGTCGGCTATGGCATCGATTTCAGCCCTTGTCTTGCCACGCAGTTCGATGATGAGGATGGCAGCAGGGTCGCCTTGCACGAAGAATCGGTTTTTCTGCTGTTCGACATTCTGTTTGCTGAGTTCCAAGATATTACGATCCATCAACTCAATGGCTGAGGGATGGAATTGTAAGGCGACCAAATTCCCCAAAAAACTTTTTTGCAGCGTGTCGCAATGGGCGCAAACCACCATTTTTTCCTTAGGCGGCAAAAGGTCAAGGTCGACTTTGATTTCGGTGATAAAAGCCAAGGTACCTTCGCTTCCTGCAAGCACTTTGCAAAGGTTAATGGTACGATCTTTAAGTGGTTTGGCCGTATTATGCAGGTCTTCGATGACTTCGTCGATGGCATAGCCGCAAGAGCGACGGCGCAGGCTCTTGTCGGGATAGTTTTCCTCGATGCGTTGGACTGTTTTTTCGTCTAAAGCCCAATTAATAAGCTGTGAGTAAATGTTTTGGATTAAAGGAGCTTGTTGACCACGACCGCTTATAGATTCCATTTCCTGCCCCATTTCCTTACGCACGGAATGACATAAGCGGTCGTTCTCCCAAAAACGCGAACCAAACCGCGCTTCCAGTTCACGGATGCTGTATTCCTTAAACACTTCGATGCTGCCGTCACAAAGTACGCCTCTCGCTTCTAACACATGATGTCGGGTGCTGCCGTAAATTAAGGAATGCGAGCCACAAGAGTTGTTGCCAAACATACCTCCGATGCAACAGCGGTTACTGGTAGAAGTCTCTGGGCTGAAGAATAGACCGTACGGCTCCAAAGCAATATTTAGTTCATCAAGAACAACACCAGGTTGCACCCTTGCCCAGTGTTCTTCAGGGTTGATTTCCAGTATTTTCTTGAAGTGTTTGCTGATATCAACGACAATGCCACTTCCCACCACTTGGCCCGCGATGGAAGTACCGCCTGCTCTTGGGATGAGATGGGTTTTGCGCTCACGAGCTGTTTCGATCAGGTAGACAATATCTTGTTCGTTTTCGGGGAAGGCCACGCCTTGAGGTACCTCACGATAAGCCGAAGCATCGGTGGCGTAAGCGATGCGATGGAGCGGGTCGGTATGAATGGTGTACATCTTGGTTTATTTGTCCAACTGACTGAACACGCTATTGTTGCTCTTAAACTCGGGCACGATGACTTTCATCTGAGCCACAATCTTCATCGGGTCGCAGGTTTCGAGTTCGTCGTGTAGTTTGGCAATCATGCTGTCCACTTCAGCGGCCTCGTATTTGCGCACAATGGCGTGCATGATTTTCTCGTTGTCGGTCTTGATGGTGTTTTCTTCGTTGGCCAAGACCTCTTCGTAGAGTTTTTCGCCTGGACGGAGACCAGTTTCGATGATTTCGATTTCGGGATGGTGTGCCAATTTACGCATCTTCTCGGCTAAGTCCCAAATCTTAACCTTTTCACCCATGTCGAAAACAAAAATATCGCCTCCTTCGCCGATGGAACCTGCCTCCAAGACAAGGCTACAGGCTTCGGGAATGGTCATGAAGAAACGGGTGATGCGATGGTCGGTGACAGTGATGGGGCCGCCTTGTTCGATTTGTTTGCGGAACAATGGAACCACCGAACCATTCGAGCCCAACACATTGCCAAAACGCGTGGTGATGAACTTGGTTTTTCCAGCACGGCTTTGTGTGTAAATCTCCGCGATGCGCTTGGTGGCACCCATCACATTGGTTGGGTTGACGGCCTTATCAGTCGAAATCATGACGAATTTCTCCACGCCATACTCAACGGAAAGGTCGGCTATGAGCTTGGTGCCAAACACGTTGACAAACACAGCTTCGTAAGCGTTTTCCTCCATGAAAGGTACGTGTTTATAAGCAGCGGCATGGAACACCACTTGTGGATGGTATGCTTCGAACACTTTCCTCATGCGAACAGGGTCTTTCACATTGGTGATGACGAAAGCCATCTTATCACGCATATCCTTAAAAACAGGAGTGTTATTCATCTCAAACTGAAAGTCGTACATGGGCGATTCAGCTTGGTCGAGCATGATGAGTTTGGATGGATTGTAGTGCATCACCTGACGGCAAATCTCGCTACCGATTGAGCCTGCTGCACCTGTGACGAGCACTACTTTATTGTTGATTTCGCGGATGACATTGCTCTTGCCCAAAATAATGGGTTTGCGGCCCAAGAGGTCTTCAATCTTGATGTCTTGGATTTGGTTGCTGGCAAATTTGCCGTCCACCCACTTGTCGAACGAGGGAATCGACTTCACGATGAGGTTAAGTGCCAAGCCCTTCTCAATGATTTCCTTGTTGCGTTCTTCGCTGAGGCTGGGGATGGCCACAATCAACACATCAATGTCAAATTTCTTGATAAATTCGGGCGTTAAGGCCACTTTGGGTGAGTATACTTTGACGGTATTGATTTGAGACCCGACACGTTTGGGGTCGTCATCAACGAAGGCTCTGACCTTAAACTTCGATTTCGTATCCTGACTCAAGGTACGCAGTAACATCGTGCCACCATCACCAGCACCATAGATAAGCGTATTCATTTTGTCAGGGGTATTTTTGTAGACCTCATTGTACAATCGTCTGATGGTGAAGCGCATGAGAATCATTATCACCATCGTAATGAGGTAATGGTAAATCATCGTCACATAGCGAGGGAAAAGCTCTGTTGCCAAAGGTTTCGAAATGTGGTAGATGATAAGTTTACCGATGACTAGGAAAGACAATGTAAGCGTACAGGCTATAAAAATCTTACGGATGTCATTGAATCCTGAATAGCGCAACATTCCATCGTAAGTGCGACTGACAAGAAATGCAATTAAGTAGGCGATAGGCACAATCCAAATGCGACTCCAATCAAATCCAGATGCTGTAATGTCGCGGAAATAGAGCATAAGAATGGCGATGAGGTAGGATGTGATAACGATAATCATATCTACCGCCAAGATCCAAACACGGGGCAACGTGTTGTTTTTATGTTTGCCAAATATAAAATTGCAAAACTGAGTAATAAGTTTGCGCATAATAATCCATTTTATTAAGCCGCAAAGATACACTTATTTTTATATCCTTTTAAAAAATTTTTTCCATAAGGTGCCATTTTCCTGTTGAAGGGAGATTGGGGTCGGCACCTTGGCATTGTGCCACATAGGCTTCCCACTCTGCTTGTCGTGGCAAAGTGGCCAATTTGGCCATGTCTTTTTCCCAATCAAAGTCATCCACCGTTTCGCAAATCATAAATACATGATTTTCAAAACGATAAATTTGCATATCAAGGATACCGACAGCACGTTGGCCTTCAATTACTTCGGGCCAAACATGGGCATGAAGTTCACAATATTTTTCGATGAGTTCAGGGTCGTTGACGAGTTCCAAGGTTTGGCAGTAGCGTTTCATATTGAAGTATTTTTTTCACGCAGAACTCGCAGAATTGTGGGAAACCTGCCAGACGATTGGTTTACGTCGCTTTGCGCTTCTGCGATTTCTGCGATTTCTGCGTGAGATTATTTGTCGTGTTTTGTAATGAAATTTCCATAGAGTACGATGACAACGAAGCAAACCAACGGCAACACAAAGCTCAAGTTGACCGATGCGATACCGAAAAGTCCGTTGCCGTCGATAATGCGGGCTTGCAAAGGGGGTAGCACCGAACCGCCCAAGATGGCCATAATCAATCCTGCGGCACCGATTTTGGCATCCTCGCCTGTGTCAGTCAAGGCAATGCCGTAGATGGTCGGGAACATCAGGCTCATGCAGGCCGAAACCGCCACTAAGCAATACATTCCTGCCCTTCCCTCAAGGAAAATGACCCCCAAGACCAATATAGCTCCAGCTATACCCAAATAGGTCAACAACTTGGAGGGATGGATATATTTCAGTAGGAAAGTGCAAATGAATCGGCTTACACAAAAGATAGCCATGGCCACGATGTTGTAGCGTTGCGAGAGCACCTCGGCGGCTTGCTCCGTCATGCCTTCGTTCATGAACACACGCGTGCCGTATTGGATGATGAAAGTCCAACACATGATTTGTACGCCAACGTAGAAAAACTGTGCTACCACACCGAATCGGTAAGGTTTGTTCTGCCAAAGGCGTTTCACCGTGGGACCCAACTTTTGGTCGACGCTTTCTTTGGCTTTAGGTTGGGTCTTCACCAATAACAAGATGATGACAAAGAAAACTACGAGGACGGCTCCGATGATGACGTAAGGCCGACTCAAAACAGCGAGGTCGGCACTTTTCACAGCCTCAAATTGGTCTTCTGTCAACAATGCGCGGTCTTCGGTACTCAATGGGTTGAGCTTGGCTTGGATGAACTTCATGGCCACAAACATACCTGCTAACGAGCCGATAGGATTGAAGGCTTGGGCGAGGTTGAGTCGACGCGTGGCGGTGTCTTTTTCACCCATCGAAAGGATGTAGGGATTGGCTGTGGTCTCAAGGAAAGATAGACCGCAGGTGAGCACAAAATAGGCGATCAGGAAAGGGTAATAGTTTCCTGTGGCTTTGGCGGGAATGAACATCAAGGCACCGAGAGCGTATAGTCCAAGGCCCATAAGTAGACCAGCTTTATAGGAGTGTTTGCGAACAAACAATGCGGCAGGTAAGGCCATGCAAAAATAGCCGCCATAAAAGGCTAACTGCACCAAGGCGCCATCGGTGACGTTCATGCGGAAGATTTTGGAGAAGGCCTTCACCATGGGGTTGGTGATGTCGTTGGCAAAGCCCCACAAGGCAAAGCAACATGTCACTAACACGAAGGCCAAGAGGTATTTCTTTTCTACTACTTTGTTCATTTTCAAGTGTTTTTTGTTTATTCAGTTTTTTATCAAGAATTAGAGAATTTCAGAATTATCCATTTTGGGTTGTAGTTTTGAATTTTTTGGAATTTGAGATGAAAAACGTATGTTTTTCTTTCCAGCATTCTCGGCATCGCAGATGCAAAATTTCCATAGACTATCCATTTTCTCTAATTCTCAAATTCTTGATAGATAATTATTTTCTTCTAATAACTAACTCAATAGCTTCTGGATGTTCTTTAACAAACAATTGAGTATCCTTGACCACACAGGCGAGATAACCGCCGCCACCAGCGCCAGGCATCTTCCATGCCAAGACATCATCCAAAGCGGAATATTTGTCGATATAGCCTTGCACCGAGCCTTGAATCATGGCAGGAAACATGGCGGTTTGGGCGTTGAATGAAGCTTTATATGCAGCTGCAAAAGCGTTCAAATCCTTGTTCATGATGGCATTCCAGCAATCATCGGCGGCTTGAGTCAAAGCTTTTACTTTTGGTTCGGTGATGTCTTTGCCTTCTATAACCGAACACCCTGGACGACGCGGCTCCATAGGAATCATGATGAGATGATTTTCGAGCCAACTCAAGATGCTTTCGTCTTGGCAAGTTTCAATCTTGATAGGCCAATACAGCTTGTCGTAATAATGTCTCACCAAGCCCGGCATGCAGATGCCGATGCTGTCTTGAGCCCCGCTGATGATGCCATCGCTGCGTTCTGGGTCATTTTCGAAGCAGAAAACGAGTTTGGCGAGGGTTTCAGGGTCCATGTCGGGCAAACGCATAGGCCAAATCTTCTTAATCATGTTGCGAGTCGAGGTAGAGAGACCACAACGTTCACGCACCTCGAAAGTTGGCTCCAAGGAAATGGTGATAGCCCACCCAGGGGCAAAACATGAGACATACGGCTGATCAATCCATGTGCCAGCCAAGTCCAAACGAGTAGGTATTTGGCAAAGGTCGTGTTTCAAGGCAGTCGATGAACGCGCTTCCAAGCCTTCGGAAGGCGTGCGTTGCAGCACCACGTATTCGATGCCACGTTCCTCACAAAACTGCCTTTTCTCTTCCGACGAGCCGTCTTCGTTGACCACAAAGACATCAGGTTTAAGCCTATCCACTGTACCAATAAAATCCATCACGCCATCGCCGTCGTTGATGAAGGCGTCTTTTACGTAGCGGATAGCTTTCACCATGAAAAGACGTTCCTTTTCGGGGTACAGCGTCTTGTGGTTTTTGTAGTGCAAGATGGTCTCGTCGGAGCCGATACCGACATAGAGGTCGCCAAACTGCGCCGCCTGCCTGAAAAATTCGACATGGCCGCTGTGCAACAGGTCATAACAGCCCGAGACAAAAACTTTTTTGGTCATGAGTCTTATTTTGGGCGCAAAGATAATGTTTTTTTGTTGGGTAGGCTTTAGGAAAGCATTTCATTCCTGTTTAGGTTTGTGGGATGGCTGGAATCTATGCTTTCCGTATGTATGTTGCTGATTCCCTGATCTCCAATAGATTCCACCTGCCCACCACCTCTGTCGGAATGACATTGGAGGTCAGGGAATCTATATCATTTCGGCTTCGGCCAAGGCTGCCACAAAATACCAGCGACCGTTGCTCTCGCAAAAGCATTTATAGCGGGTGCGTTGCTTTTCGCCTTTTTGGAAGACGAGGCCGTTTTTCAGCGCGAACCTAGCGCCATTAGGTAGGCTTTCCACCGTGGTGACTGCGACAGTGTTTTTGTCATATTGCCGTAAAACGCGTTGCAGGTTTTGGTCGGCGGTGCTGCTGGCCTTGATGTGTTTCAGATGTGTTTCCAAAGCGGCAAGGATGTCTTTGGGAAAGATGGTTTCGGTCATGAAAGGCTGCAATAAAGCAGCAAATTGTTTTTGCCATTCCGTTCCATGGGGTTGCACACTTCGAGAGCCATATTGTTGATAGACATCGTAATGCGCCACTTCATGGAGGTAGGTAATAAGCATCTGATAGGGATTCAAATCCAAGTTTAGGGTGATGGTGCAGATGCCGTTTCGGGTGCGTGGCGGACGGAAGTCGCCCAACTTGGAGCTGCGAGGTCGCTTGAAATGCAGCTTGAAGCGACGTTGTGTGAAGATTTCTCCTACTTTTTCTACCGAAGTTTCGGGAAAATAGCGTTTCAGCAGTGCGAGTTCTTCAGCCTTCATCTTGAGTCAAGAGTTCGAGTTCGAGGGTTTCCTGCGGCACATAGCTCCATTTGGTACAAGTATTGCAATGGCGCGGGGTGCGACGACGACCAGGCACATCTTTGGTCTTGCAAGAGGAAGCCATAAGGATTAACCCCAAAAGTAATAATATCAATAGTTTGCTTTTCATTTCGATAACCAATTAGCCGGGTTTTGCCGGTTTTGTTCTTTCAACAGTTCAAAGTGCAATTCAGTTTTCCCCTCGGTCTTGTTGGTGTGGACGGTGCCGAGGTTTTGCTTGGTTTTCACCTTGTCGCCGCGTTTCACCGTGACGTTTTCGAGGTTGGAATAAACGGTAAAATATTCGCCATGACGAAGGATAACTACGGTGTTGGCACCTGTCAGTTTGGTGACGCTGGACACTTCGCCGTCGAAAACGGCACGAGCTTGGGCGTTTTCCGTTGTGGCGATGTCGATGCCGTTGTTGGTGACGGTGACTTTGTCTGACACCACAGATGTATGTTTTCCGTATGACGATGAAATCACGCCACGTTCCACAGGCCAGGGAAGTTTGCCCTTGTTGTTGACGAAGTTGGCCGAAAGCGTTTTCTCCGCTGGTGTCAGTGCCATGCCTTTCTCTTTCGGTGTCGGCGCAGTGGTCTTGCCTTTGTTTTTCGCTGCCTCTTCCCTACGCTTTCTTTCCGCTTCTTCGTTGGCTTTTCTGATTTCTTCGGCGATAATGTCGTCGATGGCTTTTTGAAGCTTTTTGGCTTGCTGTTGCTTGTTTTTGATATCCTGTTGGATGCTACCTTCCTTCTTCTTGAGTTTAGCCACCTGACCGTTCAGTTGTTCTTTCTCCTTTTTCAAGGCGTCTTGTTGCGCTTTCTCGTCTTTTAGGAGGGCGGTCTGTTCCTCACGGGCTTGTTGGCTGGCTTCCACTGCGCTGCTGATTTGTCGCTCGGTGCTAACGATTTGTTCCATTTTCTTCTTTCTCGCATCGGTAAACTCGCGGATATAGCGCAAACGACTGAAGGCTTGGTTGAAATCCTTGGAGGCGAAGATGAAGCTCAAACGGTCATAATGGCTCCGGTTTTTGTTGGCAAAGACAATCATCTTGGCATATTCTTTTTGTAGCTTGCTGAGGTCGGAATTAAGGGCTTTGATGTTGCTTTGTCCGGCATTGATTTCCTCGTCGAGAACGGCGATTTGATCATTATAGGCGGTAATCAGTTTTTCGCGCTGCTTGATTTTTTTGTCCAAGATGTTGACTTCGTTGAGGGTCATTTCCTTGTCCTTGGTGGTCTTTTTGAGCAACTGGTTGGCGGTCGAAATCTCCTTCTGCAATGAGGTGATTTCGCTCTGCAACTGTTTCTTCGACTTACCTTTCGTTTTTTGTCCGTAACTCGGTGAAACGAGAGTCAACAGCAACACAATCCATATAATATTCAGTATTTTCAAGCCTTATTGTTTTTTCAAGTGGATTCGTTCCATTTTATCCGTAATCTTCAATGGAAAGTTCGTCTTTTCGTTCAATTTGATGTTGTTATACTTGATTTTGGCTGCCCATTCGCCCATTACATAAGTTCTTAACTTAACCGTCTGGTTTTCAACGGGCGGAATGCTCTCATTATTGTTCAAAAGCATCGTTTGTACCCAAGCCAAACTAAGTGGGATTCCAAGTTGCGCTGAAACCGAATCCAAAGGTTCCGCCAAATAGGTCTTTTCCATACGGTTGATGAACCAAACCGAGTCGTTGCTGACTTTGGCGCGCAACACTTCCACGCCCATGGTGGCGGTCACAGTGAGCCAAATGAGGCTGTCTTTGCGCATCCTTATTTGTCCCGCCAAGTTGTCGAACGCCATGCCATTGCCTTCGGCTTGGATGTCAAGGTTGGAGGTCATCCACTCGAAGGTTTGCGATTGCGGTGGTGCAACGGTTTTCTTGCGCGAAGCACATGATGTTGCCACCATCACCATCGTTAGTAATGCTATGGTCATTCGGCTTTTCACGCGGAGTGTTTCTTCAAATATCGTTCCAAATCAGTTCTTTCCGAGTTTCTGCAAGATGGCATTGTAGTGTTCTTGATAGGTGGCATCAGGTTCCTTGAGTAGCTGCAAAGCTCTCTTCATGTGCTTTTCGGCTTCCTTGTAGTTGCCTTTTTTGTAGAGCACCCAGGCGTGAGTATCCAAATAGGTTGGGTTGTCGGGTTCTGCGGTAATGGCTTTCGTCGACATCTCCAAGGCCTTGTCCAAGTCTTGGCCTTTTACGGCGAGGAAATAGGCGTAATTGTTGAGCACCAACACATTATCAGGGTCGTTGCGCAGGGTGCGCTCGTAGGCATCAAAAGCTTTTTCCTCTTCGCCTTGCTCGTGATACAGGTCGCCCAAAAAAGCGTCGAAGTTGGCTGTTTGGGTCTTGTCGGTGGTGTATCTCCTACCCTTTTCCAAATATGGAATGGCGTTTTCATTGTCTTTCAAAACTGCACTGGCCACACCCGCGTACCAATAGAACACGGGCTGCATGGGGTAGTATTTCAAGGCAGCCACGGCATGGTCGCGCACGGCCTCGTTTTCGTTGAGTCGCGACTCGCTGATGACGAGGTTTTGCCATCCATAGAAGTCAGTGCTATCAATAGACAACACCTTCTGATACAGTTCTTTCGACTTTATTGAATTTTCCTCGATGAGGTAGTACGAACCTAGAATGAGGTAACCGAGTTTGTTGTCGGGATGGGTCTCAATGAAGGCTTGGCCACATTGTCGCGCCTGTTCGTTGGCATTGGCTGCACTTTGGTATTTGTTCATCCAATAGTCGTAGGTGTTGGCTTTGGTGGTGAGGTCGAGGTTTTTGTTGCGGATGGCACCTAAAAGCTCGTTGAAGGCCTTATCGTTTTCGCCGTTCATCTCGTAGAGTTCGAGCAGTGAGATGTTGATATAAGGATGTTCTGGGTTGACTTCCTTCATCCTTTCGTAGGTCTTTATCGCCTCTTTGGTTTTACCGTTTTCGGCGTAAAGTTGTGCCAACATGCTGTAGTAACGGAGGTTTTCGGGGCTTTGCTCAATCAGTTTCTCGAGTTCCGAAATCACTTTTTTATTGTTGCCCTGACGTTTGTAGACATTGAGGCGTTGCTCGGTGATGAATTCGTTTTCCCCAATTTGTTGCTCGAGCAAATCCATTTTTTCCAACGCCTTGCCATAGTTTTCCGTCATCAAATAGGCTTCGATGAGTTCGCTGAGCATTTCTGGGTCATCGGGGTATTTTTTGGTCAGGCTTTCGTATAGTTTGATGAAGTCGTCGTATAGCTCCAAGTTTTGGTAAAACAACCCTAAACGGATTTGATACCATTTGTTTTCAGGGTCGAGTTGGGCCGCTTTTTGGATCATATTGAAGGCTTCCTCAATGCGACCCACATTGGAGTATTGCTCACTCAGTTCAAACATCGAGGCATGATCGTTGGGTCCGTAGCGCAGTGCTTGCTCGAAGTTGCGGATGGCCCCTTCGGTGTCCTCGCGGTATTTGCATTGCAAGCCGTCAGAGAAATAAGTGGCGTTCTTTTTCTTGTCGGGCAAGTCTTGGAATAATGAGCCTAAATCTTGGGCTGCAACTCCTGTTGCAATTATGCATAAAACCAATATAAATAGTGACTTTTTCATTGATTATCAGTTTTTTCCAGTATGACCAAAACCACCTGCGCCACGTTCGGTTTCCGACAAGACCTCCACTTGCTCGACTTCAGCCTGTTCGCAACGGGCAATGACTAACTGCGCAATGCGGTCACCGCTATTGATGACAAAGGGCTTATCTGACAGGTTGATGAGGATGACGCACACTTGTCCGCGATAGTCGGCATCGATGGTGCCAGGACTGTTGAGCACGGTGATGCCACTCTTGATGGCTAAACCGCTGCGGGGACGCACTTGTCCTTCGTAGCCTTCGGGGATTTCCATGTAGAGTCCCGTTGGCACTAAGGCGCGTTGCATGGGTTCAAGGGTGATAGGGCTTTCGGGCAGGTAGGCGCGCAGGTCCATGCCGGCTGAGTTTTTGGTCTCGTAGGCGGGCAGAGGGTTATTTGAGGTGTTAACGATGTTGAGTTTCATATTTGAGATTCAAGATTTAAAGATTCAAGATTTAAGATTTGGAGATTTTCCTTTTGGCGAAAGAGACGATACCTTTCACCAAGTCTTTCTCCATCCAGCAAATGAAAGCGACGAAGACCAACAAAAGGACTGTGTTCACGACCAAGGTTAAAGCCGTGTTTTCGATATGGATGTATTTCTGGGCATAATACAAAGCTATGGCTATGGCGAAGTATAAGAAGGCGGTTTTCAAATTGTAGGGTATGGGTGCCTTCTTTTGTCCGACTAAATACGACAGGACCATGCAAACGCCGTAGCCAGCAAATCCGCCCCAGGCGCATGCCCAATAGCCATATTTTGGCACGAAGATGAAGTTGATGGCGAGTAGCACTGCACAACCAATGCCAGAAAAGATGGCGCCCCACCAGGTTTCATCGATGAGTTTGTACCAAAACGACAGATTGAAATAGATGCCCATGAAGATTTCGGCCATCATCACGATGGGTACCACGCCTAACCCCACACGGTATTCAGGCCCGATGATGTATTGCAGGACGGGCATATACATCACCACAGCGAGGAATGCCAACAATGTGAAGATGATAAAATATTTCATCACCTTGGCTTGCAGTACCTTGTCGTTTTTATCGCGGTGACCGCTGAAGACGAAAGGTTCGTAGGCATAGCGGAAGGCTTGGGTAATCATGGCCATAATCATCGCGATTTTCACGCAGGCGCCATAGATGCCTAATTGTCGGTCGCCTTCCTCCCCGGGGACGATGAAACGATAACAAATCTTGTCGGCCACTTGGTTCAAGATGCCGGCCAAGCCCAATAACAGCAACGGCCAAGTGTATTTCAGCATTTGTTTTAGCATGTCGCGGTCGATGCCGAAGCGTAACTTCTTGATTTCAGGGATGAAGCCGAAAGTTATCAAGCTGGTGCAGATGAGGTTGATGATAAAGATATATCCGACTTGGTAGCTGTTTTCGTACCAGCCCATCAAAGCGGGATGGCTTTCTTTCAATCCGGGGGCGAGGAAGAAAATGAACAAGTTCATCCCGATGCTCATGAAGATGAACAACAGTTTCAGTGCGGCAAACTTAATGGCACGGTTTTCATAACGCAGGCGGGCAAACAAGATGGCTTGGAAGGCATCCAAGGCCACGATGATGGCCATAATTTCGACAAACTCGGGATGGTTAGTGTAATCCAAGGCGTTAGCGATGGGTTTCAAGAAAACACTTACAAGGATTACAAATAGTAAAGCAACAAACCCCACCGCCAAACCAGAGGTGGAAAAAGCTTTGCTGGGATTGATGCCCTCTTTGTTGGCGAAGCGGAAAAAGGTGGTTTCCATGCCGAAGGTCAGGAGAACCAAGAGCAAGGCTGTGTAGGCATATAGGTTGGTGACAATGCCGTATGCTGCCGGACCACCAGCTTCAGCACAAATCTTAAAGGTATAGACAGGCACCAGCATATAGTTCAAGAACCTGCCGATGATGCTACTTAAGCCATAAATGGCGGTTTGCTTCGCAAGTGAGCCTAGTCTGTTGTCTGCCATAAGTAGATGTTTATTTCCGAAACGCAAAAATAGGTGTTTTTGTTGTATTAATCCACAATGAAGGTCGGGCAAATTGTTTTTTGTGGACAACCATTACAATTGTTTGGGCAGTTCAATTTGGAATTCCGTGCCCACGTTTTCCTCGCTCTCAAAGGATATTGTGCCGCCAGCGGCCTGAACGATGTTGTATGTCAGCGAAAGGCCGACGCCTGAACCTCCCGATTTGGTGGTGAAGTTAGGCAGGAAGATGCGTCCTTTATCCTCATCCTTAATGCCTTTTCCATTGTCTTTCACGCTGATAATGAAAGATGTTTCTATCATCTTCAGTGTGACATTAATAAGGCCGTCAGGTTTTGAACCGATGGCTTGCACCGCGTTCTTGATGATGTTGCCCACAGCACTGTTCAGATTGGTCTTGTCGCCGTTGTAGGTGTAGTCCTTTGTCTTGTCGAAGTCGTAGTGGAAGGTGATGTTTTCAGTATTATCGTACAGGTTTACGACATTACCTACCAATTCTGACAAATCCAACGGCTGCGGATTGTTTTCGGGTAGTTTAGCGTAGGTTGAGAACGAAGAAGCGATGTCCGACAGGGCGTCAATCTGTTCGATGAGCGTGTTGGTGGTACGTTGGATTTGCTCTGGAGTGGCTTTTCCATTGTCGATATTCCGTTGCAGCAATTGCACGCTGAGACGCATCGGTGTGAGCGAATTTTTAATCTCGTGTGCCACTTGCCGTGCCACGCCTCGCCAGGCACTTTCCGTAACCGTGCGTTTCAGTTCTGCGGTACTCTTTTCTAATTCTACGATAAGTTGGTTGTATTGCTTGACCAAAGCCCCGATTTCGTCATCACTATTCCATTCGATGGGCTCGTTCTTTTGGTCTATTTTGATGCCGCCCAACTTGTTTTGGATTAACGTCAACGGCTCGGTCAGTCGCTTGCTGAGGATTAGGATGAAAATCAATGCGATGCCTAATAAGATTAAGATAATATTGATATAGGTCAACACAAAATCAAGGATTTCCTTTTGTAGGTCTGTGGCACTTGAGAAATAAGGTGTGTTGAGGAAGGCCAACGTATTCCCGTTTTCGTCAGAAATGGGAATGTAAGACGATTCGTATTTGCCTTTGCCGAGGTGTTCTTCATGGGTAAAGAATAGTGCCTTGTTGCGGTACATTTGTTGGTATGCCTCGGCGTTCATCAACGGTGCAAGCAGGTTCAGGTCATAGATTTCCTGGCGTGTGGTGGATATCAATTGTCCGTTGAGATGGTATAGGTTTAAATCGGTGAAGAAGGTGTTGGCATAGTGTTGCAGAATCTCCGTCCACTGCTCTCTCGATGCGGTTCTCATCATCGTTGGGAAATCGAGGTCGTTGCGCATTTCCAAAGATATGGTTCGGGTGGTCTCAAACTGTGATGCTTTGGTTTTTTGGTTATATAGCGTCTGCATGTAGAAAACCGATACTGGACCTACGGCAAGAAATGAGATGCCGAGGGTATAGAAAATCACGGTTTGAAGTCGTCTGCGTAGACTTCTCTCTCTCCATTTGTGGTGTTCTTTTGGTCGTAACAGCCAAACAATCAGAATGAAAGGTATGGACAATCCAAGGAAGAATACGGCAAAAGGTGCGGTTTTTTCCGACAACGTTTTTGTTGGGGTGCTGATGATGAGAGCGTCTTGTTCACCTTTGTATGTGGCAAAATGCTTGAATTTTTTGCTATAACTAAATTCCTGGTCCTTCACTTTGAGACTGTTCAGGAAGTTGGGATACACATATCGGCCGTATTTATAAACGAGTAGGTTGTCGCGATAGTTGGCAACGGAATAGTCGTAGGGTTTGTTATTGTTTGATTCTTGCAAGAGCTGAGGGAAGCCAAAACCTTCTGGGGCTATGGGCTTGTAAAACTCAAAGTATAGTTTTTTTTGCTGCAATGAGTCTTTGGATCGAATTGTAATTCTACCTAAATAATTGGGATCCAATGTGTAATAGTCCATGAAATACAGTTCATCCCCTACCCTTTTCTGTTTGTTGTTGGCAATTCTTTCCAAGAAATAGGTATCGCAATTGGTGACATACCCTTCGGGTTGGATGTTGATTTCCTCTCCTGGGGCACAAAGGGTTAGTGTGGTATGGTAGGTCTGCATGGTCTCGTCGAAGAGCAGTTCCTTCGAGTAACCAAGTATCACGTCGGCAAGCACATTGCTTTCGGCAAAAAGCATTTCCCTGACAATGGTGTCGGATTTTAGTTGTAAGGCAAAATTTGCATAACTGTCTTCGAACGATTCGTCTCGTTTTTCTAACAGATTTTCAGCCTGTTGCTTCATCTGCTCGTTTTCCCGACCTTCTGTAATTCTGTAGTAAATGTATGTTCCAATGGCAGAAATAACCAAAATGGATGCTATCCCAATAATCACAATTCGCGACCTGTTTCTGGCCTTTTCTGGTACTCCCTTACGTTTTCCGACAACTAACACCAAACCTATGGTGAGCATCAGCACTAATGGAAGTGGCCATAAATAGCGATAGGGCTCGTTAAGTTTTGGCTTTCCCTCGATGTGGTAATTGGCTATGACTTTTCCATCACTATTGGTAAGGGCTGCGCCTTCTTCGTCTTCTGAAATTCGTATCTTGGCATCAAAAATGCTGGGAAATGATTGTATGCGGTTGATGAAATATTGGTTTTCGATTTGGTAGGTTGTGCTGACCAATTTGTAGACATAATACGTCATGGAACCGCTTTTATACGATTTCACAAAGTAATTTCCCGAAAGCAATGGGCAAATGGTATCGTTCCCCAATTCGACCTTTCGTTTCATCAGTTTTGGGTTGACGGTGTTGTCGTTCCAAAACACTAAAGTGTCGTGCATAAATACGGCTAAACCAATGTGGTTTTTTTCCAGTTCCTCATGATTTAATCCTTTGTCGATTATGGAACGCATTTCCTTGTCCATCTTCGACACGGATCGCTGAAAGTGTCGCTGAACCGTTTTTTCGTTCAAGGAGAGATAAAAGAACAACGCCAAGGCCAAGCCTAATGCTATGCTGAGCCAACATAAAATCTTCCCGGTTTTTATGCTCCTTTTATCTTCCATGGCTTCTTTTTCTACAAAACTTCAGTTTTTTGTTGATATTGTGGTAGTTATAAAATCTTCTTTCTAATGACTTTTCTTTTTGTTTTTGACCTACATTTCAACTTTGCGTAAAAACGTCTTAAATCGGCCAAAAACGGGTGATTTTTCAATTTTACAAATTCCTCTCGAAAACATACACCATGCTTGACCATTCTCCTGAGCACCTTGCCTTGCAATTCGACAATAAGCCTCTGAATGCCCCTTTTACTAAAGGAAACTTGTGATGTTTGTATTGTTCGCTCATAAAAGATATATAGTAGGCATCCCAAATCAGTTTTTCTGTCTTTTTTAGCTCTAATTCTTTGGTTTTGAATATTTTAGTTATTGTTTGCTTGCTAAAGTGGTTCAAATGGCGCGGCACATCGTATGCTGCCCACAATTCTTTGTAAAATTGGCCATCGTAGGACTTGTAATTGGGCACTGCGATGACAATTCTTCCGTTGGGTTTGATGAGTCGCCTTAATTGTTCGATTTGCCATTTTAAATCATCCACATGTTCAAGTACATGCCACATGGTAATTACATCGAATGATTCGTCAGGAATTTCTTCCAGTACTTCGCTATTGATGATATTTGCTTTTATCCTTTTGCGTGCAATCGCTTTGGCATCGTCTGAAGGTTCAACGCCCAAACATTTCCATCCTTGTTGTTCTGCTACATGTATGAAATCTCCCACTCCGCAACCTATATCCAAAAGTTTACCAACTTGTAATCCTTTTGTGGCAATTTTGAGTTTATGTTTTAGGTTTACTTTTTTTACTGCTTCATATAGTTTTGGAATAAAGCCTTTCTTGTTTTCCTGGTGACTGTAGTATTCATCAGATTTGTAGTAGGCCCCGATTTTTTCCTTGCTTGGTCTGGGCATCGTATATTGTAATCCGCAGCTTAGACATTCGCATATATGAAAGTCTTCTTTGGTTAGAAATTCATCTTTTAACCAGAGATTGATTTGCGCTTTTTCTGATCCGCACCAAGGACAAATATTGTTCATCTTTTATAGTGTTTCATGTGAAACAATTCAATTATCTACCTAAAAAAATCGCAAGCACATTGATGTCTGCAGGTGAAATGCCGCTTATTCTTGAGGCTTGCCCTAAGGTCTCAGGTTGGTACCGATTTAGTTTTTCCCGCGATTCGTAGGACAGCGATTGGATGCTGTGAAAGTCGAAGTCTTTTGGAAGTTTCACGTTTTCCAATCGTCTTAGCTTGTCGGCAAGTTCGTCTTCCTTTTGGATATAACTGTCATACTTGATTTGTATTTCAGCCTCTTCAAGGCATTCCCTAATGAATCTATCTTGGCTCTTGTATTGTTCCAACGATGGTAATACTTCAATCATCTCCGACAGGTTGATTTGCGGACGTAACAAAAGGTACGACATTTTCATCTTTTGTTCGATTTTTGTGCTTTCCTTTTGCTCCAATAGACCGTTGATTTGGTCGGGATAAACATAATTTTCGTTGAGGAAGTTTTTGATTTCCGCAACATGTTTCTTCTTTTCCAAGAGTTTTTGGTAGCGGTCCTTTTTTGCTAGACCCATCGAATATGACATTTCTGTTAGTCTTGCATCTGCATTGTCTTGCCTCAACAAAATCCTGTGTTCCGCCCTGCTGGTGAACATTCGATAGGGTTCGTCCACGCCTTTTGTGATGAGGTCGTCAATGAGGACTCCGATATAGGCTTCGTATCTTGATAGAACCAAAGGTTTGTCGTTTCTTAATGCCAGATTTGCATTGATGCCTGACATCATACCTTGACATGCTGCTTCCTCGTAGCCGGTTGTGCCATTGATTTGTCCTGCGAAATATAAGCCATGTATTCGCCTTGTCTCTAAAGAATGATGCAACTGCTCTGGCGGGAAATAGTCGTATTCTATGGCATAGCCTGGGCGATAAATCTTGGCGTTTTCGAAACCTTCGATTTGTCTCAAAGCCTCGTATTGGATGTAGTCGGGAAGAGAGGAGCTGAAGCCGTTCAGGTAATATTCTTCCGTCGTCCAGCCTTCGGGTTCAACAAAAAGTTGGTGGCTGTCCTTGCCCGAAAACCGCTCTATTTTGTCTTCAATGCTCGGGCAATATCTCGGTCCCACACCTTGGATTCGACCATTGAACATGGGCGAATATTTGAAACCTTTTCGAAGCGTTTCGTGAACTTTTAATGAGGTATGTGCAATCCAACAACTCCTCTGTTTTGTGATTTTGAATGGCTCTGTATAGGAAAATCCTACCACTTCATCATCGCCTTTTTGCTCGACGAGTCTGCTGAAATCGATGGTTCGACCGTCGATTCTGACTGGGGTTCCGGTCTTCAGTCGTTTGACTTCAAAGCCCAATTCTTTCAATTGCTCTGAAATTCCATGGCTGGCCACCTCTCCCATTCTGCCTCCTGAGAAATGCTGTTCACCGATATGTATCAAACCGTTTAGGAAAGTGCCGTTGGTGAGGATGACAGCTTTGCTTTCAATCTCACCTCCCATTAAGGTCTTGACGCCCTTGATTTGGTCGCCGTTCACGAGTAGTCCAACCACGGTGTCTTGCCAGAAGTCGACATTGGGTGTTTTTTCTAACATGCTGCGCCATTCGGCAGAGAACATCATCTTGTCGCTTTGGCACCTTGGGCTCCACATGGCGGGTCCTTTCGACTTGTTGAGCATCCTGAATTGTATCATGGTGCGGTCGCTGACGATGCCAGAATAACCTCCCATGGCATCGATTTCGCGGACGATTTGTCCCTTGGCAATACCGCCCATGGCAGGGTTGCACGACATGGAGGCCATCAGCCGCAAGTCCATGGTGATGAGTAAGACCTTGCTATCCATGTTGGCTGCGGCAGCAGCCGCTTCACATCCGGCATGACCGGCACCTACAACGATAATATCATACGGTTCAAAATACATTCTTTTTTCAGTGTTTCACGGGAAACAATTTATTAAACACATTGAATATCAATCAAGTAACGATTTTACTATGACCATTGACTATGACCATGACCGTTTTCTCCATAAGGGCGGTCATAGTCATGGTCATCGGTCATAGCCTTATATAATAACAAAGCTTTTTCTTCTTGATCACGCATTTCTTTTTCGTCTTCTTCGGTATGGTCATCGAAGCCGATGAGATGCAACACGCCGTGGATGATGACCCGATGCAACTCGCTCTCATAGCTACGCCCAAAGGTCTCTGCATTTTCTTTGATTCGGTCGGTGCTGATGCAAAATTCACTCGAAAGAACCGTCTCACAATCGGTCAAAGGAAAGGTGACAATGTCAGTGTAAAAGTCGTGACCGAGGCGCTCTCTATTGATCTCCAAGAGTTTCTCATCGCTACAAAAATAGTAGTACAGCTCCCCTATCGTTTTGCCGTAACGATGTGCCACTTCCTCAATCCAAGCCTTGATACGTTGCGGTTCGATAGGTGGCATTTCCACATCCAATGTGCTGAATCTAATCATCCTAATGCGTGTTTTTCTTTAGGTAATACTCGTTAATCTTCTCTTTATAATAGGGAGCGTATTCAATCGGATTGGTGCGCAAGAACTCTTGGTTTTTCTTGAGCGTTTGCTCATACAAGTACTCGTCAATCTTGCGGTCGAATTGTGAGCCTTTGTACTCGTTTGACTTGCGTTTTTCTTCTTGATCTCGTTTTTGTTGGGCTTTTTCCGACTCCAACATCCTGGATTCAATCCTTTGGCTGCGCTCAATCATCTGACGGTTGATTTTCTTGTTCACTAACTCCTCTTCCAGCTTCTCCATGTCCTTCATTATCTCGTTCAAACCGTCATCGCCAAGTTGCCCGTTTTCCTTCATTTCATTGAGCATTTGTTGCATGCCTTGGCGTAGCATCTCTTGTTCAGCAGCCATGCGGGCAAACTGTTCACTCATGGAATTGGGCATTTGTTGCCCCGACTTTTCCATTTGTTGCTGCAATTGCTTAAGTTGCTGGCTCAGCTGCTGTTGCATTTGCTGCATACTCTTCATGTTTTGGCTGCTTTGACCAGCATTCTGTTTGCAACTTTGCTTAGGCATTCCCATGCCCATGGATGCCATGCTGTTTTCCATATCCTCCAATGATTCGGCCAACATCAGCGCCAAATTGTTCATCGACATCATGGCGGTTTGTTGGTGGCGCGTGGCTTGCGACAGCTTCAGGTCGTTGAGTTGCTTCATTGCATTTTCTGTCTGATTTTCAATGGTATGTAACTCTTCGAAAATGAAGTTTTGTATCATAGGTTGGCGCATGGCCAAGTTGCGCAACGAGTCGCGAACCATGATGAAGTTGTCGGCCACTTCTTTTTGTTCGATAATTTTCTGCACCAACGAAGGGTCGTCGCTGCGCATGGTTCCGATTTCGTTCATCAAGGCTTCTTGTTCATGTGAGGCGTGCACTACGTTTTCGAGCAAAATGCGTGTCAAATGGGCATCTTCCGCCATCTGTTCCATGCCGCCCATCTGCATCATCATCATCATTTGGTCGGCCATTTTCTGCATCTTCTGACCTGCATTTTGCTTTTGCTGCGACGATTGCTGTTGTTCGCCGTTTTGCTCGTTTTGCATGGCATTGTCGAGGTCTTGGTTGATGCTTTCTTCCATTTCCTCGTCCTTTTCCATGTCGAAAGGCTCTTGCAGGTCTTTGTTTTTCTCCAAGAGTTGGTCGAGTTCGTCCATCATCTTTTCGAATTCCTCCTTGGCTTCCTCCGCCGATTTTTGGTCACTCTCCTCCCCTGCTTCTTTGTTCTGATTGTCAGAATTTTGATTATCAGACTCTTGCTTCTGTAATTCCTCGCCAAGTTTGTCCAATTTATTGGCCAAATCAGTAAGGTCTTTTTCCATCTTCAGCTGTTCCAAGAGCGCCAGATTACGGTCAAGCAAATCTTGCAATGACTGGTTGTTTTTCTTGATGTCCTGCATCATCTGTTGCATTTGCTCACGTGGCATTTCTTCCAATAGCTTGTCGATTTGCTCCATGAGTTTCTGCAATTCTTCGGGAATCACCTCTTCAAAGAGTTTGTTGATTTGTTCCTGTTTCTTAAGTAGATCTTCATTGCCCAAATCATGCTCTTTCATGAAGTCCGACAGCTTGTCCTGCTCTTCCTGCAACTTGTTCCATTCCTCTTGAATCTGTTGCTGCCTTTCCAGCAGGTCTTTCATCTTTTCCTTGTCGGACCAATCCAAATCCTTCTTTTGGATGAGGTCTTGCAGCATCTTCTCGATTTCATCTTGCAGTTTGTCGGCCTCTTGTGACTTCTCTTGAAGCCTTTCCATAATGTCTTCCGACTGTTCGTCAGCGATGCTGTCCAAAGCGGCCTCCGAAGGCTTGTAGTAAGTGAACATTTCTGAGCGTTTCGACTTGGGACCATGGAAGCCGTCGTTGTCCCACACTTCGAAATAGACTTCCATGTTTTGTCCGGGCATGATGCCGAGGCTGTCCATGTTGAAACTATAAAAGAAAGAGGTGCGTGTTTGTTTCAAATCCAAGGGCACCGCTTTGACGATTTTTTTTTCTACGGGTTCCTTTACGATGCAGTTGAAGGTCAACTTGCTAAAACCGTAGTCGTCGGTGACAAGGCCCGAAAAATAGACATCGGTGGAAAGTTGCTCATCGAACGACTCCATGCGGATGTCGGGATAGGCATCGGGCAACACGTCGACGGAGAAGGGTAGGGGGTCGATGGTTTGGTTCCAGGCGTTCTGTACCTGCACTTCGAATTTGGTGGACTGTGCTGCCACGAATTGGTATTCAAAGACATCGTCTTTTGCCGTCAGGTCGATGTTCAATGTGTCACGGCTGACGGTCATCTGTTCCGTGTCGCGGGTGCTGAAACTGAAAGTGAGGTTGGTACCTTGCGGGACGATGAGACGCGTTTTGGCCTCCATGGTCTCGTTGGTACGGTGGATATAGGACGGATAGCATAACTCGCAGCGGTAGGAGAGTAGGGTAGGGTTGGGGTGCACCGTGATGTGCAGGGGGCGGCTGATGTAGTCGCCGCCGGTCACGTTAAAGGTCAAGTCGTTAAAGAGATTTTTGAAGGTGTAGCTGAAGTCGTTAGCCGAGCTTTTGGTCATCAGTTGTTGCCCAAGCTCGCTCTTCACGTAGAAGGCATCGGGGATACGGTCGCCAGTGACATGGATGTTGAACTTCACCTCTTGGCCTTGCGTGGTCTCGATGTTGTCCTGTTCGATTTCCACCTGATAGGGGAGGGGCTTCTCGAAATGCTGCTCATAATTGACGATGCGCTGCGTGGGCTGCACGGCAAACGAAGGCAGAAAAACCATCAAAGCTATTAATAATAGGAGCGTTCCAAAGAAGATTCCTAAATACTTTAAGTTGCCTCGCAAATCGACGGCATCGGAGAAGCGGATGGGAGAGAGGCGGGCGCTACGTTGCTCGATGGTAGCAGCCAATAAAGCATTATCATCTAAGGTCCCTGAGCCTGTCGAAGGGCCGACTTTCGAAGCCTCCATCTGGTTGCTCAACTGTATCGTATTCAGCAGCTTATCCTTGATTTCAGGGAAGAACTTGCCAATGAGTACCGAGGCCTGTTCCACCGACATCTTTTTTCGGAAGCGGATGAGGTTGACCAGTGGGATGAGGAAATGATATACCAAAACAAAACCGCTACCCGCGAGCAAAAACAGGAATAACACAAAGCGACCTTTGGGCGGAAACCAAGAGAAATACTCCAGTCCGTTGATGAGCAGATAGAAGACAATCCACAGTACGGCACCCACCAACACGCCTTGTATCAAGCGGTTAAGGTAGTACTTCCGCGTGAAGCCCTCGATTTTCCCTATCAATTGGTTGGGTGCAGACATATCCAAATTAGAATAGCCTGCAAAAATAAATAATTTCAACGAAAGGGAAGGTTATTTTTTCAGCGCATCGACGATTCTGCTGCAAGCCAAGCCGTCGCCGTATGGATTCACAGCCTGACTCATCTGTTCGTAATAGGCAGGGTCTTCAATCAGTCGGGTGACTTCGCTGAAGATAAGGTCGTGGTTGGTGCCGACGAGTTTTACGGTGCCTGCCTCGAGAGCTTCAGGGCGTTCGGTGGTGTTGCGCATGACAAGAACGGGTTTACCCAAACCAGGGGCCTCCTCTTGAATGCCGCCACTGTCGGTCAGTACTAAATAGCTTTTTTTCATCAGATAGACAAACTCCAAGTATTGCAAAGGCTCAATAAAGAAAAAGTTCTTGTAAACTGTTAGGTCATCTCCAAACACCTCGTGGATGGGCTTCCGCACATTGGGGTTGAGGTGCATGGGATACACAAAGTCGACATCAGGATATTTCTCTGAAAGGTCCTTCATGGCCGTGACCATGTTGATGAAACCTTCGCCGAAATTTTCCCTTCTGTGACCTGTGATAAGTACGAGCTTTTTACCATTGTCCAAACGCTTGACATCGTAGCCAGCAGTGAATAGTACTTGTTCCTGTTCCTTGACAAGAGTAGGGTCTGCGTTAAGCTTCTCCACTATCATATATAGAGCATCAATGACCGTGTTGCCTGTGACGGTGATTTTTTCTTCGTCGACATGTTCGTCCAGGAGGTTCTGTCGGCTGAGTGGGGTAGGGGAGAAGTGGTATTCGGCAATACGTCCTGTCACCTGACGGTTCATCTCTTCAGGCCAAGGGCTGTAGAGGTTGTAGGTACGCAATCCGGCTTCCACATGGCCCACAGGAATCTTTTGATAGAACGCTGCTATCGCTGTTGCCATACTTGTGGTCGTGTCGCCGTGCACCAGCACCACATCGGGTTGCACCTCTTTCAACACATCGCGCATCCCAACAAGTACGCGAGCCGTGACATCATACAAATCCTGCTCTTGTTGCATGATGTTAAGGTCATAGTCAGGAGTCACTTCAAAGATTTTCAGCACTTGGTCAAGCATCTCGCGGTGCTGTCCAGTGACGCAGACAATAGTTTCAAAGTCGTCGGGGTGTTTTTCCAACTCTTTGACTAACGGACACATTTTTATTGCCTCTGGGCGGGTACCGAACACTAACATTATTTTTTTCATACTTTTTTTCTATAGTTTAGTGTTGAGAGTTTAGAGTTTAGAGTTGTTTTTAGTTTAGAGTTTAGAGTTGTTAGTGTTTGGTTTAGGG